>SL_5KL_010_SEDDRAFT_10000013_pt1 | contig 81898 bp, 70 predicted proteins | sample SodLakKL_010_SED_FD_9118 | JGI IMG/M metagenome (IMG submission 9118)
TAATTGAAGCTGCTCCCTGTGATTGTATGGTTGTAAAGCCTGGAGAAACTGAAAACCTGGATGACAGCCAGATAAACAATATTCTTTTACCTACCAACGGGGGAGTACACAGTGAATTATCAGCGGAAATAGCCAGAATAATGGCTGAATCATTCAAAGCCAAAGTAACAATTTTGAATGTAAATACCGGTGAATCAACTAAACAGCAGATAGAGAAAAGACTAGAGAATGTTATGAAAATATTTGAGTCCGACAGTTCTCAACTAAAAATTGTTGAGAATGATAATATAGTTGAAGGTATTTTAAAAGAAGCCAATTACAAAAAAGAAGATGAAGATGACATAGAATATGATCTGGTAATTATTGGTTCTACAGAAGAAGGATTTTTCCAGCAGCTGCTCTTCGGAAAAATTTCGGAAAAAGTAGCTGCAGGCTGTGAAAAAACACTGATATTAGCAAAGAAGAATATGGGCATTAAATCTATTTCCAGAAAATGGCTGGGCAGAAGAGATTATTTGAAATTTGATGGGGTAGAAGAAGAATAATACTATATTTTAATCAAAAATTTTAGGGATTGCAGGAAAGCAGTTATTTTGATAGAATATAAAGTTAGAGAAGTATTATGATAAACTTCACAAAATTAATCTGGAATAATAGCTAACAGGGGAGGTGCTGATAGTAGATGGCCTTTGTAATTGATGCAGATGAGTGTACAGCCTGTGGCATCTGTGCTGATGAGTGTCCGGTAGAAGCAATCTCCGAGGGTAATCCTTCCTATGAGATTGATGAAGCGCTCTGCACAGACTGCGGGATCTGTGCCGATGAATGTCCGGTAGAAGCAATTTCTGCCGCCTAAGAAACATAAAACCAAATAAAACTCACAATCTAAAACAAACCTAAAACATAGTAAAAAGCCGGAGCGGAAACGCTCCGGCTTTAATCCTGCTTACATAATATTTAAATTGTGAACTGGATTAATGGCTTAATGTTATAACCCGAGAGCATCCTCAAGGGCTTCCAGAAAGCCCTCTGAGGAGTAAGTGGCCCCGGAAACTGTATCCTGATCGGGGGACTGGCTGGCCAGAATATCGGATATTAACTTTTCAAAGGCAGGTTCAGCATTATCAGGAACATCTTCGTGGGAGATAACTTCAATGCTGGCAATCCGGCCATCTTCAATGACAACTTCTATTTCGATATCATCATAAAAGCCAGAACCGCTGCCGGTATAGCTGCCGTCTTCCAGATCAAATTTTGGCTCTGCTTCATCGGCAAAGGCCTGCCTGACAGCTTCCATAATGGCTTCACTGGTCCTGGTAACTCCAGTGACGACATCAACATCAGTGCTTTGTGTTTCTACAATTGCCCGGGGAACTTCTTCCAGAGCAGGTTCTGCCAGCCCTTCGGTTTCGCTATGCTCAACGACCCTGACATCAGCAATCATAACATCTATTTCCACAGTCATATCCCCGCCATAACCTTCAGCAGTAGTGGTTAGGGTGTAAGCTGCTTCCAGTTCAGGTTCGACGGTCGGTTCAGGATCTTCCACCGGCTCCTCTTCCGGGTCTTCCAGTTCAACATCAGCCAGGGCATTATCAACAGCCGCCATGATTCCCTCGCTGGTTCCGGTAGCACCTGAAACTATATCGACTTCGGTGCTCTGAGCTTCGATTATTCTATCAGTGATCGCCGGGACAGCATCATCGAAGTAATCTGGGGTTTCATCATGTTCTATAATTTCGATGGCAGTAATTTTCCCATCAAGAACTGTTACTTCTACAGTGATATCATCGATGAAGCCTTCAGCAGTGCCAGTATAAACTACTTCCTCGTCAGGTTCCTCTTCCGGGTCTTCCAGTTCAACATCAGCCAGGGCATTATCGACAGCCGCCATGATTCCCTCACTGGTTCCGGTAGCACCTGAAACTATATCGACTTCGGTGCTCTGAGCTTCGATTATTCTATCGGTGATCGCCGGGACAGCATCATCGAAGTAATCTGGGGTTTCATCATGTTCTATAATTTCAATGGCAGTAATTTTCCCATCAAGAACTGTTACTTCTACAGTGATATCATCGATGAAGCCTTCAGCAGTGCCAGTATAAACTACTTCCTCGTCAGGTTCCTCTTCCGGATCATCTATTTCAGCTCTGGCCAGGGCATCAGCAACAGCGGCCAGAAAACCTTCACTGGATGCCGTTGCACCAGAAATTAAATCAACATCGGTGCTCTGAGCTTCGATAACTGCTTGAGTCAGGTCTTCAAAGGCGGGAATAGCAAAATCCTCTGTCTCCTGATGTTCAACCACCTTTATATCGACGATCTCTCCCTCGTCCAGAAATACTTCAACAGTCATCTCTCCACCATAGCCTTCACCGGTTCCGGTAAAGCTTGCTACATCCTCTTCAGGCTCTTCTTCAACCACTGCAATTTCAGGCTCAGCAGCCGGAGTAGGCATCTGATAATCTTCAATCCCGTAGATAAAAATAAAAGAGAAGACCAGCAGAACTCCAAAGAAGATGCCTAAATAAATATTTTTTTTCAACATATCTGGACAGTTCACCTCCTGATGCTATCTTTGTTGAAGTAAAAATTTTGCAGTGAAAGTGCAATCATAAATTAGCTGGAAAGAATTTATCATTCACAGATCAGACAGTTTCCTTTTCAACCTCTTTTTTCTTTTCTTTAAAGAAATCAGGAATTTTAATCCTGCCGGGGCAGACAAAAGAACAGAGTCCACAGCGGATGCAGTCTTCAGGAGATAGTTTTTCCAGCAATTTCTCCTGTTCAAATTCAACAGCTTCCATTATCAGCACCGGATAGAGATTATTGGGGCAGGCCTCTATACAGTAGCCGCATCTGATGCAGTCCTTGGGCTCGCCAGAATAAGAGCCGCTCTCTTTGGGATATTTTTCCCGGGATTCATCGGAATCATAGGCAAAATGTCTGAGAATGGGTAGTTTATCATGTTTTTTTGTGACATTGCTGTAAATTTTTCTGAACTTCTCTGGACTGATGCCCATGATTTCATAGCGATAACCCAGTTCCTGAAGCTCGCAATCTCCTGCTGAATCACACATGACGCAGTTGCATTCATGTTCGCTCAGCATTAAATCAATCAGATTGCGGCGGTGTCCTTCTAATTCTTCATCAAAGGCTACCACTTCCATGCCTTCCTCCACCATAGTGGTGCAGGCCGGCTGAGGCCATTCGCTGCCGTTAATTTTTACCACACAGAGCCGGCAGGCTGCTGTGGGTGTCAACCTGGGGTGGTAGCACAATCCGGGAATATCAATTTCATTATCCCAGGCGGTTTTGAGAAGATTGGCGCCTTCTTCAGCCCTGATTTTTTTATTATCAATGGTGAAGGTAACCATATTCTTTTCTGGCATTATTTTTCCTCCTTTCCAGAGATATCTTATTTTTCAACAGTTTTTTTCACTTTTTCCGAACCCTGCTGCTGTCCCGGAATGACGCTGATAGCATCAAAGGGACATTCTTCAATACAGGTACCGCAGCTGATACAGATATGATTGTCTATAATATAGGCGTCACCACCTGGTTCTCCTGTAATGGCATCTACAGGACAGGCCCGCCGGCAGCGGTCACAGGCTTTGCAGTCTTCCTCGCTAACATCATAATAAATCAAAGCGGGGCAGACACCAGCAGGACAGGCCAGGTCATGAATATGAGCTTCATATTCGTCTCTAAAATATTTTATTGTTGAGAGTACCGGATTGGGAGCAGAGTCTCCCAGGCCGCAGAGAGCAGTCTTTTTGATGGTATTGGAGATATCTTCCAGCCTGATTAAGTCCTCTTCGGTACCGTGTCCTTCGGTGATTTTAGTTAAAATATCAAGCATTTTCGGGATACCATTCCGGCAGGGAAGACATTTGCCGCAGGATTCATCTCTTAAAAAGTCCAGAAAGAATTTAGCAACATCCACCATACAGGTGTCTTCATCCATTACCACCATTCCTCCAGACCCCATCATAGAACCTGCTTCTGATAACTCATCAAAATCAACCTTTAGATCGAAGAGATCCTCAGGGATGCAGCCCCCGGAAGGTCCTCCGGTCTGCACAGCTTTTACCTTTTTGCCATCAGGGATGCCGCCTCCAATATCAAAGACAATCTCCCTCAGGGTTATGCCCATTGGAACTTCAATCAATCCGGTATTATTAACCTTACCTACCAGAGAAAATATCTTGGCTCCTTTACTATTTTCAGTGCCGATCGATTTAAACCAGTCTGCGCCATTCATAATAATCAATGGGACATTGCCAAAGGTTTCAACATTATTTAACACAGTCGGCTTGCCGAAAAGACCCTGCTGTACGGAGCGGGGAGGTGTCTGTCGGGGCATTGGTCTTTTCCCTTCGATAGAGTGCATCAGGGCGGTAGATTCACCTGCTACAAAGGCTCCGGCACCTTCGGCGACTTCCAGGTCAAAATCAAAGCCACTTCCCATGATGTTTTCCCCTAAAAGCCCGCACTCCCGGGCAACTTCAATAGCCTTTTTGGTATGCCTGACAGCCATGGGATATTCAGCTCTAACATAAATATATCCCTGATGGGATCCAATAGCATAGGCTGCAATAATCATACCTTCGATAACCAGATGGGGATTTCCTTCCAGAATACTGCGGTCCATATAAGCACCGGGATCCCCCTCATCCGCATTGCAAGCCAGATATTTAGGTTCGGCCTCTTCCATCCGGCAGTATTTCCACTTTTTCCCTGCCGGAAAACCGGCCCCACCCCTACCTCTTAAATTAGCATCAATCATTTCATCGATGACCTCTTCAGGAGTCATTTCATAGAGAGTTTTAGCCAGGGCTGTATATCCATCAACACTGAAATAATCCTCAATCCTGGTAGGTTCAATGAAACCATTGTTTTTAAAAACCAGACGTTTTTGATGTTTATAGAAGGGGATATCCTCTTCTTTGATGATTTTCTCCTGAGATTCAGGCTCGGTATATAAAAGACGTTCAATAGACTTCTTGTTTTTGATTGTTTCATCCAGAATCTCTGGAATATCTTCCGGTTCCAATTTAATATAGAAAGTGCCTTCAGGCCTGATAACCATCAGTGGTCCCTGTTCACAGAATCCCTGGCAGCCGGTTATTTTAACTCCAATTCTTTCAGAAAGATCTCTGCTGTCAATCTCATCCTTTAATTTATCAATAACCTTCTGACAGCCAGAGCCCTGACAGCCGGTCCCGCCACACATAGTTATAAAAGATTCTTTGCCTTCCTGGGACTTTTTGGCTTCTTTCTGGAGTTTTGTTAAAATATCTGGAGAATCAATTCTTTCCATTATTCACCCTCCTTTCTCAATTCTTCTACTAACTCCTGGATTTCTTTCTTGGAAATCTTTCCATGGTATTCACCGTCTACTATTATTACAGGCGCAACAGCACAGGTACCAACACAGCGGGCGGTTTCTAAAGAAAAATTTTGATCAGGAGTCACCTCACCCACCTGTATTCCCAGTGTTCTTTCAAGCTCAGAGACCAGCAAAGGGGCGCCTCGTACGTGGCAGGCGGTGCCGGTGCAGACTACTATATGATATTCACCAAGGGGTTTTAAGCGAAATTCATTATAAAATGACGCTATCCCATAAAGTGAAACCAGGGGAACAGAGAGTTTTTGAGAAGCCCGGATGAGGGCCTTTTCAGGCAGCCATCCGTAAAACTTCTGAATATCCTGGAGAACAGGCAGCAGCGGAGATTTTTGCTGGTCTCTGCTGGTTTTATTCTTTTCAATTATATTATCGATTGCTTTTAATTCATCAGTTTTAAAAGCCATGCTATTCACCTCCTGGAAATTTTTATTGAGCTATCAGTTTTTCTTCCTGAGAAATTTTTTCTATATTACAGGGAGTGCTTTTCAGCGCGGGAACGCCAGATTCTTCATCCAGAACTTCGCTGGTCAGCTGGTTAGCTGGAGATTCAGCAAAATGAATCGGGAGAAATACCTGGCCAGGTGTTACTTTCTCAGTAATTCTGGCTTTGACTGTTATATCACCCTGACGGGAGCTAACTTTAATATCTTCGTTATCGGATATTTCCATTCTTTCGGCATCCTCAGGATTAATTTCCAGATAGGGGGTGTTGATTTGAGCAGTTAAAATTTCAGAACGTCTGCTCATTGACCCGGTTCTGATGTGGAAAAGACTCCTGCCGGTAGAAAGATTAAAGGGATAGGTTTCATCTGTCTGCTCCCGAGCAGGTTGATATTCTACCGGATTGAAGTGTGCCAGCCCATCACTGGTTAAAAATTCGTCCTGATAGAGATAGGGAGTGCCTTCCTGATCTTCTTTTATCGGCCACTGGAGCCCCTGAGACCAGAGATTGCGATAGTTAATCCCCTGGTAAAGAGGAGTGAGACTTGAAATTTCCTTCATAATCTCTGCAGGATTTCTGTAAATCATTTCATAACCTATAGCTTCTCCCATTGCTGAGATTATCTCCCAGTCCGCCCGGGCCTTTCCAGGTGGGTTCATGGCTTTATTGATACACTGGATTCGTCTTTCTGTATTGGTGAAAGTTCCATCCTTTTCAATAAAGGTTGCAGCTGGTAAAACAACATCTGCCTTGGCAGCAGTTTCACTCAGGAAGGGATCTATAACCACTAAAAATTCCAGGTTATCCAGAGCCATCTCGGCTTTTAATTTATTGGGTTCAGAGAGAGCAGGATTATCTCCCATTACAATCATTGCTTTGAGATTTCCAGCAGTTGCTTCCTGCATCATTTCTATAGCAGTTAAGCCAGTTTTATCAGGCACTTCTGCTAACCAGGACTGCTTAAATTTATCTCTAATTTCAGGGTCCTGTAATTGCTGGAATCCAGGGAGATAATCTGGCATAGCGCCCATATCACTGGCACCCTGAGCATTGTTCTGACCCTGCAGAGGATTTAAACCGGTAGAAGGTCTGCCAATATTGCCGGTCAGCAGTGTCAAGTTGGCCAGAGCTTTGATATTTTTAGTGCCTGATTCATGCTGAGTCATTCCGGTTGCAAAGGCAATAGAGCCCTTTTCAGCCTGACTGTACATTTCAGCAGCTTTATTTAAGTTTTCAACAGCTATGCCGGTAATTTCTGATACCTTTTCAGGAGTATAATCTTCAACATTTTCTTTTAACTGGGCAAATCCTTCGGTTCTGTTTGAAATGAAGTCCTGATCTTCCCAGCCCTTATCCAGAATTATATTCATCAAACCGTTGATCAGAGCGGTATCAGTTCCATTATTAGGTCTGAGCCAGAGAGTAGCCCACTTTACCAGTTCAACTTCTCTGGGGTCTATTACTATTAAATCTGCTCCATGCTCTCTGACAGCTTCCTTGATATACTGGGCAATAACCGGATGAGCTGCCGAGGTATTGGAACCGGATACAATAATGCAATCGGAATCAGCAAATTCAGTAATTGAATTGGTCATTGCTCCGCAGCCAAAGGACTGATTCATAACCTTGGCCGAAGAAACCTGACAGAGACGATTGGTGGTGTCAATATTATTGGTGCCCAGGCCAGCCCGCATAAATTTCTGGAAAAGGTAGTTTTCTTCATTGCTGCTCTTGGCAGAGGCCAGGCCACCAATTGCATCTGGTCCATATTCATTTTTAATTTTTAGTAATTTATCTGATATTTCTTCTAAAGCACGATGCCAGGTGACCGGTATCAATTCCCCATCCTTTCTCAACAGGGGATATTTGAGTCTGTCAGGTGAATTAACATAATCATGTCCAAACCTTCCTTTAATACATAGAGAACCATAATTAGGTGGGGCATCAACTGCTTCAACCCGGACCAATTTATTATCTTTGGTGTAAATATTCATCTGACAGCCGGTGCCACAGTTGCTGCAGGTGGTTCTGACTTTCCTGTCTGCTTCCCATTTGCGGACAGGCTCTGCAGAGAACTTTTCTGTTATAGCTCCAGTAGGGCAGAGCTCAAAGCAGCCGCCACAACCATCGCACTCTGAAAATCCTCTTTCTCCCAGGCCGGCAGTAGTGAAGATATTTTCACCCCTGTCACCCAGGCCGAGAATTCCCTTTTCCTGTATTTCGTCGCAGGCTTTAACACAGCGCTGACACATTATACACTTTGAGGCATCATAAACTAAAACCGGTGAAGTAGTATCTTTGGTTTGGTCGATGTTCTGGCCGGGGCTGAATACCTTTTTGCCCTTCCCGAAAGCTTCTTTTAAGCCGATTCTATCAATATACGGGGCATAGGGATTTAATACAACCAGGGCAACAAAGGAGGCGCCATAGAGACCTATTAAAGTTAACCCCATGGTTAACAGAGCCAACAGGCCACCGAAGATATACTGTCCGGCAAAGGTTGCAGGAGTAGTCTGAGGCTCGGTAGCCATATAAAATCCTAAGAAAATTACACTACCGGTAAAAACGTGAAAGGCGATTCTGGTAAGTACAGGACCGCCGGTTGCCAGGCCTATAAGTGCTGCCAGGACTGCCATACCACCGAGAAAACTTAAAGTTATCCTCCATTTAAGCTTGATCCAGTAGGCTAGAAGAATACCTGATGCCAGGGTTGCTATTCCAGAAGCTCCTCCGATCCAGCCGTGCCTTTTCCAGAGGAGGAGGCTTTCAGCAACACTGAGGTTTTCGGTGCCATAAAATCCCATAACTTCTGCTAATTCCATGGCGCCCTGAAAACCCTCACCTGTAAAGAGGTTATAGGCCAGATGCTCGGGATAAAAAAGCATACCCGAAGCCAGTGAGTCAGGCAGAAACCACATGAAGGTAATAATGAGCAGCACCAGCATTTTTGCTCCGGCAGCGGGGTTGATTACCTTGCGGCCCAGATACCTCTCCTGAGCCCATTTAAAACCTATCATTGTTACTGCGGAAACGATAGCTGTTATCCAGTAGGGTGAGAGTTCACCCATACAGAGTCCAACTATCATACCTGCTACCAGAGGAGAATAGGGTGAATCATAGGTTGTCTCACCCAGATTTTTCTGATCCTGTGCTTCCAGTTTTTTGATAATGAAGTGACAGATGACTGCAGTTACTACAGCAGCTAGAATGTTGAAGAGAGCCATCGTCCCCATTGCCAGGATTGCCGCAATGGCAGGGATGCACATGGCAATGAAGGTGCGCAGCATAACCTGATCCTCTGTTAATTCAGAATGCCTCAGAGGTTCAGGTTTTTGCCGCAGTGAAAGATCTTTTTGCTTGGGTCCTTTCATATTTTCTTACCCCCCATTTCTGATGATTTAATGATTTATCTGAGCTACTTGTGAATAAAAAAACTTAGTGCACGTTGTTAATATTCTATATTTATCGGGAAACTCCTTTTTATTATCGGGAAATTTTTATTTTTTTTTCTTTCCGAATGGTATAATAATAACACAAATATGTAATAGAAATCGATTTTAAGATTATAAAAAGATTATAAACAGTCTTTTTAATACAAACTTACCGACATTTAAAACCGACATTTAAACATGAAATAAACATAAAAATTTTCTGATTTCCAGTAGATTGTAAAGACAATCAGAATCCCGATAAGATTGAAGCCAAAATAGTTCATTATGTAGATAGAAAAAAATTAAAAACTTACACAGATTAAGCTATTTAAGCAAAGATCATCAAGCTAAAATTGAAATTGATAATCGATGTTTTGCTACTCCATTAATATTTATTGATAAATATTAATGGAAAATCATAAGGAAAATCATTACTATAATGATTATAATATAAATCACAAAATAAATAAATAGCAAAAGCAAAATAAATATAATATTTTTGTGACAGAAGTGACTGATTTCTGTTATTATTAATTCAGAATGCCACAAGAAAGGGGTTTTTGGCAATGGATATATTTTTTCTGCTTCTTTCAGGTTATTTACTGGGAAGTATTCCTTCAGCCTGGCTGATTGCTCATAGATTTGCTGGAGTTGACATTAGAGAGGCTGGCAGCGGAAATATGGGAACCTATAATGTATTAAGAATGCTGGGGAAAAGGGCTGCTATCATAACTCTTATCATGGATGTGGGTAAGGGGAGTCTGGCTGCCAGCCTTCCTTTATTGCTGGATCATCCTCAGTACTTATCCCTGCTGGCTGCTCTGCTGGCGATAATCGGTCACATGTTTCCTGTATATCTGGATTTTAAAGGCGGGAAAAGCATCGCTGTCTTTTCGGGAACTTTAATTATTATTAATCCCTGGATTCTAATACTTTTTCTGGTGAGCTGGACAGCATTCTACTTAATTTCTAAAAAAATTACTCTGAGTTCGATAATCGCTTTCCTGATAACTCCAGCTGCTGTAGTTTTACTTGAGGAATCAAGTCTGGAGCTTTTTATTTTTCTCCTGGCAGCATCCCTTATAATAATAATCAGGCATATTCCTGATTTGAAGAGAGAAAGAGGATAGCCTGCTTAACTTCTTGAAATCTTAAACTGCTTATCATAGTTTTATCAAAACTGACATATATAATTTTAATCAAGCAGGATAAATAACATAAAAAAGCTAAAACTTATTGAGAAATAATTTAAGGAGGGGAAATTTTGTTAAAAAGAAAAAAAAGATTACTGGTATTATTATTAAGCCTTGTTCTTGTTCTAGGTTTTTCAACTGCAGCCCAAGCTCAGGAAGGTTTTACTGCCGGGAAGATTAATCTTGAGCAGGTTGTGCAGCATCATCCTGGTGCAGCCGATTATCAGGCTGAACTTCAGGAGGAGATGATGAGCCTGCAGCAGGAATTTGAAGAACAGATTGGAGACCTGGATCCGGAAGAGGATGAAGAAGAAATGATGCAGATCCAGCAGCAATTTCAGCAGCAGGCTGCTATGATTGAGCAGGGAGCTGAGCAGGGACTGCTTGATGTTATAGAACCGGATCTGGAAGATTTCAGAACAGAAAAGGGATATGATTTGATCCTGTCTGATATGGCTGTTCTCAGCGGAGCGGAAGATGTCACTGAGGAATTTATTGAATTTGTCAATGGCGAAGAGCCTGAACTGGATCTCGACCTTGACGATGACTTTTAATCATTGAGCTGTAAAATAAAGAACTTTTAATTAAATTCTCACATGATTATCAAAATTTGGCTTTAAAATATTAATAGTGAAATATTTTTGGAGTTTTAATATTAAAATTTTTAGGAGGTTGGGAAGATGAAAAAGTTTAGAGAAATGCATAAGGTGATGGCTCTGGTTCTGGTCCTGACTCTGGTAGTTTTTGCTGCAGCAGCCTGTGGAGTTCCCGATGAGGATGAATTTGAAGAAATGGATGAGCCGGCTGATGATTTTGGCCTGGAAGATGAAGTTTCCCAGGAACTGGTAGTCTATAATCTGGAACTGCCTGAAGTAAATATTGTCAGCTAGCAATAATTATAAGCGATTTGAGTATTAAAGAGAGAGGCTGCCCTGTCTATTTTCAGGATAGACAGGGTTTTTTCTTTTTATTAATAATGTGTTACAATTATATTCAGATAAAATTAACAGATTGAGAGAGCGGATTGAAAGCTCAGATTTATATTAAGTCATTGTATTATCTGATTGAGATTAAGTTATTGATAGGTCTATTTTGTGTTTAAGTTATTGATAGGAATCAGAAAGTTATAAGAATTAGAGAGTCAGATTTATTATCGCAAAAATTAAACGAGGTAATCCCATGAAAATCAATCTATACAGCAGGATCAGCAGGAATAATATCTCAGCCCTGAAAGTGTTTTTAGTCTTATTTTTTATAGCTATATTTATTTTACCATTGCTAATTATCGAGGCTGGAGATGGCGGATTTGAGGTTTATGCAGGAGATAGAGAAGAAAGAAAAAATGTTTTAGATTTTGTTTATCAGGAAATTAAGGACGGTTATCTCAACCTGGACTTCAAGGAAGAACATCTGGATTTTGATTTTCAGCAGAAGTACTTACAGGCTGGCAGAGAACTTACTGAAGATATAACTGCCGCAGAGGAATTCAAAATTCTGGGAAATTTTGTTCATAATCTTCAGGATGGACATTTAAGATTGAGGCCGATTGATGATCAGTGGTCAGAATTATTTCGCAGCCATAATTATCAGGGCCTGCTGGATATCAGGTGGATAGAAGACAGACCTATAATAATAGCTGCTCCTGAAGAGCTTAACCTGACAGGCAGGGAATTACTGAAGTTTAATGGGCTGGATTTTACCGACCTGATTGCAGATACTATCAAAACCTGGGGAGGTGGCGGTAATACTGCCCAGGCCAGAGACCGGGTTCTTATCAAAGAACATTATTACTCTCAGTATCAGCTCAAGAAGGGTGAACTTCCCGGGAAACTGCTTCTGACTGTCAGGGATGAAGAGGGGAAAAGGGAGGTTCTCTGGCAGGAGCCTGATTCTCAGAGAACTATTTCTCGAGAATCGATATTAAAACTAAATCAGGAGCCCTCCGGCAGCGATGAATCCCTTGAATTTTCCTATGATAAAAATTTTGCAGCTGGAATTATGAGGATAAATGATTTTCAGATCCATCCTGTTGAGATGCAGAACAGGCTTGAAAGCTGGCTAAATGAGCTTCAGGAAAGGGATGAAATCAGAGGTATAATCCTGGATCTCAGATATAATAAGGGAGGCAATGAAAGTTTTCGCAGACTTCTGGAGTATTTGATTGAGGAGTCGATAGTTGTCGGACACTACCGCTACCGTTACAGCGAAAAATTTTTAAGGTTTCATCCTGAAAGAGTTCTGGGAGATATAACTGCAGGAAGAAGAAGCCCCAGGCCGGCAGGAGAAGGGTACAGCGGATACTGGCACTGGAAGATTACACCGGTTGAAGAAAGTTTTCTCAGAGAGGTTCCGGTGGTGGTCCTGGCCAATTCTGCCACCTTCAGTGCAGGTGATATATTTGTCAGAATGGTTTTGACCCATGAACTGGGAAAGGTTATGGGTTCGAAACTGGTTTTTTCCGGACAGGGTCTGACCGAGTATACCGAACTGCCCTGCGGTCGATACCGGCTGGGTTTCGGTCTTCAGGAACTCCGGGATGAAAACTATCAGGTTGTAGAAAACAAAACAGCCCTGCCGGATCGAAAGGTGAGATTAAAACTGGAAGAGGTAAGGGCAGGCCGGGACAATCAACTGCAGGCTGCTCTGGAATATCTGAAAAAAATACGAACTAATGCGGACTAATGAGAAGGGTGGTTGTTATTTATGTCAGATCTGGTTCGTTTCGGGGTTTCAATCGATGAAAGGCTCTTAAAGAAATATGATGACCTAATCGGTGATACCTATAATAATCGCTCCGAAGCCATCAGGGATTTGATCAGAGATAAGCTGGTTGAAAAGAAATGGCAGGAGAGTGAGGAAGAGGTGGTGGGCTCCCTGACTTTAGTGTTTGATCATCATCAGAGAGAGCTGACCGAGAAGATGCTCCATCTTCAGCATGAATATCATCATCTTTTTGAGTCCAACCTTCATGTCCACTTAAATCATGATTTTTGTCTGGAGGTAATTGTGGTCAAGGGGAAAGCCAGAGAATTGCAGGAAGTTACCAGGAAGCTTATAAGTTTAAAGGGAGTGCATCACGGCAAACTTGCGCTCACCTCTACCGGGGAAGATTTCAAGTAATACTGGCAGATTTTTTATTATGATGATATAATATTTTGCAGTAATCTACATGCAGTAATCTATTTTGCAGATATCTATTTGCTATCATCAATGTCAGGTTAATGACAGGTATTGGTATTTAGATAGTTTATAAGATATGAAAAAACTTCCCTTCATAATAAATCTTTTATTTTTGATTTTACTATTTAAGGTGATCGGAGGAGAAAACTATTTCAACCAGATTAGCAAGTTATCGCTGGAAAATATATTTAATTCTCTGCTTTTCTTTCTTAATTGCCTTCTTTCACCGGTTTTCTATTGGAGTTCTTTCCAGCATGCTGGCCAGTGATCTGGATCTATCTGCCACTCAACTGGGAACCCTTTCTTCCCTGTATTTTTATGCCTACGGATTTTTGCAGGTTCCGGTAGGTATCATAACCGATAAATATGGGGTTCGCAGGATTACCTTTGCCGGTATGCTTTCTATTGCTTCAGGCGCCTTTATTTTTGCCCTGGCAGGAGGGCCGGCACTGGCCTATACCGGTCGTCTTTTTATCGGGATTGGTTCGGCAACCTTTTTTGTATCAATTTTGCGGGTAATAGCTAACTGGTTTCCACCGGAGGCCTTTACCAGACTGCTGGGCTGGACATCACTAATCGGAACTTCAGGCGCTCTCCTGGCTGCCACCCCTCTGTCACTGCTGCTGAATTTGCTGGATTGGCGGCTTTCCTTGAATATATTTGCAGTGATATCGCTTATTGTTGCCGGACTGATCTGGTTTTTTGTCCGGGATAATCCAGCAGAGCTGGGTCTGGAAGTTGACTATGGAGCAGAAAATGACAGCAGAAGTTTCCGGGAGATTTTACAGGGAATGAATGTTCTGGTCACCAGCAGACAGTTCTGGGGCTATTTTTTTGTAGCCTTTATTGTCTTTGGCAGCCAGATGAGCCTTTCCGGGCTCTGGCTGGTACCCTATTTAACCCACGTTTTCAGAGTTTCCCGGGATATGGCTGCAAATTTTGTCATGATTATAACTTTTGGAATGGTAGCAGGTTCGGCTCTCCTGGGCTGGTTTGAGAAGAAACTGGGCAGCCGGATTAGAATGATCAGAATTGCAGTTTTGATAAATCTCTTAATCTGGTTTTACATTCTGGTAATTTTCAGAGCGGTACTGCCGCTCTGGCAGCTCGTGGTTTTGCTCTTTATCCTGGGATTTTCCGGCACCTTTATTGTTACCACCTTTACCAATATAAAAGTTCTCTTCCCTGATTTAAAGGGAAGTGCCACCGGTTTAATAAACCTCTCTCCTTTTCTGGGGACGATTATCTTTAATTTTCTAATTGGCTGGAGGCTTGACGCTACCTGGGAGGGTGAGATTCTGGAAGGAAGCAGAGCCTATACTCTCGCTGGATACCAGCAGGGTTTTTCCATAATTTTGCTGCTGTCTGCTGTAGCTTTGCTGATCAGTTTTAAACTAAAGGCTGTGAAAAATAGAGGATAAATTGACTGCAGAATTTAACATGCCGGCTGGAAAGGAGCTAAAATGCTGAATATAAAGGAGGATATCCAGCTCTGGATAGAGCAGGAGATTAATGATTTTTCCCAAAACTGCGGGGTGATTTCCCGCTGGCGAAAACCGCTGGTGGCAGTTGCCTCTGCTGAGGATGAGCTCTTCAGCGAGCTTAAAGAGGCTGTGGGGCTGGAACATCAGCTGCCGGAGGAGATGCTTCCTGGAGCCCGGTCAGTTATCTGTTATTTTCTGCCCTTTATTCCGGCCATTTCAGAATCTAACGGAGAGGGACGCAGGGCTTCACTGCCCTGGTTTCGGGCCTATCTGGAGACAAATCAGTTGATTGCCAGAGTTAATTTAAGATTAAAGCAGGAGCTGGAAAAATTGGGAGGGAGGGCTGATTTTGCTGCAGCCACCCACAATTTTTCCCGGGAGAAATTGATCAGTTACTGGTCCCACAAACATGCTGCCTATATTGCAGGCCTGGGAAAGTTTGGTGAGCATCAGATGCTGATTACTGTAAAGGGCAGTGCCGGGCGGATTGGCAGTCTAATAACCGATCTGGAGATTGTTAGAGATACCAGGCCGGAGCAGGAATACTGTCTGAAGAGAGCCGGTGAGGAATGCAATCGCTGTCTGGAACGCTGCGTATTTGGAGCACTTACTATTTCAGGGCTGGACAAAGAAAAATGCTACCAGATCTGCCTTAAAAATGTGGACTTTTTTAAATCAGCAAATGCCGATGTTTGCGGCAAATGCACTACTCTGGTTCCCTGTGCCTTAAAAAATCCCGTGAATGCTGGTTAATTATGCACTTCAGCTGACCGGGAGGAAAGTGAGATAACAGGCCAGGATGATAGAGGCATTAATGGGGGGATAGAAAATGAAATTTGATGTAGCAGTGATCGGTGGAGGTCCGGGAGGGGTATCAGCTGCCCGGGAACTTAGCAGACAGGGCTGCAGGACTGCCCTGATAGAAAAGAGTGCTCCAGGAGGAAAAGCCATTAATCAGGGTTACTTTATTTCCAAAGTTTTGCTTGATCTGGCCCGGGATGAGAAGATTGATAGCCTGGATGAGATACCTGGAATTATGAATTTGCGGAAGGAGACAGCCAGAACCTGCTGGAATATTGAACTCAAGGAAGCCGGGATTGCTGTCTTTACAGGTGAAGCCAGCCTTAAGGGCAAAAAGAATATTGAGATTACCTCAGATAATGAGCAGCAGGTTATTTCGGCAGAGAAAATAATTCTGGCCACCGGCAGCAGANCTATATCACCCCTGGAATTTTCAGCAGATCCCGATAAGGGAATAATTACCTATCAGGAGGTAATGAGCGGGTACTGGCTGAATCTGGAGAGAATTGCTATTCTGGGAGGAGATGTCGAAGGCTGTGAATTTGCCTGCCTTTTTCAGCAGCTNGGCACTGAGGTTATTCTGCTGGAAAAGGAAGCCAGGCTGCTGCCTGCCTGTGATTTTGAGATAGCAGAACTGCTGGAAGAAAAACTGAAAGTCAAAGGCATTAATATAAAAACCTCCTGCACCATTGATAGTTACAGCTCTTTAAAGAGAGAAGAGGAGGAGAGAGCTGAAGGGACCGGGCTGAGCCTCAGCTGCCGTAATATTGATGAAGATAAGGGTTTTGTGATTGAAGCTGATGCTCTCCTTTTAACCGGCGGTGCTGAAGCAGTTATTCCTCAAGGGTCTGAGGATCTTGGTCTGACCAGATCTGGAGAGGGGTTTATTGAGGTTGATTCTAGCTTTACTACTTCGATTGAAAATATATATGCTGTCGGGGATTTAATTGGCGGCATTGCCTCAGCAAATGCTGCTATCCAGGAAGGGAAAGCAGCAGCCCGGGCCTCTCTTGGCAGAGAAACTAACGTTGATTATCAAAGTCTTCCCTATGTTTTTTTCACCTCACCTCAGGTTACCGGAATAGGGATGAGAGAAGCTGATATAGACCAAAGCAGCAGTGATATCTGTATTAAAAGTGCGGAATTTACAGAAAATCTACGGGCTTTAACCCTGGGCAGCGGAGATGGCAGATTAAAGTTGCTAGTTTCTCAGGATGAAAATATAATCCTGGGAGCTCATGCTATTGGTGAAAATGCCGGAGAACTCAGCTCTTTGCTGACTCTGGCGGTGAAAGAGAAGATTTCTCTGGAAAATATTAGAGAGNTGCCTTTAGCTCATCCCTCTCTAAGNGAGCTGGTTATCAAGGCATTAGAAAATTGATAGAGACAGGAGTATATCTGCAGCAATAATTTTATTGGTGAGATTTAGTATATTTAAATCTGCGCCAGTCATTATATTTAAGCAGGCTGATTTTATTGTGACGACCGATACTAATTCACAAAAAAAGGAGTTTTACACAATGGTAAAAAACTGGAAATCTATTTCTGGATCTCGTTTGCTGTTAAATCTTCTTGTAGTGCTTTTGGTATTCATGATACTCTGGATTCCGGTTTTAGAGGGACAGGAAGCAGAGAAGATTCCTGACTGGGAGGATGAAAGAGCTCAGCTTTCCGGTGATATTTTTGTTCTCAATGAAGCCACCCTGACCGAAATTATTCCGGAAGAAGAGCGGCAGGAATACAGTCTTTATCTTACTGACCGGCTTGATCAGCAGCTGCGAGAGAACAGGTATACCGATAATCAGATAGAGAGGCTGGAGCAGTACAGCGGCTCAGAGCTTAATTTTGATGAGCTAATTGAGTTCTCCGAATATTTTACTCTGATAGCAATTAGAGCTGAGCGGGGATTTGATGTTGATACAGCTAATTTGAGAGTTAATCTTTATGTCAGTGAGGTTGTTGATATTGACGAGGGGCAAATCTATAGTGAGGTTAGAGATTATGAATTTTTAATCAGCGAAGAACAGTTGATTGACAGGGATGCTCTCAGGGTGCTGCCGCAGGGGGAAGGAATGATAGCCTATGTGATGCCGAGGATTTATTCCCAGTATTTAACAGCAGAAATTCGTTCGGTTGTTGATAACACCTTCAGAGCTCATACTGCAACTCTGGAGCAGTCTGTCTGGCAGGAGGAGCAGCAAGACCAATAATATTACAGGAGGAAGTCAAAATTGATGCTTGCAGATGAAAGAGATATTTCGGGAAGTGAGAGAGAAATAATCGATGTTCATATTCATATTACCCCCCGGGAGATAATTTCCCGGGAAGCTGAATACCGGAGTGAGGAGCCCTATTTTGACCTGCTCTCCAGCAACCCTAAAAATAAATTTGCTACCGCCGATGAGGTGGTGGCTGAGCTTGATAAAGAGGGGATTGACAGAGCGGTGGTCTTTGGTTTTGCTTTTCAAAACCAGGATAACTGCCGGTTTGTTAATGATTATACCCTTGCCTCGGTTGAAAGATATCCCGATAGACTGATCGGTCTGGCAGTGGTAAATCCCCTGGCAGAGGGGGCGGCAGCAGAGGTCAGCCGCTGTCTTAAGGGCGGCCTCAAAGGAGTGGGGGAATTATTTCCTGAAGGTCAGGGATTTGATCTGAAAAGCCGCTCTCAACTTGAGGAAATTGCTGAAATCTCCCGGGAGTTTGCTGTGCCGATTATGGTGCATTTAAATGAACCGGTGGGGCATGAGTATCCCGGCAAGACCTGTGATTCCATCGAATGCGGAGCCAGGCTGGCAGAAAATTTTCCTGAAAATCTTTTTATCCTCTCTCACTGGGGTGGGGGACTGTTTTTTTATGAACTGATGCCGGAGATGCGGGCGGATCTAAAAAATGTTTATTATGACACGGCAGCCAGCCCCTTTTTATACGATAAAAACATTTATCAGACGGCAAAATCAGTTGGTTTGCTGAATAAAGTGCTTCTCGGCAGCGACTTCCCTNTGATCTCTCCCGGAATATATTTAGAGGAGATGAGGGAAGCAGATCTTTCTCAGGCTGATATGGATCTCATTCTGGGAGAGAATGCCAGAAAGTTATTTGATTTTTAGGCTTCTCAATCTGTTTATGGCTGCTCCTGTTTCCTGAGGACGGGGCAGAACATAATCGCCATCAGGCTGGAAGGGAGAGATGGTTTTCAGTCCTTCATTTTCCAGTCTGTTATATATTTCAGTGAGTATCTCAGATAGGGATCTTTTGCCATCTATAATATCATTTTTTAAAGCATAGACCAGGATGTCTCCGATAGCTTTAGTCTGGCCCTGATCGAGCAGCTGCTCCAGAGAGCTTAAATCGATATTTTCCCGGCCAAACTGAATAGTTTCTCTGCCCCTGGGGCGAACCTTTATTTTTCGGCCTTTACGAGGATTAAAACTATCAGGATCAGGAATTCTTCCGGAAAGGCTAGAAAATTGCCTCCCTTCCTCCTGCTGGCGCTGACTGGGAAGATTGCGGGCGATTTCTTGAGCCTGATTGGTGGCAGAGCGGGGCCGGTATTCATCCATCATGATAACCCGGTCAGCTACGTCAAAATAATCTCCTGCGCCTCCAACGACCAGCAGGGTTGATATTTCCTTATTTTTATAGAGTTTTTCTACCTGGTCGATAAAGGGGGTTATTGGCTCCTTATCCTTGCTGACAAGCTGCTGCATTCGGGCATCCCGGATCATAAGATTGGTAGCAGAAGTGTCCTCATCGATTAGCAGCAGTCCGGTTCCTAATTCCAGAGCTTCAATGATATTGGCTGCCTGAGAGGTGCTGCCGCTGGCATTTTCCGAAGAAAACTCTCTGGTTTTTTCTGCTCCGGGCAGGTTGTTAATAAAAGGAGAGATATTTACCTTTTCAATTCTTCGTCCATCTTCGGCTCTAATTTTGACGGCATCCTTCCTGGTTACTACATATTCTCTCCCATCTCCCGGTATATGGTCATACACTCCCCGGGCGACAGCCTCCAGCAGGGTTGATTTTCCGTGATAACCTCCTCCTACAATCAGGGTGATTCCTTTTCTAATTCCCAGGCCGCTGATTTTCCCGGAATAGGGAAGTTCAAATTCAACCTCTTCTTCGCAGGGTGAGGAGAAGGGGACAGCCTCCCTGGTATTCATCGGCCTGTCAGAAATCCCGCTTTTCCGGGGAAGGATAGAGCCATTGGCAATAAAAGAGACCAGATTTTTATCTCTCAGCTTTTTTCTTAAAATAGTCTGTTCTTCCACCGTTTCAACATGATTTCTCAGATGCTCTTCTTCAATGTTTTTAAAATAAAGAGAGTTTTTCACTATTTTGGGGATTTCCTGAAAGAACATATCCTGAGCCTGATATCCCATAACTGTTCTCCCCCGGGCCGGCAGACCAACCTTTATGCGGGCTTCAATCTGATGAGGAGTAAATTCTAGCGAGGTTCTTTTGATAACCTCCTGACCGGGACTGGCTATAGTAATTAAGCCGCTTTTCCCGGAGCCTCGATGGCCTTCCACAAATTTGCTGATATTACTGGAAATTTTTCTGGATAGATAATCTTCAACAGCCTTAATTCGGGTATTATTTTTATAATACCAGTTCTTAAAACCTGCTTTATCGGCTGATAATCTGATGAAAATACTGGATGGTCGGGCATAGGGATCACCCTGGGCATAGGGAATCCCCAGCTTAAAATCTTTAAAATCATACCAGTTTTTCTGTAGTTTTTTATAGGACTTATAACCCTGACTGTCTATTTGATCAAGGGTCTGATAGAGCCTATCCTTCTGCTGCATGTTTTAACCTCCTGCAGTTTTGTTCAGCCTGAAAATCGCCATTAATAAAAGGCATTTTCCTCTAGTATTATAGGACAGATTAACCGGGGAAATCAAGCCACAGCCGGAATTTACTCAATTATTCAGAAAACAGTTCCTCCGGAAATAATGCAGTAGACAGGTCTGTTTGCAGTGGCTGGCAAATTTTTATATAATATAATTGACCTGGCAGTCCAGAATTGTTATTTTGATCCAAAATTAATAAAAATTGACCAAAATTATATCGGGGTTGAATTCTATGAAATCCGAGGAGTATTTAAAACTTCTCCGGGAGCTGTATCTGGCGCATTTTAATATGGAAAAGGATAAAGAAATCCTTGACCGGCATTTTGATCTTTACGCTTTCTGTGAAGTTAAAAATGAAAAATATATTGCCCATCAGTCATTGAAAATATATTCTTATAATGATTATGAGCACTGCCTGGTTGATATGCAGACTGAATTTAACGACAGCAATTTANCCAGGGAGTTTTTCCAGAANTGTGCTGCAGAGTTGATTGAGATTAACAGCCAGCATCATCAGACTTTTCTNACCTATGTTATGGCTGTTGAAGAGGGTGTTTCCAGAGAGCAGGCNGCTAAAGTGAAGAAATTTAAATTTTCTAAATCCTACTGGCTGGGTCTTAAGGGCTGGTGTGATTTGAGNCTAATTCTGGTAGACCTTAAGAGTCATCAAGTTTACAGCAATAAGAAGGGCAGAGAGATTGCAGCTAAATATGATCCGGACTGGTTGAAGGCCAGGGTTGATGAAATTTACCGATGATTTATTGGAGTTAATCAGGCAGCATAATACCTGTGAATATGACGGAGGATAAAATGATGATTTATCAGATTATTGGCATTTTAGGATTATTACTGGGTCTGGGTCTTTTAGTCATCAGCAGCTATATACTGGGATTGGTTTTGATTATTGCAGGTTTATTTCTGCTGGTAGCCAGCCGCAGAGGTTCAATCCCGGATATTAGAGATGACACCTGATTTGATCCTTTTTAGACTTTTTTAAAAAATATTTTAAAATTAGCTAAAACTTTCTCAATATAATTATTTTTTTTTGAAGGAGATTTCTGGTTTATCTAGAAATTATTAAGTGAGTCAAAAAATGAAATATTCATAATATACAATGGCGATTATATTATTACCGCGATATTTTTTTAACCCTGAGNTTATCATGATTACTTTTATAATATAATAAATTATCTGTAAATTACTGTCAAGTTAATGATTTTTATGTTGACATAATGTGGAACTGAAATTGGAGGTGATTGCTGAAGAAGAAAATATTTAATTACTCTCTGAGGGAAGGATTATCAGTTCTGAGAGGTCGAGCAATTAAAAGACTTAAAGAATCAAGGTTTGGGAGTTACATTATTTTAACAGACTCATACCAGGTAAATTATTTATAATTACCAGCGAAAATCTACAGCAGTATTTATTATGTAAAAAGGGGAGTGAAATTGAATGGCCAATAATGAAGATCAGAAATTTGATATTGAGGAAAGAGGTAAGGGCCTAAAGGATATTGACCCCACAATATTCTGGGTATCAGCCATTATCTCTGCCATTTTAATTATCTGGGGAGCAATGGCTACCGACCATTTTGGGGGAATCATCGACTCAGTCTTTGACTTCCTGGTCAATAATTTTGGCTGGCTTTACTTATTGTTTACCATGATTGTCTTTGCCCTGGTTTTAGTTCTGGGGTTCAGCCGGTTTGGAAAGATCAGATTGGGCAAACCGGGTGAAGAGCCGGAATATTCCACCCGCTCCTGGATCGCCATGCTGTTCAGTGCCGGTATGGGAATAGGACTGGTATTCTGGGGTGTGGCCGAACCGATAATGCATTATGCTGCTCCTCCCTTTGGCATTGAGGCCGAAACCGAAGCAGCAGCCCTGGAAGCAATGGCATCTTCCTTCTTTCACTGGGGACTTCATCCCTGGGCCCTTTATGCTTTCTTCGGTCTGATGCTGGCCTATTTTTCCTTTAGACGGGGTCTGCCGCAGCTGCCCAGTTCAACTCTCTATCCTCTTTTAGGGAAAAAAGGCGTTATCGGGGGCTGGGGCAAAGCCTTTAACATTCTGGCTGTTTTTGCTACTCTTTTTGGCATAGCCACTTCTCTGGGGCTTGGTGCCCAGCAGATCAACAGCGGCCTGGGTGAGCTGATCGGTATTACAGTCAGCAATACGTCAGCTTCAATAATTGTGGTTATTATAACCTTTGCCTTTATCATATCTGCTGTTACCGGGATAGATAGAGGTATTAAGATATTAAGTAATGTGAACATCACTATTGGAGGAATTCTGCTGGTATTTGTTATCATCTTTGGTCCGACTGTCTTTATTTTGAGTTATCTGGTGGAGGCAACCGGCGAATATCTCAACATGTTCTTCCAGAGAAGCTTTTATACCGGTTCGGTTTCCGGTGATCCCTGGCCCGGCTGGTGGACAATCTTTTACTGGGCCTGGTGGATAGCCTGGACTCCCTTTGTGGGTGGCTTTATTGCCAGGATTTCCCGGGGCAGAACCATCCGGGAATTTGTGATTGGTGTGGTTATAGTGCCTGCTACAATCGGTCTGATCTGGTTTGCCACCATGGGCGGCACAGCCATGCATCTGGAAATGGTTGAAGGTGTGGATATTTCCGGACCAGTTCACGAGGATATGGCTGTAGCCTTTTTCATCACCCTGCAGCAGTTACCGCTGGGAGCTTTATTCAGCGTTCTGGCAACAATTCTGATCGCCACCTTCTTCATTACTTCTGCTGACTCAGGAACCTTTGTCATGGGTATGCTGACCTCCCGGGGTAAGCTGGAGCCCTCTACTCAGGTTAAGGTGACCTGGGGAGTACTTGAAGGCTTGATTGCTGCCGTTCTGCTGCTGGCCGGAGGTCTGGGGGCACTGCAGACCGCTTCAATTGCCGGCGCCTTTCCCTTTATGCTCTTTGTGATTGCCAGCATGTTTGGTATCTTCAAAGCTCTAAATAAAGATTATGAATATCTGGAAAAGGGAGAGTTCATTGGAGATATAGATCTGGATTACTAAGTTCCCCGTTTAATACAATTACAGAGACCGGCTGCCAGTCTGCCTGCGAGATATTTTGGCAGCTGGCAGCTTTTTATCTTAAATCAATGATAAAAAAATTATATCAGGGAGGTGATTGCCGGGAAGCAATCAGTAAGGTCACAGAACCTGTCGGCATAGACCAAGTAATTTTTAGACAAATGATGTTTTTAATTGATTGCAGCAAATTTTTGTTAACGAGATTAGCCGGGGTTTAAAGAGCAAATACTATTAAAGGCAAACATTATCACAAATATCATCACTAATTATAAATAAATGTCACAGCAAGAATAATTATGAAAGGGAGGGTGATCGCGAATATATGAGTGTTAGGAATCGACAGGCCTACTATCCTGTGAAAAATGGTTTCAGCGTGGACATGTTTACTGAAGCTGAGCTCAGGCAGATTCACAATGCCACCCTGGAAACTCTTGATAGAATGGGTATTCATGTAACCAATGAAGAGGCGCTGGATATTTTTGAAGATGCTGGAGCCCGGGTTAACCGCAGCAATGGCAGGGTTAAAATTCCGCCCTATATCATCGAAGAGGCTATCAGATCAGCACCGCCGGAGCTTTTGCTGGCCGGTCGAACCCCTGAAAATGATGTAGTAGTGGGAGACAGCCGGGTAAATTTTACCACCTTTGGAGCCGGCGTTAAAATAATTGACTATGAAACCGGAGAATACCGGGATACAGTTAAGCAGGATGTTGCTGATACAGCCCGGCTGGCTGATAAACTGGATCAGGTAGATATCTACTCCCATGCTGTGAGTGCCATTGATGCACCCCGGGAAAACATTGATCTCCATGAAGCTGAGGCTTTTCTGACCAATACCAGCAAGCACTGCATGCATATTGACCTTACCTCAGGTGAAAATGCCAAGAAGTATTTTGAGATGGGTGCAGCCGTGGCAGGAGGAATGGATGAGCTGAGAGACAGGCCGCTAATCTCCGCCCTGGTCTGCCCTCAGAGCCCCTATGAACTTCATGGTGATGCAGCTCAGATTATTATTGAATGTGCCCGGGCAGGAATCCCTGTTAATGTGCTGTCAATGGCCATGGCAGGGGCAACCTCACCGATAACGATTGCTGGAACTCTGGTAGACCACAATGCCGAGGTGCTTTCGGGAATAGCTCTGGCCCAGCTGGTTAATAAGGGAGCACCGGTTATGTACGGCAGCTCAACCACAATTTTTGATGTGGCTGAATCCACTGCTCCTGTTGGTTCTCCTGAGATGGGAATGTGTAATGCCGGAGTAGCCAGACTGGCAAGATATTATAACCTGCCAAGCTACACAGCTGGTGGATAGGCAGACTCCAAAAGATCAGATGTCCAGGCCGGACATGAAAAAACAATGACCTTTATGCTGCCCGCCATGGCAGGTTCTAACATGCTTTACGGAATGGGAATGCTGGAACTTGGTGTTACCTTCAGCCACACTCAACTTATTCTGGATGCCGAAATGGCCAAGATGGTCAGAAGAGTCATTCAGGGAGTTGATGTCAATGATTATTCTATGGCTGTTGATGAAATCAAAGAAGTTGAACCGGGAGGAAACTTTTTAACCCAGCAGCATACTGTTGATAATATGCATACCGAGCAGGCCCGGGCTGATATCTTTGACCGTAAGATGATGGATACCTGGAAGATGTCCGGTTCCAAAACCGCTAAAGAAAATGCCGAGGAAAGAGCCCGTGAGATTCTGGAGACTCATGAACCGGAGCCGCTGGATGATTCGGTTAAAGAAAAATTGCGGGAAATTGTAGAGAGCGTTAAAAAGTAATTTTCCTTGTCAAAGCATTCTCAGCATGTTAGAATAATAGCAAAGAAAATGGCACCGGTTAAGGGGAGCGCAGAGCCGCTCCCTGAGCCGGTTTATTTAATCTTGCTCTTGCCGGGGAGGGTTGATCGGAAGGATCACATGGGCTCTAACCCCATGCAGCCGGGTGTAACTCCCGGACTCTCCTCCATTTTTATGGACAGGTATAATTTGAGGAAAGTTTTATTTACAGCTGTAATTATTTTTATTATTTATTTTATGTAATTTATTGCCAGCAGTTTAATTTTAGTGTTTATTGTAAGCATTTTATTGTTAGTAAGGTATTTACATCAAAAATTATAAAAGACATAATAGATGAGAGATAAAAAGAGGGGATTAGCCCCTCTTTTAGAATTTATATAATAGGAGGCCGGATTTTTGGAAAAATTGTTTTATTATCAAGACAGTTAATTTTATTTGTGATAGCAATAGATAAATACCCAGGCAAATATAAGGGGAGGATAGCATGGCCGCTTCACCGAAGGGCAAAAAAAATAAAAAAAGAAATAAAGCCAGATATGTGTTTCGTAAAAGAGAAAAATTAAACAATCTGCTTAAGCGCATCAAGCTCTGGCCTTCCCGCAGCGGACTGCTTCATGGGATTAAGGATATTGAAAAAAGGGGAAATTATCTGGAGCTTAAGCTTTACTGTGGTGAGGTGCTGCAGGTTAAAAACTCTAAAAACAGCCGGGCAGCCCGCTGGCTTCGAAATAAGATAATGGTGAGACCCTGTCCGGACTGTCAGGTGCCGGATTGGAAGCTGGAGAAATATTCCAAAACAGCCTTCAAATAGTGATATCATAGTAATAACAGCTGGTAATATTAGCGGGGGAAAGGTGAACTTAAAAATGAATTGTAGTCTGCCTTTTTATCGATTTAAAAGCGATTTAAGCGATTTTTTAAGGGTTTATTTAGTTAGTCATGCAGCTCAGGCATTATCTATTAAATTTTCAGTCCTGCTTACAGCTCTATTAAAAATACTAAAGCATTTTAAAGAAAGAGGTATTTTATGAAATTAACCAGCGGACAGAGACAGCGGCTGAAAGAACTGGATATTTTTGGCGAACATAGCAAAATTTTTGAGAAAGAATTTAACTCCCGGGAGGAAAGAGAGCAGGCCTTTAAAAGCCTGGAAAATGAAATGGCCGGGGAAAATCAGGACAGGATTTCCCGGCTTACCGAGAAGAAGTTCAGGCCCGATATCAGCAGGCTGGAAAATGAACTGCAGGAGATTCTGGCGGAGATTAATTTTACAGAAGTTAAAACTCCAATCAGACTGGCCCGGGGCAAGCTGGAAAGAATGGGGATTACCGCCGAGCATCCTCTCTGGCAGCAGGTTTTCTGGCTGGAAGGTAAGGATTACTGCCTCCGCCCCATGCATGCTCCTAATCTTTATGAGATATTAAGCCGGCTGGAAAAAACTCTTGTCTCGCCTGTTAGCATATATGAGGTGGGAACCTGTTTTCGCAAAGAATCCAGCGGCAGCCAGCATCTGTCAGAATTCACCATGCTAAATCTGGTAGAGCTGGGGCCAGAAATAGAGCCGGCTGACCGTCTTAAGGAAATTGTGGAAGTGATAATGTCAGGTCTCAATATTGATTACCGGATAGCTGTGGAAGATTCCAGTGTTTATGGTAAAACAATCGATGTCATGGTTAATGAGCTGGAAGTGGGATCCGGTGCCGTAGGACCCCATAAACTGGATCAGGCCTGGGATATCAGCAGAAGCTGGGCGGGAATAGGTATAGGTCTGGAAAGACTGCTGATGGCAGCAGAGGGCTATGCCAGCATTTCCCGGATCGGCCGCAGCCTGATCTATCAGGACGGGGCCAGGTTAAATGTTTAGTTTAATTTTTGCAGAATGAAGTATAAAAATAAGGATTATATTTCTTATGAGGCTCTTATGACATGTCAAAATTTCTTATATCGATAATTCTTTTGAGCTAAATATTTCTAAATTTCTTATCTTGTGATACTATATAACTCTATATTTCCTATGACATTATAAATTTAGAGGTTTTATTTTATTATTATAAATTTAAAGGGTTTAAAAAGGTTTTACTAAGGTTTAATTTACTAAGGTTTAATATGATTATTGCTTAATATTCCTGCAATGAAGGTGGTTGTTATGAATAGGTCGGGTGAGATAATTACCAAAGCTCTGGCAGAGCAGGAGCTTAAATCCGCTGAAATTGAATATTTGCTGAGCACTTCCGAGCGAGAAGAGCAGGAGCAAATCTTTGCTGCCGCCCGAAAGATGAGAGAAAGATATTTTGGCAGCAAAATTTTTACCTACGGTTTTGTTTATTTTTCTACCTATTGCCGCAATGACTGCCGATTCTGTTATTACCGTCGCAGCAACCCTCACAGCCCCCGCTACCGCAAGGAACCGGAAGAAATACTGGAAATAACACGGGCTCTGGCTGACTCCGGTGTTCATCTGCTGGATCTCACCATGGGTGAGGATCCCTATTATTATCAAAGACAGGATTTTTCCAGCCTGCTGGAACTGGTGAGAGCTGTAAAAAAGGAGACCGGACTGCCGCTGATGGCTTCCTTTGGTCTCTGGCCGGAGGAGTTTTTAGCAGAGCTTTATCATTCGGGGGCTGACTGGTATGCCTGCTATCAGGAAACCCATAATCCTGAACTCTATCACCAGCTCAGAATTAATCAGGATTTTCAGACCCGGCTGGAATTAAAAAGGAAGGCCCGCAGAGAGGGTTTTTTAGTTGAAGATGGCATTCTTCTGGGGGTGGGGGAGAATAATAAAGATCGGGCTAAGTCAATTTTAACCATGAAGGAGTTAAATGTTGACCAGGGTCGGGTGATGAGTTTTATCCCTCAGGAGGGAACACCGCTGGAGAGCAGGAAAACACCATCCCGTCAGCAGGAACTACTGGTTATTGCAGTATTGCGTCTGGTTCTCAAAGATTCGCTGGTACCGGCCTCCCTGGATGTAGATGGTATTGGTGGGCTTGAAGACCGCCTTAGGGCTGGAGCTAATGTGGTGACCTCCCTGATTCCTCCAGCTTCCGGTCTCAAAGGAGTATCCAATTCCCGACTTGATATTGAAGAGGGTCATCGCACAGTAGCAGGAGTCAGCAGAGTTATTAAAGATGCAGGTCTGGAACTGGCAGCATTATCTGATTATACCGGATGGCTTAAGAGGAGAAGAGAGGGGAATATTAATGCTGGAAGCAGCAGTAATAGGCGGTGGACTGCAGGGAATTGAAATCACTTACCTGGCCAATCAGGCCGGTTACCGGACTTTGCTGGTTGATAAAAAAGTTCAGGTCCCGGCCCGGGGACTGGCTGATGATTTTTTTCAGGCCGACATGGCCTGCCCTGATAGGCGGCTGCTTAGCAGGCTTTTTCAGTCTGATATAATTTTTCCAGCCTGTGAGAACTTTCAGGCTCTTAAAAGGCTTGACTCTCTCAGGAAGAACCTGCCGCCGATTATTCTGGATCTGGCAGCCTATCAGCTCAGCAGCAGTAAAGAGAAATCCAAAGAATTCTTCAGGAAGGCCGGTCTGCCCTGTGCCCGGGACTGGCGGGAAGTAGAGAGAAATGAGGGAGCTGAGAGAGCAGAGGAAGATGAGATAGAAGATGGGGCTGAGGGAGCTGGATTTCCTCTGATAGTTAAACCGGTGGAAGGTAGCGGCAGCGAGGATGTAAGATTGATTACCAGCAGAGAAGAACTTAATGCTTTAGAAGCTAAGCCAGGAGATGGAACAATCATTGCAGAAGAGTATCTGCAGGGGCCGACCTATTCTCTAGAGGTCATAGCATACAGGGACCAGATCTACCCCCTCAAAATCACCAGACTGTTTTTTGATCAGCAGTATGACTGCCGACAGGTAGTGGCAGGCGGCTCTGTTTCCAACGAGGTTTGCCGGGAGCTGATTGATATCGGTAAAAGGGTTGCCCGGGATTTGAATCTTACCGGGATAATGGATCTGGAGGTAATTGCAGCTGAATCCGGTTTAAAGCTGCTGGAGATCGATGCCCGTTTTCCCAGTCAGACCCCTTCTGCTGTTTACCAGGCCTGGGGAATAAATATGGTTAAAATACTGGTTGAGCTTTATCTGGAACTTTATCCGGAAAATCAAAGCAGAGAATTTTATTCAACCGGGACCGGAGCAGTTTGTGGTGCAGCTATTTATGAACAGCTGCTGGTGCAGGATCAGCAGGTATTTTGTACCGGGGAACATATTATGACTGAAGCAGGCCTCTTGAGACAGCAAAATAATTTTTTTGGAGCTGATACTGCTCTTACCGATTATAGACCGGGAAGCAGAGAATGGCGGGCTATTCTTCATTATAAAGGTGATAGTATTAAGGGGGTAAAGAAAAAGAGAAAAGAAACACTGGATAAAATTAACTCCCTGGTAGAGAGAGGTTAGTACCGGTCAGAGGGATCGCAGGGCACTGACCTTTATTGATTTGTTGAATGTTACTTGACTGCTTCAGTTACTGTGACCATTATTGACCGGGATTGACAGCAAAAGGTGGTGTTGGCAAATGACCAGGCTGACCTCAGAAGATATAAAGGATATACCTGCTTCCCTGGCTGCCTATGACAGGAAGCTTCAGCAGAAAACCGGGATGGGTCTGCAGGAAATCGGTATCAGGGCAGCAGGGTATTCGGCTGCCCTTCTGGATAATCTGGAGTTAGGCAGCAGAAAAGCGGCGGTTATCCCTGTAACTGCAGGCCTGGGAGAGATTACCGGGTTCACCCCGGCTGTCAGAGCGATTCTGGAACATCTTGGACTTACTGCTTTTATTACCGGAGCAGCCGATGTAGCCGGGTTCCGGGAAGCACTCAGGAAAAAGGCAGAAATAATCCTGCTGGCAGATGACAACAGTTTTATTGCTAAAAACACAAATAACAGCTGCTGGCTGGATAATGATCGGGCAACTGCCCGGTCCTATTTGACTGCTCTGGAAGCCCTGACGGGGAGTTTAAAAAATAGGGAAGTCCTGATTCTAGGAGGCGGCAGAGTTGGTCGAGAGGCAGTGGAGTTTTTACTGGAGAAGCAGGCCAGACCGATTGTCACTGAGATAAAAGAGAGAAGATTAAAACTTCTGGAAGAGAATTTTAGGCAGAATATCAAGCTTTTTTCTCCGGCTGAAGTCAATATTTCCCGGTACAGCTGTATTTTTGATGCCACTCCTGCCAGGAATATTATCAGAGAAGAGATGATCGATGATGAAACCTATCTGGCAGCGCCTGGAATTCCCGCCGGCTTTACCTCCCGGGCTGCTGAGCGGCTGGGAGATAGATTGATTCATGATCCCCTGCAGCTGGGAGTAGCAGCCATGGCCTTTACCGGTCTGTTTGAGAGCTGATCTTATCAGGCCAATACAGTCAAATAGCAAAAAACTGGATGTCTATGATAAATACAAAAGAAGCTGGTTGTTTTCTATCAGGAAAGAAAATTTATCTGCAAAATTTTAGAATTAAACCAGAAAAGGAGGCCCTGCTATGCAGCAGAAAATTGACTTTGGTTCTACCGGCTATCAACTATACCCCCTGGGTTTTGGAGGAATTCCCATCTCCAGAGTCGATAAATTTCAGGCTGCAGAGACTGTTAAATCTGCAGTGGAAAAGGGAGTTAACTTTATTGATACAGCCAGGGCTTATGGTGATAGTGAGGAGAAGATTGGTCTGGCACTGACTGATATTTCTGCGAAAGTTTATCTGGCCAGTAAGACACCGGCTAGAAACAGCAGGGAAGCCAGAGAGGATGTTGAGAAAAGCTTAAAGAATCTTAAGGTTGAGAGGATAGATCTTTATCAGCTTCATAATGTCAGCAGTGAAGAGGATTATGAAAAACAGATAGCAGCTGATGACAGTGCTCTTCAGGGTCTGAAAAAGGCCCGGGAAGAAGGATTGATTGAGAATATTGGAGTAACCGGTCATTCTGATGAGCTTTTGGTTCGGGCACTTCAGGAAGAAGATTTTGCCTCAGTTCAGTTCTGTTATAATTTTATCGAGTTTGAATCGGAGCAGGAGCTGATTCCCCTGGCCCGGAGGAAGAATGTCGGGCTGATAGCCATGAAACCACTGGCCGGTGGACGGTTAAATCAAATTGAACTGGCTTTAAAATATATTCTCCAGCAGGGCGACATAATAGCCATTCCTGGCATGGAGACCGGCCAGGAAGTTAAACAAAATTTAGCTGTTGCTTCCCGGTCAGCTGGCATTACCTCCCGGGAGCAGCAGGAGATTGAAACTTTACGTCAGGAAATTGGCAGAGAGTTCTGTCGACGCTGTGGCTACTGCCTGCCCTGTCCGGAAGAGATAGCCATTCCGGTTATTTTAAGAGCAGACTCCTTTATTAATCGCATGACAGCTGAGAAGGTTGAGGAGTGGCTGGGGGATAAACTGGACTCTGCTGAGAAATGCAGCGAATGCCAGACCTGTGTGGAACGCTGCCCCTTTGATCTTCCCATACCGGAGCTGATCAAAGAAAATATCAGATCAGCCAGGGCGAGAATGTAACTTAACAGGCGCTAAACTTCTACAAACTTCTAAAAACTGCTTAAAAAGCACTAAAAGCACTAAAATCAGTTCAGTATTCAATCTGATAGTTTGCTGATACTTCAATAACTCTGTTAGTAGTTTAATATTTAACCTTTTAGTTCAATATTTTAGCTGATAGATCAATATATATGCTGATATTATGACATTAATTATGGAGATGAAGTTTAATTATCTGGTTTTAAACCTGCCTTGCGGGCAGCCTGCAGAGCCTGGCTAAATTCTCTGCGGGATAATCGTCGGCTTAGCTCCGGATAATTATGAGCCTGATAGGCAGGGTAATACTGCTGCATGATATTTACCCAGCTGTCGGGATGTATTTCCTCGGCGATATATTTAAAGATTTTCTCACTTTCTGCCTGATTTTCCGGCAGAACCAGATGTCTGATAAGGAGCCCCTGCCGGGCAATTCCTCTTTTATCGGTTTTAAGCAGACCCACCTGGGAGTGCATGGTTTTAACAGCCTGACTGGCCCGGTCGAAATAATCAGGGATTCCTGAATATTTTTCTGCCTTTTTGTTGCTGCCATACTTAAAATCAGGCAGATAGATATCGACAACTTCATCAAGCAGCTTCAGGCCGATCAGGCTGTCATAGCCGGAAGAATTATAAACCAGCGGCAGATTGAGTCCCTCCCGGCAGGCCAGATAGAGGGCAGCCAGAATTTGATAGATCAGATGGGTGGGGGTTACCAGGTTGATATTGTGACATCCCTGCTGCTGTAACCTGAGCATAATACTGGCAATTTCTCTGGTGCTGACCTGTCTGCCTCTTTTAAGCTGACTGATGTCATAATTTTGACAGTAGAGACAGCTCAGACTGCAGCCGGAAAAGAATATGGTACCTGAGCCCCGAAAACCACTGAGAGGGGCTTCCTCTCCGTGGTGCGGGCTCTGTCCTGAAATAATAATTTCCCGTCCCAGCCCGCATCTGCCCTGCTCATCTGCCAGCCGGTTTACCTGACATTGATGGGGGCAAAATTCACATTTTTGAAAGATTTGATAGGCCTCTTTGATTCTGGAAATTAGTTCACCGGAATGATATAATTTTTTATAACCGGGTTGAAAATTACCGACATTTTCCCTGGCAGTCATTTATATTCCTCCCGGATAGGTTTAGCTGATTTTTGCAATTACAGCTTATAATTACAGCCTGTAATTACAGCAAAATTTTTTGAAATTCCAGCATAAAATTTTAGTTTTGCCAACCTGAATTCTAATTTAATTATAGAAGAAATTTTTGCAAATTACAATTGTAATTCTACCATATTATCAGGAATTAAGGAGTGGAGCAATGAAAAGAAAAGAGCTGCTGCAGATATTAAATCAAGTAGGCAAAGGTCAGCTGGAGCCGGAGCAGGCTCTGGAAATTTTGCAGGATCCCGGATATGAAGATCTGGGATTTGCCAGGATTGATCATGACAGGGCTAAAAGGCGGGGCTTTCCCGAAGTGGTTCTCTGTCAGGGCAAAACCACCGATCAGGTGGTTAAAATTATGGAATCTCTGGCCTGTGAGAATGATAATATTCTTGCCACCAGAGCCGGCCCTGAAGTCTTTCAGGCGGTAAAGAAAGTTCTGCTGGAGGCCCGATATAACAGCTCTGGTAGGGTTATTGTTCGGGAAAATAATCCCCGGAAGAGAGTAGGGCATATCAAAGTTATCAGTGCCGGAACCTCCGATCAGCCGGTGCTGGAGGAGGCCTGCGAGGTAGCCAAGGTTTTAGGAAACAGAGTGACGAGGATTACCGATGCCGGAGTGGCCGGGGTTCATCGGCTGCTTAATAATGTTGAAGAGATAAATCAGGCCCGGGTTGTGATTGTGGTGGCTGGCATGGACGGAGCTTTGCCCAGTGTTGTTGCCGGCCTGGTAAGAAAGCCGGTTATAGCTGTTCCTACCAGTGTGGGCTATGGTGCTAATTTTGCCGGCCTGGCTCCTCTCCTGACCATGCTAAACAGCTGTGCCTCAGGAGTAGGGGTTGTTAACATAGATAATGGATTTGGAGCGGCCTATCTGGCCAGCTCAATCAATCAGCTGGGCAGGGAGGATTAGAGATGAGGGTAAGGAAGAGCGAAGAGAAGCAGAAATTGAGAAGAGAAAAAGGAAGTGAGAAGAGAGAAAGAAAGTGCGAAAGGAAGTGAGATAATGGACGCCTATTTTGATATATTTTCCGGAATCAGCGGTAATATGATTCTGGGAGCCCTGTTTGATCTGGGACTGGAGCTTGAAGGGTTTAAAAAACAGCTGGCTGGATTGGGCCTTGATGAAGAATTTGAGCTTAATGTTGAAAAAACCCGCCGTCAGGGGATTGCCGGCACTCTGGTGGAGGTTGTTTTGCTGGAAAACAGCAAAATGGCTCCTACCCGTAATCTTACTGCCATTAAAGAAATTATTGCCAGCAGCACTCTCTCTGAGACTGTAAAGAAAAAGAGCCAGGATATTTTTACCTGCCTGGCTCAAGCAGAAGCTAAAATTCACGACAGTTCTCCGGAAGAAATCCATTTTCATGAAGTGGGAGCGGTGGATGCCATCGTTGATATTGTTGGCTCTGTACTGGGTCTGGAGATGCTGGAAATAGAAAATATTTGGGCATCCAGGGTCCATACTGGCACCGGATTTGTTGATTGCCAGCACGGCACCCTTCCGGTGCCGGCTCCTGCTACCCTGGAAATACTTAAGGATGTTCCTGTTTATTCCCGAGGTCTGGAAACAGAACTGGTTACGCCTACCGGAGCTGCGATAATTAAAACTCTCACCCGGGACTTTTCTCCCCGAAAAAATATGACCATCAAAAAAACCGGTTATGGTGCTGGCAGCAAAAATCTCAGTATCCCCAATCTGCTCCGGGTAAATTTAGGCTATTTTTCGGAAGAGAAGCTTGAGAGAGATGGGAGAGAAGCGACTGAAGTTGAGGTTCTGGAAGCAAATATCGATGACATGAATCCAGAGTTTTACGAGCATGTCATGGAGGAGCTCTTACAGCAGGGAGCGCTGGATGTCTATTTAACCCCCATCCAGATGAAAAAGGGACGTCCTGCCCTCAAGCTTTCAGTTCTTGCCCGGGAAAGGGATAGAAACGGTCTGCTTGATGTTATCCTGAAAGAAACAACATCCCTGGGAGTAAGGATTATCAAAGATATTTCCCGGGTCTGCCTGGAGAGAGAGCTGGATCTGGTCTCTACTCCCTGGGGAAAGGTAGCGGTAAAGATAGCCTTTCGGGGAGGAGAAATAATTAACGTAGCTCCTGAGTATGATGATTGCCTGAAAATAGCCCGGAAGAACAGCCTGCCTCTCAAGAAGGTGTATCAGATCGCTGTCAGCTGTTTTTATGAGCAGTTAGGGGAGAGCCATAATAATTGATCATTTGACTGCCCGGTTGATAATTGCTTCAGCAGTAATTTCAAGGAGAATTATTAAGATATACTGCCATAAGCATCTGTAATGCTATGTTAACTCCAGGATAAATTGAACAAATAATTTGATTTAGGGGAAAGGCTGTTGTAATAGAGGCCAGTTTGTGATATAATTTTCACAAGTGAGCCCTGTTTTTCTCCAGCATCCTGTCTAAAAATCTACCCCGTCAGGAGAAATATTGGTTTGCTTTAACTGTATAGACTTGAAACTGGGCAGAAAAGCAGACGGGAAGATATCTTTTTAAGATAGAGCAGTTAAGGTTTATTAGTGTCATATAAATCACAATCCAGCCCGGTCTTTGCTATTTTGATTGAAACCAATCAATAGGAATGAAAATTTAGGGGGGAGAAAATGAAAAATCTTAACTCTGGTTTTAAGATAGTGCTGCTCTTTGCTTTAGCTATATTGCTCTTATCACTGAATTTTGCCGGACCTCCCGGGACATCTGCTCAAAGCAATGATGAGGTTGTTACCTTTGCTGACAGCAACCTGGAAGAAGTAATCAGAGATAAGCTCGACATACCGGAAGAAGATATATATCAATCACAGCTGGAAGATATATCGGAACTGAGGGCTTCCTTTCGGGATATTGAATCCCTGGAAGGGATGCAGTATATGACAGATATAAGATGGGTAAGTCTCTGGGGAAATAATGTTGAAGATATCTCTCCTCTTGAGGGACTTACCAACATAGAATATCTAAATCTTTATGATAATGATATCAGTGACATCTCAGCCCTGAGTGATTTAACAAGTCTGGGCTGGTTGGGATTGATTAACAATCAGGTATCTGACCTTAGTCCTTTAAAAAGATTGACCAGAATGCAGGTGCTTGATCTGCGCAATAATGAAGTAGAAAGGATAGATGCTCTGAGTGATTTGGAGAATCTGGAATGGCTTGATCTGCGGGGCAATCAAGTTGCTGATATTGGCCCTCTAGAAAACCTCACCCAACTTGAAAGACTGGATCTAAGATATAATTCTATTTCCAGCATTGCCGCTCTGGAAAGGCTTGATAATCTAGAGTGGCTTGATTTGAGGGACAATAAAATCGATGATATAGCTTATTTAGATAACATGGAGCAATTATCCCACCTTGATTTGCAGGGAAATGAAATTGCTGACATTACAATTTTGCAGGACAAGCAGAGTCTTAGAACATTATTTTTTGGCGATAATTATGTATCTGATTTGACACCGCTGGCCGATTTAACCAATTTGACTGTTCTAAAATTCAGTTCTAATGAGGTTAAAGATCTAACACCTCTAGAAGAACTTAAAAATATCAGGGAGTTAAGGTTCAGTCACAATAATATTACCGATCTTTCTCCTCTGGAAAACCTTAATAATTTAGAAATTCTGGTTTTTAGCAGGAATGAGGTTGAGGATATCTCCTATCTGGCTAATCTTGAAGAGCTGGAAGAATTAAGATTTGCAGCCAATCGGGTCGATGATATTTCAGCTCTGGCTGCTCTGCCCTCTCTTCGCAATCTTGATTTCAGCAATAACAGTGTGAGAGATATAGAGCCACTGTTAAATGAAAATCTTTCTGAAGGCAGTCAGATTAATTTCAAGGAGAATCTTGTAAAGGTCTATGAAAAGACAGCGAGTTTTATGGTAATAGAAGAGCTGGAAGAAAGAGGTGTGGAGTTAACCTATTCACCTCAGCTGGAGTAGCTCTAGTGATATTTAATCTGAGATTGTAAAAAAAAGCCAAGTTAATTTAGTTAATTTATATTGAGTTGCAGCTAATTCTTAAAGTGTCGATACTATTCCGTTCAGACTCTTTAAGTAATATTTTTTATATGTTTAGGTTAGAATTTATGATAAAATAGCAGGAGGCTTGTTAGTAAGATCTACAACAAACCTCCTGTTTTTTGTTTGTAATATGAGCTGGCATAGTAAGACCGGTTAGACAAATTATCTCAGTTCAATCAGCACTCAGCTTGTAACTTTTTTCGGCCTAGGGCTGGATTCTTCTTTTTTCTGACAATAAGAATAATCTAATAATTTTTCCCATCTATTAGCAACTTCATTCAGTCTCCGACTTTCTATATATTTACAATGATTACACCAGCCATCATCATTCATTTCCAGGTAGCCTCTTGTTTGGTTGCAGTGAAAACACTGGACAATGGGGATAAATGATTTTGTCATTTTCATTATTTTCACCCCCCTCAAAAATTCTAGTTGATGCTCACCGCTAGATAGAAAATGAGCTCCAAAACCTTCACTCCTTTCTGATAAAAAAGAAAATTTTCACAATTAAAATTAAAAAATTATAGTTTTCTTCTCTTTGCAAGTAAAGTATAGCATAGATATTACTGGTTGTCAAAGAGAAAAATGCAGCAATTGCTAATAAAATTGAGTTAATCGGCTCTAACAGCAGATAAACATGTTAATTTAATCACAAGAAACCCGATAAACTATCAGAAATTATCTTCTAAAAAAATCCAATATTTATAGTTCATGATTTATAAGTCTTCTTGATTGCTGGAGTTATTTCATATAGTTAAAGATATCACATTGATTGACTAATTTCAGGTTTTATTTTTTTTAAAGAAAAACCCAAAAATTTAACTTAAGCAAGAAAAAAAGCTGCCAGGCGCTGGCAGCTTTTAAGTAAATCTTCATGCTGGTTTAATTAAATATCGAATTTGTCATCTAGAGCAAAAGATATAAGATAATTAAGATGAAACCGGTCACCATCCAGAACATGTAGGTTGTCATTACACCACTGTGAAGGATCTGCAAACCACTGCCCAGTTTTTTAATTCCTGCTCCCAGAGAGTGGTGATAAAATCTATCAAACACCTGGACCTCAAATTTTTCAAAAACCAGCCGGGCAAATTCTTCCGGTTTTCCCTGGTAAAGATAATAGGAAATAGCGTAAATCAAAAGAAAAGCCCCACCTTCCATAAATAGATGAGAGGTTGAAGGCATCTCGGCCGGCCCCAGGAGAGGTCCTGGCAGGAAAAAGAGCAGAAATCCGATGCCAGCCAGGAGGGCCATAGGAATAGTAGAGCTGTTCCAGCCGATAGGGCCAAAGGGTTTCTGTTTTTTTGTTCTGGCATTATCTGGAGTAAAAAGTATTCTTTTTAAAGTAATAAAGGCGTAGGCAGCAGTAATACTGCCGGCAAGCAGAAGCAGGCCAGCCATAAAGAGAAAGGCAGGCATACCGGTGACAAAATCCATCTTTGTGGCTCCGCTGAATATCATGGCTTTGGACCAGAATCCCATGGTCAGAGGGAAGCCCATTAAAATCAAGAATCCAGAAACCATGAGGAAGGAGTTAACAGGAACTTTTTCTTTTAAGGCTTTCATATCCGGTATTTCCTTTAACCCACCGCAGTCCGAGATTAATAATCCAGCGCTCATAAAAAGAATTGAAAGACTTAAAGAGTGTTTAACAAAGAGCAGTACCCCTCCAACTATCCCTTCGATGGTCATGGTAGTAAAACCAAAAACCACCCAGCCCATCTGGGAAACGCTGATATAGGCCATCAGGCGCTTTAAATTTGTCTGAGAGAGGGCCATGATTCCGCCATACATCATAGTTATATATGAAATTACCAGGAAGAAGAGAGACATTGATTGAAATTGAGCCGGGAATAGCTCATAGACAATTCTAACCATTGCCCAGCCTGAAATACCAATTAAGTTTGGAGATAGTAGAGCTGACACCGGGGTAGGAGCATCTGCATGGGCATAGGGGAGCCAGATGTGCACTCCAAATATAGCTTTTTTAATTAACATACCCAGGAAAAGGGCCAGAGGAATGAGAATGTGCAGACCTTCTCCCACTCCCATTCTTACTTCCAGGGACTGGATATCGATGGTATCAAAGGTGCCCAGGCTGGAAGCAAAGCCCAGGCTGCCCACCAGAAATACAAATCCAGCAATAGAGGACCAGACCAGATACATCAGTGCTGTTCTTTTCCGTTCGCCATAGCCATAGAGCAAAATCAAAAAGAAACTGGCAATAACTGTAAGCTTTAGAAAGATATAAAACTGGATTAAGTTGGTTGAAAGGACAACTCCACTCATGGAGATGGAGAAAATAACATAAAACATATAGTAGATTCCAATCGAAGGGACTTGATCTTTTTCACTCTTCAATACTTCAATACGATGCTCCATGTATCTTTTTGAGTAAATTGCTACCAGTGGGGTGACAACACCTATTCCCAGAACATATAAACCACTGAGCCAGTCCAGGTACATGGAAAAAGAGCCTACTGCCGGGAACTGGAAAAAAACTGCATCCAGCACCCCGGGGTCCAGTTTATAAGAGAGAGCTAGAAATGCTGCAGTTAGAGGTGGAAAGAGCAGCAGTATGAAGCTCAAACCAACAAGAAAATGGTTCTTTATTTTTTTATTTAGATAGGGCAGGAATAAGGCTGCTATCAGGGGAATAATCACAGATAGCATCATAACTGGCAGATCTAATTTTATCATTATTTATCTCCCCACTTTTATCTTGAAAATATTTGCTGATATTTTCAATCATTATTGTGTCCCAAAGGGGTCTGATGGTTTAGTTAGCTAAATCTGAATATTTTTAAAGCAAAGCTCAAACTAAAGATTATCAAATACTCATTATTTAAGGAAAAACTGCCTGGATATAAAGACCGGGATTTAACAGAACTTCTTCAGCACCTGCCACGGCATTAAAACCTAAATTGGGAAATATCCCAAAAGCAAGGCAGGCCAGCACCAGGATAAAGGCAGGTAAGAGAAGATGATAATCTCTTTTTCCCGAATAGTGCTTGACAGCCGTACCTTCTTCTCCCAGGAAGATCATGATAAAGGCTCGAAGAATATAAATAACTGTTAATGTTGCTGAAAATGCTGCAATTATACTCAAAATATGATGGCCGGCCTGCATACCGCCATAGATAATACCTGCTTTGCTGACAAAACCGTTTAGAGGTGGTATGCCAACCAGAGCCAGAGAGCCGATGGCAAAAAAGACTGCAGTTACCGGCATCTTGCTGGCGAGGCCTCCCAGTTCTCGCATATCATCAGTTCGTAATTTTGTTATTATAATTCCTGCTAAAAGAAATAGCAGTGATTTAAAAATAGCTTTATTCATCATATGATAAAGGCCGCTGGAAAGACCGAGAGAATTTCCGATGCCCAGCCCAAACAGCACATAACCTATCTGAGAAATACTGGAATATGCCAGAAGTCTTTTTAAATTGTACTGTTTTAGAGCTAGAAGGGCTCCGATTATCATGGTCAGCAATCCCAGCCCCAGCAAAAGATTGTTAACCAGTCCCTCACCATAGATTATAAAGACAACTCTTAAAAGTGAACTGATTCCAATTATTCCAGTTCCTCCAGCCATAATTGTAGTTACCGGAATAGGTGCTCCCTGGTAGGCATCAGGCAGCCAGGCATGGAATGGAATCATGCCCACTTTCATTCCAAAACCTACCAGCAAAAACCCCAGAGCGAGCAGCGAGAGTAAGGGAAATCCCTCACCGCTGATGATTGACATTCTAACAGCCAGATCAGCCATATTTAAAGTACCGGTCAGAGCATAGAGCAGCACTATTCCAGTGAGGATAAAACCGGTTCCCAGCGAACCAATTATTATGTATTTCAGAGATGCCTCGATAGAGTAAGAGGTTCGATAGAAAGCTATTAAGGCGTAGGAGGCAATTGACATAATCTCAAAAAATACATAGAGATTAAATATATCCCCGGTAAATGCTACCCCAAGCATTCCAGCAATTAAAAACAGCATCAGGGTATAAAACTGGGAAAGTCTTTTAGAGTCCTTCATATAGCGAAGAGAATAATACAATATCAGCAGACTTATGCTGGCAACTATCAGTCCGATTAAAACCCCCAGACCGTCAATCACCACACTAATACCTAAGGGAGGAAGCCAGCCCCCCAGAGGGTAGACATAAATGTCACCCCAGGTATAAATGGCAGTGTTGATGATAAAAAAGATGGTGGCTGCCATAAAACCAAATACAATATAATCCCGGTATTTTTTCTTGTTATATTTATCAGCGATTAAACTGATTCCCGGGGTAATGAAACCTCCTATCAAGGGGAGTATAATTACCAAGATTGGCGAATGAAAAAAATCGATAGGCAATTTAAATCCATCCTTTCTCAGCCGGTTCGAAATAAAAGTTTTTTCTAAAAAGCATCAATTAGTTTATTCCTTGAGATCATTTATCTTATAGGGATTGATGGTTCCGTAATTTCTGAAGGTATGGATAGTGAGAGATAGAGCCAGAGCCAGAATACAGACATTAATAACAATAGAAGTCAAGACCAGTGCCTGGGGCACTGGATCCACAGCTACTTCAGCAATCTCTGAAAAATTTTCCAGCATTGCCCGGGGAACAATCGGAGCTATGCCATCAACCCGATAACCCAGAGAAATCAATAGCAGATGCACACCATCAGTCATTATGGAGAGTCCAATAATAATTTTTATTAAATTTCGCTTGCTCAAAATACAGTAAATTCCAAGAACCATCAGCAACACAACAACGGGATAATTTAAACTCAATATTATTCACCACCAAAGGATGTAAGTAAAGTATAGATAATAAGCAGCATTCCACCTGCAACCTTAAGGCCTACTGCAAAGTTTAAGATGATTATTTTGACATTGCTTAATAAATCACCCAGTTCCCCGAAGAATGCCCAGGGTTGCAAAAAGTAGGTTCCGGTAAAAAATCCGGCAACACCGATAACAACTATCATAATGGCCCCGAGTTCTTCTCCCATTTCACAGGGAATAAAGCCGATTCTGCTGCAGGCAAAACGAACCCCATAGGCCAGCAGAATAATTGTCATAGCTGCAGCAATAATTACCCCTCCAGGAAAACCTCCTCCAGGTGTCAGATGTCCATAGAGCACTATATATCCTCCAAAAAGAAAGAGAAAGGGAGTTAACAGACTGGCAACTGTTTTGACTATTGCTGTCATGCCAACAACCTTACAAAGAGACAACATACCGGTATGAGAACCCAGCATTATTACCCCGACAACCGAGGTAAATAATACTGTGGCCTCTCCCATGGTATCATAGGCTCTGTATCCCCAGAGGACACCGGTTACAACATTGGGAACACCTAAACCATCAGGTGGCCTTTCAGGTGCACCCTCCAGAATTGGGAAACCAATGCTCGGGATGGTATTGTCCTCGGTATCCAGCAGCGGGCGGTCGGGAAATGAACCAAAGGATGGGGCCCCGGAATATAAAGCCACTATCAAAAAGAGACCCACAATCACAGCCAGAGATAAAGCAAATTTTTCCTGCATTATTCTTTCCTCCTGGTTTTGTTAACAGCATTGACAAGTAGAACTGTACTTACCCCTGCTCCCACAGCAGCCTGGGTTAAAGCTATATCCGGTGCCTGCAAAACATAAAAAATAACTGCAAGAGCAGTATTGCCGGCAGCCAGAATAATGATGGCATAGAGTAAATCCTTTACCTTAACAGCAATCAGGTAAAAGAGGAGCACCAGCACCAGCAATATATTTAAAAAAACTGATTCCATAATTTTATTACCCCCAAGTTATCTAACTTACCATTCAGATGCTGATCTTTCTCTTTCTTCCAGTTCATCAACTACACTGCTCTTATCCAGCTCAACACCCCGAAGATGAGCAGCCCGGGAGATGGCATGGGAACCGGCGGGGACTGTGATGAAAATAAAAAATATAATTGCCAGCGATTTTAATAAATAACTGTCTGCTCCGTTCAGCAAACCTGCTCCCAGGATCAGAGAAACAGTACCTCCCACAACAATAACTGTGCTGGCATGGAGGCGATTATAGACGTCAGGCATTCTAATTAACCCCAGAGAGCCGGTTAAGATGCAGAAGGAACCGATAATAAAGAGAAAATAAGAGATCAGATTTATCACATTCCCACATCCTTTCCTTCCAGGTACTTAGAAATAGACAGAGTGCCAATGAAAGCCAGCAGAGCATAAATAAGAGCAACATCCAGGTAAATAACTGCCTGATAATGGACCCCTAAAATCACCAGAGCTGCCACCATTAAGGAAGAAAAGCTGTCAATGGCAACAACCCGGTCTGAACTGGTGGGACCCAGAACAGCCCTGATAATACATCCAGCAGCGGCCAAAAAAATTACCCCGATAACCAGCAAGAGAATCATTCGTGTATCCTCCTCAAATATTTTTCAAAGGGAACGGCCAGAGCTTCTCTAATTTCATAGGGATCTCTGGCTTCGACCTCTATCCAGTGAATATAAAGCAGAGCTTCTTCTTCATCAATATCTACAGTTAATGTTCCGGGAGTCATGGTGATGGAGTTGGCCAGTCCCGTTATCCTGTAATTGCTATCAAGATCGGTGGGGACTTTGACAATCCCGGGTTTCATGGGGAGTCTGGGATGAAGAATAATATAAATTACCTGAAGATGGGCTTTGATCTCGTACCAGAGATAGATAGGGAAGTAATAAAAGGTGAATAAAACACCTCTGAAGGTAGGGGGGAAGCCCTCTCCCCAGCTCATGCCTCTGCCGAGAAGCACTTGAGTGGAAAAGTAGGCTGCAAATAAAGATATAACCGCCCCCACAATCAATTCCTGAGGTTCGAGAGAAGCTGTTAATCCAAGCCAGAAAATAAACAGAATAAGAGATAAACTTAAAATCTCCTTTACTTTCATGTGCTACCTCCTATGTAAAATAATCAGGTGAACCAGATTTCATGCCAGCTGCCAGCACTTCGATCTTTAGTTAATATTTTAACATACGTTAATAATTTTATCATAGTTATCTTTTTTTTACAAGCATGTTTTCCCGGGATAACAATATTGAGAGAGTCTTTATATAAACAATCTGAGTTTAAAATAATCGAGGGTTAAAAGCTCAAAAAGTCTTAAAGAAAGAGGTATTAATCCAGAAGATTAAAAACAAAATAATCCTTTAACCTGCTAGAAGAAAGATAAGAAGCAATACTAAAAGAGCCAGCAAAGACCAGGAAAGATATCTGATTAAATCTCCGGAATGAATCTGAGAGATTTTTTTATCTAAATTAATGAAAGAATAACCGAGTTTGCTGAAGAAATCTCTCTGAAAAACCTTTTCCGGATGGGGTGATATATATTTTTTCAGCAGAGGGAAAAGCAGTAAGGCAGTAATAAAAGGAAGAACACCGCTTAATATGCTGGAGCTGGAAAAATACGCGACATCCGGGGAGATCTGGAATAATCTTTCTACTGCCGCTGGGTTCCAGGCAGTTAGCATCATAAAGGCAGATATTAAAACCATACCGAGCTTCATGGAGAGAGGGGGGATTTTGACAATATCAGGATCATTATTTTTGCTGAGAAAGGCAAAATAAAGAACTTTTATGAAAAGCAGAGAAGTTCCAACTCCGGCAAGCTGTAAGCCGTAATAGAGCAACTGGCTGTCAATACCTGCTTTAATTAGAGCTTTGCTGAGATAGCCATTGAAGAAAGGAAATCCAGCAATTGACAGGGTGGCAATAATTCCGGCCAGAAAGGTAAGGGGAGTTTTTTTCCAGAGATTACCCAGATCCGATAGATTTTCAAATCCGGTTGAATAGCAGATTGTCCCGGCCATCATAAAGAGAAGACCTTTATACAGAATATGATTGATTAAATGAAATAAGCCTCCTGTTACTGCAATCTGGCTGCTAAGCCCGATACCAACAATCATGTAACCGATCTGGCTTATTATCGAGTAGGAGATAATGATTCTTAAATGGGAGTGGAAGATAGCCAGCAGAATGCCGCCCAGGGCATTGAGGAGACCAAAGTAGGCAACTATATTTGTTTCCAGCTCAACTATTCTATAAAGAGCGTAAACCCCAACTTTGGAGGTATAGGCTGCCATTAAAACTGCCAGCTGAAAAGGAATTGCTGCATAGGTCTTGGGAATCCAGACATGAAAACCGAGGAAACCTAATTTAATGGCTATTCCAAAAATAAAGAAGAGCAACCCGGCCTCGGGGGGAGCAAGAATAATCTCACCGGTAAAGTTATAATTCAGAAGTATGCCAAAAAGCAGGCTCAGTCCTCCCAGCACATGAATTATAATATAATATTCGGCGGTATAGCGAAGCTTTTCTTCCACTTTGTCATAAATCAAAAAGAAAGCCGCCACAGATATAAGCTCCCAGAAGAAGAAAAATGAAATGTAATCTCCTACAAAAAGAATGGCGATGGAGGAGCCGACAAATATGTTCAACAGATTAAGTGAAGCCAGAGATAGCAGGCTGTAGCCGTATACTAGAACCAGGAGGGCAAAAAGGCCAAAGATTAACCCGATATTTCTGGAAGTTAAAGAGATATAGTTCAGGATTAACTCCAGATCGAAAAAACTGGCAGTTGTGAGAATTTTGTCCTGGGGCAAGGCAAACATTAATATAAGGGAAATAATAAGGGCTCCAGCAGTAAGAAAATATCTAATTTTTCTGGCTTTCAAAATTAAACCCAGCAGGGCAGCCAGGAGCAAAGGAAAGCCGGGATTCAGCATAAAACTGTCCTCCTCACTGTTATACTAACCGCCGATTATTATGTTTATGTAGTTGAGCTGTTCCAGAAGAAATTCCGGGGCCCGGTCGATTAAACCGGTTAAAATTGCAGGATACAAACCTAGAATGATACAGACAGCTGTCAGAGCAGCTGCTGGCAGGATTTCATTTATTTTTAAGCCGACAGCTCTGGCAGAAGATTTTTTAGATAAATCCTTTTCTCCGGTATAAATGTTGATTATTATGCTGAGATAGTAACCCAGAGATAAAAAGCTGCCCAGTATTATCATAAAACCAGGAAGCAGATAACCGGCTTCCAGTGCTGCCTCCAGGATCAGCCATTTGCTGGCAAAACCACTGAGGGGGGGAATTCCAACCATTGATAGGAGAAGCAAGACAAAGATCAGGGAGGTTTTCGGCATGATATCGGCCAACCCCTGCATTTTATTCAGCTGATAACTTCCAGCTGCCTTATGGAGATTACCGGCAGCAAAAAAGACAGCACCCTTCATTATACCATGATTTACCATGTGAAAACTGCCGGCTACTATTCCGGCCGGAGTTCCCAGGCTGAAGGCGATAATAACGTAGCCCATCTGGGCTATAGTTGAATATCCCAGCAATCTTTTGAGATTATTCTGCTGAAAAGCGGCAGCATGGCCGAAGAGCATGGAAAAAATTCCCCAGACCAGCAGAATAGTTGTTATCATGTTATCCTGAAGAAAATTCAGTCCGAATAAAATATAAAGAATCCTCATCAGAACAAAAAACTGGGTTTTAATTATCAGAGCTGAGGACAGGACATTATAGGTAATAGGAACACCAACATAGGCATCTGGCAGCCAGGTGTGGAGGGGAACAATGGCAAATTTGACTCCCAGGCCGATTAAATAGAAGGCTATTAAAATCTGCCGGGTCAAAACAGGGAGATTGCCCAGTCTTTCAGGTATCAGCACCATGTTTAAGGTTCCTGTTGCCATATAGGTTAAAATTATTGCCAGCAGCAAAAACACAGCGCTGACTGTGCCAAGCATCAGGTACTTAAAGGCTGCTTCCAGGCTGATGTCTTTATCATTATAGGCAACCAGGGCGTAGGAACTGATTGAAGTGATTTCAAAAAATACATAGAAATTAAAAAGATCGGCTGTCATCACCATCCCGGCTATGCCGACAAAGAGCACATTTAACAGCAGATAGAATTTTGCTTTATTCCGGGTGATCTCTGTCAGGGAATAAATAACACTAAGCAGGATCATTAGCCCCATGGCAGCAAAGATTACCAGGGTATAATGGTCTACCAGAATATTTATGGCTAAATCAGGCTGCCAGGAACCAAGGTTATAGCTGAAGGGCAGTCTGGTCTCCCTGTTAAATATAAAATAGAAGATTATTGCTGTGCTTGCAAGGCTGGAGGTGAAGACCAGAGGAATAATATATTTTTTGCTGAAAAAAGCAAAGAGCCCCAGGGAAAAAACTGTAAAAAGCGGGATTAATATAAGTAATATGGGCAGGTGCATAATTATCCTCCTGACAGGCAAAAAATTTTCTGCTAATAAAATGTAATTTCCAGTTAAAAATTAACCTCGCAGCTTTCTAATTTCATGGATATCAAGAGTTTGATATCTGTTATATAGCTTGATTACCAGAGCAAGCATAATGGCTGTTGTGCTGGCATTGATAACAACAGCAGTTAAACCCAGGGCCTGCGGCAGGGGATCTACAACTGTATCATAGGGCTGATCCAGAATAGGAGCTACCCCGTCAGGGATGTAGGAAATTGCCCCCAGCAGGAGAATTATGGCGGATTCGACAATGCTGATCCCGATAATAATCCTTATCATATTTTTCTGGGTTAAAACGGCATAGATTCCCATAGAGATTAAAATAGCAATTGCCGGAAATACTAAAATCATTTTTTAATCCTCCCTTGCCAGTGAAAGAAAAATAACGCTTAAACCTGTTCCTACCTTGGCAGCCACTGCAAAATTGCTGAGGGGCATCAGACCACCGCTCAGCAGCTCTCCCGGGGTGCCGGGATAGATTCCTACCTGACTGTTGGCTAAAAAGGTGCCGCCGGCAATTATTCCGGCCAGGCCGATTGTTAAAAAAGCCAGTGCTCCAATATCTTCAATCAAAGATAACTTTTTAACATTAAAGCGTCGGGTCATGTATCTGTAACCATAGGTAAAGATGATCAGAATTGACATAGCACTGATAATAACTCCCCCGGAAAAGCCCCCTCCAGGAGAGAGATGGCCATAGGAAATTAAAAATATGCTGATAATCCAGAGAAAGGGCAGAATAAAGGCAATAGACTGCTGGACTACAGGAGTGAATTCGGTTTTTAACATGCTGGCCTCATGACGGGGAAGCAGCAGGGCAACTACCGAGGCAGCGGTAAAAATCACCGTCGCTTCACCCAGGGTGTCAAAGGCGCGATAATCAAAGAGAATGGCTGTAATTATGTTAATTGCCCCTGTCTCATCCACTCCATAACTGATATAGTGGTCAGCAGTAAATCTGGCAGCTTCCTCTCCGGCTACCGAATAGAGCACCTTCATGATAAAAAGCCCCAGCAGGCTGACAAGAATAAAACTGAAAACTTTGTCAAAGTTGATTTTTTTCATCTCAATTAACCCCTTCAGTTTTATTTATTGTGATAATAAAGAAGCTGGTGGTTATGCCAGCAGCAATTACAGCTTCTGCCAGAGCCAGATCGGGTGCCTGGAAGATAATTAAAATTATTACCAGCAGGGCACTGAAAATAGAGAGAGTAATTATTGAATTTAACAGCTTTTTAGAGAAAAGCGCAATAGCTGCTGAAACAACCAGCAGCAGGATCAGCAGCATTAAAATTATCTCAATCATTGCTATCATTCCCGGTTTTCATATCTTTCATATCATCCTGGACCATTTCTCCGAGATAACCATATTGATAGGCAGATCTGGTCAGAGCATGGCCGACAACCGGGGTGGTGATTAACAGGAAGATGATCAGCAGAAGCAGCCTGAGGGAAAGGGGAGAGATTCCTTCCTGGATAATCAGTCCGAAGATGATAGAAATACCTCCTCCAACCAGGCACTTAGAAGCAGCATGCATTCTGGAAAAAAAGTCGGGAAATCTCAGCAGGGCAATGGCGGTGGTTAGAAAAAATATTACGCCGCTGATCATGAGAAAACCTGCAAGGATATCCTGAATAATCATTGATTCCCCTCCTCTGATTTATCGGGAGAACCAAAATATTTTGCCATAACAAGAACATCAACAAATAATAGAACTCCATATACCAGGGCCACATCAATAAAAAGCGCTCTTCCATAAAGTGAACCCAGGATAACGAGAACAGTCAGCAGCATTATTCCAATTGCGTTAATGGCTGCTATTCTATCCAGGACATGGGGACCGGATAATAGACGATAAAAGGAGATGGCTGCACAGAAGAGCACAATCAAAATTAGCACGGTCAGCTGCATTAATATTCCACCTCTCAAAGAGATTTGACTCCATTCATGGTCGATCAAAAATCTTAACTATCCAGGGCTCAAAAGCTCCGGCTACTTGCTGTTTGATTTCCCGGCGCCTTTCTATATCAATATCAAGCAGATGGACATAGAGATATTTTTCCTCATCCTCCTCCTCAATATCCACAGTAATGGTGCCCGGAGTTAAAGTGATCAGATTTGCCAGCATGGTGACACCATTAATATTATTAATTCTGGTTGGCATTCTGACAATTCCCTGATGGAGATTTATTCTGGGGCTCAATACCAATCGCAGAACCTGAAGTGAAGATTTATAGGCCTGATAGAAAAAGATCGGCAGCAGAATTAAAAAAATCAAAGTTCTTTTCAAGTAAGCCAGGAAAGAGATTTTTTTGCCGGTTCTGCTGAATAAAAACCCGCGAAAGAGCAGCATGGTTGCCAGGCAGACCAGCAGTCCCAGCAGAATATTTGCCAGAGTAAGATTTCCCGAGAGCAGCAGCCAAAAAACAAATGCAGCGGAATAGACAAAAACAATTCTGGCTCTGTACATTATTTCAGCCCCCATTTCTGCTTGTTCACACTTATTGTCAATTATACAATGATAAAAATCTCATGGATTTAATTTTATTTCACTAATTTAAAATTATATCATAATATTGAAATTTTAAAAAGCTGGAGGAGTTTTAGCTGAGTAGAGTCTGGTCAAATTTCAATCTTTGTCAAAAAATTAGATCTCAGATTAAAGCCAGAAAAATTAAAAAATCAGGGAAAACAGATTATTGAGCCTATGGTTCAGCTTAATTTGCAGGAAATTAGCAATATATGCAGTATTATATATCTAAGAGAAATGCAGATGAGCATTACAGGATTCTTCTAATCATACTGGACAGGAACCTGTCCGGTCGGGAGGGGATTTTTTGGAAAATCAAGTAACGGATCTGATCCAGTATTTACAGGATAAAGGTGTGGATTATGCTGATGTCAGATATGTCAGAACCGAGACTGAAGCAATTTGCACCGAAGACAGAATGGTGCAGGAACTGGAGAGTGAAGTTGATGCGGGAATTGGCATCAGTGTGCTGATTGATGGTGCCCCGGGGTTTGCTGCTGTTTCCGATCTGGATCGGTTGAAGGCTACGGCCCTTAAGGCCATAAAGATTGCCCGGGCAACTGCCAGACTTCAAAAGAACAGAGTAAGTTTCACCGAGAGAGAGGCAGTGCAGGATAGTTATCTAACCGCCTATGAAATTGACCCCTTTGAAATTCCGGTCAATGAAAAAATTGAACTTCTGAAAACAGCCGAAGAAAAGATGTTATCCCAAGCAGAGCTCTTTAAAACATCAGGATCCCTGACCTTTACTAAAATCACTAAAATTTATGCCGATACCGAGGGCAGCGTCATTCACCAGGAGCTGCTGGAATCTGGAGGAGGTATCCAGGCTACCACCCTGGCAGAGGATGATATGCTGGTCCGCAGCTATCCCTGCGGTTTTGGCGGCAATTATGCTACTGCCGGTTATGAGTTTATTGAGGAGCTGGATCTGGTTAAAAATGCTGGCGAGATTGCCAGGGAGGCAGCTCAACTGGCTGAGGCCGAGGAATGCCCCTCGGGACAGTATGATCTGGTGATTGACAGCGATCAGATGACCCTGCAGATTCACGAAAGTGTGGGCCATCCCATTGAACTGGACAGAATTTTTGGCTCAGAGGCTGCCTATGCCGGAACCAGTTTTCTGGAGCCGGAGATGCTGGATGAATTTCAATACGGATCCAGCCGGGTGAATATTGTTGCCGATGCTACCACACCCCGGGGGCTGGGCACCTTTGGTTATGATGATGAGGGAGTTCCGGCCCAGCGGATCGATATTATTCGCAATGGAATTCTGACAGGCTTCTTGACCTCCCGGGATACTGCCGGTCAAATTGGGCGGACTTCAGGAGGAACTGCCCGGGCAGATGGCTGGCAGAATATTCCTCTGATCAGAATGACAAATATTAATCTTGAGCCCGGGGATCTGAGCAGAGAAGAATTACTGGCCGGTATAGATGATGGTCTTTATCTCAAAACCAACCGCAGCTGGAGCATTGATGATAAAAGGCTTAATTTTCAATTTGGCTGTGAGATAGCCTATGAGATTAAAAACGGTCGGCTGACAGGCAAAATATATAAAAACCCTGTTTATGCCGGGATTACTCCGAAGTTCTGGAAAAGATGCGATGGTATTGGCAGTGAGAAGCACTGGCAGCTTTTCGGGGTTCCAAACTGCGGCAAGGGACAGCCCGGTCAATCAGCACATGTGGGGCATGGTTCTGCTCCCACCCGTTTCCGTCAGGTAAAGGTAGGTGTTAAAGATGCTAACTAAAGCTGAAGCATATCTGGTAATAGACCGAATTCTGGGCTGGGCGGGCTCTCTGGATGTTCAGATAAGGCTCAGCGGTCAGGACAGAGGATTGACACGTTTTGCCGGCTCTGAAATCCATCAGAATGTCAGCCAGGAGGATTTGACTGTTGAGCTGATAGCGGTGGATGGCAAAAGAAGGGCCAGGGTAACCACCAACCGCCTGGGAGAGGAGGATCTTAAGGAAGCCCTCCGCGAGCTGCAGAGGAATCTGGAAGTTGCTCCAGAAGCTGAACTGGAGATCCCCTTCATCACTGAACCGGAGGACATTTATGCCGAAGAATATGATCCCGGACTGCTGGAAGAATTTGATATTGAAGGTCGGGCCGGTCAGCTGGAGTCAGGACTAAAGAAGCTCCAAAATGATATGGAAGCAGCAGGTTCTTTATCTCTGGATAATGGTTTTCTAGCACTGGGCAACAGCAGCGGCATCACCCGTTATGCCCGCCGGACTCAGGTGGACTTCAGCACCGTGGTTAACAGCGGAGACAGCACCGGTTTTGCGGCTTTAATTTCAGATAAATCCGAGGATCTTGATATCAGTCGGGCCTTTTCCCGGGCAGCCGATAAAGCTCATCAGGGAAGGGATCCTGTTCAGCTGGAGCCCGGGAGCTATCCGGTAATCCTTGAGCCCCTGGCTGTGGGAGGTATTCTCTCCTACCTTTCCTATGTGGGTTTTAGTGCCAGGAGTGTGCAGAAGGGCATGAGTTTTCTGGCTGACAGACTGGGAGAACAGGTCTTTGGAAAAAATATAACAATCACCGACAACTGCGAGCATCCCGAAACTGCAAATTTACCCTTTGATCTGGAAGGAGCCCGGCGGCAGAAACTCACCATCATCGAAGAGGGTGTGGCCCGGGAGCTGGCCTATGATCTGAAAAGTGCCATCCTGGATGAAAAAGAAACCACCGGGCACTCCATTGGCCGTCCGGATATCGGAGGTTTTCCCCTTCATCTGGTCATGGAGCCAGGAGAAACCAGCCGGGAAGAGATGATTTCTTCCCTGGATCGCGGTCTGTTAATAACACGGTTTCACTATATGAATATAGTCAATCCCCGGCAGGCTGTTTTTACCGGCTTAACCCGGGATGGAACCTTCTTAATAGAGAAGGGAGAAATTACGGCACCGGTTCAGGATCTGCGCTTTACTGACAGTATGCTGGATGCCTTCAACAAAGTTGCTGCTATTTCTCCCCGGAGGGAAAAAATTGAGGGCTTCAGTGCCTTTAACTACGTACCGGCACTGCAGATTGAAGAGCTCAAATTTACCGGAAGAAAGGAAAGCTGACAGAACAGAAAAATCAGGACAAAGTGTTTAGCTAACGGGACTGTTTTGAGAGGATAAAGGCTCAGGTTTTGTTACCGCAAGCCAGGTATTTGGGAGCATAAAACTGTTTGGGCAGAGGAATAACCGGGATATCTCTTGTGTGAAGGATTACAAAACGGAGTTTGTCCCGCAAAAACTAAGAGAGCTATTTCCCGGCAAACAGGATATTGAGGATGATCAGGATGAGTGACAGAGAAGAATATCAGCAGGTAAAAAAAATAACAGCTGAAGCCCGGAAGTTTAAACAGGAGAAGAAGTACAGCCAGGCCCGCCAGCTCCTTCAGGAGGGCCTGGAGAGTTATCCGGAAAACATTTACCTGAAGACCAGCCTGGGAGATCTGCTGGTGAGAATGAATCAGATTGCCAGGGCCCGTGAACTCTCCCGGGAAGTTCTTCAGGAGAAACCTGAAGATGACAGGGCTCTGACTGTCCTGGGCAATGCTGCCTATCGCAGCCGGGAGTTTGAAGAAGCCCGGGAATATTTTCTGGCTGCCTACCGACAAAAGGAGTCAGGTTATCTGGCCTTTCGTCTGATTAATGTTCTGAATAAAATGGAAAAATATCAGGAAGCTGAAGAATTAGCCCGGGAATGGTATAATAAAACCGGAAAAGCAAAATTCAAAAAACTACTGGGCAATGCTCTGGAGAAACAGGGTAAATATGGGGAAGCGGAAAAATATATAGCTGATTACCTTAAAGAAAAACCGGAAGATGATTTTGCCTACCGACAGAAAATTAAACTTAAACTTGAAAAACTGGAACCGGAAAAAGCCGTGCAGGAATTAAGAAAACTGTTAAATATTGGCGGAGGACAGGATAAACAGGAGTTAAAACTTCTGCTGGGACAGAAGCTGAAAGAGGCCGGCAGGATGGAGGAAGCGATAGATGCTTTTCAAAGCTTTCTGGCTGACAATCCGGAAAATTTATTTGCCAGAAAGCTGCTGGGTTTTGCCCTTTACAAACAGAGGGAATATGATAAATCTCTTCCTCATCTCAAGGAAGTTCTAAAAGAGGATCCCAATGACTATTATACCCGCAATACCCTGGAGGCTGCTTTCAGGAAAGCAGAAAAACAGCGGGAAGGAATGAACTTTTTTCAGGAACTGATCCAGGAAACAGGTTTGAAAAAATACTGGAGTGCGGTCAATAAGCTTGCCAGGGAGGTTGAAGCAGAAAATAATGAGCAAACTTAAGATAGCAGATCTGGTGGAAGTACCGGAAGTAAAAACAGTAATTCAGCTGGCTGACTGTCAAAAGCCCGAACTCCGTTCCCATATAACTTCAAGTTTTGTAGTGACTTCTGAAATTGAGAGAGTTTTTCGGGCTCTGCTCTCTGATCTCAGCAGCAGAGAGGGACGGGGATATTTTATTGAGGGGAATTTTGGCTCAGGGAAATCCCATCTTTTGAGCATCTTAAATCTGCTTTTATCCCGACAGGCTGACTGGCAGCCGGTTGCAGAGCAGCTGGAGGATGAGAAAATCAGCCAGCAGATAAATGAGCTGAAAGAGCAGAATTTTTTAACCCTGACAATTTCCCTGGTAGAACACAGCAGCAGGGAATATCTGGAACAGATAGTGCTGGATAAACTACGGGAGAGGCTGGCTGAGGAAGGCCGGGAGTTTTTCTGGACCGGTGGTGAGGAGCAGGAGTTTGTCAGCCACATGGAGGAAATGATAAACGAGAAATATGGCGACCAGCTGGAGCAGTATCTCAAAAGCAAGGGTCTTTCCCGGGAGGAAATTTTTAACCGGGAGGATCTTTCTGAGCTGGAAAGTTTGCTTGATCATCTCAACCTACCCTACCGGTTTAAATATGACAGATCCAGAGCTTTTGAGCTGCTAAACCGCTATCTTGAAGAAAGCCGGTATCAGGGCCTGGTGCTCTTAATTGATGAGCTGTCAGAATTTCTTCGTTCCAAAAGCAGCGGCCGCCGTTTTAATGAAGATATCAGATTTCTCCAGTTTATTGGAGAACATGCCACCCATGAACCCTACTGGATTCTGGCCACCCTTCAGGAGGAGATTGAAAAAACAGGCGAAACAACCCCGGAGGCTTTTAACAAGATTAAAGACCGTTATCCGGTTAGATTTTATCTGGGAGAACACCATATCAAAGAGTTGATTTCCGGGCGTTTAATCCGGAAAAAGCCGGGGAGTGAAGAGAAGATTTCTGAGATCTATGATAAGTACTGTGAGCTTTTTCCCAGAACCAGACTTTCCCGGACAGCTTTTCTGGAGTTGTATCCGGTTCATCCCCCGGCGGTGGATCTGCTTGATAATTTGAAACCCCTATTTTCCCAGCACCGGGGCGTTATTGATTTCATTCATTATCAGCTCAAGGGAGATGAATCCCGGGATATACCAGGTATGCTGGAGGAATCGTCTGACAGCCTGTTAACAGCCGAGCGCATATTTGACCACTTTTTAGCTCGAATCAGGGAATCACTGGCCACCAATCCCTATTATGAGAAGGTTTATAAATTTTATCAGCAGGAGATAGATTCTCTGCTGGCTGAGGGGGATAAAGAGACTGGATTGGGATTGATTAAGCTTTTGATTCTTGCTGCAATTTCACCTCTGGAAAAAAAGCTTACCGTTGATGAACTTGCTGGATACCTGCTGAAACCGGTGACTGAACTGGATCCGGAAGCCAATTATCAGTATATCCAGGATCAGCTGAATCAGCTGCTCAGGCAGGGTGCCTACTTAAACCGGGAGAAGACAGAGGAGGGTGAAACACTTTACTTTATTGATTTAGAGGCTGATGTTAATTTAATTCTGGAGAGAAGGATGGAATATCTGGTCAGCAACTTTTTTCCTCAGGATAGCAGGCTGGTAAGCCGGGTGGGCCAGCTGGTAGAGGACAGCGCCATGCCGCTGGCTTCTCTGCTGGAAAATACCAGGAGCCGTCGGAGAGTTAGCTGGCAAAAAACTGAAAGGAGCGGCTTTTTATATTTTCTTAAACTGGAAGAGCTGTCTCTGGAAAATATTTCAAATATTTCAGAGCATTTGAACCGGGAGGAGGATGATTTTGCTCTCTTCGTGGGCTGGCCGCTGGCTGAAGAAAAACAGCAAAAATATCTCCAGGATGTGCTGCTGCCGGAACTGGCCCGCCAGGAAATAGATAATATTCTCTTCTGGCTGCCCCAGGATGTCGGGAATAAGGAATTTTTACAGCAGGTGCTGGCTCTGCTGATGCTCCAGGAAGAATATCAGCAGGACAGGAGCTCTCAGGCACGGGAGATACAATCAAGAATTGAGGAGCGACTGGAAAATAATCGCAGTGAAGTGGTAAAATTGTTCCGACAGGCTTTTTATAATGGTCAGGTTATCACAGCGCAGGGGGAGGTTATGCTGACTCCGGCAGAGGAAGGATATTTACCCTTTGAGCGCCTGCTGGCCAGAATAGTCAGCCGGCTGCTGGAAAAATTATACCCCTATCATTCCAGCATAGCTCCCTATCAGCCGGTGCTGACCTCCCATCAGATTTCTCTGGTAGTGGACAGCTTTTTTGCCCCGGGGGAAATTGAAGCAGGAGAGCTTTCCAGTCAGCTCCGGGAGGCAGTCGAAAGTTATTTAAAACCAATGGGATTAATTGAAGAAAGAGGTCAGAAGATTAAATTACAGGTTGACCCCGGTCAGAATCGCCTGGTACAGACTTTCTTTAACCAGCTGGAAGAAAGCCGGACTCCTGCCAGGGAAATATATTTTAAACTGCGCAAAGGGCCCTATGGTTTAATTGATAAACAGTTTAAGCTTTTGGTATATGCCCTGCTTTTTTCCGGTTTTATTACTGCCTATGGAGAAAAGCAGAAGCTTCCCCTGGATAATTTTACCGGTAAAAACTTCTGGCGGATAAAATATCTGGGGCAGGGAGAGATTATTTCTCCTGAATTTCAGAGGGTTCTGGCTGACTGTGAACTGCTGCCTCCCCGGCTCAGGAAAGAGGCTTTTTCACTTACCCTTCAGCAGAAGATCTGGGATTACCTGGTGGAATATAAACGCAATTTCACTGAAGAAGAAAGAGATCTGAGAAGGCAGCTGACCAAATTAGAGTCCCGGGGGATTCTACCGGAAGAAACCCTGACCAGGATGAACCGGCAGATGGATAAAGCTGAAGCGCTGCTTGAGGAAATTAAAGTCAGCTATTCCTCGGGAGAAGGACTGGAGCGCTTTGCCTCTCATTACCGCAGCTTTCCTCATGCCGACAGTTATCTCCAGAGTTTCTCCCGGCTGAAAGATTTTCTTCAGGAAAATCTGCCGGCCTACCGGAGAATGAAAAATTATCTGGAAGATGAAAGGCTTAAACTGCCAGCTAAAGATGATTATAAAGAATTAAGGGATTTTCGCAGCAATCTGCTGGAATCCTTTGGAAGCAGCGAAGTAGTTTTTTCAGAAAAATATTTTTCCCGGCTGGAAGCCGGTTTTTCTGAATTTTTACAGCTCTACACCGAAAAATATCGCAGTGAACATCAACAACAGCTGGCCCCCGAAAGATTTGAAATTTATGAGAATCTGCGCCAGCATTCTTCCTATCAGGTTTTATCCCGGCTGGCCGGTATTGAAATGATTTCAGTTAAAGATGATTTAATCAAAATAGATAGAAAGATTTCCCGAATACTGCAAAACCGCTGCCAGAAATTTTCACCGGAAAGACTTCAGCAGGAGCCAGTCTGTCACTGCGGTTTTCAGCTGGGCGATGATCTAAAACTGTCGGCTGTTAAGGTGATTCAGGGTCAAATTGAACGGGGAATCAGACAGTATATCACCTCCCTGCAGCAGGAAGAGATCAAAACTGAAATAGAAGATTATCTAACCAGCATGGAAGCGGCAGGAAAAAAGAGGTTTACCCAACCAATACGTGAACTTTTTCAGCTGAATCCGGAGTTTAAAAAGAGGGATAGTTTAGAAGATCTGGAGAATTTATTGAATTCCAGGATGGTAGAAAATATAAATCGAGCTTTATCCGGTGAGATAAAGCTGATTGAAAGAAATCTGGATGAACTTTATGAAAATCTGGTGGGCCGGAGGTTTGCTCCCGAGCAGCTGAAAAATATTTTCAGGGAATGGCTGGAGGGACCGGAAGGCCTTGATACCGGAACCTATATAAAAATTATTCCTGAAAGCGGAAAAATTACAGCTGAAGAAGAGGCTAGGCTGATAGAATTAGTGGAAAAGGCATATCCTGAACTGGCTCCAGCTGCCCGGGAATTAAAGGAGGATAGGTTTATCCTGCTGCTGGCTCTGCTCAACTGGCAGCAGGAATTTTCACCTTTCCTGGCAGAGGAATCCTGGCTGGAGGAGCTCAGCCGGGAGAATAAGCTGACCGGACTTTTCGAGTACAGGGAGGAACTGGATGCCTATAAAAGTTCACTGAGAGAGCTAAAAAAACAGATTTTCACAGAGAGCAGTTCCAGCCTGCAGGAATATTTTCAGGATAACCTGGATAGAGCTCTCCAGGAAAGCGGAGTCCTGAGCTATCTAATCGAAAAGCTTTCCAGCCTGGAACCGGAAGAGCTGCTGGAGATAATTAATAATGAAGAGATGTCGGTAAAACTTGTTGAAGAACTGGCCCTGCTGCTGGGCAAAAAAATTAGCGGAGAAGCCGTAAATCCTGAAGAAGTTGAAAAATTTCAGGATAAATTAACCTCTGCTGAAGCTGATACCAGCCGGAAGGCAGAATTTAAGCGAACTTTTGCCCTGTTTTTTGGCCTGCAAAATAAACTTCAGATCTTTGCCAGCTGGCAGCCTCCAGAGAAACTGGAAGACTGGCTGAAATATTATACCGAGCATCTTGCCCGGCTGGAACTCAAGAGTGGACAGCTAGCTGAAACTGCCAGTCAGACAGGCTTGACCGCTGTTTTGCCGGTTCAGCGGATTGAAAAACAGGTTTTGAAAACCTGCCGCCTGTTTAATAAGGATTATCAGGATTTTTATGAAAGCCTGTTTATGGCCCCGGCCCGGACCGCTCCCCAGGAAGAACCGCTCAGGATAGAAAATCTAATTATTGAAAGATATCCTGAATTGCTGGAAAGGGTTTCCCAATCTGCCGGCTATCTTATTCTTCTGGATGGTTTGAGATTTGATATCTGGCAGGAAATTTATTCCAGGGTGCTGGCCGAAATGCCTCTACGGGAGATAACCTCCGGTATGCTGGTCTCCCATCTGCCCTCCAATACAGAAGCCCAGCTGGCAGCCCTGGAAGAAGCAGATTTTAAAGGAGAAATTCTATCTCCTCAAAATAGTGCCTGGCAGCCCGGTCGGGATATTATTAAATTTGGTTACATCGATGACAAAATCCACACTTCCCGTGATGATTATCTGGAACTGGTCCGGGAGATTAATTTCCAGACCAGAAACAGGTTAAAACCCTTTCTGGATAAAATCCCGACAGATTCGCCTGTTTTAATTTTTGGAGATCACGGCTTTACCATTAATTATCAGTTTGAAAAACAGGAGAAGTACACCACACCCCGCTATCTTCACGGGGGGGCTTCAGCGGAGGAAATGCTGGTACCCTGGTCCTTTCTGCTGAAGCAGTAGTTTTGATTTCGATAGTGTTATAGAATTAAATATATACTGGGAATTAAATATATAGGGCAGAAAAACTTTCAGCACTTAAATCTTTTCCTCAGGAGGGATTGCAATGGAATTCAGCAAAGTGCTATATAATCGCCGCAGCATCAGAAGCTATCAGGAGAAAAAGGTGGAGGAAGAGAAGATTCAGGAGCTGCTCAAAGCGGCCATGGCTGCCCCCTCAGCCGGCAACCAGCAGCCCTGGCATTTTATCGTGGTACAGGACAAAGATCGTCTGCAGAAAATCAGGGAAATCCATCCCTATTCCAAGATGTTAAAAGAGGCACCTCTGGCCATAGTGGTCTGCGGAGACAGAGGCGAAGAAAGACATGAGGGGTTCTGGGTGCAGGACTGTTCTGCTGCTGTGCAGAATATTCTCCTCATGGCTGAAAATCTGGGACTGGGAGCTGTCTGGCTGGGGGTATATCCCAGAGAGAAAAGGGTTCAGCAGTTCAAAGAACTGTTTCGGCTGCCCCGGGAGGTATATCCCCTGGCAGTGGTGGCTGCAGGGTATCCAGCAGTGGATAGCGGACCGGTTGAAAGATTTTCCCAGGATAAAGTTCATCAGGAAACCTGGCAGAATTAGAAGGGGAGGCAGATATGATACTGGGAATTGATATTGGAGGCAGCACAACCGACATAGTGGGTTTTAAAGAAGATGATCTGGTGGGTTTTTTGACTGTTGAAGCCAGCGATCCCTTAACTTCAGCCACCGGGGCTCTGGGGAGTTTTCTTAATGAACAGGAAATAAGCCTCTCTGATATAAAGAGAGTTGCCATAACCGGGGTAGGTTCTTCCTATGTAAAAAAGAACCTTTTTGGGGTTGAAACAGTAAGGATTCCAGAGTTTGAAGCTATCGGGGCCGGGGGAGCCTATCTCACATCCCACTCCCGGGTTATAATAGTCAGTATCGGTACCGGCACTGCCATAGTTTATTATGATAATGGAGAGATAACCCACCTGGGGGGCACCGGAGTGGGAGGCGGCACACTGGTCGGCCTGGCTAAAGCTATTTTAAATGTCGATGACTATGAAGAAATAGTGAGAATGGCCGGCAGGGGTGAATTACACAGGGTTGATCTCTCGGTTGGAGATATTTCCCTGGATGATATCGGAGATCTCCATCAGGACATCACTGCCTCAAATTTTGGCAAACTCAGCCAGAACCCTCGGCCTGAGGATTATGCCCTGGGAATAATTAACATGATCTATCAAACTATTGGAATGATGGCTGCCTTTGCGGCCCAGGTCAAGGACTGTCATGAGATTGTGGTTACCGGGAAACTGGCAGAAATGAGAATTGGTCAGCAGGTTCTTGATAATCTAAAAGAAGCCAAATTTTTTCCTATAAATTTTATTTACCCGGAAAAGGCTGAGTATTCCACTGCTATCGGTGCTGCTATTTCAGGTTCCTGATTGGCAAATTTGTTATTTATTATTTGTGATTTATTACAGGGATTGATAGCTGTGGATTAATAACCGGTGATAGGTTAATAATACTGAGATAGGCAGTGATATAAGCTGGAAAATAAAATTATTGATTATTTTAATTTTTGCCTGTATTATTATTTTCTGGGGATTGAAGGGGGTATTGATTGAGAAAGAATACACCGATACCACCAATTCCAAGATGAGCTCCCAGGACGCTGCCTATCCTATTGATCATAAAGCGGGTACAGTCCAGTTTATCTGCTATCATTTCTTTTAACTCCCGGGCTCTTTCAGGATCATCAGCATGACTAATTCCAATCAGCTGTTCCTTCAAATTGCAGCCCCTGTCAGCCATGATCTCTAACATTTTTGGGAGAACTCTGCGTTTTCCCCGAACTTTTTCCAGCAGGGAGATTTCACCATCACTGACATGCAAAATGGGTTTTATATTCAATATATTACCGAGAAAAGCTCTGCCTTTGCTCAGACGGCCCCCTCGCTGGAGGGCTGTCAGGCTGTCCAGGGAAAATATATGTTCAATATGTTCGGTCATAAATTCTATGACAGCGGTAATATCAGCCAGACTTTCTCCTTCTTCCCGTAATTCAGCAGCTTTCAAAGCCATGAGACCGATGGCGGCCGAGCCGCTTTTTGTGTCAATGATTTCTATATTGAAGTTCTCATATTTTTCTTTTATCTGTTGAGCGGTTAACCGGGCTGTCTGAAAGGATGCTGACATCTTGGCTGAAAAGGCAAGGTAGAGGCAGTCCTGCTGTTTTTCAGCAAATTTTGTAAAAGCACTGGAGAAAGCTTGCGGGCTGACCTGAGCTGTTCTGGGATAGATTCCCTCTGCCATTCTTTGATAAACCTCTTCCAGGGTGATATCCTGACCGGCCAGATGCTCTTTACCATCATAAAGAAGACGGAAGGGCAGGACTTCAATTTGATATTTTTCTATAACCTCACCCGGCAGGTCACAGGCACTGTCAACAATAATTGCAGGATTCATTTTTTTAACTCTCCTCTGAATTTTTGTTTTTATTTTTCTTGATTTTTACTGCAGTTTTTTGAAAAATAGGGTTTGATGAACTGGAAGCTGGATAATAAAGAATAAAGCTAATAAATGAATCATTATCTTTTTGAAATGATATCTGACAGATATAACTATATCTTATTTGTTTCTGAAATTATATCTGAAATATTTTTTATAACTATCTCCACAGATATAGTTCCAGCTTAAATATATAAATCCTGTTTTTTTATAAATTTAAGGAGGTTTTTTTATGAGAGATACGAGAGAACCATTAATTATGACGCCGGGACCGACAGAAGTAGCAGAGGAGGTTCGGCAGGCTATGGCGAGAAATTTTACCAATCCCGATCTGGATCCCCGGTTTTTTAAGTTTTATGCTGAACTCTGCGGTGACCTTCAAAAGATAATTAATACCGAAAATCAGGTGCTGGTGTTAAGCGGAGAGGGTATGCTGGCCCTGGATGCAGCCCTGGCATCTCTGATCGAGCCCGGGGATCGGGTGCTGGCTTTAAGCAACGGGATCTTTGGAGCAGGCCTGGCCGCTATGGCTGAAAATTATGGAGCAGATGTGGTCAGACTGGAAAAAAGTTATAGTGAATCTGTTACCGGCCGGGAGGTCGAGGAAATTTTAGAGCAGGAGCCAGAAATTGATCTGGCCACCGTTGTCCACTGTGAGACTCCAGCCGGAATGATTAATCCGGTGAAAGAAATAGTTCCAGCTTTAAATAAAAGAGGAATAATTGCTGTTGTTGATGCTGTTTCCTCTCTGGGAGGAATTGAATTTAACCCCGATGACTGGGGAGCGGATATAGTTCTGGGAGGCTCCCAGAAGGTCCTTTCTGCTCCGCCGGGTCTGGCATTTTTGAGTATAAGCTCCCGGGCCTGGGAAAAAATAGAGAATCGGAAAGCTTCTCAGCCACCTTTCTATCTCAATCTGAAACTATGGCAGGGCTGGCAGGAAAAGCAGGAGTTTCCCTATACCCCTTCGGTTTCAGACATTTATGCCCTGAAAAAAGCAGCAGAAAGACTCCTGGCTGATAAAGAACGATATCAACGGCACAGCAGGATTGCAGCTGCTGTCAGAAAAGCTCTTCAGGCCGGAGGTTTAAGCCTATATCCTGATTCCGGTTATTCCGATACTGTTACCGCAGTCAGGATGCCTGAGGGCATTAAATTTTCTGATCTCAATCGGGAAATGCTGAAAAACCATGGTATATTGATTGCCGGAGCTTTTGCTGAACTGAGCGGAAAAGTTTTTCGCATCGGCCATATGGGCGAAAACTGCCGTGATGAAAAATTATATTTAACCCTGAAAGCTCTCCAGTATTCTCTGGTAAAACTTGGATTTAATTTTCAGCAGGATATTTTGAAAACCTATGTGAAGGAGCTCAACAGTTAAATACTTGAGGAAAAGAGGTAATATAATGACTTTAGAGAAAGTTTCCAGCAGCAGCTGTATCTTTGCCTTTAAAAAGGGGCTAAAGCCTGCCATCCGGGTTCAGCCTGGTTCAGACCTTATCCTGGAGACCAGGGACTGTTTTTCCGATCAGCTTAAGTCTTCAGAGGACGAAATAGCAGATATGGATTGGAGCAGGATAAATCCCGCTACCGGACCGATTTATCTGGAAGGTGCCTGTCCCGGAGATATTCTCAAAGTAGAGATTAAGGATATTAGATTAAAGAGTCCTGCAGTGATGATTGCTGCTCCGGGAGAGGGTGTTCTGGGAGATAGAATCGAAAATCCTGTGACTAAAATTTTACCGCTGTCTGATAACAGAATTGAATTTTCTCCTGATCGAGTTTATCAACAGAAGCCGATGGTTGGTGTGATGGGTGTTGCACCGGCAGGAGAAGAAGAAATACCAACCGGTTATCCCGGGCCCCACGGAGGCAATATGGACTGCAGATTGCTGCAGGCAGGCTCTACCCTGTACCTGCCGGTAAATACACCTGGAGCTCTCTTAGCCGCTGGAGATATGCATGCTCTGATGGGAGATGGAGAGATAGTTGTCTGTGCTGCTGAAGCAGGGGGGGAGCTGGAGATTTTACTGGACCTTGTAAGAGGCAGCAGTCTGCCACTTCCTCTGCTGGAAAACACCAGGGTTATATCTACAATTGCCTCTGCCAAAACTCTGGATGAGGCAGTGAACAGGGCAGTATACAAAATGACAGATCTTTTAGTTGATAATTTTAATTTTACTCTCTCCGAAGCTGGCATGCTGTTGAGCCTGATAGGTCAGGCTGAAATCTGTCAGGTGGTTGATCCTTTAAAAACTGCTCGCTTTACCCTGGCCAGAGAAGAAATCAATTTAAAGAGATGGCAGGATATTACAAGAACAATCTGATAATAGTCTTCAGTGATAAAATAACTGATGATTTTTTAGTGAAATTGCCTGCAGTCAATTGCTATCAATTAATTGATCTCTTGCAATCACGGCGGTGATATGCTACCATGAAAGCAGTTAATTTTTTCAGGGTTATTAAACTATAGAGAGCAGATCATTGGGATAAAATTCTGGATAAAATTTAAGTAAAAATTTTTCATCGCTTTTTAAAAACTTCATATTGCTTTCCATGCTGGTGCTTTTGCTTAATAGGGAAATCGGTGCAATTCCGATACAGCCCCCGCTGCTGTGATGGCTTTCTCTCAAATGACTTTTTTGCCTGATATTATCTCCACTGGAATCGTCCGGGAAGGAATTGGGTTATGGGCCTGAGTCAGAAGACCTGCCAGTCTGGTTGGTTTCAGCTTCTCGGCGGGAGCAGGCTGGCACCTGATCAGGGCAGAACAGCCAGAGATTAAGTATCAGGCCTGGGCGCATCTCCTGCGGGAGATGCTTTTTTTATTAGCTGAAAATATTGACCTATCAGGATAAAGGGTCGGAATGGAGGTTTTATTAATGCCTGCTATGTTAGGCAAAATTCAGGTTTATACCGGATCAGGCAAGGGCAAGACCACTGCTGCTCTGGGACTGGCGCTGAGAGCTTCAGGTGCAGGTTATAATATATTTATCGGTCAGTTTATCAAGGGGATGAAATACAGCGAGCTTAAAACTGTTGCCGATATCAAAAATATTCAGCTGGAACAGTTTGGCCGGAACTGTTTTATTAAGGGCGACCCTGAGCCTGAGGATATCAGGCAGGCCCGACAGGGTCTGGAGAGATCGGCAGAGATTTTACAAGCCGGAAATTATCAGCTGGTGATTCTGGATGAAGCCACCATAGCTTTGAAATATGAGCTATTTGACCTGGAGGAGCTGATGGAAGTTATCAATGCCAGAGCTGCAGGGGTTGAGGTGGTAATTACTGGCAGGGATGCTCCCAAAAAATTAATAGCTGCTGCCGATCTGGTGACAGAAATGCGGGAGATCAAGCATTATTACCGGCAGGGAGTCAAAGCCCGGCGGGGAATTGAAAATTAGCTTAATTTTGTTTTAATTACAGGACAAATCACAGAACAGGGGGAAGATGAAGATGGCTGGAAATATAATGGTACAGGGCACCGGATCATCGGTGGGAAAAAGTGTAATAGCTGCCGGCCTCTGCCGGCTTTTCAAGCGGGAGGGGCTGAAGGCTGTTCCCTTTAAATCCCAGAACATGGCGCTTAATTCTTATGTGACCTCTGAAGGTCTGGAAATGGGAAGAGCTCAGGTTTTTCAGGCGGAAGCAGCAGGAATAGAGCCCCGGGTAACCATGAACCCGGTGCTTTTGAAGCCTTCAGGAGAAGAGGGTTCACAGGTTATTGTTAATGGCAAACCCAGGGAAAACATGACGGCAGAAAAATATTATAATTTTAAGCCCCGGCTTAAAGAGATAATCCGGGAGGCCTATCAAAAATTAAAGGAAGAATATGATGTTATTGTTATTGAGGGTGCCGGGAGCCCGGCTGAAATAAACCTGCAGGAAAATGATATTGTCAATATGGGGCTGGCCAGGATGGTTGATGCCCCTGTTTTGTTGGCAGGAGATATTGACCGGGGAGGTGTATTTGCTGCTCTTTACGGTACTGTTAAGCTCCTGCCGGACCGGGACAGGCAAAGGATTAAAGGTTTGATTATCAATAAATTCCGCGGTGATAAGAAGCTNCTGGAGCCCGGACTTAAAGAAATGGAGGAGATGCTGGGAATTCCCTTTCTGGGAGTACTTCCCTACCTGGAACTGGCTCTGGACGATGAGGACAGTCTGAGTGAAAGGCTCTCTCAGCGTTCCCGGTCTCGAGGTGGGCTGCAGGTTAAAATTATTCTGCTGCCTCACATCTCCAATTTTACTGATTTTAATCCCCTGGAAATGTACGAGGATCTCAATATCAGATATATAAAGGACCCGGGAGAGCTTGCAGAGGCTGACCTGGTGATAATACCCGGCAGTAAAAATACGCTGGCCGATAGAATTTTTCTGCGGGAAAGGGGATTTGACAGACCTTTACAGGAATATGTCGAAGCGGGAGGAGTTCTGCTGGGGATCTGTGGAGGATTTCAGATGCTGGGAGAAGAGCTGGCAGATCCTCAGGGGGTGGAGAGCAGCTTGAGAGAGGTCCCCGGACTGAATTTACTTCCGATAAAAACCTGTCTGGCGGGAGAGAAAAAAACTCTGCAGGTGGAGGGCAGCTGGCAGTATCAGGATGATGAACTTTTCAGCGGACTGAAGGACATCTCACTTACAGGTTACGAAATCCATATGGGCCAGACAGTTATTACGGAAGATAGGGCAGTTCAACCCCTTAGCTCCCGGGGAGAAGACTCAGGAGATGTTATTTCACTTGTAAATCAGGAAGGCAATATTTTTGGTACTTACTGGCACGGCTTGTTTGAAAATAAAGCCTGGACCACCGGTTTTATCAATAACCTGCGCCGCTCACTTAACCTTGATGCTGTGGGCTCCCCGGGACTGAGCTATCAGGAGCTTAAGGAAAGGGAGTATGATAAACTGGCAGATCTCCTGGCCCGGGAACTGGACCAGGAACTGCTTTACTCCCTTGCCGGGCTTTCCAGGAGCAGTTAAAAATGCCCTTCACTCTTCTGCTATTGACGGCGGTAATTCTGGATCTTTTTCTGGGTGACCCTGAATTTCTTCCCCACCCCATAGTCATGATTGGCAGGTTGATAGAAAAACTGGAAGATTTATTAACAGGGGGAAAGAGGGGCTCCTTCTTCCAGGGAGATGTACTGCTGCTGCTGGTCATGCTGACGATCTCAGCAGTTGTTCTCTTTATATATTTTCTGCTGGAGCTTATCTGGCCTCCACTCTCTGCAGTTTTTACTATTTATCTTCTCTGGCAGGGTCTGGCAGCCAGGACTCTGGCCCGAAGCGGACTTAAAGTAGCAGAGCTCATCGAGAGAGATGAGATAGCAGAGGCCCGGAAAAAAATTTCCGGATTGATCACCCGGGATGTATCCCAAATGGGAGAGCAGGATATCTGCCGGGCTGCTGTGGAAACAATAAGTGAAAACATAGTTGACGGCATAACTGCACCCCTATTCTATGCCGTGCTGGGTGGGCCGCTGGCGGGGCTTTCTATTATGCTCTATAAGGCTGTTAATACCATGGATTCTATGATAGGTTATCGTAATCAGCAGTACCGGGATTTTGGCCGGGCTGCTGCCAGATTTGATGATCTACTAAACTGGCTGCCGGCCCGGCTTACCGCTCTGATAATTGTTCTAATCAGCCCTCTGACTGGAGGGAGCCTGAGGCAGAGCTGGAGAATTTTGCAGAGAGATGCCGGGAAATCATCCAGCCCCAACTCCGGTTATCCCGAAGCTGCTGCAGCCGGAGCTCTGCAGGTCAGACTGGGTGGTCCGGATTATTATTTTGGCCAGCTGGTGAAAAATCCTCAAATTGGCGAGAAGATCAGAGATAACAATCCAAAAACTATCAGGCTGGCTGTCAGATTGCTCTATCTCAGTCAGGCTGTCTTTATTTTCTTTCTATATTTAGCAGTATTTTTACTAAGACTGACCGGGGTGATTGGTTGATGAAACCTGCTCATGGTGGGAATATCTATGATTTTGCAGAAGAACTGCTGGATTTTTCCAGCAACATCAATCCTCTGGGGCCCCCTTCCGAGGTGGAGGAACTGCTGAGGGAATCTTCAGCTTTAATAGAGAAATATCCCGATATTAAATACCGGAAGTTAAGAGAAAGGCTGGCCGACTGGGAAGGAGTTAACCCCGAACAGATTCTGGTGGGAAATGGGGCTGGAGAGCTGATATATCTGCTGGCAGAACTATTCCGGGATAAAAAAGCTGTCATTCCGGTGCCAACTTTTTCTGAGTATCAGGCAGCTTTAAAGAGCCGGGACTGTCAGGTGAAGTTCATTCAGCGCAGAGAGGAAGATGATTTTCAACTGCCGCTGAGTCGGCTCAGGCAGGAAATCAATAAAGAAAATGCTGCTGGAACTTTCCTCTGCCGGCCTAATAATCCCGATGGCAGCCTGCTAACCCGCAGCAGACTAAAACCTCTGCTCGCGGAAACTGAGTATTTGATCAGCGATGAATCCTTCTGGGAGTATCTGGGTGAAAACAACCGGGAAAGTCTGCTGCCCTTTCTTGCTGAGTATCCGGGACTTATTATACTTCGCTCTCTGACAAAATTTTATGCCCTGCCAGGACTGAGACTGGGCTATGTGATTGCCTCCCGCCAGTTGATAGAAAAAATTTCTGCTTTTCAGCCTCCCTGGCCGGTAAATGCTCTGGCTGCAGCAGCAGGCAGCTTGATCCCTGACTGCAGTGATTATCGCAGAAAGAGCCTCAAGGAATTCAGAGAGGCCAGCAGAATTTTTCGAAAAAAACTTAAAGAAATTCCAGGAATAAAGGTTTATCCCGGTCGGGCCAACTTTTTTCTCTGCCGACTCTCCGCTAATTGTGGAGAAGTTCATCTTTTGAAGGAGAGGCTAATCAACCAGGGTTTATTAATCAGAAATTGTTCCAGTTTTACCGGGCTTAATAATCAGTATTTTAGAGTTGCTGTCAGGAAAGAGCAGGAAAATGAACAATTACTGACAGCTTTAAAAGCAATTCTGAAAGCCATATCGGGGGAGAGAAAAAGTGAGTAGCTGCTATATCTTGAGGATGCCGGCTTCCTGCGGTGAGCTTTTTCAGGGCAGGATACTGGGCAAGGAGAAGTTGATATCCTATCCCGTTAATCTTTATAACTATCTGACTCTGGAAAAGAGAAGGGGAAAAACTGGCAATATCAAAAAAGAAAATCATTTTTATAATTTACCGGATAAGATGCTATCCTTAATCAAGAGGGCGGCCTGTGACCTGGGGGTTACCACTTCACTGCTGGCAGAATACAGCTGGCAGCACCGGCAGTTGATACCAGCTGGTAAAGGTCTGGCCAGCAGCACCGCAGATTTAATGTTAGCTCTTACAGCTCTAAGCCTCATCAGCCGACAAATGCTGTCCTATCAGGATATACTTGACTATCTGACGGCTATTGAGCCTACTGACAGCATTATTTTTCCGGAACTGACCCTGCTTGAGCAGAATAATGGCAGTTACTGGCAGCAGATCGGTCAACCGGAGGGTAAAGTAAGGGTTTTTGCTCTGGCTCAACGAGGTTTCTGTGATACTCTAAATCACAGAAAACTTCGAAATAAAATACCTGATGTAACAGAATCCTGGCAGCTTTTTCAGCAGGGAGTAGAGGAGCAGGACTGGCGTTTAATCGGAAAAGCAGCAACTTTCAGCGCTCGGGCCTGGCAGCAGCATCTGTACTATCCCGGGCTTGAAAAAATTATTATTTTAGCTGAAAAGAAGGGCTGTCTGGGAGTTAACATTGCTCACAGCGGGAATGTCCTGGGAATTTTATACCGGCCTAAGAGAGTAAGTATTGATAACTTAAAATCGATATTCCATAAACCTGAATTTAATAATTGCTATCCAGTTAGCTGGGAGTTTGAGCTTGTTAAAGGCGGAGCTGAGATTTTCCATGATAGCCGTCAGAAATTTGAAAAAATAATTCTGCCAGGACCTGGCCTGATAACCCACTGACTTAAGCTCAAATTTCAGATTACCTGATTTGTTAGGAAACTGTTATTATGATTGGAACTTTTAAGTTAAAGAAGGTTTTGCTGTCAGGCAATATGTTTTTGGAATATTACTAAATCTGGCTGTTTCTCTTGACAAAAAGCAAAATAGTATGTACAATTATGATACGAATAAATATATTATTTGATAGCAAATTTTTTTAAATTATAATTTTATTTCAATATTGATTTAATTCAAAAGAAACACTGCGATTGATTGCCGGAGCAATAATTTCAGTGTTTTTTTGTGTGTTTATATAATTGTTTTGCAAAACATAAAATTTTGAAAACTAAAGAAGCATATTATTAAGTTAAGAAAGGAGGGATTTATTAAAATTATTCTGCTGCAATTTTTTGGTCATACTTAATGATTGCAAGCCAGACATTTGCTAACTTGATCCTTAAAGGCAAAATCACACTTTTTAATTATTTAGAACCAAGATGATTAAATACCAGGAATAAGAGACTTATTCAGGGATTAGGTTAAATGACTTTTTACAAAAGGTAAAATTAAATTATCAAAAAACAAAGGGGAGTGAGCAATTTGTCTAACTGGTCAAATTTTAAAAAAATAGCTGCTTTATCTCTGGTTTTTGCTCTGGTAATGGGCTTTGGCCTGACCGGAGAGTTAGCAGCTGAAGAAGATGTTCCCTATGGTGGTTATCTGGACGCAATTGTTGGCATTGAAGAGGCCGATTCTGCAGCAGCGGTAACCAGGATGGAAGCAGGGGAAATTCACATTCATGCTGAAACCCTGACAGATCCTGACCTGCTGGAAAGAGTCCAGGATGATGAATCAATTCAGTATGTAGAAAACTTCGGTTCCTATGGTGAGCTGACGATTAATCCGGCCGGAACACCGGAAGAGCCCTATTTTGAAGAAACGGGGGAACTTAATCCCTTTGCAGTACCGCGGATGCGGGAAGCCTTAAACTGGCTGGTCGATAGAGATTATATCGCAGATGAACTCTATGGTGGACTGGCAGCTCCAAAATACACCCTGTTAGGGACTGCCTTTACCGACTATGCCCGTCATATAGAAACTGTTCGGGAGATTGAGGTAGAATATTCTCATAATCCTGAAAAAGCCGCCGAAATTATTGAAGAAGAAATGCTGGCTCTAGGAGCCGAAATGGATGATGGTCTCTGGCATTACGATGGAGAGCCGGTAGAGGTAGGTACTTTGATCAGAATTGAAGATGAGAGGCACGATGTGGGAGACTATGTCTCTGACCTGCTGGAAGATCAGGGTTTTGTTGTAACCCGCAATTATGTTACCGCCGCTGAAGCTTCTCCTATCTGGATGACCGGCAATCCTCACGCTGGAGAATGGAGCATATATACCGGAGGCTGGATTTCTACAGTTGTTTCCCGGGATGAAGGGCCTGACTTTGACTTTTTCTTTACTGAAAGAGGTCTGGGAACCCCGCTTTATATGGAATATGCTCCTCCAGAAGAGGCAGATGAAGTCTATCACAGGCTGGCTATTAGAGACTTTGAAGATATGGATGAAAGAGCTGCTTTATTTGAAGAGGCTCTCTGGTACTCATCAGAAAATGCCAAGCGGATCTGGACAGATGACTCTCTTTCCTTCAGCCCCCACAGAGAAGAAATAACACTGGCTCATGACTTTGCCGGAGGAATCTCCGGTTCCTGGCTCTGGGGACATACCGTTAGATATGAAGATGAAATTGGGGGAGAGATTACAGTCAGCATGCCCTCCATCCTTTCTGAGCCCTGGAACCCCACTCACGGGAGTAACTGGATTTTTGATATGATGTTTATCAGAGCAACTTCAGAAGCAGGCTACATGTTTGATCCCTATACAGGCCTGCACTATCCCAATCAGTTCGAGTCTGCCGAGGTTTATATCAGAGAAGGTCTGCCGGTAGATCAGACCCTGGACTGGGTGGAGCTGGAATTTGTAGCAGAAGAAGAAAACACCGTGCCGGAAGATGCCTGGTATGACTGGGATGCTGAAGCTCAAGAATTCACCACAGTCGGTGAAGAATTTGATGAGCTGCCAACCGCCAATCGCCGGGTAGTAACCACCTATCCTGAAGATCACGGCATAACCTGGCATGATGGCAGTGAGTTCTCTCTAGCGGATATGGTCTGGTTTTTAATTCTTGATTTAGATCGTGCTCAGGAAGAGAGTGAAATCTTTGATTCCGCTACAGTACCTGATTATGAAAGCTTCATGGATACCTTTAAAGGAGTAAGAATTCTTGATGATGATCCAATAACGATTGAATGGTATTCCGATCTCTATTATCTTGATGCTGAGATGTATATTCCTTCACTCTTCCCACTCTGGGATCAGGGCTCAGGCGCCTGGCATAATATGGCAGTGGCTTTCCAGGCAGAAGCATCAGGTAATGTAGCTCATACCGCCGATAAGGCCGATGCTGAAGACATTGAATGGGCTAATTATATAGGTGGCCCCAGCCTGGAATATCTGGAAGAAGAACTGGAGTGGATGACTGAAGAAAATTATATTCCCTATGAAAACACTCTGGGTGAATTTATCAGCGAAGAGGAAGCCCAGCAGAGATATGAAAATCTCAATTACTGGTTTGAAGAGCAGAATCATTTCTGGCTCGGCACCGGCCCCTATCATTTAGATGTAGTCCACCCGGTAGAGGGAATAGTTGAGATGGCAAGATTTGAAGATTACAATCACCCCGCTGACCGCTGGGAAATTTTTGCAGACCCCATCATCCCAGAGATTGGAGTTAGCGGACCTGGATCTATCTTTGTTGGTGATGCGGAAATCTTTGATGTGGAAATAGAATTTGAAGGCGAGGCCTTTGCCAGTGAGAATATCCTGGAGACTTCCTATCTGCTCTTTGACCATAATAATAATTTAGTGGCTTCTGGAGAACTTTCAGAGGTAGAAGAGGGTCACTGGCAGGTAGAACTGGAGGAAGAAGAGACTGCTGCCTTAACTACCGGTCCCAGCCGGCTGGAGGTAATAGTAAGCCCCTTGACAGTAGCTTCTCCTTCAATTCAGACCTTCGAATTTGTGGCAATTGAACAATAAAGAAAAGAATCAATAGATTAACCAAAATAGTATGATAAAAGTTCAATCTCCGCCGGACTATACTGTCCGGCGGATTTTTTTCATTCACCTGTTAAATTAATAAAATTATCTGCATAAATATGAAAAAGAATAAATATACATTTATTTTTTCAAGAAAAAAGGAAAACGATGGTGCTATGTAGAATAGATATAATACAGCAGGATTATTATTAAAAACTTCTAATCATTCTTATGACAGATATTACAGCCGGTTTATTTTTTTGTAAATATTAATTAAATAAATTTAATATTTTAAGTGAAAGTAATTAATAATAATAATCCTGTTTTATGATTTTATAATTATTCGGTTGAATTATTAAAAAAAGGAGGTGAGCAGCAAATCTGAACTTTAACTACTCTCAGGGGAGGATTGATAGAGGTAATCAAAAAAACAGGGGGAGTGAAAACTTCCTGAAGTAGTGGGTTTTGAGAAGTGTAAAATATTGAGCAGCATACCATGAAAAGGGGTGCACAAATTGCAAAAAAGAATATTAATCGGTTTGCTGGTTTTTATCTTTGTCATGGGTGTCAGTATTGCAGTTTCCGCAGATGATGTTCCCTACGGAGGCTGGCTGGATAGAATAGTTGCCGAGGAGGAAGCTTCTACTGCTGCAGGTGTTACCAAGCTGGGGACAGGTGACCTCGGGGTTTATGCTGATACCATTACTGAGGTCGATATCTATGAGATGATACTGGATAATCCGGAAATACTATATGCGGAATCTTTTGGCTCCTATAATGAACTTTCCTTTAATCCGGCCGGCCCTGTTTTCGAAGAAACCGGCAAACTGAATCCCTTCGCCGTTGCCCGGGTTAGAGAAGCCATGAACTGGCTGATTGACCGGGAATATATGGCCAATGAAATCTTTGGTGGAATGGCCGTTCCCCGGCTTTTCCCCATAACTTCTGCTTTTCCTGACTACGCTGCTATGGTAGAGAAGGTTAGAGAGCTGGAGGTAGCTTACAGCCACAATCCTGATCTGGCTGAAGAGGTCATTACCGAGGAAATGCTGGCCCTGGAGGCTGAGATGGTTGATGGTGTCTGGCATTTTGAGGGAGAACCGGTGGTTATAAATATTCTGATCAGAAGCGAGGATGAGAGAACAGAGGTCGGTGATTATGTCGGCACCCTGTTAGAGGGTATTGGCTTTGAGGTCGAGCGCCGCTATGCCACAGCAGCAGAGGCTTCTCCTATCTGGATGACCGGTAATCCCGAGGCCGGACGTTTTCATATCTATACCGGCGGCTGGATCACCACTGTGGTAGATCGGGACCAATCCGCCAACTGGGATTTCTTTTATACTCCCAGAGGACTGGGCACACCACTCTGGCAGGCCTACGAACCATCGGAAGAATTTGATACAGCAGCTGAGAGACTGGCCCAGCGAGACTTTTCCACCATGGAAGAGCGGGCAGAATTGATGGCTCTCAATATGGAGCTGGGTCTCCAGGACAGCGTTAGAGTTTGGCTGGTAGATCGCCTGGCGGTAAACCCCTACAGGTATGATGTTGAGCTGACAGCTGACCTGGCCGGGGGAATCTCCGGTTCCTGGTTATGGGCGCGTACCATCAGGAATGTTGGCGAAGTTGGTGGTCAGGTTAATGTGGGCCTGCCCAGCGTTATGCCCGAACCCTGGAACCCCATGGATGGCAGCAACTGGGTTTTTGATATGATGCTGATCAGGGCAACAGCTGATATGGGTTATATGTGGGACCCCTATACCGGCCTGCATCATCCCAATATCTTTGAAAGTGCTAAAGTTGTTATTGAAGAGGGTCTGCCTGTTGACAAAACTCTAGACTGGGTGGAACTGGAATTCATTGAAGGAGGAACCGAGGTTCCCGAGGATGCCTGGGCTGACTGGGATCCCGTCGAGCAGAGATTTATAACTGTAGGTGAAAAGTATCCCGAAGGCGTAACTGCCCGAAGAGCAGTTACCACCTTTTATCCAGAAAACATTCAGCAGGATTTAAGGTGGCATGACGGCAGCAATTTCTCTGTGGCAGATCTGGTCTGGGCGCATATAATGTCCTTTGACCGGGCTTTTGAGGAGAGTGATTTCTTTGATGAGGCTCAGGTTCCCCCTTATGAATCCCTGATGGATACCTATAGAGGGGTGAGAATAATTGATCAGGATCCGATCACAGTAGAATATTACTCCAATCTTTTCTATCTGGATGCTGAATGGTATATTCCTTCTCTCTTTCCCTATTTCGCTCAGGGGCCGGGCGCCTGGCATAATATGGCAATTGGCTATCTGGCAGAAGTAAATGAAGAGGTTGCCGCTTCTTCCAGTAAAGCTGATGCTTTAGAAGTAGAACACCTCAATATGATCGGTGGCCCCAGTCTGGATATTCTGGAAAATTACCTTCAGGTGGCCATGGATGAGGCTTTCATTCCCTATGAAAATACTCTGGGAGAATTCATTTCCGAAGAAGAGGCTATGGAAAGATATCAAAATCTCTATGACTGGTATCAGGATAAAGGCCATTTCTGGATAGGAACCGGTCCCTATTATCTGGATGCTGCCTATCCGGTGGAGGGTATTGTAGAGCTTGCTGTTAATGAAGATTATCCCTTCCGGGCTGACCGCTGGGATATGTTTGTAGAGCCTATGGTTCCTGAAGTTGGTGTAACTGGCCCTGGTGCAGTGAGAATGGGCAGCGATCTGACACTAGACATTTCGATATTCTTTGACGATGAGCCCTATCTTTCTGAGGATCTTGATACTGTCAGTGTTCTAGTTTTCGATGAAAGGGACAGATTAATTGATACAGTTACTGCAGAAATGATTGAAGAGGGTCACTGGAGAGCAGAAATTAGCGGAGAGATAACTTCTCGACTTTCCTTTGGTTCCTCTACCTTTGAAGCTGTAGTAACTTCCCGCCTGGTAGCTCTGCCGGTAATGGAAGCACTTTCAATTGTAACCTTTGAATAGCAGGGAAAAAGAGGAGATTAATGAATCAGATCTAAGGACAACATGCCAGAGTTAAGCGGCTTTTTACAGGGGAAGTCGCGGAGAAAGTTCTTTGCTCCGCGACTTCTTATTGCAAAAATGTTTAGGAGGTGCCTTGATGGATCAGCAATTCAATGTTCCGGATGTAGAAACACAGGAACCTGATGTGGAAAGAGAGGGTGACTCAGGAAGTAATCTCAAGCGGATAGCCAAATATTTTGGCTTCCGTCTGATAGCTCTCTTTATCACAGTGGTAGTAGCTATTTATCTTTTAATTTTGATTGCCAATATGGGCGGAGCGGTTGACAATATTAGAATGGGACAGATTCGAGAGAATGTAGGTATGCAGATGATGGCAATGTCCAGCGAGATGGCCGACTGGCCGTCAGAAAGAAGGCGGGAATATGAAGAGCAGCTGGTAGAGCAGGAGAGACGCCGGCTGGGTTTAGATCAGCCATTCATTTTAAGAAGTGTTTATTATTTAAGAGATGCCATAACCCTTGATCTGGGTCGGGCTGAACAGATGACCAGTGATGCCGGCTCCCGCAGGGTGCAGTTAATTATTTTAGAACGCCTGCCTCCCACCCTGATGTTAATGATGAGTTATTTTTTGATTATGTTTTTTGTGGCCTTATTCGGTGCTTTATTCCTATCGCGCAGGTACGGGAGCAAACTGGATAAACTGGTGGTGGTGCTGGCACCCAGTTCAGCGGCTCCGGGATGGTTTTATGGAATATTTTTAATATTAATTTTTGCTGCGGTGCTGGGCTGGCTGCCCTTTGGCGGCATGGTTGCCGCTCCACCTCCCCGGGAGACCCACCTCTATGCCTTAAGTGTACTGCGGCATTTAATACTTCCGGTTACCGCCCTGATTATGGGAGGCTTTTTCCTGACCATCTACAACTGGAGAACTTTCTTTTTAATTTACTCCAGTGAAGATTATGTTGAGATGGCCAAAGCCAAAGGGCTTTCCAACCGGGCTATTGAGAGAAAATATATTTTAAGGCCAACCCTGCCCCCCATTATTACAAGCTTTGCTCTGGGCATGATTGTCATGTGGATGGGGGCGATTATTCTGGAGCAGGTCTTCAACTGGCCGGGATTGGGCCGCATGTTATATGAGGCCATCGGTCTCTTCGATGTGCCGATTATTGTTGGTGGTCAGGTGATATATGCCTATCTCTTAGCGGCAACTGTCTTTGTGCTTGATATTCTATATGCCTTGCTGGATCCCAGAGTTAAAATGGGTGCCGGTGCAGGAGGTAATAAACAATGATGGAAAGATTGAAAAAAAGGTTAAGACAGCTAAAACAGTATCCCTCTGTAATTATTGGCTTAACATTGATTACAATCTTGATTATCACAGCAATTATTGCTGTAATAGTTATACCCTATGAAGAAGCGGTAATGCTCTGGCGGGGGGGAGCGGTCTGGGCTGAAAGCCCCCGAAATGCCCGTCCTACCTATGTGGACTGGTTTACCCGGGATGACCTGCCCCGGACTGATGTGATAGACGCCAGAGACTTTCCCGAGTATAAAACCATGGAATCTATGAACGGAGTCAAAGAGTTTGAGTTTGTTTTACCCTATGATTTTCAGTATGATGGTTTCCCCCGGGAATTTAATCTTTTCTTTGAAGCTGAATATGAGGAGACCAGGCCTCATGTCTCTGTTATGATAAGAACTCCGGATGGTCGGGAGTTTAAAACAGATGATTTTTCGATTCAGCGGACCTCGATAAGAAGGCTGGGACAGCTGACTGAACTCAGGCGTCAGGCAGGTGGTCTGGCTCCCCGGATAGGAATTTTTAGAGATCCCGATTATGAAGATCATGTTCCCTTAAAGGGAGAATATGAAATAATTGTCAGCGGTTTTCTCTTTGAAGAGGATGCTGATATAAATGTTAGAGCGGTTTCCTACGGTCAGGTCCACGGCTTTGGCGGCACTGACCACCGCAGAAGGGATCTGGGTGTTGCCCTGCTCTGGGGCACTCCAGTAGCTCTGATGTTCGGTGTGCTGGCAGCAGTAGGAGCAAATATTTCAACCTTCATAATATCAGCTGTGGGCGTCTGGTACCGGGGTTTTGTCGATGCCGCGATTCAGAGGGTGGCCGAAGTTAATATGATCATCCCCAACCTGCCACTTTTAATTCTGGTGGGAATGTTTTACTCCCGGAGTCTCTGGGTTATGCTGGGCGTGATAATAATTAAAGGAGTTTTCAGCCCGGCTATTAAAACCTACCGGGCTATGTTCTTGCAGGTCAGGGAATCACCCTTTATCGAGGCAGCCGAGTCCTATGGCACCAGCGATAAAAGAATTATTTTCTTTTATATGCTGCCGAAAATTATCCCGACCTTAATTCCTCAGTTTGTTACAGTGATACCGACCTATGTATTTCTCGAGGCTTCACTGGCAGTACTGGGGCTGGGTGATCCGGTCCTGCCCACCTGGGGCAAGCTCTTGAACGATGCTCTGGGAGAAGGAGCCCTATATATGGGGCACTTTTACTGGGTACTTCAGCCTGCTTTTCTGCTGATATTAACCGGCCTGGGTTTTGCCATGACAGGATTTGCCCTGGATAGAGTTTTAAATCCCAGACTGAGGAGGCAGTAAGATGGCTAATGATACTAAAGTAGCAGCAAATAATGCTGAAAAAAATAAGCATCTAGAAGAGAAGACAGCCAATGTTCTGGAAGTCCAGGATATGTACCTTTATTTTCAAACAGGCAAGGGGATAGTTCAGGCAGTCGATAAAGTAGACTTTGCTCTGGAGAGGGGTAAAAGCATGGTAATTGTGGGAGAATCCGGCTGCGGTAAAACCTCACTGGGCCGGGCTATCCTGCGGCTGCTGCCAGAAAATGTTTATAAATACGAGGGCAGCTGCCTTTTGAATGGAACTAATATTATGCAGTATGATGATGAGAGATTTCGCAAGGAAATTCGCTGGAAAAGAGCGGCTCTGGTACCTCAGTCTTCCATGAATTCCTTAAATCCGGTATTGAAGGTTTCTGATCAGGTGGCCGAGCCCATCCTTATTCATAACCTGGCAGATAACAAGGAGCAGGCGCGGGAAAAGGCCGCAGAGGCCTTTAAAAAAGTGGGGGTTCCTGTGGATTTTCTCGATAGATATCCCTTTGAGCTGAGCGGAGGAATGAGGCAGAGGGTGGCGATTGCAACCTCTCTGGTTACAGATCCGGATTTTATTATCCTGGATGAACCTACCTCTGCTCTCGATATGCTGACCCAGGCTAACATTATGAATGTTTTAACCAGGCTGAAAGAGGAGATTGATATCAGCTTTGTGCTCATAACTCATGATGTCAGTACTTCCAGCGAGATAGCAGATATGGCAGCTATAATGTATGCCGGACAGATAGTGGAATTTACCGATGCCTATACCTTCTTTGGCACCCCCCTTCATCCCTACTCCGAGAGATTGATGGCAAGCGTTCCAACTCTGGAGGCTGAGGATGAAGAGCTTGGGTTTATTCCGGGACAGCCGCCCAGCCTGATTAATCCACCCACGGGCTGTCGTTTTGCTGAACGCTGCGAGGAAGAGTTTGAACTCTGCAGCGAGGAACCTCCAAGCTTTGAAATGGAAGATGGCAGAACAGTCAAATGCTGGTTATACAGAGAAGGTGGTGAACGTAATGCCAACTACGGAAAATGATCTCTTATTAATGGCTAAAGATCTCCGTACCTGGTTTGAAATTAAAAAATGGGGTTTTCTCCATGTAGGTCATGTCAGAGCTGTTGATGGAGTTAATTTCACTCTGGATCGAGGAGAATCGGTATCTCTGGTTGGTGAATCTGGCTGTGGGAAAAGCAGTCTGGCCAAGACCATTATGGGGATTCACCAGCCTACTGAAGGAGAATTGATTTTTGAAGGGAACACCGTTGATTCTACCGATGAACAGAGCATGCGTCAGTATAAATCTGAAATTGGCTTTGTTCAGCAGGACCCCTATGGAGCACTGCCACCCTTTATGTCAATCCAGAGAATACTGGAAGAGCCGATGATAGTAAATGGGATTAAGGATAAAGAAAAAAGACTGAAAAGAATCCACCAGGTCATGGAGGAACTTAAAATGACCCCGGTGGAGGATTTTCTCAAAAAATATCCTCATATGTTAAGTGGAGGTCAGCAGCAGAGGATAGTTATTGCTCGTTCGCTGGTGTTGAATCCCAAGCTGATTATGGCTGATGAACCGGTTTCCATGCTGGATGCTTCAGTCAGAGTAGAAATTCTGGAATTGATCAAAAAAATTCAGGCTGAAAGAGAACTTGCGGTTATATATATTACTCATGATCTTTCCACAGTCCGTTATTTTTCAGAAAGAATCTGGGTAATGTACGGCGGCAAAATTGTGGAACAGAGCCCGGTTCGAGATCTTTTGAAAGAGCCTGCTCATCCCTATACCAGGGCTTTGCTGGAGGCAATTTCTGAACCTGATGCCGATAATATTCACAACTATAAGAAGGTGCCGCCCGGTGAGCCGCCCAGTCTCTTAAATCCTCCCCGGGGCTGCCGTTTTCATCCCAGATGTGAGCATATGATTGAGGGACTCTGTGATCAGGAAATTCCACCCGATTTTCAGCTGGCCAATAATCGCTTGACTGCCTGCTGGCTCTTTCGGGATGAGGAGGAAGCCGGTGATGTTGCAATCTAGCTCCCAAAGATTTATAGTTCTGGGGCTGGCAATGATAGTTTTAGCCTGGCTTATGGTTTTTGCCATGATTCTGAATCTGGTTCAGGAAACCTTTGCTCTCAGTTTTCTCAGTTATGCTCTGGGACTGGGTGGTTTCTTCACCGGTCTACTGGGTATTTTCTCCAGCTGGAGCAGACAGAAGGACCGGAAAGAAATACAGGAGTTAAAAGAAGCAGCCAGGCAAAAATCTGATGATTATGTTCCCTACTTTTTTAAAATGGATGCTGAAGATGAAGACTTTCAGGAGTTCCTGGAGAAGGAAGAAGAACGCAATAAATCGGACTGAGGTTATGTGTTTATGGTTTATTAATCGTGTTAATAAAATGATACAGCAATAACTGGATGCTGTAAGTTATAGTTCAGCATAAATATACTGGATAAATCCAGTAGAATAAGGCAATACAAGTTACAAAAGCCAGACCCAAATACAAAAACCTCCGGCCGGAAAAAGCCGGAGGTTTTATCTTTAAAATGGTGCCGAGAGTGGGATTCGAACCCACACAGGCGATAATTGCCCGCAGCGCCCTCAACGCTGTGCGTCTGCCAGTTCCGCCATCTCGGCAGTGCAATTAATATTATACCACAAAATCGCAGGCTGTCAACCAGGAAAATAATATTATGAAGTTATACTTCCGGGAGAATTATGTTAAATGCTGTAGATAATTTTAATTTGAAGCAGGAGAAACCTGCCTCTGTACTTAACTTATTAATATAGGGAAAATTATTTTCAAGAGTCAAC
>SL_5KL_010_SEDDRAFT_10000014_pt1 | contig 79000 bp, 73 predicted proteins | sample SodLakKL_010_SED_FD_9118 | JGI IMG/M metagenome (IMG submission 9118)
AAGGGATGAGCAATAAAACCAAGACCGCCTTCTTTTTTGACCCGATCAATTACTTGTTGGGGATTTTGTTCATCGGACTTTATGAGCTGATCTAGATCAAGGGCCAGATAATGATTTTGGGAGCGGTTTATTTCTACTCCTACCAGCACATTAACACCGTTTTGTACTCCTTCTTCCGGTAAACCGGCTAAAGTTTCATGATCTGAAATAATTACAAAGCTAAGCCCGGCGGACTTAGCATCAATAGTTATTTGATCAAAATTTCCACTGCCATCGGAATAACTACTGTGGATATGGATATTGCCGGGATAATTGAACATAGCTAAAACCTGCAGGCTAATACCTTTTCCCTGATATTTAGGAACCACGTTGGAGATACCAATAAGTATGAACTTGTAAAAATAATAATCTTGCTTTTTATTAATATACTGATTACCTACATCTTGGCCCGTACGACATCTTTAACTTTCATCAGCCGGGTTAGCGCGCCTCTTTCACTTTCCTCCAGTTTCATGGTGATATACCTGACTGTCTCCTCAAGTTTTGGAATCAAAACATACTCCAGAGCATTAACCCGACGGCGGGTTTTTTCAATTTCTTCAGCCAGAAGCTGAACTGCTTTTTCTACTTCGGCCAGCTCCATCAACTGGGGCAGTATTTCTGATAATGTTTCAATAGAGATATCCAGTTCGGCAGAGGTGTCAACAAACCCGTAGGGATAAATACTGCTATCCTCCCCCCGACCTTCTTCTTCCGCCCAGTTAAACTTTGGAGCATATACACTCATAATATTTTGCTTGCTTATTTCCAGGCTCACTGTTTTGGTTGGATACATTAAGGCTTCTTCCAGGCTTTCTGCAGGCATTACAGCACGGGCTAAAAGAAACTTGGCAAAAGCACTGGATAGTTCTTTTTCAATGTGTTCCCTTAAGTCCTTGTTTTTTCTAACCAGGATAATAAATTGACGGATCAGCTCATCTCTTTTGTCTTTAAGCAATTTATGGCCCCGCTGTGCCATGGTTAATCTTTTTTTCAGGCGGTTTAGCTCCATGCGGGTTGGATTGACCCGTATTTCCATATACCCTAATCCTCCTCCCGGCCGGATTCCTGCTCAGGCAGATACTTCTCCAGGTATTCATCGCGAACCCTCTTTAATTCCACCCGCGGCAAGTGAGCCAGAAGCTCCCAGCCGAGGTCCAGTGTTTCAATCACACTGCGGTCTTCTTCCTCGCCCTGGGTCACATAACGGTTTTCAAATTCATCGGCAAACCGGGAAAACTTTTTATCAGCTTCGGAAAGAGCAGCTTCACCAAGAATGGCGGCCAGCTCCTTGGCTTCTTTACCCCGGGCATAAGCGGCATAGAGCTGGTTCATCGTATCAGCATGATCTTCCCTGGTTTGATCTGCTCCAATGCCTTTATCTTTAAGCCTTGAAAGAGAGGGAAGAACATCAATGGGAGGATATAAGCCTTTGCGGTGCAGTTCCTGACTTAAAATTATCTGGCCCTCTGTAATATAACCGGTTAAGTCGGGAATGGGGTGAGTCTTGTCATTTTCGGGCATGGTCAGGATGGGCAGCTGGGTAATTGACCCGGACCGGCCCTGGATCCGGCCTGCTCTTTCATAAATACTTGAAAGGTCGGTATAAAGGTAACCGGGATAACCGCGGCGCCCGGGAACCTCTTTACGGGCTGCCGATATTTCTCTTAAGGCTTCAGCATAATTGGTCATGTCGGTAAGGATAACCAAAACGTGCATGTCCTGTTCGTATGCCAGGTACTCCGCGGCGGTAAGGGCCATGCGTGGTGTGGAAATCCGTTCAATAGCCGGATCGTCTGCCAGATTGATAAAAAGAATCGACCGCTCAATTGCACCAGTCTTCCGAAAATCATTAATAAAAAAATCCGCCTCTTCAAAAGTAATTCCCATTGCAGCAAAAACAACCGCAAATTTTGCTTCTGTGCCAAGCACCTTGGCCTGCCTTGCTATCTGGGCAGCCAGGCGGGAGTGAGGCAGTCCGGAGCTGGAGAAGATAGGCAATTTTTGCCCCCGCACCATGGTATTCATCCCGTCGATAGCAGAAACCCCGGTTTGAATAAATTCAGAGGGATAGTCGCGGGCATAAGGGTTGATCGGGAATCCATTAATGTCAAGGCGTTTATCAGGGATAATTTTTGGACCCTGATCCCGTGGTTGACCCAGCCCGCTGAAAACCCGGCCAAGCAGGTCCATGGAAACCGGCAGTTCGATCGCTTTACCCTGAAAGCGCACTTTGGCTGAACCGATATTCAGGCTGGTTGAGCCTTCAAAAATCTGGACCAGGGCCCGATCCCGGTCAACTTCCAGGACCTGCCCGCGCCTGATGTCTCCGCCGGGCAGTTCAATTTCTGTCAACTCACCGTATTTAATGCCTTCTACCTGTTCAACCAGCATTAACGGGCCGGCTACATCTATGATTGTTTTGTACTCTTTAAGCATCCTCATCTCCTCCTTCACCGGCTAACGAAGCAAGCTGTTCTTTTATTTCGCGCTTGGTATCTTCCATTTCTTTTATCTTATCTTCAGGCAAATACCGGGCCCGGGCAATTTTTTCACGGACCGACAGGGCAAACATTTTTTCTAAATCAAGGTCAATTTCCGCTTTTTCAACGACTGCATCCGCTTCATGATGAAACATTAAAATCAGCTCCAGCATACTAAACTGCTTTTGAAGAGAGCTATATGTATCAATTTCATGCATGGCATTCTGGTGGAGAAAATCTTCGCGAAGTGATTTTGCAGTTTCTAATATTAGCCTTTCTTTGGATGAAAGAGCGTCAACTCCCACCAACCTGACTATTTCTTCCAGTTCAGCTTCTTCCTGCAGCAAACGCATCGCTTCCCGTCGCATCTCATTCCACTGTTCACCAATGGTATCCCGGAAATATTCAGCAACATTATCAAGATAAAGGGAGTAACTGAGCAGCCAGTTAATTGCCGGAAAATGGCGGCGATAGGCCAGTGAAGCATCCAGCCCCCAGAATACTTTAACAATTCGCAAAGTACCCTGCGATACCGGTTCTGAAAGGTCGCCACCCGGGGGTGACACAGCTCCGACCAGGGTAAGGGCGCCTTCTCTTTCTTCACTGCTTAAACAGATCGTCCGTCCGGAACGCTCATAAAAATCTGCCAAACGGGAACCCAGGTAGGCAGGATAGCCTTCCTCACCGGGCATCTCTTCAAGCCTGCCGGACATTTCACGCAACGCTTCAGCCCAGCGTGAAGTAGAATCTGCCATCAAGGCAACACTATAACCCATATCCCGGAAGTACTCAGCAATGGTAATCCCGGTATAAATCGAAGCTTCACGAGCGGCAACCGGCATATTCGATGTGTTGGCAATTAATACTGTTCGCTTCATCAGCGGTTCGCCCGACTTGGGGTCTTTTAATTCAGGGAATTCCATGAGCACATCAGTCATCTCGTTTCCCCGCTCACCACAGCCAATATAGACGACTATTTCAGCGTCAGCCCACTTGGCGAGCTGATGCTGGGTTACAGTTTTTCCACTGCCGAATGGTCCGGGAATACAGGCAGTTCCTCCTTTGGCTACGGGGAAAAAAGTGTCGATGATCCGCTGTCCTGTAATCATCGGAATATGCGGTCCCATTTTTTCCTTATAGGGGCGACCCTTACGAATAGGCCATCGCTGTAACATGCTCACTTCGACCTCTCCGTTTTCTGTTTCAATACTGGCAATAACATCAGTTACTGTTGACTCGCCGCTCTTTATGGTCTTGATCGTTCCGGCGGATATGTCAGGGGGAACCATGATCCGGTGCTCAACTAAAGTTGTTTCCTGGACTGTGCCGAGGATATCTCCGGCCTGGACCTTGTCCCCTTCTTCAACTTTTGCCACAAAATCCCATTTACGTTCACGGTTCAAAGGGCTTACTTCAACCCCTCNGGTAATATAATCGCCAACCTGNTCTCTGATTACATCCAGAGGTCGCTGGACACCATCAAATATTGCTTCAATCAAACCGGGCCCCAGTTCAACACTTAGCGGTTCACCTGTAGTATAAACAGGCTCTCCGGGCCCGAGACCACCGGTTTCCTCATAAACCTGTATGGATGCCTGATCGCCGTGCAGTTCAATGATCTCACCCATCAAGCGGGCATCACTGACTTTGACCATATCATACATCCGGGCATCACCCATATTATCTGCGACGACAAGGGGACCGGAAACTTTTCTAATCCTGCCAACATCCAAGTTATCAACCTTCTTTCCTGAAAAGAATATCTGCACCGATCGCTTTTTCTACATTAGCTTTGATTTGTTGAATTCCTATTCCCAGCGTTCCCTTACTGTTCGGGATCAGAACAACCGCCGGTAAATAGCGCCTGTGCAGTTCATTGATTACATCTTCCATGCTGCTGGCCAGCTCTTCAGTAATAAATATAACCCCGTAGTTTTCTGAAACCAACTTTTTTAATGTTTCAAGTGCTGACTTACTACTGGTGACGGGATAAGTATCCACACCGATAGTTTTAAAACCAAGGATCGAATCCTTATCCCCAATTACTGCAATTTTATATGTAGACATCGCGAATTCGCTCCCTGATCGCTTCGGCTGGCAGTTTATTAATTTTACCAACCAAAACTATGCGTATATTTTTTATCTCGATTTCCTTCGCCCACAAATAACCAACCAGGGGCTCAAGTCCAAAAGGTATCCACTTACCCTGCTTGAGAAAAGTGGTAATATAATCATCAGAAAGTTTTTCCAGGAGAGAGGCGGTTCCTTTTTCCAGCCATTCCCTTACTCCTTCGCTGACAAGGTCTGCATAATCACTAATAGCCAGCATGGAAATTAGAGATTCCAGAGGTTCATCGATCATAGCGGCCAAACGATCGGCAGAAAGAGAACCATAAGGTAACAAGACTGTTTTCAAAAAGTCACGGCCAAGTTCCATGCGTTTAACCCGAATCAATGTTTTTAAGTTGATCAAATCGATCTGCCTTGTAAACAAATTTTCGAGAAAAGCTGAACGATTTTCTCTCGAACCAAGAATCAACTCTTCATAAAGGGCCCGGTCCAGGATCAAGTCTATAACCTGGGGGTCACGGTTAACCATAAAATCCTCAGTAATCTTCACTGCGGCCCGGCGCAGCTTATCCTGGAAGTAGATAAAATCATCTTCGTTTACTGCTTGTTCCAACTTGGCAAGGTCGTAGGTGCCGACCGGAATTAATAGATCGCTTTTTATCCCTAAATATTTGGCCTTAAATAATACCTTCAGGTTGTGTATATCATAACGTAACGCGATCATGGCAATTAACTCGGGAATGGGGCTTATCTTCATCACGAGATTAAAAGTATCTTTTAATTCAGAGGCAAGAACTGTTTCAAAGTCATGGATATCGGCCAACTCTGCCAGGGCAGAAGCATAATCCGACTCGGATAGTATTTTTAATGCTTCTTCACCTGATGATGCATTGATCATGCGATTGAACTGACCCTGATCCAGCAACCTTGTTTCCAAAGCTTTTATCCGCGCTACTGAATAGGCATAAATTGTGTCATCAATGGGCATTTGACTCTGCTCTCCTTTCCCGGAGGAAAGCTTCTAGTTTATTTAAATAGCATTTCTGCCACTTCAGGTTCCAGTTCATCTCTTTTCATCTCCAGCAGCGATTCAAATGAACAATTTATCTCTACACCGCCTGCCTGAAGAATAAAACCACCCTGAATTTCTCTGGTTTCTTCTGAAAGCTTTAGCTGTCCTTTTTTCCCCTGTTTTTCAAGGGTTTCGTTAATTTCATTCCAAAATTTATCGGTAATCTTTTCTTTGTCCCGAGCAGAAAATATTACAGTTTCTGAGCCTGTTTCAACCATACTCAGTAAAAGATTACTAATAACTGAAAGGTAGGTTTTGTCGTCCAGGTTTATCAACTTATCAAGAGCTTTTTTAAAAGCTTCACCAATCATTTCCTGTTTGGCGGAAAGTAAATCCTTGCGTGTTTCAAGCTGGGCCACTCCGATAATACGGCCCTTTTGTTCAGCAGCTCCCTTGCGGGCCTGTTCCAGGATATGCTCTTTTTTACGGTTAGCTTTTTGCCTGGCTTCAGATTCAAATGTTTTTGCTTGTTCATCAGCTTCAGCTTTTATCGATTCCGCCCTGGCCTGTGCATCATTAAGGACACGCCGGATAATCCTGTCCGCTCCCTCGTTCAAACTTCTCACTCCTTTATCGGCATAATTTAAGCATCTATACCGAACAACATTAAGATTGTGGCCAGCAGGGCAAATACAGCGTATGTTTCTACCATAACTGCATAAACAATACCTTTACCCAGCTCTTCCGGCCTCTTAGCAATCAGGTTTATTGACGATGACAGTACTCTTCCCTGGTAAATACCTGAGCTTAAACCGGCTATAGCGATAGGCAGTGAGGCCATCAGGTAAGAGGCTCCCTGTGAAGCAGTCAGCTCTACGACTTCTGCGCCGACAATACCGATGTCCTGCATAATCAAAAACCCGGCTAAAAGCCCGTATATACCCTGGGTTCCGGGAAGGGCCTGTAATAAAAGGGTTTGCCCAAACTTGTCGGGATCCTCAGATATAAGGCCGGCTGCACTCTGGCCAACGATCCCGATCCCGATTGCTGAACCGCTCCCGGCCAAACCAACTGCCAGGGCTACTCCAAGCATTGCTATTTCAATTCCTTCCATTTACTTAAAGCCTCCTTTTAAATCGATAGTTTATTGTCTTATATGCTCAGGCGTCAGAAGCTCTATATTTATTAAAGCAAAAGGCCTGAATCCTGTTTTATCTTAACCTTCTTTCGAATCAACTATATCCACGTAGCTGGTTTTTGCCCTGAAAGGTTGGAATGACCTGCCACCGCCCTCAAAAAACTTGTTAAAAAACTCAAGATATTGTAAACGGCTGGTATGAACATACGAGCTCAGTGTACTGATGAGCATATTAAAAAAGTGGCCGCCAGTAAGGATAATGACCATGACCACATAACCGACGATCGACCCTGCAACCAGTTCTCCAACTGAGTTAACAACCATGCCGATAACTACGGAGGCCAACCCCAGGGCAAACAGACGGGAATAGGACAACACATCACTCAAATACTGGGTGACATTATAAAGGCTCAGCAGCCCGCTAAAGAATTTCAAGACCAGGCTGCGCTGTGACCTTCCCTGGGTAAGAATCAGCCCGCCGGCACCGATAATGACCAACCACAGTCCGATACTGGACACATTGGCTATGTATATAATAAGCCCATTTAAAAATATGAACCAAAAACCCTGATCATATAAAGCATTTAATGGTTTACCGGCTTTTATATTACGGTAGGCCTGAAGACCCATCCCGAAATAGACCTGAAAAAGACCGATAGCAAGAGAAGCAATGAGCATTATCATTGGTTCTTCCAGAGGATCAAAAAGCAGGGGGGGCAGTTTAATGAGATCGCCGAAATAACCGCCCAGAAGAATACCAAAAGCAAAAGCAGAAATACCACCGAGCATTAACAGCTTCAAGAGCTGTTTGCCAGAATCACCAAGAGTAAGTTTCCGGTAGAGGTAAAAAGCGAGCAGGCCCAAAAGAATACCATAACCGGCATCAGAAAGACAAATACCAAAAAAGATGAAAAAAAACGGGGCCATAAACGGTGTTGGATCCAGTTCTTGTTTTTTTGGGGTACTATAAAGCCTGGTCACAACTTCATAAGCTTCAGCCGGTCCGCTGTTATGAAGAAGTACCGGAACATCTTCATCCGGTTCAGGGTCACGTGCAGCCAAAACACCTGTTTCAGTCTCGTCGTTAACCATGGTTTCTAAATCTTTCAAAACCGGAGCAGGAACCCACCCTTCCAGCAAAAAACTATTATCGGTTCGACCAAGGTTTGATACTGCTTGATGTTTTGCATATTCATTATCTATGTAATCATAGCAGGCCATTAACATTGGCCTGTACTCAAGTAAATCTTCCACTTCACTTAAGACAGCACTTTTTTCTTCCTTGAGCCTATCCAGCCTGTTTTGCAAAGACTCTATACTTTGAGCAGGAGTGCCGGAAAGCTCAGGAAAAGTTATAATAGAAACAGAATTATTTTTAAACAACTCTTCAATTAACTTTTTATCTTCTGAAAGACCTGCAAAGAAGAAATAAACAGTATCTTCATCAGAAAAAACCTCTTCAAGAAAGTATTCGGAAACATTGCCGGCCAGTCCATCCATAAGCCCGGAATACTGCTCGGCAGCTGCCATATAAAGTCCCATTATTATCCATTCACCGTTTTCAACCAGCTCCAGGGGCAGATCCAGGGAAGACCAGGGCTTAAGGTCTTCAATCAAATTTTGAAACTGAGTTTCTTCGTTGCGAATGCTCACTAATTTTTCTTCAGATTTACGGCATGCTTTATGAATTTCTTCTACTCGATCAAGAGATTTGACATGTTCAGTGTATTGCTCTGAAGTCAGATCCAGCCTTTTGCCGGTAAATTGTTCTACCATGCTTTTACGAACTGGAAAATGCCGTTGAAAAAAATCAAGGCAAAAACGTATGTCGCTGCGTCTGGCGTCAGTTTTCGAAACTTCTTCAGAGGGCTGATCGGGTTCGAGCAGAGCCTGAAACTCCTCCCATGATTCACCGGACTTAACGTCAATCATTTCCACGCTCCCCAGATTATGCAGGAGGCTAAAAATTTTTTCTCTTTCCTGCCGGTGTCCGAGGAGAAACACTTTTTTCATCTCAATGATCGGCATCGGTTTTCACAACCTTATCTCTGATCATTTCTACGGCATCAGGCAGGCGTTTATTTGCCCTTTCTTTCAATTGTTTTATTTCTTTTTCCCGCTCCTTTACTAACGGCTCAGCCTCTGCCCGGGCTTCTTCTTCAGCCTGTTTGATTAAATCTTTAGCTGTTTTTTCAGCTTCGGCTACGACATCTTCCATAATCTTTTCAGCATTTTGCTCAGCATCTTTTTGAATTTTACGAGCTTCCTGTTGAGCTTCTCTTATAATCTCTTCTGCATTTTTTTCGGCTTCTTTAATCGATTTGACCAGTTCTACCGTCAATGACTTTCACCACCTGTAACTTTATTGATTGCTGTGGCAAAACTATCTATTTTGTTAGTTGATTATGCGGGCTTTTAGTATATATATAGATCTTAAATACTTATTAGTAATAATAAACCGGAGACATGAAAAATAATAAATATATATACAAATCTACAAACTACCAAACTTACGGGAAATTAACACTCGACAAATATTATACTATAAAGTTAACGACGATTCCAGCTTCAGTAAAAANATTCTTGGCCAAATTGTCAGAATAGTTTTCTTTCAAAACCAGGGACGAAACACCGGCATTAATCAGCATTTTTGCGCAAACAGCACAGGGATAAAGAGTACAGTATAGAACTGAGTCTTTAATGGCAACGCCGTGGACGGCAGCTTGAATAATAGCATTTTGCTCAGCATGCAGCCCCCGGCACAGTTCATGCCTTTCCCCGGAAGGAACCTGCAATTCCTGGCGAAGGCAGCCGACTTCACCGCAGTGGGTCAGACCACCCGGCGCCCCATTGTAGCCCGTTGTCAGAATCCTTTTATTGAGAACCAGCAGAGCCCCAACCTGCTTTCTCATGCAGGTAGAACGAGAAGAAACAACAGTAGCTATCTGCATAAAATAGTGGTCCCAATCAGGTCTTTCTACCAATTAACCCTCTCCTGACTAAAAGGTGGTTCGGATATCTCCGTAACAATAACATGAAATACTTTTTACTAACTGCAATACGGTTAATGGAATCTATTATATTACCCGGTTTGGTCCTTGATATTTTTAGTTTCAAGCCTCTCAATTTTAAGCAGACGGTTACTGTGCCTGCCCCCTGTAAAAGGCGTATTTAAAAAATTTTCGACAATTTGCACAGCCAGTCCCGGTCCGATGACCCTTGAACCCATGGTTAAAATGTTGGCATCATTATGTTCCCTGGCACAGCGGGCGGAATATGATTCGCTGCATAAAGCAGCCCTGATCCCCCGGTGCTTATTAGCAGCTATAGACATGCCGATACCGGTCCCACAAATAAGAATGCCGAAGTTATATTCTCCGGATTGGACAGCCAGAGCTACTAAATCAGCTTGATCGGGATAGTCGGCACTTTCTTCATTAAAAACTCCAAAATCTTTATAGGTGCTGCCTGTTGCTTTCAGGTGCTCGACCAGTTGTTTTTTTAAAATAAACCCGGCATGGTCACTGCCCAGGGCTATTTTCATTCTGCGGAACCTCCTTTAGCTTATAAATAAGCTTCTTGATACTGTCACGAATATCCTCTAGCACCTGGAGATATTTTTCTTCGTCCTGTCCAAAAGGATCTTCTATATCTTTTTCTACACCTGCCTTTTCCCCATTTATTTCTACATAACCTTTTAAAAGATATGTTTTATTCTCAGCCTGCGGATATCTGTAAAGAAGGTTGCGAAGGTGATTTGCGGTCATGACCAGGATCAAATCTGCATCTTCGATCTTTTCTTTATCAATATTGGAAGCAAAATGGTTTTCCAAAGCTTTAATACCCTGAGAGCGAAGCAGCCGGTGTACAGGTTGAGAAGCCTTTTCACCTTTCACAGCAGACAATCCGGCCGAAGATACATTAACATCAAAAGGTAATTGATGCTTGGACAACTCATGCTTAAAAAGTGCTTCGGCCATTGGGCTGCGGCAGGTATTGCCGGTACAGACAAATAGCACCTTATACACTTGCAACTCCCCTTTAACTTAAATCATACCTGTTATCCTGATAAAAATTTGCCATTGAGATTTTTACAAGACTTTCAAAACTTTCGTTGCTGCCTTCCTAAGTCGGTTCATTACGGCCAAACCAAGACCGGCAGTATCTGTTTCTTCGGCCAGGATCAAATCTACACCCTGAAAATCAAGCTGCCGGAGAGCATGATATAAGTTGGCGGCAAAATGCTCTGATCTTTTTTTTAAGGGTGTAGTTTTATCAATAACCGAGCTTAGAGAGGCAACCTTTAAACCTTGTTGTTGATAATAGTCAGTCAGTGATTTCACCAGTACACGGCGCCTTTGCTCCGGGCCGGTTATTAAAATCAGGGGCGCTCGAGGCGAATAATGACGGTACTTCATACCCGGCGACATTGGCCTGCCGGCAAAACCAATAGCGCCCGAGACTAAAACCTTTTGACCAAGGGCTTCCTCAAGCTGTTCACGGGATATGCCACCCGGTCTGAGAATAACCGGAATACTGCCGGTTAAATCAAGAACAGTAGACTCGACACCAACCGAACAGGCTTTACTTTTGATCACTGCATCAATTTTACCGGCAAGGTCATCCAAAACATGTCTGAATGAGGTAGGACTGGGTTTGCCGGAACGATTGGCACTGGGCGCAGCGATAGGTACTCCGGCAATTCTAATCAACTCCAGGGCTACCCGGTGATCGGGCATTCGTACGGCTACTGTAGATAATCCTGCGCATACCGCGGCCGGTATATTTTGGGCACGGGGTAAAACCATGCTTAGCGGTCCGGGCCAGAATTGTTCTGCCAAATTATAAGCAATTTCTGGGACATAATTTGCAACTTCTGTTAATTGACCGGGAGCGGAAAGATGGACAATTAAGGGATTATCTGCAGGTCTTCCTTTAGCCAGGAAAATACGGTTTACAGCTTCAACATTTGTTACTGCGGCACCAAGACCGTAAACAGTTTCGGTAGGAAAAGCAACCAGTCCGCCTTCTTTAATAATTTTCGCCGCTTTTTCTATTGAAAAAAAATTTTCTCCGAGGAGTAAAGTACCTTTGGCTTGCCGTATTGAAGCTGACATGGTTTTTCCCCATCTTTTAGAATAAAAATAGCAGCCTACTCTTCTAAAACAAGCTCGGCAATGTTTTTGGCATGATCGGCAACCCTTTCAAGATTGCTTAAAAGATCCAGGTAAATAACCCCCGCAGCCGGGTAACATTTTTTAGTATTGATACGATCAATATGCTCATTTCGCAGATGCTTTTCCTGGGCATCTATTTCATTATCTTCAAGAACCACTTTAGAGGCAGTCTCTTTATCATCATTTTTAAATGCTCCAATAGCACTCTCAAGCATTCCCGTTACCTTATCACTAAAAATAGTTATTTCTTGAAGAGCAGTTTCGGAAAAAGGCAGGCGTTCTTCAGCTTTCATTTCACCCAGCTGCATAATATTCTCGGAATGATCGCCAATCCTTTCCAGGTCATTTGCTGCAGACATCAAGTGACCGATCAGTTTGGTCTGCTGCTGAGACATGGAGTGCTGTGACAGTTCTGAAAGGTATACATTGATCTCTTTTTCCAGGCCATCGACCAATTCTTCCATCTGATCAATATGCTTGATTTTCTTTAAGTCGTTTTTTAGAAAAACCTGCATTGATTCATATAACATTTCCCGGGCAATACCGGCCATGCGAAGCAATTCTTGTTTTGCTCCTCCTATAGCAACTGCAGGCGTTTTTAATATACGGGGATCAAGATATTTCGGGCCAAAATCTACCTTTTCATCTTTGCCGGGAATAATATAGCAGATTAAACGGTTAAAATACCTGAGAAAAACCAGGAAAAAAAGTGTATTTAAAACATTAAAAGCAGTGTGTGTATTGGCAACCTGCCTGGGAACTGTAACGGCAGTCTCAACTATTAAGCTTGTAAACGGCGCCAGAAACAGCAAAACCAGAATAACCCCGACAACATTAAAAACCACATGAGCTGCTGCAGCACGGCGAGCAGCCACGTTGGCCCCGATACCGGCTAAAATTGCTGTAACGCTGGTGCCAACATTTGTACCGAGGATAAGAGGAACAGCCGAATCAAAAGGAATCAAATCTTGTGTGGTTAAGGCGATAATAACCCCGGTTGCAGCGCTGCTGCTTTGAATAAGGGCGGTAAAAACAGCACCGGCCAGAATACCTAAAACCGGGTATCTGCTAAATTGAAGCAGTATATCATGAAACTGGTCAAGATCTCGAAGCGGACTCATACCGCTTGACATGGTCGTCATGCCAAGAAAAAGCAAGCCAATTCCCAGTATAGTTTGCCCAATATAGCGTTGAAATCTTCGCCGCCCGAAAAAGTTTAATAAAGAACCAATACCAATCGCAGGAAGAGCAATAACCCAGATTTCGAAAGAAACTAATTGGGCAGTAACTGTAGTGCCTATATTGGCCCCGATAATCACACTAATTGCCTGCGAAAGGTTCATAAGCCCTGCATTGGCAAAGCCTACAACCATAACACTGGCAGTACTGCTGCTCTGAACAAGGATGGTTACCATTATTCCGGTCAAGACGCCAAGGATTGGCTTGTTAGTTAATACTTCTAAAATACGCCGAAAACGATCACCTGCTGCTTTCTGCATTCCGGAAGCCATAATTTGAATGCCAAACAAAAAAAGACCCAAGCCGCCAAGAGTAGTAAAGGCAATTTCCCAGAACAATACCTGACCTCCCGAAACCGCTTAATTAAATTGTTATTCACCGGCACTTAAATCATTATAAAACACCTGCACTGCTTTTTCAATTGTCAACTGGTCAGAGATTATTATTTAGAAGCTGAATTTAGGCCATACATCTTTATAAACACAAGGAGCGATTTATTTTGGCTATAGCATAAAAAGAGAATCAGGGTTATGGTCACGGCATTTCTTTTCCTGAAGCGATGATTGATACAAATGCTCCTAATATTTTTTAGATTGGCAGATTGTGAGTTCACGATGTTTGATTATGTTATAATCATAAAAGCACTTTGGGAGGTATATGAATAATGTCTGGTTTAATCCGTTTTGGTATATCTATGGAAAAAGAACTCCTGGAACGTTTGGATCGGGAAATTGTAAAACGTGGTTATCCAAACCGTTCAGAAGCTATTAGAGACCTGGTAAGATCTCAGTTGGTAGAGCTAGACTGGTCACAGCAAGACGAAGAAGTTGCCGGCACTGTGACTATTATTTATAACCATCATGTTAGGGGGTTAAGCGACCTGCTCCTGGAGTTGCAGCATGAACATCATGAAATGATTATATCAGTCATGCATGTGCACTTAGAGCACGATCATTGCCTTGAGGTTATGGTCATAAAAGGCAAGGCCGGCAAAGCAAAAGAATTAGCCGGCCGACTGATCGGAATAAAAGGAGTTAAACACGGCAAGCTGACAATAACATCAACCGGCGCAGGACTAACTTAGTCCTTTCTCTTTTAAGAAGGTTGTTTTCCGCATACTTGGAACAGAAATATAATAATTAAAAATTTAAGGCAGATTTATAATATCAAGCTGATTCCTGTCAATTTATGAGATTACACCTACAAAAACCCGTGGCCAACCACTATAATCATAACGCCAGCTTGTTGAACTGAAAAATCCGGCAGCAGAGCAGAGTTCATCGATTTTATCTCTTTGACCAGCTCCTACTTCCATCACCATTAAGGCCGGCAATGCAGCAAAATCTTTAATTTTGCTGAGAATAAGCCGGTAGCTATCCAGACCATCTTTCCCACCATATAAAGCATCAACGGGTTCGAACTGCTTTACCTGTTTTGGTAAACTTTTTAGGTCATCAAGGGTTAAATAGGGCGGATTAGAGATTATTAAATTAAATTTCGGTTTTGGCACAATACCGGAAAATACATCAAAGTAACTCCCAAGCAGCCAGTTAATTTTGTCCTTAACTTTATGCGCTTGTGCATTTAGTTTAGCTGTTTGTAAAGCGGCCATAGAATAATCAACCGCCCATATATCAGCCCGGGGAAATAATAGAGCTGCAGTTACGGCAAGAACACCGCTACCGGTGCCCAGATCGATACACTTAATTTGCCGGTTGTGCTGTTCATTGAGCCAATCTGCCCATTCCAAAACACTTTCAATAATTAATTCTGTTTCAGGCCTGGGGATTAAAACATCCTGGTTAACAATAAAACGATTCCCATAAAAATATTTTTCCCCGGTTATATAAGCTGACGGCTCATCCTCACACCTGCGATAAATTGCTTCCTGAAATATCTTACCATCTTCAAGAGACAATTTTTTATCCTGGTTCAGGAAAAGCTGTAAACGATCGGTTTTCAAAATATGAGCAAGCAGTATTTCTGCCTCTATAAAAGGCAGATCTATGCCGGCTTTTTGCAAGCAAAAAGAAGCTCTTTGCAGAGCTTCTTTAACAGTCTGGGTATGAAACAGCATTTTAACCTCCTGCTTCTTTGAGCTGCTCTGCCCGTTCATTAGCAATCAATTCTTCAATGATCTCATTAAGGTCCCCATTTAAAACCAGGTCAAGTTTGTGTAAAGTAAGGTTAATACGGTGATCTGTAACCCGGTTTTGGGGGAAGTTGTAGGTACGGATTCGCTCACTTCGGTCCCCACTGCCAACCATGGTTTTCCTGGCCTGGTCCTGTTCGGCGTTTTGCTCGGAAACATATTTATCCAATAATCGACTGCGTAAAATACGCAAGGCTTTTTCCTTGTTTTGAAGTTGTGATTTTTCATCCTGGCAGCTTACTACAAGTCCGGAAGGCATGTGGGTAATCCGGATAGCCGATTGAGTGGTGTTAACACTCTGCCCTCCAGGACCGGTTGAGCAAAAGGTATCGACCCGTAAGTCTTGTTGATTGATTTCAACTTCAATATCTTCCACTTCGGGAAGGACCGCAACCGTGGCTGCTGAAGTGTGAATGCGTCCTCCGGACTCGGTGGTCGGTATACGCTGAACCCGGTGGACACCACTTTCAAATTTTAGTCGGCTATAAGCACCTTTGCCTTCAATACCAAGTATTACTTCTTTAAAACCACCGATATCTGTAGGATGTGATTCAACAATTTCAGCCCGGTAGTTGTTCTGCTCCGCATAGCGTGAGTACATCTTTAGAAGATCTGCTGCAAAAAGAGCCGCTTCTTCTCCACCGGTACCTGCCCTGATTTCAATAAAAACATTCTTTTCATCATAAGGATCTTTCTGCAGCAATTGTTCTTTTAGCTCAGTTTCAATCTTTTCTTGCTCTCGTTTCAATTCCTCGGTTTCTGTTTTAAGATACTCATTCATCTCAGCTTCTTCACTTTCACCGATCATCTCTTCGGCTTCTTTAAGATCCTGATTAACTTTCTTTAAACGGCGGTATAGTTCGACAACCGGTGCTATAGAGGCCAGCTCTTTGGACATCTTGCTGAACTGATCACGCTTTTCCATCATTTTTGGATTACTGAGCATTTGTTCCAGTTCTTCATACTTTTTTTCAATAACTTCAAGCTTATCTTGCACCTGCGGTCACCCCGTCTTTACATTCATCAGCCGCTTCTTTTTGCTCAGCAGGTTCCAGAACAGCTTTTAAAGCAGAAAAAGCCACTTCAAGCTGGCTTTGATCAGGCTCCCTGGTCGTCAATTTTTGCAACCACAGGCCGGGAGCAATCATTATATTCACCAGAGGTGATTTACTCCTGGCCGAATAGCGGATTGCCTCAAATGAAATACCGGCTATCAGAGGAAGCAAAATCAACCGTAGACCAATACGCTGCAGTAGGGACGGCCAACCAAAAAATGAAAACAAAATTATACTGACCACCATGACTGTCAAGATAAAGCTTGTTCCGCACCGCGGATGACAGGTAGAATAAGAATTAATACGCTCGAGATTTTGAGCTTCATCATTTTCATAAGCAAATATAACTTTATGTTCAGCACCGTGGTACTGGAAAAAACGCTGCACATCCCCCCACCGGGTAATTAAAACAATGTAGGCTAAAAATATTAACAGTCGAACCATTCCTTCAATTAGATTTAGCCATATAGGGGGCCAATCAGGCAAAAAACGGACCAGGTAGGTGGGTAAGATAAAAAAAAGACCTATACCCAGACCGAGACCGAAAACAACCATTAAAAAGGTGTGCCACCCGGTAAGTTCTTCCTCTTCCTCAGCCAGTGCTTCAGAAGCAGAAATATTCAGAGCACGCACTCCCAGAATTAGTGACTCAAAAAATGCAACTGCTCCCCTGAGTACAGGCCAGCCCAGCGGGGCAAATCTAGAGGCTGCTGGCTTTAAGTCCTCCCGGTGAATGCTGATTGTATCGTCGGTGCGCCGGCAGGCAATAGCCATCCGATCGTTATAGCGCATCATGACTCCTTCTAAAACGGCCTGTCCACCGACTTTATGAGATTTATTCATCTATATTATCCTTTCTTTACAAAGAAAAAGCACCATACAAGAAAAAAGCAGAGCATATAAGCCCTGCTGCTGGTGGTTTACATGCCATATTTTCGTTTAAAGCGTTCAACTCTTCCACCGGTATCAACAAACTTTTGTTTGCCGGTAAAAAACGGATGGCATTTGGAGCATATTTCTACTTTCAGCGATTCCCTGGTGGATCCAACTTCAAATGATTCACCGCAGGCACAGGTAACCTGTGCACAATGATATTCGGGATGTATTTTTGTTTTCAATGTTACTTGATCCTCCTTCTTTCTTCCTCGGGTTCAAATAATAGCATATTGACCTTTATTCTGCAACTAGCTATTTACTTATAAACAAAACTAAATCAGGATAATTTACATAGTATGCATGTTGCTTAAAAATTCCTCATTTGATTTTGTTTTTCTTAGCCTGTCCATCAACTTTTCTAAAAACTCAATACTGGTGCTGCTGCCCATTGCCCGGCGTAAAGCCCACATCAGTTCAATTTTATGTTCGTCAAGCAGTAACTCTTCACGGCGGGTTCCGGAGCGGGAAATATCAATGGCCGGGAAAATCCGACGATCTGCTATGCGGCGATCGAGATGAAGCTCCATATTGCCGGTTCCTTTAAATTCTTCATAAACCACATCGTCCATCCTGCTGCCGGTCTCAACAATAGCTGTTGCCAAAACGGTTAAACTGCCGCCTTTATCAATGTTCCGGGCAGCTCCGAAAAACCGTTTTGGCTTATAAAAAGCACTGGGATCTATGCCACCGGAAAGGGTTCTTCCGCTCGGCGGGATGACCAGGTTATAAGCCCGGGTAAGCCTGGTAATACTGTCAATAAGCACAGCAACATCCTTTCCCTGTTCAACAAGGCGCTGTGAACGTTCAAGAACTAACTCGGCAAGCCGGATATGGTTTTCCGGTTTTTGATCAAAAGTAGAACTAACCACATCTGCATTTACGCTGCGTTCCATATCGGTAACTTCTTCAGGCCTTTCATCGATCAGTAATATGATTAGCTCGATCTCGGGGTGGTTTACAGAGACACTGTTGGCCAGCTGCTTTAAAAGCATCGTCTTGCCGGCTTTTGGTGGTGAAACAATCATACCCCTTTGTCCTTTCCCGATAGGAATTAGCAGGTCGATTATCCGGGTCGATAATATGTTAGAATCGGTTTCCATTTTAATAACCTGCTCAGGGTGAATAGGAACCAGGGCAGAAAAGGGCTGGCGGCTGGCTAAATTTTCCGGGTCTTGATCATTAATTTCCTCAACCTGCAAGAGAGCGTAATATCTTTCGTTGTCTTTGGGAGGGCGAATTCTACCGGTTATAATATCTCCTGTTCGCATATTGAAACGGCGTATTTGAGAAGCAGAAATATAAATATCGTCTTCAGAAAAATTATATTTTTTGCGACGCAGAAAACCAAAACCATCCGGCATAATTTCAAGCATCCCCGAGGCACTGTACTGTTCTCCATTCTCAGAAAACAGCCTGGTCAGAGCATCGACAAGTTCCTGTTTTCGCATGGTTGACTGACCTCTGATTTCATGCTCTTTTGCTAAACGATGTAAATCATTTAGCGTCATTGTTTTTAGTCTTGATGTATCCAAAACATGCCACCACCTTTTATTAGTTGCCACCAAACCTGTAAATCAAAAAAACTGCTGTCAGGTAACCGGCTAGAATTATTGCCGTATTAATTCCTGTACGGAAAAATGTTTTTCCCGACCTGTTGATAAGTCCAAAAACAAAGACAGCACTTAGAACCATCACAATTACTGCTGTTACCATCTGAATATTTGATACCTCATGCAGCAGCGGAGCCTGAAAATAAAAAAGATCCGCTAAAAAAACAATAAAGAGATTAGCAAAATTGGCACCGAAAACATTAGCTACAGCCATATCCAGGTAAGCAAGCCGAACGGCAGTTATTGTAGTTACTGTTTCCGGAAGACTTGTGCTGATGGCCAAAAATAACGAACCGACAAAACTGTGTCCAAGGCCTGTTTTTAAAGCAATCTGGTCAGCTGCATCAGTAAGAAATATGCCAGCGGCAACAATGAATCCGGCTGCAACAACAAACTTTAGTATGGCAATATTCCTTAATTGATCCTTTTCTTTATCATGAGAATTGTTGCCGGTGCCTGCCCGATCCATATTCATTAGTTCGGACTTATAGATCATCCTGCTGCCGATTATATAAACCAGGGCAATTAATAATGTATTGCTTCCAATCCAGCCAATAGAAATCAAGTTTATTGCGAACATCCCGATAAAGGCCAGGCCTACTGTTAGGATACTAAGATATGCAGTAATGATATGCCGTTTACTTATTAGGGCTGTTAAAGCTTCTTTTCCCGCCAAATAATCAATAATGGCCAAAAGAGCCAGGTTATAAAGACAACTGCCCAGTATGTTACCCAGGGCTAAATCAGGAGCCTCGATTGAAACAGCCCTCAGGGTGGTTACCAACTCCGGCAATGAAGTAGCCAGTGGTAACATCAAAGCCCCTGCCCAGGCTGTACCGATACCGGTTATATTTGCAATAACAGCAGCATTCCTGGTTAATGTACTTCCAGCATAGACTATCACTGCTGCACTAATTAAAAACTGTAACCAAGGATTTACCATTATACTCCCAGGATATTAAGCTGAAGGGTTCCTCAACTTTTTGAGAAAACCTTAGAAGGGCAAGTTATACTCCAATTCCTTTACGGGGGGTAAAATTTATTATCTATGATCATTATTCTATATGTTTTATAAGATTCCTGCCAATAAAAGAAACTTTTTATTTTATTGCAGTAATTAAGTAAAAGGCTTAATCATAGGATATATTTATAAAAGGATTCGATTTAGCTTCAGCTCCTATAGTTGTGACCGGTCCGTGCCCCGGGTAAACAACAGTATTGGTCGATAAAGTCATTAATTTTTCATGGATGCTTTTAATTAATGCTGAATGAGAACCACCGGCCAGATCAGTCCGCCCTACCGAACCGGCAAACAATGTGTCTCCGCAAAATACCGCTGAATTTTCCACAAGGCAAATTCCACCGGGTGTATGACCAGGTGTATTAATAACGCTTAAGAAACAGCGGCCAAAGTCAATCCGGTCTCCGTCGGAAATAAAGTCATCGGGCCCGGGTTGTTTTCTGAAGGCAAAACTAAACGCGAATCCGGGATTATTATATATTTCAAGATCTTTTTTGCAAAGCAGAATTGGCACTTTTAAAACTTCTTTCAGCTTTCCGTTTGCACCAATATGATCAACGTGGCCATGGGTGTTAATAATATATTTTATCTTCAATCCCAGTTCTCTGAGGACTTCAAAAATCCTCTTTCCATCTGCGCCAGGATCAATGACCACCCCTTCCCTGGTATCAGGACAGAAGGCAAGGTAACAGTTTGTGGAAAACATACCAACAGTAAGTGTTTTTAAATTCATTTTATTTCCTTCGCAGCTTATGTTTATTCTTGCTGCCCCTGTAGATGAGGCATTAGTTAATCCTTTTTTTAAGTAATTGTTCATCGGATCCCTTCCAGTTCAAAACTGACTGAACAGCAGGGAAGAGATCTGTGAGGTCATTTAGCCCGGAATGAATATGGCGGCGCAAGTTAAGATCACCAACCAGTAAAACCGGCACTTGATTCAAGGTATGATCACGCCTGGTTAGATCCTCCAGGTTGCCATGATCACTGGTTATTAAAAGCAGCTCTTCTTTTGGATTTATCTGACTGGCCAGCGCACCAACGAATTGGTCCAGGATACCGACAATATGATCTGCTTCAGAATGATCTGCCAAATGNCCGGCCAGATCACTTAAAAAATACTCAAAAAGACAGAAGTCGAAATGTCTGCTAAGCTTAATTAATCTATCTGCTCCTTCTTCAGGATTAATCAACGGCACATCATAATCCATCCGCTGTAAAATTTCATTGGTTATATCCATATACAAGGTTTTGCCAGCCTTGACATCCTCAAGATTATAAAAGTGCAGCCCACCGTAGTAGGCAGTCAGAGTTGAACAAGAATAGCGGGATCCCGGCAGTCTCCTGCGGAGCGACTCAAAAAACTGAGGCCGGTAAGCATTAGCAAAAGCAGGTTGAAAGCCCCTTGATCTCAAATGCTTAAACAAAGATTTATCAGCAATCAATCGTCGGAGTAAATTGTCGGGAAAACCTCTTAAATGCCTTCCCCGCAGAGCAGCTGCATTTACACCGGTAAAAATAGAAGCCTGCCCGGTTGCACTTTGCGGAAGACCTTCTACGCCTAAAGTTGCATCCAATCCCAATAAAGAAGCCCTGGGCCCAACATAATTGACAAAATCAACGGTGAGGTTATTACCAGCAAGAAGTCCGGATAATCCTGGTGTTTCATTATAAAAGAAAGGATTATCAGGGTGCTGCTTTCCAAGCCCTACACCGTCAACAAATATAAAAATCAACCGCAAGGTATGTCCTCCAATTTAAACACTTTATGCCCTAATCTTCTATTTGCTCTTCATCTTCTTCCGACTCTTCCGGTGTAAAGGGATCTTCAAAAGACTCATCCGGGCGCTCATCGAAAGTAAGGGTGGTTTCTTTTATTTCACCGTCCCGGAAAAAAGTAATTGTCACCGTATCATCAGGATAATAGACAAGCATTTTATCAAAAAGTTGAGCCAGATAATCTGTTCTCTGATCATCAACTGCTACTATGATATCACCGGGCATTAAACCGGCTTCGTCTGCAGGGCTTCCAGGAGCTACATCAACCAGGTAAATACCCATATCCGGTTCCGGTTCATCATAATTTAACCAATCATCGATCAGCACACCCATGTAAGGGCGAAGCACTTTTCCATGCTCTTTAAAATCATTGATGACCCTTTCTGCAGTATTGCTGGGAATTGACAAACCAATTCCTTCAACACCCGGCAAAGTTATTTTTGCAGTATTAATGCCTACCACTTTGCCTTCAAGGTTAACCAGCGGACCTCCACTGTTTCCCGGATTTACTCCCGCATCTGTCTGAACAAAAGTATAAGCATATTCAGTTCCCGGGATTCTAACCTGCCGTTCGGTGGCACTTATAATACCGGCAGTTACCGTTTGCTGAAGACCAAGTGGATTACCTATAGCCAGGACAGTTTCGCCCACCCGGCTTTTCTCTGAATCGGCAAACGAGACATAGGTTAATCCACTTTCTTCAATACGCAGTAAAGCCAGATCTGTCATTACATCCGATCCAACTAGTTCTGCTTCGTAAATACCCTTATCCGGAATAACAATCATTATTTCATCTGCTCTTTCAATAACATGTTGATTGGTAATTATGTAACCATCTGACGAAATAATTATCCCGGAAGCAGATTCAGTTTGTTCAACCTCCTGACCTTCAAAACTATCAACACCAACTCGACTGGTAACTCCAACCACAGCCGGCATCACTTTTTCTACCACTTCAACGGGTTCTAGATACTTTTCCGGGACAGGTAAAGGTATCTCTTCGGGAACATCGTTTTCTTCTTCAGGAATCAGTCCCGGAATGGTTTCTTCTTCCGCCGGCACCAGGTATAAGAAAAACAAGCCGTATAACAGTGCTGCTCCCAACAAAATACCCAGGATTCCAAACGATAGATAACCAACAAATGTCCATACGCCCCCATGGCTAGATCTTTTATCACGATTAAATTGGCGATCCAATTAAGTAATACCTCCTTTATAATCTCAAACTGTCATTATTGTGACTTCTTTTTATAATAAATTTTGATTGACCGGTCATACTCCTAACAGATAAAAACAGGCTAATAAGATGATCCGGCTAAAACTTAAATAAAACTGTTAGCTGTAAGCAGCTTATAGCAAGAACTTTATAAATTAGTGGCTTAAAGGAATACAGAGGCTTAATCTAATTATTTATTCGGGGTTACAGGAAAGTTGATCATAGTCTTTTTCGTTAATTCGTTGAATTAGCGCTCCCAGGTGGATAAGCTTCTGTTCAAAGTTTTCATAACCCCGATCAATGTGTTCCACAGCACGAACCTGACTATCTCCATCAGCCATCAGGGCAGCGATAATCAAAGCTGCTCCGGAACGTAAGTCCGTAGCTTCAATAGGTGCCCCCGACAATTGGTTACCGCCCTCAACAAGGGCCGTACGTCCTTCAACCTTAATTTGGGCCCCCATTCTTTTTAGTTCGTCTACATGATTGTAACGACCGTCAAAAACATTTTCTGTAATTACACTCAAACCCCTGGCCGCGGTTAATAAAACCATTCCAGGAGGTTGAAGGTCGGTAGGAAACCCGGGGTAAGGAAAAGTTTTTATATCAGTGGGAACCAGGTGGTCAACGGCCTCAACATTAATTCTTTCGGGCTCTACCTTAACTCTGGCCCCAATCTCACGTAATTTTGCTGTAATTGCTTCAAGGTGTTTAGGAATAACATCTTCGACAGTGATATTACCACCGGTCGAGGCAGCCGCAAGCATAAATGTTCCTGCCTCAATCCTATCCGGTATTACGGCATGATTTGCCCCGGAAAACTTTTTAACTCCGTCGATTCTGATCACGTCAGTCCCTGCTCCCCTGATTGAAGCACCCATAGCATTTAAAAAGTTTGCCAGATCAACAACTTCAGGCTCTTTTGCAACATTTTCCAATACAGTTCTTCCCTCTGCGGCAGCGGCTGCCAACATCAGGTTTATTGTTGCTCCTATGCTCACCACATCCAGATATATATGAGCTCCTATCAACTTGTCAGCCGAAAGCGTGATCATGCCATGTTCAATATTGATATCTGCCCCTAAAGCAGAAAATCCTTTAAGATGTTGATCGATCGGCCTTGGCCCTAAATCACAACCACCTGGAATTGGCACCTCTGCACGACCAAAACGAGCTAAAAGGCTGCCCATGAAATAGTATGAAGCCCGCATCTTTTTTACCAGCTCATATGGGGGAGCAATTTTGGATAACTTTCCAGGGGTTAAATCCAAAGCATTTCTTCCACGCCTGCGTATAGATACTCCGAGGTTTTCTAAAATCTCGATCATAGTGCGGACATCTGTTATATCGGGCAAGTTTTCCAGGTAAACATTGTCTTCAGTAATCACAGCTGCGGGTAATAAAGCCACTGCGGCATTCTTAGAACCGCTAATTTTTACTCTACCCGATAATCTGGTATTGCCTTTCACATTAAAACTTTCCATCCATGATGACCTCCGCTTCAATTATAACATTAAATTGCAACAAATATAGTATGTTAATTAATATTTAACTTTTAAAAGCAAAAATTTAACAATCAATTTCATTGATCCGGAATAACAGCATTATTTTCCAAATTACCTGTAAAGGCATTAATGTAATATTTTTGATCGCCATCCAGGACTATACGCCACACAGGGGGAATTTCCCATTTTTCTGCATCATACTCACCGCTGAAATAACCCAAATCTATCTCTTTTATGGTGCGTTCATCAGTACTGGCGCCAAGTTCTGTAACTAAATTATTTAAAGCCTCGGTGGCAGAAATTACTTCCATTTCCCGGTAAGGAATTGTTTCGACCGGTTGTAACCAGTAAATATTTATTGCCGTGATATGATCATTTTCAATAATCACTTTGAATTGGCCGGAATATATTGGCATGCCATTCATGGCTTGATAATAATGAATAGTGATCTCGTTGTTATCGTTTATTTCAAGATAATCAAAAACATATTCTTCCGGTAACAAACCTTTGTTGTTCAAGAACTCTTCAACCAGGTTTTTTAATACCCGGATTTCAAGATTTAGGGTGTCTTCAATCAAAAATGCTCCGGATTTGTAAAAGACCTGGATCAAACCATTCGCATGAACCAGGACAGTTTTTTCTTCTGATTGATAATAGGTTGTGTTATCAGTTTTATTAATTCTTACCCCTGCTTTAATATAATAATCCAGAAAATCGTTCTTAATATCCCGATCCGGAGATACAGTGAGAAAGAAACTGGTTTGCTTGGCCCGCTCAAAAGAAGCTTCCAGTACATAATTGTTGTCTTTAAGCATTCTTTCAGTTGCCTGCAGTTGATCCGATGTAATGGCTACCTGCCTTAACCGGCCAAAGTCAGGCCAAAAAAGTTGGTAACCAAGAAATATATTCAAACCGGTAAAGGCAACAATTAATATTAATGTAGCCCGGCCAAGATTCAAAGGATGCCCTCCTCACTAATGAATTGTAAAGTATTGGCTTCTAAAAATATATTTTCTCCATTTATTCTGATAAACCATACCGGGACACCCCGTGGAGCAGCCTTTGAACCGGTAACCACATAACTAAGGTTCATCGCCTCCAAACGCAGGCGAGTTTCTGTTCCGGGTGACCATCTCATAAAAACTTCTACAGCTTCCTGCAAAGCCTCGGACCACCCGGCAACCGGCTTTCGCTCTTCTAACTGAATTAAAGTTTGTACTTCTGTATCATTATCAATTTTTTCAGGGAAAAACAGCGATCTGGTAAAATGAAATAGTCCAAAATCGTTAAAAAAAGCCCTGGTTGATTGCCCGGTATATAAGGGATAACCTTCATGGTATACCTGCCATTCCGAAACATAATAAAAAGAACGTCCCCGACCAGTCAAAAATAATTTTTCCAGGCGTAGATTTTCAGGCCATCCGCCATAATAACTGATATAATTACTGCATTTAAACAGTGCATCATGATAAGAAAAGGAGGTTTGTCCATCTTCCAGGCGGGGATAAGAGTACTCAAGGCTAACGTTAGTCAAACGAAGGCCCTTCTCACCATCGGTGTAGATCAGCCCTCCGTCTCTTTCTTCTATGATCCTGGCCAAATTATAATCAATAAAAAATGTTCTTAGCAGAAAGTCCCGATCTAAGTTTTCTGCTGATAAATTCAGCTTTTCCATAAATACCTCATCTACTGGTACATAAAGCGGAGTTGTTATTCCCATCTCCCGGTCCAGGAACTCCGAAATTAGCTCGGCAGTCAGGGAAATATAAGCAGTTTCATCGTCAGTTGAAAGATCTGATACCAGATCTCTAAACAAGTCCGATTTATTCTCGTTCAGTGATAGTATGACTGCCGCATCCTCTTCTGATTGATTTAAAACCAGCCAATATGAACCTTCAATGCTGTAAAATTTAATATTCTCAATTAATGTATTAGAAATACCTGTCAGCCAGGGCCGGTTTTCCCCTACGGGTAAAACCGGGTCAAAATAACAGGTCAGGTGGTGCAAAGCATCTCCTGCCGGAAAACTTTGTTCTAAGGAAAAATCGCCATCTATCTCCTTCAAGAACCTGGATAGATTCTTCCACAACTGCTCAAAAACAGTTTCACCTTTACTGAACAAAAATTTTATTTTTCCATCAGGATCATTGGGATCATTTAAAACTATATTAACCGGAACAATGGCCTCTTCCAGCAACCGGGGCTTTTCAAGATCAACCTGTTCATAAACATCATCAGCAATTAATTCTGCCGGCCTTTGTCCGTACCATAATTGATAAGTCAAAATCAGGCTCAAGGCAATCAAAATAAAAAGCAGTAGGGTTTTGAACTGCTCAATCATGATAAAGATTCCTCCCCATCCGCAGCTTTGGGAAGTGTAAACCAAACCCTGGTCCCCATTCCGACGGAACTGTCTACCCATATTTTGCCACCATGGGCTTCAACAACTTTTCGGGCAATTGACAAACCAAGTCCGGTTCCACCGTAGTCACGACTGCGGGTTTTCTCCACCCTGTAAAAACGTTCGAAAATGCGGGGCAGTTCCTCCTCGCTTATTCCGCTTCCATTGTCTTCTATTAGCACTTCTATGAAACTGTTTTGCTCTTTTGCGCTGATGGTAATATCTCCATCAGGAGCAGTATATTTAAGCGCATTATTAAGCAGGTTGGAAAATACACGCATCACCTTGTCACGATCAACAAAAACCCGGTAATACTCTGAATTAATAAGCACATTGATATGAGGCAGTTTTGAACTAAGCTTCTGCCTGGCCTGATCTACCGCCTCCAGAGCAAGGTTTCTTAAGTCAACTTCTGATTCCTGCCAATCCATCCTGCCCGAATCCATCTGTGACAAAACCAACAAATCCTTTATCATGCTTACCATCCGCTCAGTTTCATTTGCCAGAACATTTAAAAAACGATTGCGCACCTGGGGTTCTTCTGCAGCCCCATCAAGCAGTGTTTCTACATAGCTTTTTACTGTGGCCAGAGGTGTACGCAATTCATGAGAGACATCTGCAACAAACTCTTCCTGGCGGCGGGTTAGTTCTCTTTCNCTGGTAATATCATGAAGAACAATAAGGGTTCCATCCAGTTTGCCTTTATCAATTTTAAACGGGGCGATCTTAACCTGCATGGTGCAGTCCGGTTCATGGCTTGATATTTCAGCAGTTAACGGTTTTTGATTCCTGATAAAACGGCGGGTCTCATCTGAACCGATCAGGCTTCTAAGCAAGCCAAAGCCTGAACGATTAAGGGCAGGTGTTTTTAAACCAAGGTTGTTGATCAATCGACGAGCTGCAGGGTTTATTTGAATTAAATATCCTTTGCCATTTAAAGCCGCCACCCCGTCGCTCATATTGTTGATAATGGCCTCCACTTTACTTTTTTCAGAAGATATTTCATCTATAGTATGACTTAAACGTTCTGCCAGGTAATTAAAAGTTGACCCCAATCTTCCTATTTCATCAGAAGTTTGAACATTAATTTTACGAGAAAAGTCGCCACCGGCCATATGATGAGCCTGGCCGGTAACTTCTTTAATAGGCACAGTAATTGTCCTGGTTAATACCACGCCCAGAATAAAACTAACTGCCAGGGCCAATCCGGCACCACTTAGCATTATAGTTTTAACTTCATTTAAAGTGTCGTCAACAGATTTAAGCGAACCGCTTAAGTAAATAACACCAAGAGTGCTCTGGTTATTTTCAATCGGGTAAGCTAAATAATAGCGCCTTTCTTCTTTAACCGGGTCGTAACGCATGTTATCGCTCATGTTGCCCGCCAAGGCACGCGTTATTTCATCCCGAATTAAACGACGTCCTATTAAGGTCTGACTACCCGATGTCCCGACTATTTGAGCATGGTTGTCTAAAACAATGATATCCATTTCATGCAAGTTTCTAAATTCACGCGTCAGGCGAAAAGTATCCTCAGCCCATTCCTCACCCCCACCAAAATCAGGTTTTATAAATGCCGAGAGCAGTCCTGCCTGATTTTCCACATTATCCTTATAGTTACGCAGATAGTATTGCTCCAATGATTGAACAAGATAGACACTGATCAACTGTAAAGAAAATAGGATTAGCATCAGGTAGATAAATATAATTTTCCACTGGAGGCTGTTGAACATTTTAAACCGGCCTGAAATAGTAGCCTATACCCCTTTTTGTTTTTATATAATCAGGATTAGCCGGGTCTTTTTCCAGCTTCTCCCTCAAACGCCTTACTGTCACATCTACAGTTCGATCATCACCAAAATAATCATAACCCCAAACCTGATCTAAAAGCTGTTCCCTGCTAAAAACAAAACCCGGTTTCATCATAAGGTAAACCAGAAGGTTATATTCCCGCAGCGTTAACTGAACAGGCCTGCCGAGATTATAAACCTGCACTTCGTTTTGATCTACTACAATAGAACCTACTTTTAACTGATCTTTTTCCTGATTCGTGAAATGGTTTTCTGGTTTACTGCGGCGTAAAAGGGCCTTGATCCGGGCAGTTACTTCACGAGAACTGAATGGCTTTGTAACATAGTCGTCTGCTCCGAGCTCAAGACCAAGCACTTTGTCCGTCTCCATTTCTTTAGCCGTTAACATGATGATCGGAATGTTCCATTTTTTGCGTATTTCACGGCATACTGTAAAACCATCTTTTTTAGGAAGCATTATATCTAAAACAATCAGGTTGGGTTCTTCAACTTCTGCCACTTTAAGAGCTTCCTCGCCATCATAAGCAGTGATAACCCGATATCCCTCTTTTTCAAGGTTATATTTTAGTATTTCCACAATCGGCTTTTCATCATCTACTACCAATATTTTATTGGTCAATTAAACCACTCCACCTTTTTGGTAGAACACTCTTCGCTTAGTTATTGCAAAACCCTTTAAACAAAATTATATCAATCAGTTATTAAAATCAAGCATATAAAATACCCTTCTCCTAACGAAGAAAGGTTGACAGCTTAATTTACTGATCTTTACCGTCTGAAAAACTGAAGGGGGTCAATGGGTTCATGGTGATAATAAGAATGCCACTTTCCACTGCCGTCATCACGTCGAACCTCAAAATGAAGATGGGAACCGGTAGAGCGACCAGTTGAACCGACTTCAGCGATTACATCCCCCCTGGTCACTTTGTCACCTTTCGAGACATGGTTTACGCTATTATGCAGGTAGAGGGTCCAGTATCTGCCATGATAAATAATGATGTAATACCCCTGGGCACCTCCATAACCAGAAAACCAGACCACACCGCAGTCGGCAGCTAAAATATTAGTCCCCGTGGGAGAAGCAATATCAATACCTGTATGCCACTCACTGAATCCTTGTCCCGGGGTAATATTTCCTCCACCTTCAACCGGCCAGATAAATTGCCCGGCTCCCCTGTGGGGCAAACGCGATGTGCCGTGTGTTTCAACCTGGGGTACAGGCTCTTTCAGTGTCTCTTCACTAATTTTCTTTCTTTCAACTTCGTTCCCATTTTTACGGGTTATATGATAAACAACCTCTTTTTTTCCTACCTGACCGGGAGAGGTGACTTCTTTTTGAGCTACATTCATGTCGTCATCATGAACAATTTCCACAGAAAACGGTATTTCTTCGATAACTGCAGCTTCTTCAACGGTTAAGACATTAACAGTGGTATCAGCCGGTATAGTGTTTTCAAACCATTTTTCAGGCTGTTCATCAGCTGCAATCAACGATTGGTCAGGCGCCTTATATGAACTGTTATACTGGTAGCTATTATTTAAATCGGGATCGGGAACCCTGGCTAAAGAGTTAAATTTTTCGGCTCCTTCTTCGTTTTTATCAACATCAACATTATCATTGTTATTATCATTGTCATTGTTATTATCCTTGTCATTAACCAGGATTGAAACAACTTCTTCGACTGTATAAACACTTTTAGGTGAAACAAGGCAGTCTTGAATATCAAGATCCTCAACTAAAGAGGCACCTAAATACTTAACTTCTCTGTTATTACTTATATATGATGCCGTGAGATTTTCAATTACTTCATCCAAATCCTGTTCTGAAGCAACCGGAACAAGCGGGGCATTATCTACAGTAATCAAATGGGCCTCTGTTACAAAAGAAATTTGTTGACGGACTGCATGACGAACACTATCAGAATTGGTTACTGCTTCCGGCCTGAACTCTTTTACTATATCGATTTCTATTCCTGGTTGAACCTGCATTCCATATAGGCTGCTGCAGCGGTCGGTCAAGTCGCTTATAAAATATTCCATTTCTTCCACATTGTTCACATAACCGACGACCTGCCTGTCAATCCTGACAACATAAACGTAAGAACTGACATAATAGTACAAACCAAACAGCATGATCAGGCACAAAGAAGAAGTAATCATAAAATATGACGGCCGTATCTTAACAATCCTGGATCGCTTTTTAAAAATATTAAATAGACGTTTAAGCAGCTGTTTATAACCATAAACAGCATTCGTCTTTGGCCTCTTGCCTGCAGGCACAAAAAAAACGGGACTGGGTCTCATTAGAATAATCCTTTCAATAATTCAAGATGTTTTTGTTGCAAGATTTTATTTAACATTTTTTAATTACAGGACAATTGATTGTTAATCAGTAATAAACTCGGGAATTCAAGTTTAATTCGACATCGAGAACAATATTCCTGCATTGATTAAATCTAATTAACAAAAACTATGTGTTATCTGCTTAACTAAGCCAGGGCAGGTATTCTAAACTAAAAGAAAAAGGGGTTTTAATCAAAAATTTTTCCGGGGTTTAAGATGTAAAGGGGATCCAGGGCTGACTTGATCCGCTTCATGGCAGAAATTTCAGCTTCTCCCATAATCAGTGGAAGATATTTGCTTCGTTTGTGGCCAATACCATGTTCACCGCTGATAGTTCCACCCAATTCCTTTGTCAGAAGGTATAATTCTTCCAAAATCATGGGTAGGATGCTCATGCAGCGCTGCAGATCATCAGAAGGCTTTTTTATTATATTTACATGCAGGTTTCCGTCTCCCACATGGCCAAAGCTCGGCAACAGCACCCCATACTTTTCTGATAGGTCCTGCAGCCGCGGAATCACTTTAACAATACTGGCAGGAGGCACAACAATATCTTCAGCGCTCATAATTTCCCCAATGGCATTATAAGCTTCACCTACATGTTTACGAACATTCCATATTTTTTCCTGATCTTTGGGGCCTTCTGCTATAAAGGTCTCCAGTGAGCCACATTCCTGGCAAATGCCATCAATTTCCAGGCATTCCTCCAGCACCTGCTCCCTGCTGTTGCCGTCCATTTCGATCAGCAAAATCGCTTCGCTATTAGCATATTGCTCCCTTATACCCAGGTAATCACAGGTAATTTCCAGGGACAGCCTGTCCATAAATTCAACTCCTGCAGGAATAAGGCGAAGATCTTTTGTGATTCTCGGAGTTACCTGCAAAGCGGCATACACATCAGGGAAAAGCACCAACATATCGATCCTGGCTTTTGGAAGAGGCAGAAGCTTTAATGTAATTTTACTGAAAATGCCCAGAGTTCCTTCCGATCCAATCATCATTTGGACCATGTTGTAACCGGTTGCATCTTTCATTCTTTTACCACCATACTGAACAATTTCACCGGTAGGCAATATTATCTCCAATCCGATCACATAACGGCCGGTTACGCCATATTTCATGGCCCTTCCGCCTCCAGCATTTTCAGCAACATTTCCTCCAATAAAGCAGGTTTCCAGGCTCATCGGATACCCGGCAAAAAAAAGACCTTCTTGTTTTACCTTGTTATTGAGATCGTTGGTAATAACCCCGGGCTCCACCACAGCTACCATGTTTTCCAGGTCAATTTCCAGGATACGGTTCATCCTTTCCATGGAAAGCACAATCCCGCCATATAACGGGACAGCGCCTCCGGAGAGACCGCTGCCAGCACCACGGGGAGTGATCGGAATCTTTCTGGTATTGGCCAATTTTACAATTTCTGCTATTTCGCGAGCCGACCGGGGCATAACCACTACTTCGGGATGGTGGGCATATTCTTTTGCCTGGACTTCATCATGAGAATACGGTTCAATTTTTTCTGTATCGTTGTAAATAATGCAATTTTCGTTAACAATTTTCTTTAAAGAAAGAACAACTTCATCAGTTACCGGAGCATAATTTTGTTGTGACTTCAAAATGGACCCTCCCAACTTCAAGGCGCATTATTTAACCAAAATACGGTTGATGATTTCCCTGGCTGCCAAAAAACCGGTTGCCGAAGCTTGAATCAAACCCCTGGTTATACCGGCACCATCTCCTACTGCAAACAGATTATGTATGCCGGTTTCCAATTGGCTGCTTAAGTTAAGCCGATATGAATAAAACTTAACTTCAACACCGTATATGAGAGTGTGTCTTGAATTAACCCCGGGAGCTAATCTATCAAGAGCTTCAAGCATCTCAATAATCCCAAGCAGATACCGATACGGTAAAACCAGGCTCAAATCTCCTGGTGTAGCCTCTTTTAAGGTGGGTCGAACCAGCCCGCGTTTAACCCGTTCAGCAGTTGATCGCCTGCCCCTGAGCAAGTCACCCAAACGCTGAACAATTACCCCATCTCCTAACATGTTGGCCAAACTGGCTATATAGCGACCGTAACGTATCGGCTCGGTAAATGGCTCTGTAAATGTTTTGCTAACAAGCAGGGCAAAGTTTGTATTATCAGTCCTGGTTCCGGCATAACTGTGCCCGTTAACAGTAAGCAACCCTTCATTATTCTCGGTCACTACAACCCCGTAGGGATTCATGCAAAAAGTGCGAATCCGATCATCAAATTGACTGGTAAAATAGACTAGCTTTGACTCATATATTATTTCGGTCAACTTTTCCATAATCACGGCAGGAACCTCAACCCTAACCCCAATATCAACAGGGTTATTTGAACCTGTCAATCCGAGCTGCTTTGATTGACGGTAGATCCAATCAGCGCCTACCCGGCCGGGGCCGCAAATTATATAATCGGCAAAATACTTTTCGCCTGAAGTCAAACTGACCCCTTTTATAATCCCGTCTTCACAGATTAGTTCTTCTACTGTCGAATTCATCAATATATCTAAGCGACCCTGGAGATCATTATACATATTGTCAAGAATCCGGTAACAATTTTCAGTGCCCAGGTGTCTTATTTTTGCCGGAATCAAACTAAGGCCTGCAGCTGCTGAAAGTCGTTCCATCTCTTTTATCGCATCTTTATCTGTACCATAGACTTCTTCAGGAGCACCAAACGAAACATAGGTTTGATCAACTTCATGGATAAGCTCTTCAATATATTTGCGGTCGATAAAATCCTCTAACAATCCACCAAATGCGGAGGTCAAAGTAAGCTTCCCGTCGCTAAAAGCTCCGGCTCCGCCCCATCCGCAGGTAATTGCACAGGGGTTGCAGCGCAGGCAGTGTCCATATTCCTCTTGAGTTTTACAATGGCGCTTTTCCAGCGGAGCCCCTTTGTCAATTATCAGAACCCTGGCCTTGCTTTTTGCCGTTATTTCCATTGCTGCAAATATGCCGGCTGGTCCTGCACCAATTATAATAACATCATGTTTAGGTGATGAGATCATTTACTTTACCCCTCTTGCTTAGAAGGTTCGCGGGCAATGTTGGCAAATTTTGTATAGCGATCGAGAAAGTAAAGCTCCACCAAACCGGTAGGCCCGTTTCGCTGTTTAGCTATAATGATCTCCGCGATGTTCCCCTTCTCTGAATCCTTGTTGTAATATGCCTCACGGTAGATAAACATGACCAGATCGGCATTGGCTTCTATACCACCGGACTCCATCAAGTCACTTAGAATAGGCCGGCGACCAGGTCTTTTTTCTACCTCTCTGCTAAGCTGGGAAAGCGCTAATACCGGGACATTTAGTTCCTTGGCCAATGCCTTCAGGGCCCGCGAAATCTCTGAGAGTTCTTGCTGGCGACTTTCCGACCGGCTAAAACCGCGCATCAGCTGCAAGTAATCGACAAAAATAGCATTAAGACCTTTTTCCGCTTTTAATCGCCTTGCTTTTGCCCTTACTTCCATTACAGAAAGAGTAGCACTATCGTCAATATAAAGCGGAGATTCACTTAACGGCCCCACCGCCCTGGTTAACCTCTGCCATTCATCCTGAGAAAGAAATCCACGGCGCATATTCTGGGCATCGATTTGTGCTTCGGCACATAATAACCGTTGAGCCAATTGGTCCTTAGACATCTCCAGGCTAAAAAAAGCTGTTGGCTTTTTGTCTTTGACTGCTATTTGCTGCGCCATGTTCAGGGCAAGAGTTGTTTTTCCCATACTGGGCCGGGCAGCAACTATCACCAGATCAGATTCCTGTAAACCAAAGCACATCCGGTCCAGATCGGCAAAGCCGGTTGGCAAACCGGTTACTCCCTTCTTCTCGTCATATAGCTTTTCGATACGATCAAAAGCCTGAACCAGAACATCTTTAAGCGGGGCAAAACCCTGATGCTTGCCTCTTCGACCAATTTCAAAAATTAGCTGCTCTGCCTCATCCAAGAATTCGTCTACATTATGCGGTGATTCAAAACTTCGTGAAACAATCCCCGTGGCGGCCTGGATTAGAGAGCGCAGAATGGATTTTTCCCTGACAATTTGAGAATGATACTGTACATTCGCTGCAGTAGGTACAGCATTGGCCAAAGTAACTAAATAAGAACGGCCGCCAACTTCATCGAGACACTGGTTACTTTGCAGCTCTTCTGAAAGGGTAACCAAATCCACAGGCTCACCTTTTTCACTTAAAGAAATAATCCCGTCGAAAATTTTCTGATGAGCAGTGCTATAGAAATCTTCTTGAACCAGCACTTCTGCAGCAGCATAAATAGCTTCCTTATCAATGACCATTGAACCAAGCACAGACTGTTCTGCTTCTTTGCTTTGAGGAGGTACTCTGTCACCAATAACAGCCAACCGCAACGGCCTCCTTTCACCGGATTTTTTAAGCTTCTTTGTCCACCCTTATTGCTATCTCTGCTTTAATTCCCGGGTGCAGCTTAACAAATACCGAATGCTCACCAATGCTTTTTATCGGCTCTTCAACATCAATGTTCTTTTTGTCTACATCAAAACCTTGCTCAGCAAGTTTGTGGGAAATGTCAGCAGGGGTTACAGATCCAAAAAGGCGTCCGCCCTCACCGGCTTGCATTTCAAAAACTAATTCTAAAAGGTTCAGTTTTTCGGCCAGGGCACGCGCCTGTTCTTCTTGCTGCCGATTAATCAACTCTTCTTTCTCCTGACGTTGTTTCCATTCACGTAACTTATCAGGTGTAGCTTTCACAGCCAAACCCCTGGGCAAAAGATGGTTTCGAGCAAAACCAGGAGCTACATCTTTTAGCTCACCCTTTTTACCCAGGTTAGGAACGTCTTCTAGTAAGATTATTTGCACAGGAAGATCTCTCCTTTCTAATCTAAAATAACAGATAAGATCGTGTAAGTAGATTCTCTCTTTATTCTCTTTAGTCCTGCAAATTAAAACGGTGCTCGGAACATTTTTCCCGGCACCGTAAATTAATGGTTGTTCTAAATCTGTTTACTCCGAGGTAAAAGGAAGCAAAGCCATTATTCTGGCTCTTTTTATCGCCCGTGTTAGTTGACGCTGATGCCTGGCACAGTTTCCTGATATTCGACGAGGCAGCACTTTTCCCCTCTCGGTAATAAAACGTTTTAATTTTTCATATTGCTTGTAATCAATACTATCTACCTTGTCAACGCAGTAACTGCAAATTTTTTTCTTCGGTTTCCTACCTCTGTCACGTCTCATTTAATCACCTTCCTTTCACTAAAAGGGAACATCGTCTCCACTAATTTCAATATCGTCAACAGCCTGGTTATCCTCTACAGCCTGGTTATCCTCTACAGCCTGGCTTTCTTGATTGGAACCCCGGGGTCTCTCCAGGAATTGCACATTGTCGGCAACTATTTCTGCAACTTTTCGCCTAACTCCCTGGCGATCATCGTAAGAACGCACCTGCAACCTGCCGCTAACAGCAGCCATACTGCCTTTTTTAAGATAATTGGCACAGTTCTCAGCCAGTTTTCGCCAGGTTACAATATCTATAAAGTCAGTTTCTCTTTCCCCCTGCTGATTGGTAAATGGACGGTTCACTGCAAGCCTAAAAGAAGCTACCGGAACACCGCTTCCGGCTGTGTAGCGCAATTCCGGATCATCAGTCAAACGACCGATTAATACAACCTGATTTAACATAATATAAAAGCCTCCCGGTTTTTATTCGGCCTCCGTTTTTTCCTCAGGCTCATCTTCAGAATTCACTGATTCATCCGTCCCGACTTCATCCTGATCTGTATAATTAGGCTCCGAAACAGAGGATAGATCGCCTGTTTCTAAAGTTTCTTCTTCTACTACTTCTTCTTCTACTACTACTTCTTCTTCTTCTACAATAGCTGATTCGTATTCATCCTCTTCGATCCGTACAATTATAAAACGGAGAACGGTATCATTGACCCTGAAAAAATGTTCAATTTCTGGAATTATAGTCCCTTGACCGCTGAAGTAAACTAAGTAGTAGTGGCCTTCTATCTGATTCTCAATCTCATAAGCCAACCGGCGCTTTTGCCAGTTAAGAACCTTGCCAACGGTGCCATCATTCTTGACAATGGTTTCCTTTAAGTTATTCAGTATTTCTTCATGTTCTTCTGCCTCCATATCTGGTAGAAGAACGAGCATAATTTCATAAAGTCCCATCTTTTATCACCTCCCTCTGGACTTAAGGCCCCAATTAAAGGAGCAGGGAATAGCATGACACATAATAGCATAATTACTCTTTTAAGACAAGGGCAACTATCAATTTAAAAATTACAGATTGCGGCAGTTTAAAAAAATATATTACTGGTAAGCAGGATTTCGTTTGATTATTTCTATTACCCCCCTGATCATGCCCGCTACAGGAACAGCCAGGACCATCCCAAGCAAACCGGCCAGGCTACCGCCGGCAAGTATGGCCACAATAATTGTAATTGGTTTGAGCCTGATGATCCTTCCAAGTACTACCGGGGCCAGAAACATGCCGTCAATCACCTGAATAATTATATATACTAAAATCACCAGAATTGGAGAAGGAGTCATTGGAGAAAAGCTTAACAATACTGCTGGTATAGCTGCGATGTAAGGCCCTATATACAAAATAAAGTTAAATATTCCGGCCACCAGACCCAATAACAAGGCATGGGGCATGCCAATGATTAAAAGAGTAACCCCGGTAATTACCCCGACAATAAAACAGCGAATCAGTGAACCCCGGATAAAGGTTCCCAGATTTAAGTCGACAACCTCTATAAGCTCTTTAGCCAGAGCTCTCCTCTTTTTAGGCACCAATTCTACCAGTTGATCTCTGATCGCTTGAAAATCATACAACAGATAAAAAACTAGAAAAAGAATAAGAAAAAAATCTACTGCTCCACCTATGAGAGAAAGTGAAGCTTCTGCCAGGTATTCTACGCCCTGATGAATATTATCGGTCAAACCCATTAAGTAACTTCTAACTTCTTCCTCAACTTCAAAAATAATTATCTGCTGGGACAACCAGGAAACATAATCCTGAAACCTGGCCAGGTAATGAGGAAAATTATCTGCTAGTTCGATTGCTTCAAAATATATAACCGGTATGAGGAGGCCTATAGTAAAAGCACAAAATAATATAAATGTTAGAAAAACTATAGCGGTTGCAAGGCCATGGTTTAATTTAAACCGGCCCTTTAAATAAAGCAGCATCGGATTAAAGATATATACAATCAAAATGCTAACCAGGAGCAGGCCAATCACCCAGGAGATGCTTTGCAGTAACCAGATCGCTCCACCCAGCACTAAGAGCAAGATAATAAGCCTAAATGCAAAAGCCCATTGTTTACCCACTGTTTTCACCTTCATAATCACTCAGACTTATTGACGAAAGCGGAAAAATAAAACTTCACCATCCTTAACGGGATAATCTCGGCCCTCAACCCGACTCATTCCTTTTTCACGCAGCCGGGTAATACTCCCCTCTGACAGCAAAGAATTCCAGTCGACTACTTCGACATTTATAAAACCACGTTCCATGTCAGTATGTACTTTTCCTGCAGCTTCCACGGCCCGGATCCCTTTTGGTACTACCCAGGCACGGGCCTCGTTACCTTTAACCGTATAGAAAGTAACCAATTTCAGGTGATTATAACATTCCTGCAAAAGTTTTTCAGTACGGCTTTCCTGAATACCATACGCTTCAAGGAAGTTAACTCTTTCTTCTTCAGGCAATTCTATCAACTCCGCTTCAAGGCGGGCACATATGGGAACAACAGGACTTTGGGGAGGAAAGAATGAGGTGTCGGGATTAAGAAATAATTCTTCACTGAGATTATAAACATAGATCATTTCTTTGAGAGTCAGCAGGGCAAGTTGATCCAGCACAAGCCTTTCTTCATGGGTAAACTGCAGTTCGCGAAGTGACAAACCCCGGTTCAGATGGTTGTCCAGGCGGGATATCAGTGCCAGTTCAAACTGTGCTGTTTTTTCTCCGCTCTTCAACTTTGGCTCAATCTTCTGACGCCTTCTGGTTACCAGATCCAGATCGGACAGACATAATTCTAAATTGACTATCTCCAGCCGGGAATCCGGAGTTTCCGCCTCTTGATCAGGTGTTTGTTCAAAACCGGCAACCACGTGAATAAGAAGATCAACGTTTCTCAAATGACCTAAAAACTGATTGCCCAGGCCCTCTCCTCTGCTGGCTCCTTTAACCAGGCCGGCCACATCGGTGATTTCGATTGTCGCCGGTGTAATCTTTTCTGAATGGCACAGTTTTGCCAGGTCAAAAAGCCGTTGATCGGGCAGGGGAACCACTGCTTTATTAGGATCGATGGTTGAAAATGGGTACTTTTCTATTGTCACATCAAGCGCCGTAAGAGCCTTAAATAAAGTTGATTTACCTGCATTCGGTAAACCGACAATACCACAGCTCCAAGCCATTAAAAAACCTCCCTGCCACCCTTATTCCGGATCAACTTCGAATTCGGAATAGACGCTTTTAACACGACGCTCAAAACGAGACCTGGGCATTAATACACTCCGGCCGCAATGAATGCACTTGATGCGATAATCCATTCCCACTCTAATAATCCGCCAGCAATTAGTGCCACATGGATGCTCTTTTTTCATCTGGACCATCTGGCCAAGGCGGTATTCAGTCATCTGCGCCAATCACCGGCCTTTACAACTGTTTAAGAATACTATCTATTTGCTCAAAAACCTCATCAATATCCTGATTGCCGTCAATTGCCTTAAGCAATTTTTTTTCTTTATAAAAATCTACCAGCGGCTCAGTTTGTTTTTTATAAACTTCAAGCCTTTCTTTAACGGTTTTCAGTGAATCATCCTCTCGCTGATAAAGATCCCCGCCACACTGATCACAAACATTGCGAACTTGTGGTGGTTTATACTTAACATGGTAGTTAACACCGCAGTCACTACATACTCTTCGTCCAGTCAAGCGTTCTATTAGCTCATTCTCTTCAACCTCGATCAACAATACCTGATCAATTTCAGCCCCAATTTCAGGTAAAACTTGATCCAGGAAAATAGCCTGGTCAACTGTCCGGGGGAAACCGTCCAGAATGGCACCGTTCGCACAATCAGGCTCTGTTAAACGTTCCCTTACGATTTCGACCACTAAATTGTCTGGGACTAATTGACCCTGATCCATATAATCACGGGCCTTGCGTCCCAATTGTGTTTCCTCTTTTACCGCTTTTCTCAAAATATCGCCAGTTGAAATATAAGCAAGATTATACTTTTGAGTTATTTTTTCAGCTTCCGTGCCTTTACCTGCTCCAGGAGGCCCTAATAAAATTATCAGCATGTCATTACCTCGCTTTTCAATTTCTGCAAATCATACATAATGTTATACAGGGTTCTATTTTTCTTCTTATTGCTCAAAATTCCTGCAGAACAGTTTAATCAGCAACTTAAAAGGCATGGTTTAAGGAGGAAAAAGAATAGCAGCTAATAAATTTTTCAGGTTGAACAAATCATGTCTATCCTCGACCAATGAATTATGGTTAAGAATTCAATCAGGAAGCACGGCGAAATATGCTTCCTGATTATGCCGGTTAAATTACTGATTATGCCCTGCTTTTAATTTTATTCTGTTTTTGGGTCTTTTCCCGGTGCTTCACTTTCACCAGTTATTCCCAATTGTTTGTTCATGGCCCTGGATTCTGGTGCTGCGGTGTCACTGCTTTTCTCGTTTTTAATCTTTGATCCTCGTTCTTGATCTTTGTTTTTCATTTCCATACTGCCGGAAAGAACTGCTCCTTCTTCAATCATTAATGCATTTACTTTAAATGTACCGACAGCTGTGCCCGTTTTCTTAAGCTCCAGTTTCCCTTCTGCTTCGAGAACACCTTCAAAATGGCCGGCTATCGTTATATTCCTTGCCCTGATTTCAACGGCAACCCGACCATTTTCACCAATTACGACATCTCCCTTGTTAGATATATTACCTTCGGCTTCACCATCGATACGAATTAACCCTTTGCCATTTATTGTACCATTAAAAAATGTCTCTTTACCTATTACAGTGTTAACCTTATCTGAGGGTATTTCTAAGCCATCCTTTTTAAACAAAGCTTCATCCTCCCTTAGTATTACCTATGCAGATAATTTCTCGGATTCACGGTTGCCCCCTCATAACGAACCTCATAATGAAGATGTGTGCCCGTGGTTCTTCCGGTCCTGCCCATGTAACCAATAATTTGGCCTTTCTCTACAATATCTCCGGCATTAACGGCGAAGCCAGAGAGATGAGCATAATATGTTTCATAACCGTTAAAGTGATCAACTATCAGCAGGTTGCCATAATCCCCCCGGTACCCCGAAAAAACAACTTTCCCATTAGCGGTAACTCTTATTGGAGAACCATGAGAGCCAACTATATCAACACCTCTGTGGAACTGGTAACCTTCACCGTAAGGAACTGCCCTCATACCATAACCAGAAGAAATGCGGCCCCTTGCGGGCCATAGTGAGGGTGTGGCCCGAATTAAATTTGTGTATTCTCCAAGAGCATCGAGGGTGTCAGAGTGTTCCGGAATTACTGTTTTAAGAAACTCAATATTCCCCGTTGTTCTATCCAAAACATCACCTGAAGATGAACGGCTGTTATAAGTTTGATCTTCAATAAAAGGGATAAAATAAGCAGGGTTTTGTGGATTAAAATTGTTAACATTATTTGATTCTGAGTTTGATGGATTTCGCACGGGTTGATTATCAAAGAATCTTTCTGCTCCCGGAGCCATCTCAAGCTCCTCAACTATAACTTCAATTAATTCGTCAACTTCTTGTATGTGCTCTATCATCCTTTCGGTCTCAATAGCCAGGGAATCAATTTCTTCTTGTTGATTCCTGTTCAACTGCCTGAGAGCCCGGGCTTCCCTGGCTTCCGCTGCAGCCATGAGATAAGCATAGCCGAGAACAGATAAGCCGGCAACTCCTATCATCAAAAGGACAACGACAACTTGAACAAAATAAAATGGAAGCCTTATGCTAAAGGTTGCCTCTTCTGAGTGTGGGACAATCATGATTGTAAAACAGCGATTTTCCTTCTTGGTTGTCATTATTGTCTAAGACTCCTTGGGCAAACTCTTTCGCCAAAAAAAACGGGCGAACTCAAAAACACCATGTCTGGCATCATTCCCCCTCATAAACGCTTATAAATTATAACATATAAGATCTAACCAGCCAAGCATCTAGATTAACCTTATATGATCATATAACCGCTTTTTTGTATGCTTTTTTGTATGCCTGCCTCACGGCAGCATTTACCTTTTAATGTTAAGATATCAGCATTATCTAAAATAGTTTCACGTGAAACAATTGTCTAGATCCCTTCAGGCAGTAATTTAGATAACAGGCGCTCCAGGTCTTCTTCTCCATAATAAAAGACCTCAATCGTCCCACCGTTTTTGCCCGGCCGGATCCTGACCTTTGTTCCCAGGCAGCGCTGTAATTGAAGCTGGATTTCGGCTTGCAGAGGATCCGGCTTAGCATTTTGATCCCGATCTACTTCTTTCTTGTTTTCTCCCCGGTCAGCCATTTTTGAAGCGAGCTTTTCTGCTTCCCGGGCCGAAAGCCCTTCTTGCATAATCTGTTTGGCGGCCAGCTGTTGCTTATACGCATCATTAATAGACAAAAGTGGTCGAACCTGCCCGGGGGTTAATTCATGTTTAGATAACAATTCCAGTATGGTTTCCGGTAAAGACAGAAGCCTTACACTGTTGGCGATTGAGGGGCGACTGCGACCAATACGTTGGGCCAACTCATCCTGGGTATAATTATATTCCTGCATTAGTTTACGATAAGCCTTGGCCTCTTCAACCGGATTAAGATCTTCTCTTTGAAGGTTTTCAATTAAGGCTACTTCTAACATCGTTTTTCTATCAACAGGTTTAACTACAGCAGGAACAGCGGTTAGCCCGGCCAGTCGTGCTGCACGACATCGCCTTTCACCCACTACCAGAGTATAGCCATCACCTTCATCATCCGGGGAAACAACAACAGCCTGCAGCACACCGTGTTCCTTTATAGAGGCAGCCAGCTCTTCTAACTTGTCATCATTGAACTCACTGCGAGGCTGATAAGGGTTCGGCTTTATGCGTTCAAGAGATATTTCATTGGTTTCAACTGTGCCTTCCATTACCTCCGGTATTAATGCCCCCAACCCTTTGCCCAAACGCTTTTTTTCACTCATTTCCCAAAACCTCCCGGGCTAAAGAAAGATGGAGTGATGCTCCCTTGCTCTTTGGATCATATTCCAGTATATGCTGACCATAACTGGGAGCTTCACTAAGACGAATATTCCTTGGGATAACGGTCTTATAAACATAGTGCTTAAAATAATTCCTAACCTCATCAGCCACCTGCTCGGACAACTTGGTACGGGTATCATACATGGTTAAAACAACCCCTTCGATACTCAAGCTCTCGTTAAGGTGCTTACGAACAAGGTTTATGGTATTCATAAGCTGACCCAGGCCTTCCAGGGCATAATATTCACATTGAATAGGGATCATCACCCCATGTGCTGCATTTAACGCATTCAGAGTTAGTAAACCAAGCGATGGAGGGCAATCAATGATTATAAAAGAATAATCATCCAGTACCGTTGCCAGGGTTCGTTTTAGTTTTTCCTCACGGGAAACCATCGAAACCAGCTCAATTTCTGCCCCTGCCAGCTGTATTGTGGCCGGAGCAACCATTAAATTGTCCCACTGGGTGGGAAGTATTATTTTTTTTAATGGCAGTTCATCAATCAGCGAATTATATATACATTGTCGTATCTCCTGCTTTGCAAGGCCTATGCCACTGGTTGCATTGCCCTGGGGGTCAATATCTACAAGCAGTACTTTTACTCCCATTTTAGCCAGGGAAGCACTAAGATTAACTGCTGTGGTGGTTTTTCCTACCCCACCTTTTTGGTTCGCAAGGGCGATTACCCGGGCCATTGTTTTTCTCTCCTGTTCAACTGTTCTATTATACCGTTTAACTTCATAATCGGTCATTACCTCTTTTATTAATATCTTTTTGTTTAGCATTTTTAATTTTATATCAATTTTTCATTTACCAGCCTGCTTTCTACTAGATTGCAGCATATCTTTTGTCAGTCGAATGTTGACTTCAATGAAATCAGGTTCCACAGTTTCATTGACTTCAGGGTAAAGACCTGAACGCTGTATTACCTGCACGGCTCCTCTAATTGTATTTAAAACAATACGCATGTCCCTGATAATTGGTTTCGGTCCCTTAATTTTTGACCTGCCTTTTTCTTTCCCGGCATATTTTTCGATTCTTTGCTCTACCTGGCTGACCGTAAGACCTCTTTGTCTAATTTCTTCTATCATTTTTAGCTGCTGCTTTTCAGAGTCAAGCCGGAGCAAAGCACGAGCATGTCTTTCAGTTAAACCATATTTAAGAAGTTTTTCCCGAACTGGTTCTGCAAGCTTTAGCAGCCTTATTTTGTTGGCAATAGTTGACTGGCTCTTCCCGAGACGTTTAGCCAAAGATTCCTGGGTAAAATTAAAAGTATTCATTAAGCTAACATAACCAGTTGCCTCTTCAATGATGTTTAGGTTTTCTCGCTGCAGATTTTCAATCAAAGCAGTTGTAGCCATATCATTATCTGATAATATTTTTACTGCGGCTGATATTTTTCGCCATCCAAGTCTTTTGCAGGCAAGGTACCGCCGTTCACCAACTACAAGCTGATAACCATCTCCTACTCGACGAACAACTATTGGTTGAATCAACCCGGAAGCCTTTATAGACTTAGCCAGTTCATCAATTTTTTCTGTTGACATCTCCCGACGAGGCTGAAAAGGATTCGGGTGGATTTTATCAATGTTTATGGCCAGAACCTTATCTGTAGAAGGTTCCGTCTCAGGTAATGCCATTCCTTCTTCATATCTTTCGGTCATTATAACAACATCCTTATATGTAATATCTTCTATTAATTAATTTGACAGTTATTGATTCTTTCCTTCCGACAGGTTGCTTGTTTTAAAATATTAACTACTATTTAATTGGTTTGCGAGCCGGCACTCCAATCTTACGTGGATATTTCAATGGTGTACTTTTATGCTTTACTAATTGATAAAGAGCCCTTTGTTCCCCTGATATTAACTTATAATACCACACCTGATCGATATTGCCGCCACAGGCTTGTATAGCTCCTTTAGCATCTGCAATCTCTTGATCTGCCCGAGAGCCTTTATATAACAAAACTTTCCCTCCAACTTTCACCAAAGGTAGAGTTAGTTCTACCAAAACTGCAGCCCGGGCAACTGCTTTACTCACGACATAATCATATTTTTCACGATGATTGCTGCTTTGACCGTATTCTTCTGCTCTGCCACATAATAAATATAGCCGCTCCAGGCCTAAATTGTCGGCGATTCCTTTTAAAAAGTTAATCTTACGCTGGTTAGAATCCATTAAGCTTATAATTATTTCGGGTTTACAAATTTTTAATGGTATTCCCGGCAGCCCACCTCCGCTACCTAGATCAAGAACTGTACTTTCGAGATGAAAATCGATCAATTTCAAGGGATACAATGAATCATATATTTGTTTGCCTAATATACCTTCTGCTGTCTTTTCTCCTGTTAACCGTTGTCTCTTTAAACCTTCCAGCAGAATCTCTGTATAAAGTGCCAGTTGTTTCTTATGTGTTGTTTTGACTTTTAGTTCGAGATTTTTCAGCATCAGGTCTGTAAGGTCTTCTGTGTGTTGTTGCATTATGCCCCTTTTCTGTCTCTTTTATTTACCAAGGCAAAATTCACTGAATATCTTATCAAGGAGATCATCATCAACCGTATCACCGGTAATTTCACCCATTCTAAGCCAGGCATTTTGCAGCTCAAGACTGATAATCTCCAGGGGTTGTATATCAATTGCTTCTATTGCACTCTCAACATTCATGAGTGCTTCATCAATTATTCTTTCATGGCGCATTGAAACAATAGCCTGGTTTTCCTGATCGGTATCCGATCCAAAAATATTATCTAACATGTTCGTTACTGCATTTTCCAGCTGCTTAATTCCCTCTCCTGTTACAGCAGAGGTTTCAACTATTTTGGCATCCGGGCAGTAATTCTTAACCAGCTCACGATTTAGTTTTTGTTCAAGATCTGATTTATTAATTGCTATAACCAGACCTTGATCAGAATGTTTCAAACCGGCAATTTCTTTATCTGTCTCGCTCCATTCTACAGAACCGTCAACCACCATTATTATTAACCGGGCCCTGCCGGCGGCCGAGCGTGACAATTCAATTCCCTGTTTTTCCACCGGGTCGCAGGTTCCCTGGATACCAGCAGTATCGACCAGCCGAATAGGATAACCCCCAAGGTTCATATAGCCTTCCAACAAATCACGGGTAGTCCCGGGAATTTCATGGACTATGGCCCTTTGCTTATGCAGCATTGAGTTAAGAAGAGATGATTTCCCTACATTTGGCTTGCCAATTATGGCAACAGAAACCCCATCCTGGTATGCCCGGTTTCTTTCTACTCCCAGCACTAGCTTCTGCAGGTCTGTTTTTAATGCTCCAAGGTTTTTCTTTAATTCAACCTTATCATAATCATTGGGATCAAATTCCTCAGGATAATCAAACGAAGCTTCAATTGGGGCACGGATCGTTAAAATTTTATCTCTAATTGATTCCACTTTTTTCGCCAATTCACCCTGTAATCCCCTGGCGGCCATTTTAACTGCTTCTTCGGAACGGGCATGAACCATATTAAGGACTGCTTCGGCCTGGCTTAAATCAAGTCTTCCGTTAACAAATGCTCTCTTCGTAAACTCACCCGGTTCTGCCAAACAGGCACCGGCTTGCAAAACTAGTTTTTCAATGGAGCGAAGGGTAAAAATTCCACTGTGACAATTAATTTCGACAATATCTTCTCGCGTATAGGTATGAGGTGCCGGCATAAAAGATACCAACACTTCATCAATTAAGGTTTCTTCTAAGTCTTTAATAAAACCATGATACAGGTATCGTGGACGAGGATAACCGGATTGCTTTTTTTTCGGGCAATCAAATATTCGGTCTACTATAGCAAAGGCATTCTGACCGCTGAGTCGAACGATCCCTATCCCCCCTTCACCGAGTGGGGTGCTGATTGCAGCAATGGTTTCATTTTTAGTCACTATAAAACTCCTTCCCACAATTTTTATTCAAAAAAAACCGCCCCATCACGGGGCGGCGCTTGAGGCTTTGTTTAACGTGGAACAATTACAACTTTTCGATACGGTTCGTCCCCGATACTGGCAGTGGAAATACCTGGATAATCTTGCAAAGCAAGGTGAATAATCCTTCTTTCCTGGGGATTCATGGGCTCAAGCACCTGTTCGAAACCTTCATCTTTTACTTTACGGGCTACATTTTTAGCAAGTTGTATAAGTGTCTTTTCCCGTCTGACTCGATAATTTTCAATATCGAGCACTATCATTTTTTTTAGTCCTGAAAATTGCTTTCTAACAATTATGCTTAATAAGTATTGCAGGTCGCTGAGAGTTCGTCCCCGGCGACCTATTAATGCCCCCACATCCTGACCATATATATCTACTTTAAGCTTTTCATTATCTTCTTCAACAATTACCCTGCCTTCTATTTTCATATACCCGAGGACTTCCTCCAGGTATGCCTTGATATATTCACCAGGGTCTTTTATCATCTTAACATGAACTCTGGCGCTTTTCCCACCAAGAAATCCCAAAATGCCTTGATTAGGCCCATCCTTAACTTCAATCAATGCGTTATCCTTTTTTATGCCAAGAGAATTAAGGGCTTTATCAACAGCTTCCTCTAAGGTCCGGCCTGTTGCCTCACATTCTTTCATTTTTTACCCTTCCCTTTTTTCTTTTTCTTAGTTTTGCCATCTTTTATTGTACTTTTTTTATCGCTTCTCTGTATTTTCTTTTGTTCAGCTGTATTTTCTTTATTATCTATCTCTTTGTTACTTATATCTTTTACCTCTTTAAAATTTGCCTGGTTTTCAGTTTTATTAGTTATATCTTGTTCTCCTTTAAGACTGTCTAAATAGTTAATTAACTTGTGCTGGGCTAAAGAAAATACATTGTTCATAGTCCAATAAATAACCAGTCCAATTGGAAAACTAAAACTGAATACCGTGATCATTCCGGGCATTAAATAAAGCATCATCTTTTGACTGCCCTCAGCAGCCATGGACATTTTTGAGTATAAGTATGTTGTCCCGCCGGCAATAAGCGGAAATATATAATAAATACCAAATTCACTAAAATGTACTGTTAGCTGAGCAAATAGTGAATATTCGGCCTCACCATATATAATGCTGGGCAGGTAAGTTAGATTTATAAATTCTGCAGCTTGAAACAAATAAGGACTAAATGTCTCTCCTCTATCTTCTAAAACAGTTTTGATGATATCGGGTTCTCTCAACAGCCTGAATATCCCAATTAAGAATGGAAGCTGAACCAAAAGGGGCAGACATCCGGCCAATGGATTCATATTATTTTCCTTCATAAATTTACTCATGGCCTCGTTCTGCTTTTGTTTGTCATCTTTGTATTTTTGCTGNATTTTTTTTATTTCCGGTTGGAGCTTTTGCATATTTTTTGTGCTTTGAATCTGCTTATTGTTTAAAGGAAAAGTAATCAGTTTAACTATTAAAGTAAGTATTATTATGGATAAACCGAAATTGGGCACATAGCTGTATATAAATCCAATTACTTCACCGAAAATTTGCGCTATACTTTCTATCATCTTAATTCCTCCTACTATTAGGTTACTCTACAGGATGGTAACCACCTGGATTAAACGGGTGACAATTCAAGACCCGTTTTGTGCCCATACAGAGACCCTTAAAAATACCATACTTAAAAACTGCTTCATAAGTATACTGTGAGCAAGAAGGATAAAATCGACACACCCGTGGTTTTAGAGGAGAGATAAACAACCTGTAAAACCTTATCAGCGCCAGGCATAGATTTGTTGCCGGGCGCTCTGCTACTTTAAAAATTTTTTCTGAAGCAATTTTGCTTTCCGGCATAGACTGAACAACTCCTTGCATGCTTCTTGAAAAGAAACATCTACTGCCGGCTTTCGTGCAATCAAAATAAAATCATATCCTTTATACAGCTTTTCTTCAATCCTTAGATATGCTTCTCTATAAATTCTTTTGATCTTATTTCGGACAACACTCTTACCAACTTTTTTGCTGATCGAAAAACCAATGCGGTTATAACTATTACCGTTGGGGCAGTAATAAAGGACAACATTCCTTGATACCACCGCCCTGCCTTTTCGATAAACACGCTTAAACTCCCAATTTTTCTTAAGCCTCAAAGATACCTCTTGTACTTCTATGCACTGAGTCTTTTTCTCATTCTCTTCCTTCTGTTCCTGATAACTTTTCTTCCTGCATGGTCACTCATGCGCTTTAAAAACCCGTGCACCCTTTTACGTTTTCTTTTTTTAGGTTGGTAGGTTCTTTTCATAATAATCCCTTCATTTTTCATTCAGAATCAAAGGGAATTATACAGCAACTAAAGTAGAAATGTCAAGGCAACTGTCTCACGGGAAATAGTTAAAAGGCTGTGTTTAAATAAAATGCTCTCTCTTATTCTTAACTTAATGACCCATATTCATTGATTCCAACCTTTGCAGTTGCTGTGGATATCTGTTAATATATTAATTAATATAACAGTTTTTAGATATGGTTTTCCACAGATTATGTTAATAACTGTTTATTAATGTTAATAACTATTTGATTCATTGCTCTTTTCTGGAGGCTTTATCAATGAACAGCCATCTAAATGAAATATGGCAGCTTATTATTTCCGAACTGAGCAAGGAATTAAATAAGCCCAGCTTTGAAACATGGTTTAATTTAACAAAGCCTTTATCGATAGATAATAACTGCCTGGTTATTGAAGTCCCAAATGATTTTACCAAAGAGTGGTTTGAAACACGATATAGTTACCAAATATTAAGTGCTATGAAAGAAGTTACAGATGAGGATTATGAAGTAAGATTTGTTATTTCTGCAGAGTTTGATGGTATAGATAATACAGAGGAAGAAGAAAACGCACAAATTGGACACTTTGAAAGGTCTAACGTTTTAACTACCGATATCCAGGATAATAGAGATCTAAAACATAAGTATATATCTAGTTTTAACCCTCGCTATACATTTGAAACTTTTGTTGTTGGTGCCTGCAACAGGCTGTCCCATGCCGCTTCCCAGGCAGTTGCCGAAAGCCCGGCCAGGGCATACAACCCACTTTTTATATACGGTGGTGTTGGCCTGGGGAAAACACACCTTCTTCATGCTATCGGTCAGTATACTTTAATAAAACATGGCTATTCCAGGGTATTTTATTTTTCTTCAGAAAGATTTACCAATGAATTTATTAATTCAATCCGTGACAACAAAACTCTTGAATTTAGAAATAAATATCGTAATATGGATGTGTTGTTAATCGATGACGTGCAGTTTTTGGCTGGGAAAGAACAGACCCAGGAAGAATTTTTTCACACCTTTAATGCTTTACATGATAATAACAGGCAGATTATTATTTCCAGCGATCGTCCTCCCAAAGAAATACCTACCTTAGAAGATCGCTTACGTTCACGCTTTGAATGGGGGCTTATTACCGATCTTCAAACCCCTGACCTCGAAACAAGAACAGCGATTTTAAAGAAAAAAGCTCTTTCAGATGGTATAGATATTCCAGACCAGGTAATCCAGTACATTGCTGAAAAAATTGTTACCAACATACGCGAACTGGAAGGGGCACTAATCCGCATAATAGCATATGCTTCACTTTCAGAAAACCCCATTAACCTTGAGTTAACTGAAGCAGCACTGCAAGATATTATTTTTACCCGTCAAAAAAATATAACTATCAACAAAATAATTGAAGCAACCGCAGAAGGTTTTAATATTCAACCCTCAGAAATTAAATCTAAAAAAAGAACTCAAGATATTGCCATGACAAGACAGGTAGCCATGTACCTTTGTCGCATGCTTACCGATTTATCTTTACCTAAAATTGGAGAAGAATTTGGAGGTAGAGATCATACTACTGTATTACATGCCTTTAAGAAAATTGATACCCTGATTGCCAACGACAGTGATTTTAAACACCGTATAGAATTAATTAAAAATAATATACTTGATAATTCTTGAATAACCTGTAGATAAGCTGTGTAATTATCCCTTATTTTACTTATCATATTAATTATTAACTGTTTCTTTTATTGATGAACAACTTTTTCATATCTTATCCACAGCATTTATTTTAGTTAAATAATTATTTCGATTATAGTTGAGCATATTTTTAGTACATTTATATACTTATAAACACTATCCACAGCTATTACTGCTATGACCTGTTATATATATTATAATTATTTTTTATAAGGTTTGTTAATTTTTAAAGGAGGTTTTATAGATCATGCAAATTATAACCAGCACAAGCCAATTATACAATTGTCTTGAAACAGTGGAAAAAGCTTTACCATTTCGTTCTACTGTTCCCACCATAAATAACATTTTGCTTGAGGCGGACAATAATGTCCTTAAATTCTATTCCACGAATTTAGAAATGGCAATATCTGTTAAAATGGACTATAAAAGCAATAATGCCGGTAAAATACTGATACCTCCTAAAATAATTGATATAATACGCTACTTTCCGGTTCCGGAAGTTAATATAATTATAAACTTGGATAATTACCAAATAGATATTTCAGGAGGTTCTGCCCACTTTAAACTGAATGGCTCAGACGCTCAGGACTACCCGGTTGCTAATTTTGGACAGATTAATAAAGATAATAGTTATAATATTGAAGAACGAACATTTAAAAAGCTGCTTAAGGCAGTGATTTTTGCTGCTTCAACAGAAGAAACAAGGCCTGCCTTCAATGGAATATATTTTTCATTTTATGATAATAAAATGAGGTTAACTGCTTCTGATACATATCGTCTTGTTATAAAAGAGATAGTGAATGATGGCTGGTCTTTTCAAGATAAAAGCTGTCTTGTTCCGGCAAGAGTAATAAGAGAGTTATTGAGGATTATTGGTGACAGCGAACAGGAAGTTTTGGATTATTGAGGATTATTGGATGACAGCGAACAGGATGTTTTTTTGGGAATTGATAATAAAGNTATTGCCATTTTTTTTGAAGAAACTAAATTTATATCACGACTTCTAGAGGAAAAGTATCCAGATGTTAGCGGGGTTATTCCCAAAGAATACAAAACAAGAGTAGTGATCAATCGAAAAAGCTTAGAAGATGCTATAAACCGGGCTTCACTTCTTGCAGAAGGGAAAAATCAAGCAGTTAACCTGGTTTTAGCTAATAACCAACTGGAAATTAAGGTTTCATCCCAGGAAGGGCATATGGAAGAAGTAATACCTGTTGAGCAGGATGGAGAAGATATAAATTTACATGTCAATACCCGTTTTATTCTAGATATTTTAAAAATATTGGAAGTCGATGAGATGATTTTAGATTTTCATGGTAATGAAGGCCCGCTGATATTCAGATTGATTGATGATCAGACCTATCTATACTTAGTTCTGCCCATCAAAAGAATAAACTGATATACGGCGGAGGTTATTTATTGTTTTATCTTAAAAATTTAGCAATTGATGGATTTAGAAATTACAAGCAACAAAAAATGCAGTTTCATCCCTGTCTTAATGTATTAATTGGTGAAAATGCTCAAGGTAAAACAAACCTGCTTGAATCGATTTTTTTTCTTTCCGTAAATCGTTCATTTAGGACTAAAAATGATTACGAACTGGCTAATTTTAACAGGTCTTGTTTTGTTTTAAAAGGCGCTTTTGTTAAAGATAACTTTAACCATACAATCCAGGTTAATTATCAACAAAACAAACGCTTGAAAGTGATAGTTAACGATAATCAAGTAAACCGCTTTGATAATATTCAAAATTATCCTGTAGTAGTTTTTTCTCCCGACGATCTGCAGATTGTAAGTGAAGGTCCCTCTGTCCGGAGGCGGTTTATTAACCTTGAGGCTTCGAGGTTGAATTCTGTTTATTTAAAAGAATTAAGAGATTATCAACGGGTATTAAACCATCGTAATCATGTCCTGAAAGAAAAAAAAAGCAGGTTTTTGATTAATGATCAGCTTGCTCCCTGGGATCAATCACTAATCACCCTTGGCGTTAACCTGGTCAGAGCCCGGGTGGAGATTATAAAGGCCTTAGAAAAGGAAGCGCAACATTTTTTTAATGAAATAACACTGGCAAAAGAAATGCTTTCTTTAGAATATGCAAGCACTATAACATATGTCACTGATAAAGAAGAAATGAAAAAGCTTTTTTATCAAGATTTGCTGGATAGACGCAATCAGGAATTAAAACGGTTTTCAACACTTTTGGGTCCCCATCTAGATGATATCAAAATAATGATCAACGGTTATGAAGCAAGAAGATTTTCGTCACAGGGCCAAAAAAGAACTGCTGCTCTTGCCTTAAAAATGGGAGAAATAAGCTTGTTTAAACAAAAAAACAATATTTCTCCCATCATTCTTTTAGATGATGTTTTTTCAGAATTAGATCATGAAAGAAAACTAAAACTGCTCAACTTTATTAGTGAAAATGCCGGACAGTGTATTATTACAACTGCTGTTGATTTAAGTGGTCTTATTCAAAAAATAAACAAAGAACATAAGCTTTTAACTATATCCAGAGGGAGTATTATTGATGAAACCACTAGGAACGGTTATTGAAAATATTTTGCGCCGTCATAACCTGTGGTATGCATATCAGCAGCATCTAATAATTGATAGCTGGGTTACTATTGTCGGTTCTGAACTTTCAGAAGTAACCAGGGCAGAGAAAATATCAAAAGGTGTGCTGCTTGTTTTTGTTAAAGATTCAGTGTGGGCGTACCATTTATCAATGTTAAAGCCTCAGCTTATTAAAAAATTGAATAATTATGCAGGAAATAAAATAGTAAAAGATATTATTTTTCAAATTGGTGAGCTGGAAAAGAAGGAGAAATGATTTTTATATGTAAATAATTCATTTATAAGATCGGTTTTGTTATTTAAAAGAAGTAGCAATGGGAAGCGCTGGAACATAATGGCGTTAAAGGAGGCCCTTGATGTTTTTACATATCGGCAATTCCAAGATTCTTTTTAACTACGAAATAATAGGCATTTTTAATACAGACCCTTTAGATAAAAACACAAACAAGCATTTATTGGAAACTGCTTCTTATGATGCGCTAAATGTTGTATCCGGACACAATAAGTCCAGGTCTTTTATTGTTACCGAAGATGAAATTTATCTGTCCCCTATTTCTCCTCTTACTCTTTCGAAACGTCATAATTCTTCTCGTTAATATGCCTCGGAATAACGCATCTGCCAATCAAAAACATGTTATAATAAAGTAGATTGAAGAATTATCTTCCATTTAAAGTAAAACTATAATCAAAAAAGAGGTGGAGAATGTCCAGAAAAGATACTAATCATGACTATAATGCCGAGCATATTCAGGTCTTGGAAGGTTTAGAAGCAGTAAGACGCCGCCCAAGCATGTATATCGGTTCAACATCGAGCCGTGGCCTTCATCATCTTTTGTTTGAAGTAGTGGATAATAGTATCGATGAGGTTTTAGCAGGCTATTGCAAAAAGATAACTGTAATAATTAATAAGGATAACAGCGCAACCGTTATTGATGATGGACGGGGAATTCCGGTTGAAAACCATCCTCAGGAAAATCGCCCTGCTGTTGAAGTAGTTCTTACTACTCTTCATGCCGGTGGAAAATTTGGAGGAGATAGCTACAAAGTAGCCGGGGGATTACATGGTGTAGGAGTTTCCGTGGTTAATGCTTTAGCGGAGTGGCTGGAAGTAGAGGTATACAGAAACGGTAAAAAGTACACCCAACGTTATGAAAAAGGAAAAATAATTACACCGATCAAGGATTCTGGTGAAGTTAAGAAGACGGGAACGAAAATCACCTTTCGAGCGGACAGTGGTATATTCGATAAGGTTGATTTTGAAAATGACTTGATTGTTCAGCGCCTTCGGGAACTTGCATTTCTTAATAAAGGGACAAGAATTGTCTTTAAAGATATGCGCAGCAACCATGAAGAAAATTTTAAATTTGATGGAGGGATTATTCAGTATGTTTCTTACCTTAACCAGGGAAAAGAAACTGTACCTAACAAGCCTGTTTATATTCAAAAATCTGTAAGTGGTATTGAGGTCGAACTGGCTTTGCAATATCACGCCGGCTATGCAGAAGTCATCTATTCATACGCGAATAATATCCATACTCATGAAGGAGGTACTCATGAATATGGTTTCAAAATTTCACTGACCCGGGTAATTAATGATTTTTCACGTAAATTTGGTTTGCTGAAAGATAATCAAAGTAACCTTTCCGGAGAAGATATTCGGGAGGGACTTGTTGCAGTTTTAAGTGTTAAGTTGTTGGATCCCCAGTTTGAGGGACAAACGAAAACTAAACTAGGAAACAGTGATGTTCGAAGCCTGGTAGACAGTGTATGCTATGAAGGATTGGAAGCTTATTTAGAACAGAATCCAGCCGTAGCCAGAAGAATCACGGAAAAAGCTATCCGGGCTTCCCGTGCCAGGGAAGCAGCACGTAAAGCAAGAGAATTAACCCGACGCAAAAATGCCCTGGAAATCACTAATCTTCCGGGTAAATTAGCTGATTGTACGTCCAAAGATCCCGGGGAAAGTGAGCTGTTTCTAGTCGAGGGTGACTCTGCAGGCGGTTCAGCCAAACAGGGGCGCGACCGTCAAATCCAGGCAATCTTGCCTTTACGGGGTAAAATTATTAATGTAGAAAAAGCCAGGCTGGATAAAATACTGGGCAACGAAGAAATAAGGACCCTGATTACTGCTCTGGGAACCGGAATTGAAAGTGAATTTGACATCCAGCGGGCAAGGTATCAAAAAATTATTATCATGACCGATGCTGATGTGGATGGTTCACATATCAGGGTGCTTCTATTAACTTTCTTTTACCGATTTATGTACCCCTTGATAGACAGTGGTTTTGTCTACATAGCTCAACCACCTCTTTATAAAGTGAAAAGGGGCAAAAATAAGGAAGAATACCTTTTTCGTGAAGAAGAACTGCAGAAACTGCTCAGTGGCTGGGATCGTGAAGAGGGGCTTCAGATGCAGCGCTATAAAGGGCTTGGTGAAATGAACCCTGAACAGCTTTGGGAAACCACTATGAACCCCGACACAAGAATTCTAAAACGTGTGGAGCTTGTTGATGCTATTCAAGCCAACAATATTTTCGGTATTCTTATGGGTGACAAAGTTGAGCCGCGCCGTAATTTTATTGAAAATAATGCCCGGCATGTTCAAAATCTTGACATATAGGATATTAATGTTATTGATTTTAAATTATAAAACAGGTGTCCTATGCTGGAGGGTTAAAAAAACTATTTGCAAAACCAACCTGATAATCATCTAAGATAACTTTTAAATATTTGTTTTTACGTATTTATTAAATCTCCTGTAGTATTTTATTAATTCCTGAACGGCAACAGGTTAATATTTATTGATACCACAGGTTTTATTCTTCCTGGGATCTTTTCTGATAAACTAAGATGTGTTAAGATTTACATATTGCTTAATAGTTAGTCTCCCAACCATTATCCTATTGTAAAAGGAGCAAAAATGGCCGATAGACAAAACGTGGTCCCGGTAAACATTTATGATGAAGTCAAAGTATCTTTTCTTGATTATGCTATGAGTGTTATAGTCAGCAGGGCGCTTCCGGATGTCCGTGACGGCTTAAAACCAGTTCACCGACGTATTCTTTATGCCATGTCTGAAATGGGCTCGACGCAGGATAAACCATATCGAAAATCAGCCCGAATTGTCGGTGAGGTTTTAGGTAAGTACCATCCCCATGGTGACGTTGCCCTTTACGATACCCTGGTTCGCCTGGCCCAGGAATTTTCAACAAGGTACCCACTGGTTGACGGGCATGGTAACTTTGGCTCTCAAGATGGTGATTCTGCAGCTGCTATGCGTTATACTGAAGCCCGGCTGTCTGCCATTGCCGGCCAGATGCTTACCGATCTTCATAAAGAAACAGTTGATTTCCGGCCAAACTTTGATGAAAGTTTAGAAGAACCGACTGTTTTACCGTCTCGTTTCCCCAACCTTTTAGCAAACGGTTCTTCAGGTATTGCTGTCGGGATGGCTACGAACATTCCTCCACATAATCTTACTGAATTGATTGAAGCGATAAAACATCTGATCTCCTTTCCCGAAGCTTCTAATATAGACTTGATGCAGCATGTTAAAGGGCCTGATTTTCCCACAGGGGGTATTATTGTTGGTCATGAAGGGATTAAGTCTGCCTATACAAATGGTCGCGGGATCATTAAGTTACGCGGTCTTGTCAAGGTGGAGAAGAAAGATAAAGGTAGAAATCAACTTGTAATCAGTGAACTTCCTTACCAGCAGAATAAAGCTAAACTGGTTGAAAGAATTGCTGAAATAGTAAAAGAGCGTAAAATGGAAGGCATTACTGATTTACGTGATGAATCAGATCGTAGTGGCGTACGAATTGTTATAGAAATAAAAAAGGACTATGATCCACAGGTTATTATTAACCAACTTTACAAATTTACTTCACTTCAACAGACTTATGGAATAATTATGCTCGCCCTTGTTGACGGTCAACCCCAGGTTTTAGACTTAAAAAAAATGCTGGTCTACTATCTTGAACATCAGAAAGATGTTATCAGGCGCCGATCCCAGTTTGACTTGAGACGGGCAGAAGAAAGATTGCATATAGTCGAAGGATTATTAATTGCCCTGGACCGTCTGGATGAAGTCATTGCTCTCATTCGGGCTTCAAAAGATGTGAAAACAGCCCGGGAAGGCCTGATGAAGATGCTGGAGATATCAGAAAAACAGGCCCAGGCGATTCTTGACTTGCGTCTGCAGCGGTTAACGCAGCTCGAAATCTCAAAATTAGCCGAAGAAAAACAACAGCTTTTAGATAATATTAACTATTTCCGCAGGGTTCTCGAAGATGATTCTCTGGTGAAAGAGATTATCCGCGATGAATTAGCCATCGTACAGAATAAACATGCTGATAATAGAAGGACCCAGATTGTTGCTGATGAAGGCGATGTGACTTTAACCGATCTGATCTTTCAAGAAGATGTTGTTATAACTTTGACCGACCGTGGTTACATCAAAAGGATGCCTTTAACCACTTATCGCAGCCAGCATAGGGGTGGCAGGGGAGTCCTCGGCATGCAGACTCGAGAGAATGACCATGTGGAACAGTGTCATGTAGCCTCAACTCACGATAAACTGCTTTGTTTTAGCAACCGGGGCAAGGTTTACCTTCTTCAGATCCACGAAATACCTGAGTCGGGAAGGCAATCCAGGGGCACAGCTCTTGTCAACCTGCTTCCCCTTGAAGAAAAAGAGTATATAACAGCGACTTTGCCGATTGATCAATTCAGTGATGATCGTTACCTGTTAATGGTTACTGCACATGGAACTATTAAAAAAACATTGCTTAAGGAATACAGAAATACCCGTAAAAGTGGGCTTACTGCCCTGAATCTATCAGCTGAAGATGAATTAATGGCAGTAAAACTGACCAGGGGTAAGGAAGAAGTTATCGTCGGAACAAGTGCCGGCCTTTTTGTTCGCTTTCCCGAAACCCAGGTAAGGGCGATGGGTCGAGCAGCCAGGGGGGTAAAAGCTGTTACACTTGGCCCTGAAGACAGGGTGATTGGCGCCGATCTGGTAACTGCCGATCACCAGCTGCTAATTGGCTCTGCAAAAGGTTACGGTAAAAGGGTTTCAGTCAGTGAGTTTAGTGCTCGCCGCCGTGGAGGAAAGGGTATGATTGGTATGAAAACAACCTCTAAGAGCGGTCCCCTGGCAATATTTATAGTTTTAAGTGGCAAAGAAGAAGAATTTATGATTATTACTGCCCGGGGAGTAATTAACCGGCAAAAAATTGAACGGGTTTCACTTATGGGGCGATACGCTCGCGGAGTGACCCTGATCAGGCTGGATAAAGAGGACAGGATTGTTAATCTTCTTGGGTTAGAATAGTTGTAAAAACTGATCAAAAAGAAAGGATACCGGGTCTGTGACTGAAAAAAGAACAGTTAAAATTACTGACACTTCATTGCGCGATGCTCACCAATCCCTGCTGGCAACACGAATGCGGCTTGTAGAAATGCTGCCGATAGTCGAATTAATGGATCAAATAGGTTACCACTCCCTGGAAGTATGGGGTGGAGCTACGTTTGATTCTTGCATGCGTTTTCTTGATGAAGATCCCTGGGAGCGACTAAGGCAACTGCGTAAAGGTTTTAAAAACACCCGCCTGCAAATGCTGCTGCGTGGTCAGAATATAGTAGGCTACCGTCACTACCCTGATGATGTCCTGGTTGAATTTATTAAGAAGGCCGTGGCAAACGGGATCGATATAATTAGAATCTTTGATGCATTAAATGACCTGCGGAATATGGAAAAGGCAATTTATGCAACCAAAAAAGAAGAGGCCCATGCCCAGGGTACAATCAGTTACACGATTAGCCCGTTTCATAATATTGATTACTTTGTCCGGGTTGGTCTTGATCTTAAGAATATGGGTGCCGACTCAATATGCATTAAAGATATGGCCGGGTTGATTTCCCCTTATGATGCTTATGAGCTGGTTGGTCGTCTAAAAAGTGAAGTTGGGCTGCCTGTCCAGATGCACTGTCATTATACCAGCGGAATGGCTTCCATGGCTTACCTTAAGGCAGTGGAGGCTGGCGCTGATGTTATAGATACCGCCACGGCATCGCTGGCGATGGGAACAAGCCAACCTGCTACTGATAGCATGGTAGCTGCTTTTCAGAGAACCCCTTATGATACCGGGTTGGACCTGGAGCTTTTAACAAAAGTGAGCGATCATTTCAAGGAGATCAGCTGCGGGTATGAAATACCCAGGGATGTTATGGGAGTTGATACCAATGTACTTAATTACCAAATACCGGGTGGCATGATTTCCAACCTGGCATCACAGTTAGCCGAACAGAAAGCGACTCATCTCTTAAAAGATGTTCTTGCTGAAGTGCCGCGGGTAAGGGCTGAGCTGGGTTACCCACCCCTGGTAACACCAAGCAGCCAGATTGTTGGGACCCAGGCAGTAGTAAATGTATTAAGTGGTGAACGTTATAAAATGGTTTTAACCGAGGTCAAGAATTACATGAAGGGTCTCTATGGAAAACCACCTGGAGAAATCAATCCTGAGCTGCAAAAAAGTATTCTCAAAGATGACGAGCCGATTACCGGGAGGCCGGCTGATCTTTTGGAGCCACAGCTGGAGAAAGCAAAGAAGGAAATTGCCGAATTTATTGAACAGGAAGAAGATGTTCTTTCATATATTATTTTTCCTAATGTTGCAGTTGACTTTTTCAAAAGACGTAAAGGTGTGCTTCCCCCGTTGGAGTTAAATAGTAGTTGTGCGGCCGGGGGTAATGCTGACCAAAGTCAGAAAAAAAATAACAAACAAAACAATCTTCAGCCTGGATCACTTTTCATGGTAGATGAAAACCTGGTCTGGTTTGATGAAAATAACATAGTTTATCCTGTGTCTTAAAGGTTTTAGCTCTGGATTTCAATCGAAAAAACTATAATCACTGAAGGCCCTTAAGTGTATGATCACAATACAAACGGCTTAGTCACCAAAGTTTTGTAGTGTTTTAATAATTGCTAAATTGTTGACACTCCGGGTAGTGAGGGCTATAATATTATTCAATCTTCTGTAATACAGGCTGAGAAGGACAGGAGTAAGCAATGATCTTTTTTAGAGAGCCGGACCTGGTGGAAGCCGGTAAAGTTAATTGCTGAATGTCGGTCCGGAGTCGCCCGGTAGAAATTTTAGTAAACCGGGCCGGTTTGATACCGTTACCATCATTAATAAGACGATGCACCTTTGTTTGCTTGCAAAAGGCAATTATGTAAAAAGGGTGGTACCGCGGAGGAAGTCCCTTCGCCCCTTTGGGCGAAGGGTATTTTTATACTTACACACTTCAAGAAAAGGGGTGATGTAGATGGGTCGGGTAATCTACATGAACGGCCGGCTGGTGCCGGAAAATGAGGCTGTAGTCTCAGTTTTTGATCACGGTTTCCTCTATGGTGACGGAGTTTTTGAGGGGATCAGGGCTTACAACGGTCGAATATTCAAGTTAGAGGAGCATATTCTAAGGTTATTTGAATCAGCCCATTCGATTATGCTGCCTATACCAGTTGACCATCATCATATGGTCAGGGCTGTTGTGGATACAGTAAATGCCAATAAACTAAGTGATGCGTACATCAGAGTGGTTGTTTCTCGCGGTGTTGGCGATCTTGGATTGGATCCGCAAAAATGTAAAGAATCCCGGGTAGTTATTATAGCAGATAAAATTAAGCTTTTTCCGGAGGAATTATATGAAGAAGGCTTGAGCGTTGTAACTGTTGCAACTCGTCGAAATAGTGCTGATGCTCTTGATCCGAAAATTAAATCATTAAATTATCTTAACAATATCCTGGTTAAACTTGAAGCGAATCGGGCCGGTGTGTTTGAAGCGGTAATGATGACGAGCCAGGGTTTTATTTGTGAAGGGTCCGGCGATAATATTTTTATATACCGGAAGGGCAAGCTAATTACCCCTCCGCCTTACCTGGGGATCCTGGAAGGTATCACCAGGGAGGCGATTATGCAGCTGGCTCGCAAGGAAGAAATCCAGGTTGAAGAAGCGCCTTTTACCCGTCATGATCTTTATGTTGCAGAAGAATGTTTCCTGACCGGTACTGCAGCGGAGGTGATACCGGTTACAGAAGTGGACAGGCGTATTATTGGCAGCGGAAAGCCTGGTCCAATTACCCGCCGATTGATGGAAAGGTTTCGCGAGCTGACCAGCAATGAAGGTGTTCCATTGCTTTAAGGTTTAGGATTTACACAGCATATACTTGTTTAAATTTGAAATAAATTACAGGAGGCTTGCCATGCGCAGTAGTAAAGTAACAGGGGGTCTTGACCGGGCACCCCACCGCTCATTGTTTAAAGCAGCAGGATTTCATCCTGAAGAATTAGAACAGCCTTTGGTCGGAATTGTTAACTCATCCAACGAAATAGTCCCCGGCCATGTTCATCTGGACATCATTGCTAATGCAGTCAAGGCAGGGGTGAGAATGGGAGGTGGCACCCCTGTGGAGTTTTCTACAATTGCTGTATGTGACGGGATTGCCATGAACCATACCGGCATGCACTATTCTTTGGCCAGCAGAGAAGTTATTGCCGACAGTATTGAGTTGATGGTAGAATCACACTGTTTTGACGCACTGGTGCTTGTTACGAACTGTGACAAAATAACCCCAGGGATGATGATGGCAGCAGCAAGGTTGAACCTGCCTGCAATTATAGTCAGTGGAGGGCCGATGCTGGCAGGCGAGTATAAAGGAGAAAAAATTGATTTAAGCAATCTGTTTGAAGGAGTAGGTGCAGTCCGGGCCGGCCGGGTTACAAAAGAAGAACTGGAAGAAATGGCATCAAAAGCCTGTCCTGGTTATGGTTCTTGCGCCGGCATGTTTACTGCCAACTCAATGAATTGTATAGCTGAAGCCCTGGGAATAGCACTCCCCGGAAACGGGACCATCCCTGCAGTTAGCGCTGAACGGACGATATTGGCTAAAGAAGCAGGTCGGCAGGTAATGAACCTGTTGCGGGAAAAGATGAATATTAACAAAATACTGGTGGAAGGGGCAATTGAAAATGCCCTGGCTGTTGATATGGCCCTTGGCTGTTCAACAAATACACTGCTGCATTTGACAGCGCTTGCTTATGAATGTGGCTTAAGGCTTGATTTAGACCGGGTGAATACTGTAAGTGAGCGAACACCGCAGCTTTGCCTGCTCAGCCCGGCAGGCCCCTATCACATCGAAGACTTAGCAAGGGCCGGCGGTGTTTCAGCAGTAATGAAAGAGTTAGCGGAAGCTGATTTGCTTGATGCCAGCCTGATCACAGTGACTGGCAAAACTGTTGCGGATAATATCCTGGGTGCAGAAACAAGCGACCGCTCAGTGATCCATAGTGTTAAAGAACCGTACAGGTCAAAAGGTGGGCTGGCTGTGCTTTTTGGCACCCTTGCTCCCGGAGGTGCGGTAGTCAAGCAGGGGGCTGTCGCTTCATCTATGCAGTCTTTTAAAGGTCCGGCAAGAGTATTTGACAGTGAAGAAAATGCTGTCGAGGCTATCAATAAAGGGGCAATAACAGCAGGATCTATAGTGGTTATTCGCTATGAAGGTCCTCGCGGCGGTCCGGGTATGCGTGAAATGCTGTCGCCTACATCGGTACTGGCTGGAATGGGTTTAGATGATAAGGTGGCCTTAATTACTGATGGCCGCTTTTCCGGGGCAACAAGAGGTGCTTCAATAGGCCATGTATCTCCCGAAGCTGCGGCTGGTGGTCCAATAGCCCTGGTTCGGGAAGGGGATCTAATTTCAATAGATCTGCCCGGGCATTCATTAAATTTACTCGTTTCCGAAGAAGAACTGGTTAAGCGCCGGGATAACTTGAAACAACCGCAGCAAAAAATTAACCGGGGTTACTTAAAACGCTATGCCAGCCAGGTTTCTTCGGCGGGAAGCGGCGCTGTCTTAAAGAATCCTGCATTAAAAGAAACAGGTGATTATAGATGAAGAAAAAGATGATGAAAGGCTCGGCAATGATTTTATCTGCCTTAAAAGAAGAAGGGGTTAATGTTGTTTTTGGTTACCCTGGAGGAGCCGTTTTGCCTCTTTATGATCATTTGTTTGATTCCAACCTGAAACATCTCCTGGTTCGTCATGAACAGGCAGCAGTTCATGCTGCTGACGGTTATGCGCGGGTAACCGGGCAACCCGGGGTGGTTTTTGCCACTTCCGGTCCTGGAGCAACCAACCTGGTAACCGGTATCGCCAATGCTTACATGGATTCAGTACCCCTTGTTCTTATTACCGGCCAGGTGCCCAGAGCTTTTATTGGCACGGATGCTTTCCAGGAAGCAGATATAACCGGTATTACCATGCCAATAACCAAGCATAATTACCTTGTAAAGGATGCTGATCAACTTCCTTCTATTTTGTCGGAAGCATTTTACCTTGCTTCGACCGGGCGTCGTGGGCCAGTTTTAATCGATGTTCCAAAGGATATTTTTGATCAGGAAGGACATTTTATTTATAACCGAAAGTGCGAAATACCTGGTTATAAGCCCACCTATGATGGACATGTCGGCCAGATTAGCCGGGCTGTAAAAGCTATAAAAAATGCTCAGAGACCGGTTATTTTCGGGGGCGGTGGTTTAATCAGGGCGGGTGCATCAGAGGTCCTAAGCAAACTTGTTGAAAAAGCACGTATCCCGGTAATTCTCTCCCTGATGGGCCTCGGGGCTTATCCTGGCGATATAGATCTATATCTAGGTATGCCCGGTATGCACGGCAGTATTACTGCCAACTACGCCTTGAGTGAAGCAGATCTGATTATTGCAGCCGGTGTACGTTTTGATGACCGGGTAACCGGCAAGCTGGAGTCTTTTGCCAATAATGCCAAAATAATTCATATAGATATTGATCCGGCTGAAATCGGGAAGAATGTTAAAATTGATATTCCCATTGTTGGAGATGTCAGGGTAGTTCTAGAAGCGCTTTTTCAAAAGCTTCAGCCCGGGCATACCGTTGAGTGGTTAAGGCAGATTGAAAACTGGAAAATAAATAATCCTATGCCCGGTGTTTTAAAAAGTTCAGGCGGCACCGTAAAACCCCAATTCGTAATCAGGGAATTAAGCAGGCTTAGTAAAGAAGAAACTGTTGTTGCTACTGATGTCGGGCAGCACCAGATGTGGGCAGCACAGCATTTTATCATTCGCAAACCATGTACTTTTTTAACATCCGGAGGCCTGGGAACAATGGGTTATGGTTTTCCGGCTGCTATTGGTGCCAGGCTGGCTGCTCCAGAAAGTAATGTTGTTTGCATAACCGGTGATGGCAGTTTCCAGATGAACATCCAGGAATTGGCCACAGCGGTTAATAACCGACTTGACATAATTATAGCCGTAATCAATAACGGCTACCTGGGTATGGTTAGACAATGGCAGGATATGTTTTATAATAAACGTTATTCACATACCGTCTTAGAAGGCAATCCCGACTTTGTGCGACTGGCAGAAGCTTACGGAGCAAAAGGCCTGCGTGCTAAAAATGAAGAGGAAACTACTGCTGTAATTAAACAGGCCTTGAGTGAAAAAGGGCCGGTAGTAATCGATTTTGTTGTTGAGCCTGAAGAAAACGTTTACCCGATGGTGGCCCCTAATTGTCCCATAAACGATATTATAGTTGGGAGTGATCAACTTTGAAACATATTCTTGCTGTTCTGGTTGAAGATAAACCGGGTGTGCTGACCAGGGTTGCCGGTTTGTTCAGCCGACGGGGTTTTAATATCGAAAATATTGCCGTTGGGGAAACAAATAATCCAGGTATTTCCCGGATGACTATCACTGTAGAAGGCAGTGAAACGATTATTGAACAGGTTATCAAACAACTGCATAAGCTGGTCAATGTGATCAAGGTCAGCAATCTTTCTGAAGAACCATCGGTGATGCGTGAACTGATGCTGATCAAGATTACTGCTGAATCAGGCAGCCGCAGTGATATTCAACAAATAGTAGAAACATTTCGGGGAAAGGTGATTGATGTTTCTCCTGAGTCGATGATCATTGAAGTGACGGGAAATGAAGAAAAAATGGAAGCAATTAAATTGCTCTTTATAGATTTTGGTATAAAGGAAATAGTCAGAACAGGTAAAGTTGCTTTGCTCCGTGGCACTAGAATAACCAGTGAGAGTTAAACTCTATTTTTACTAGACCAAATAGGTTGGAAGCGGGTTTCAGCCGCATAACAAGACCGGTTTAAAAACTTCTGGATAAGGTGATTTTCTATTTGCATTTTTTTTATGATAATGATAAGGTTTATATGTTGATAACCCGTTAATAATATTTGCCTTTCTGTATTATGGAGCAAGGTGACATTGAGGAGGCTTATGCATGAAGAACTATAACAGCGAAAATATTCGCAATGTAGCATTAATATCCCACGGCAGTGCTGGAAAAACCTCTCTAACAGAAGCACTGCTTTTTATGTCCGGGACGATTAACCGTCAGGGGAAAATTGAAAATGGAAATACTACGACGGATTATGATCCCGATGAAATCAAGAAGCAGGTTACAATAAATGTTGGTTTGGCCCCCCTTGAGTGGGATGGTGTTAAAATCAACCTGCTTGATACGCCCGGNTATTTTGACTTTATTGGTGATGTTCTCGGAGCTTTGCGAGTTGCTGATAGTGTTGTTACAGTAGTCTGTGCCGTTTCCGGTGTAGAAGTTGGTACTGAAAAAGTATGGAGTTATGCAGATGATTTTAATCTGCCGCGCCTGGTCGTAATTAACAAGCTGGATCGTGAAAATGCAGATTATGAGGGTACACTGGAGCAGTTAAGAACTAGTTTTGGACACAATGTTGCCCCCCTACAAATGCCGATTGGCCAGGAGGCAGATTTTAACGGAGTTGTTGATTTAATCAAGCAAAAGGCCCTTATATTTTCTGATGACGGAATGAAGGTTAAAGAAGATGATATTCCTGAAGACCTGGTTGCGCAGGCACAGGAATTAAGGGAAAAGCTGGTTGAGGCGATTGCCGAGGCAGACGATGCTCTTTTAGAAAAATACCTTGACGGTGAAGAGTTAAGCGATGAAGAAATTAATAAGGGGTTGCGGCTAGGAGTGCTTCAAGGTAAAACTATCCCCGTTCTATGTTGTGCCGCCACTAAAAACATAGGCACAAAGCCCCTGCTTGATTTTATAAAGCGTTATCTTCCCACTCCTTTAGATCAGAAAGAAATTAAAGGTTATAAACCGGGGAGTGATGAAGAGTTTACCCGCAAGCTTAGTGCCGATGAGCCGCTTTCAGCTTTTGTCTTTAAAACTTTAGCCGATCCATATGTCGGGCGGATTAACTATTTCCGGGTTTACTCCGGTAAGATCGAACCTGACAGCCAGATATTTAACTCCACTCAGGATATAACGGAACGTTTCGGACAGGTTTTCTCAATGAGGGGGAAAAATCAAATTCCAATGGAAGAAGTTGTTACCGGTGATATAGCCTGTGTGGCCAAGCTGCAGAGTACTATTACCGGCGACACATTTTGTGATCGTAATAATCCAATCATCTTCCCTGAACTTCAATTTCCCGAACCGGTTATTTCCTTTGCAGTTGAACCAAAAACCAAAGGCGATGAGGACAAGGTTAGCAGTGGGTTGTCCCGTTTTTTGGAAGAAGATCCGACTTTCCAGCTGGAAAGAAGAGCCGAAACAAAACAGACAGTTATTTCCGGCCTGGGTGAGCTCCATCTGGATATAATTGTTAACCGTTTAGCCCAGAAATTTGGAGTTGATGTAGAATTATCTACACCCAAAGTGCCCTATAAAGAAACAATCCAGGGTCAGGCCAAGGTAGAAGGCAAACATAAGAAACAATCCGGTGGCCGCGGCCAGTTCGGGCATGTATTTATTGAGCTTGAACCGGCTGAAACCGGAGAAGGACTGGTTTTTGAAAATAAGATTTTTGGAGGTTCCGTCCCCAGGCAATATGTGCCGGCAGTAGAAAAAGGGGTTAATGAAGCGATGGAAGAAGGAGTTGTTGCCGGATACCCGGTGGTTGATGTAAAAGTTAGGCTGGTTGATGGTTCTTACCATACTGTTGATTCATCTGAAATGGCTTTTAAAGTTGCCGGAGCACAGGCATTTCGCAAAGGAATGGAACAGGCCGGTGCAGTTTTGATGGAACCGATTATGAATGTTGAAGTGATTGTTCCCGAGACCTTTATGGGTGACATCATGGGGGATTTGAACAGTAAAAGAGGAAGAATTCAGGGCATGGAGCCCGAAGGTAATTTGCAAAAAATTAGAGCCCAGGTGCCGATGGCAGAAATGTTCAGATACTCTATTGACTTGCGATCCATGACCCAGGGTCGCGGCTTCTTTACCTCTGAATTTTCTCACTACGAAGTGGTGCCCAACCAGGTAGCAGAACAGATTATAGCAGATGCCAGGGCAGAAAAAGAAGAAGAGGCATAAAATCGATTTTTTTACTCGTTGATATTAAGTATGGGACTGCTCTACAGGTAGTCCCATTTTCAATGATTTTGATCAGTGGTTTTAAAGGTTTTAAGTACAATTTATTGTGTCCCCCTATATTATGTTATTTCTGCAATATAATAGTTTCTCATTTTATTTGCCTGTTGTGATATAATCATGCTGTACCATATTCATGTTAAGGGTGTGCTCTTTAGGAGTGGTTAGCAGATGAAACGTAAAAGGGTGGCTGTTATTTTCGGTGGAAGATCAGGGGAGCATGTTGTTTCTCTTCGTTCAGCAGCATCTATTATGGAAGCTATTGATAAAGATTGTTTTGAAGTTATTCCGATTGGTATTACCAGGGAGGGAGCCTGGCTGGCCGGTGCGGATGCCTGGCTTTCACTTTGGGAAAATCGTCCTCCCCGGGAAGCCACACCTGCTGTTATGTTAACTGACCCTACCCGGCCCGGACTGCTTGTACAGTCACCCGGTTCTCCTGACAAATGGGTTCATCAGCCAGTTGACATAGTTTTTCCTGCATTACACGGTACTTATGGTGAAGACGGCACTATCCAGGGTTTGTTCGAAATGTCCGGTATCCCCTATGTTGGTTCTGGTGTGCTTGCTTCCAGTATAGCCATGGACAAGGTTAAAATGAAAATACAATTTAAAGAACACGGTTTGCCGATAGCTCCTTTTATCCATTTTTATCGTTGGGAGTGGAACAACCGGAAGGATAAATGGGAAGAACAGGTTAGAAATAAAATTGGTTATCCCTGTTTTATCAAACCTGCTAACCTTGGTTCAAGTGTCGGTATTACCAAGGTTCAATCAAACGATGAATTGGCAGTGGCAGTTGAGGAAGCTCTGCTTTATGATGAGAAAGTAATCGTCGAAAGCTTAATCGAAGGCCGGGAAGTTGAGTGTAGTGTGCTGGGCGATATTGAACCACTGGCTTCTCGTCCGGGAGAGGTAATACCCTGCAATGAATTCTATGATTACCGGGCAAAATATATTGATGATCGTTCCGAACTGGTTATTCCTGTTGAATTGGGTTCAAAGCTGGAGAGCATCATCAGGGATTACTCAATAAAAGCCTTTCAGGCTGTAGAGGCAAGTGGCCTGGCCCGGGTAGATTTTTTTGTCGACTCCAGCACTGAAACTGCAACCCTGCTTGAGATTAACACGATCCCTGGATTTACCAGCATCAGTATGTATCCCAAGCTTTGGGAGGCAAGCGGGATAAGTTATGATGAGCTGCTCCGCCAGCTCCTGGAGCTTGCTGAGAACCGCTTCCAACGCCGCCGGGAACTAATGGTTTCCCCGCCTGAATAATAATGTTTACCATGTATAGAAAGCCATACCAACATATTACCATTAAGCAGGAATAACAAAACTGTGTGTAGAACCAAGGGCTACCATCGATCTATCCGTGGTGAGACAATCATTATTAATGGGGTGAGACTGATGAGCGAGGACCGCCAACAGTCACTTATTGAGTTGATGAGTGAAACAAATTCTACCCCCTTTCAACGGGATAATTCAAAACCTATACCAGAAGAGATAGATACAGAAAAAAAACTTGCCCGGTTAAAAGAAGATGCTTTAAGCTGTACGCGTTGTGCTTTAAGAAAGGGTTGCAGGCAGGTTGTTTTTGGTGAAGGAAATCCAAATGCGCATCTTATGATGGTTGGTGAAGGACCGGGGAGCGATGAAGATCGTCTGGGGATGCCTTTTGTCGGCCGGGCAGGTCAATTGCTGGATCGGATCCTGGAGGCAGCTCAAATAAAGCGCCAGGAAATATATATTACCAATGTAGTTAAATGCCGACCAACTGGTAATCGCTTGCCTTTGCAGCCGGAAGTAGATTCCTGCCTTTGCTTTCTGCAAGAACAAATAAAAATAATCAATCCAGAAATTGTGATTTGTCTTGGAGCGCTTGCCACGAGAACATTAATTGATAAAGATGCTTCCATAACCCGCAGCCGTGGAAACTGGTATAAGTTCGGCACCCGTCTTTATATGGCAACTTTTCATCCGGCTGCCCTGCTTCGTGATCCCGGTAAGAAGAAATATGTCTGGGAAGATTTTAAGCAGATAGTAAAGGTCTGTAACAGTGACGATAACGGAGGCCAAGGTCAATGAGCAACGAATTAATTTTAATAGTTGATGATGAAAAAACACTGGTTAAGGCTTTAACCTTCAATCTGGAAAAAGAGGGTTTTCGAGTTGAACCGGCTTATGACGGGGAAGAAGCACTGCAGAAAGTCTTTTCTTTAAAACCGGATGTGGTGGTTCTTGATTTGATGTTACCTGAGGTTGATGGTTTTGAAGTTTGCCGGCGAATTCGTAAAAAACTGGATACCCCTATTATTATGCTTACTGCCCGCAGTGAAGATATTGATAAAGTCCTTGGCCTCGAACTTGGCGCAGACGATTATCTCACCAAGCCTTTTAATTCAAGAGAGCTGGTTGCCCGGATTAAGGCTGTTTTACGGCGGAGTAAGGCAATTGAAGAGGAATCGAAAAAGCAGATTCAAATAGGAAAACTCCAGATTGACCTTTTACAGCATAGAGTTCGTCTTGAGGGTAAAGAAATCAGTGTTACTTCAAAGGAATTTGCCCTGCTGAGTTTTCTTGCCATTAATGCAGGCAATGTGTACTCCCGTGAACAGCTTCTGGAGCAGGTTTGGGGTTATGATTATTATGGTGATGTGCGCACGGTGGATGTCCATATCAGGCATCTTCGGGAAAAAATTGAGAAGGATCCGGCTAACCCGAACTTTATTATAACAGTATGGGGTACGGGCTACAAGCTTAGGGAGGACCTTTGATGGCAAGGTTTTATAGTATCCGTTTTCGCCTTACAGCTACTTTTTTGACGATTATCCTGGCAGTGATGTTGATTATCAGTCTATTTTTATACAATATTCTTGAGCGTTATCACATGAATAATTTATTGATCCACCTCGAACGTACCGGTTTCCTGGCTTCTGAATTTCTTGTCGGGCACCTGCGCGGCCAAATTGATACAATACGTCTGAGCTCTCTTGCGGAAAATATTAGCCGCCAGGCTGACGCTAGAGTAGTGTTTATCGATGATAAGGGTTTGGTGGTTGGGGATTCTGTTCGGGTTGGAGGACTTCTTAATCAAACTCTTGAACATGAAGATGTTCAAATCGCCCTGGCAGGAGAAGTTAGCAGCAGTACTACTTACAGCACACGAATTGAACATCAGGTAAAACAGATAGCCATTCCGGTAAAAGAAGATAACAACACAATTATTGGAGTAATTTTTTTATCAACTTCGCTGGAAGGTGTAAATCAAACCCTTGCCGATATTCGGATCTTTTTGTTTTTAGCTACACTACTGGCTATGGCGGTGGTAGGTGGAGGTTCTGTTGTTCTGGCTCGTCGTTTTACCGGCCCTTTAGAAGAACTCACCATGGCGGCAAAAAAAATGTCGGAAGGCAACCTAGATCAGCATATTGTTTTTTCTTCAGAAGATGAAATTGGCCGGTTGGCTGAGCAGTTTAATATTATGGCCAGGCGCCTGAATTATTATACAAAGAATTTGAAAAAATTTGCTGCTGATGTTGCTCATGAAGTACGCACTCCACTAACAACAATGAGCTTGTTAACCAAGTCGCTGAAAGAGCATGACATGGAACCGAAGCAGCAAAAAGAATTTATTGAAGACCTGGACAATGAGCTTGATCGTCTGGTTGCACTGGTTAACGATTTACTTGAACTTTCTAAGCTGGAAAAGAACAAAGTTGAGTATGAAAAAATAAGCATGAATACATTGCTTCAAGATATGATTGGAGAAAACAAGTATCGTTTTGAGCGGGCTGGTTTAAACCTGGCTGGTTTTATACCGGACCAGAGCTTAAAGGTTTTTGCTGTGCCCAGACAACTGCGCCAGGTTGTTTCCAACCTGCTGGACAATGCTTTAAATTATACGCCCCCCGGGGGAATGGTTACAATATCCCTGTACCAGGATGGTTCAGAAGTGATCACAAAAGTGGAAGATACTGGAAGCGGTATCCCCAAAGAAGATCAAAGCTTCATTTTTGAACGATTTTTCCGGGTCGACCGGGCCCGCTCCAGAGAAGGAGGCGGTACAGGGCTTGGTCTGGCTATTGTCAGTGAAATAATTGCCAAGCATAATGGCCGGGTGTGGGTGGAAAGTGAAGAAGGCCGGGGAAGTAGTTTTTATTTTGCCCTGACGGCTGTTGAGGAATAAATTTGTTATAAAAATTTAATACTATATCAATAATATTTAAAGTTTTGGTTTTAGATTATAGTTATTATTATGATAAAATATTTTGTACTCTGGTTTTGATCCGGAGGTGTTTGGTTTATGAAACGCATTCAACCATTTCATTATATAGCTGCACTGGCTGGCTTATTTGTTCTGACCGGGCTGTATTTTTTTGTTTTGCAGCTATTACCCGAGCCTGAACATGCTGGAATAACCGTAGAACCCCAGGGGCAGAATCAGGGTGGAGCCCTTTATGATCTCTGGTTTACCAGTGCCAAACTATATGATCTTAGTGTTGACCATAATCTGACTGGCATAATACTTGCTAATGATGAAAACAAGGTCAGTTTGTTGGATCGGGATCGAAAACTACGTTGGGATAAAAGCTTCTCTACTGCCCCGAAACAGGCAAAAATATCTTCCTGTGGCAACTATGTAGTTACCGGTACTGAAGGTGGCTTAATCTCGTTTGTTTCAACGGATCAAGAATTTTCCTGGGAAGATGAAGGGCTGCCAGTTGATCATATTGCTGTTTCTCCTAACGGCAACTGGGTAGTTGCTGCNCGTTCTAAGCTTGACGAGGAAGAATATCATATTGACTTTTTTAATCGGGATGGCGAACTGAAGTGGACGATTGAACGCAGCCTGGTTGAGAACCTCTTTTTTGCAGGTGAGCATCTTGATCAGGCTAATATTTTATATACTCATCATGAAGACGAACAACCGGTTTTTTCTGCCTTGGATCTTGATGGAAATGAACTCTGGGCTTATCCAGGACAGTCCCTGGTTGCTGTATCCAGGCATGGCAGTCGTATGGCAGCTGTTGGAAATAAAAACCTGATTGTCTATGACTCCCAGGGTAAGGCTTTATGGGAAACTGATCTCTCTTTTGAGGCTAAAACAGTTATTTTTAATCCTCAAAATTACAACCGCCTCCTGGTTTATGGTGATCAAGAAGGAGCCGATGAAAACCTTTTTTATTATGATTTAACTGATGACTTGCTCTGGCAAAAGCGGGTAGCTGATGGTTCACTATTCTCTTTCACAGCTGATGGGCAGCATATAGTCAGTAGTTCGTGGCGTCATTACCGGGAAGATTATACCCGGATGAAAATTTTAAATCGGCATGGTGATAAAATTAATAGTTGGGAAGTTGCTATGCGTGTCGAGAAGTTGATTAAATCTGGTCATCCGCTCTTAATTGTGGTGGGAGGCGATGACGGATATATTGATATCATTAACCTGGAAACTTTGTTAATTGAAAATGATAAAGAAGTGTCGACTGTTCCAATTTATAACCCGGTTTCGACCGAAAAGAGACCAAATGAAACCAGCATTCTTTTATATTTTATTGATGAGAGCACCAACCTGGTTCCGGTAACCAGGACAATTACCAAGACAGACGATCCTTTGCAAGCTGCCCTGGAAGAATTGATTCGGGGTCCATCCCGGGGGAGCGCACTTTACCGCACTATTCCTGCAAAGGATGTTGCCATTGAAGTTGATTTTATAGAAGAGAAAGGGCGTCTTAACCTGGATCTTTCACCTGAACTGGCTGAATTAAGTGGTTTTACCCGGAGGACTACTGCTATTGAATCCATTGTACTAACTGTTAGCTCCTTTGCAAAGGTTAAAGAAATAATTATTACTGTTGAGGGCAAAATGATTGAGGATTTCGGTGAAGATCTAACTCTTGAACAGCCACTGGCACCTCATCGCTGGAATAAACCGGTTTATGTACCGATTATGAGCGGCAATCGTTATTACCTTTCGATAAGAGAAATGAGCCGTGATGATCAAGAAGCTGATTTACAACAACTGATTGAGCAGTCCCTGCGCGCCTGCCGGATGCTTCCTTTCGTGCCTGCTGACCTGAAGATGATTGACTTGAGAATTTCTCAGGAGCAAATACAAGTTAACCTTAACAGCACTTTCAAGAAAATATTACCAGATAAAGTCAGCAGTCAAAATATTCTTCAAGCAGAACTGATCCTTGATTCATTGTTTATGACCATATTTGAAAACAGCCCTGCCCAAAGGGTGGAATTCCTAATTGAGGGCGAAAGCTGGACTGCTCCAGCAGGCTACCCGTCTCTCAGCCGTTTTTATCATCGCCCCTATTATATTAATCCTGAGCAGTAGCGGTATTAACCGGTATAGAATGTATAATTGGGTTTGTCGATAGAAAAGAATTTGTAAATTACTCTTCTTTGAGCTAAAATAATGGATAAAGTGCAAGGAGACAGTATATGCAAAAGCTTAAAGAAGAGATCGCACAACTAATAGCCCCGTTAGTCGCACTCGAACCTGTTGAAGTTATTGAACTTCTTGAAATCCCCCCCGAAGCCGAGTACGGCGATATTGCTTTTCCCTGTTACACGCTTGCTAAAAAGAACAAACAATCTCCACCGGTTATAGCTAAAGATCTGGGTGATAAACTGGCCGGGCGAGAAGGTGTATACTGGCAAAAGGCTGTTCCCCGGGGCCCATACCTTAACTTCCACATTGCGCCGGCCTCTTATAATTTGGAAATACTTCAGAATATAATAGAGCAAGGTCAGACCTATGGCAATACCAATTTAGGAAATGGTCAAAACGTGACCATAGATTATTCTTCCCCAAATATTGCCAAGCCATTTGGAGTAGGTCATATCCGTTCAACAGTTATAGGACATTCTCTCTATCTGCTCTATAAAGCTCTCGGCTATAACAGTATTGGCATTAACCATCTTGGCGATTGGGGTACGCAATTTGGCAAACTAATTGTTGCTTACAAGCACTGGGGTGAAGAAGAGCGTCTTGAAGAAGATCCTGTTGATTATCTCTACCGGCTTTATGTGCAGTTTCACCAGCAGGCTGAAGAAGATCCCTCTTTAGATGACGAAGCTCGTTCATGGTTTAGATCGTTAGAAAATGGTGATGCAGAAGCTGTTGCTTACTGGGAACGTTTTCGTCAGCTAAGCCTTGAAACCTATGCTTCTATATATGGATTTCTTGGTATAGAATTTGAATATTACCACGGAGAAAGCCATTACAATCAGATGCTTGATCGGGTGATTAACCTCGCTCAGAAAAAAGGTATTGCCAGGGAAAGTGAAGGAGCCTTAATAATTGATCTTGAAGCGTATGACCTTCCTCCAGTTATGCTTCGTAAAAAAGACGGGGCCACCCTTTATATCACCCGGGACCTGGCTGCGGCGATCTACCGCTATGAAACCTTTGAATTTTCCCGTTCACTTTACGTAGTCGGTGCAGAGCAGACCTTGCATTTTCAGCAGCTTTTTAAAGTTCTGGAACTGCTGGGATTTAAATGGGCTTCCAATTGTGTTCATGTACCTTTTGGCATGATCCGATTTAAAGAAGGGCGTATGTCCACTCGGGCCGGTAAAATTATTCTTTTAGAGGAAGTTTTACAGCGGGCAGTAGAAATGGCCCGGGAGATTATAGAAGTAAAAAACCCTGATTTAAAAGACAAGGAAGGTGCTGCTATAGCAGTCGGCCTGGGGGCGGTTCGTTTCGGGGATTTAAGCAATGATCGGGTTAAGAATATTGAATTTGATTGGGAAAAAGCACTTGATTTTTCTGGTGAAACAGCAGCCTATATTCAATATGCGCATGCCCGGATTTGCAGCATTATAAGGAAAGCCGGTTCACAATACCTCATTTGGGATGACAGGGCTATTTCTCTTCTGCTTAAGGAAGAAGAGATAACCCTGGTAAAAAACCTGGCTTTATTGCCTGAAAAAATTATTTCCTCAGCAGAAAGTTACCGGCCATCGGTTCTGGCCCGTTATCTAATTGATGTGGCCCGGGAGTTTAACCGCTTCTATCATAATTGCCCTGTTTTAAACAGTGAACCGGAGCTACAACACGGTCGTTTATTATTAATAAATGCAACCAGGCAGGTTATTGCCAACGGACTCGGCCTGCTCGGAATTGCTGCTCCGGAAGAGATGTAACAGGAAATCGGGAGGTAATAAAATGCTGGATTTAAAATTTGTCCGGGAAAATCCGGAGATTGTCCGCCTGGCCATGAATTTAAAGGGAGAAGTGGCCGATCTTGATGGCCTTCTAGCTAAAGATTCACAACGGCGGATCCTGCTCAAAGAAGTCGAAGAATTAAAACAAACCCGCAACCTGGTTTCCAGGGAAATCGGGCAGGCCGGTGCTGATAATGAGACTTCCAGGCTGAAAAAGGAAGAAATGCGCGAAGTTTCGGCAAAAATAAAAAAACTGGATGAACAGCTGCGCCTGATTGATCATGAAATGGAACAGCTTTTGCTCAATTTGCCCAACCTTCCCGATTCGGTAGTGCCACATGGTCATGACGAAACTGATAATGTCGAAGTTCGATGCTGGGGAAAGCATCCAGAATTTGATTTTGAGCCCCTTGCGCACTGGGATATTGGGACAAATCTGGATATCATCGATTTTCCCCGGGCCGGAAAAATAACTGGCAGTCGTTTTGCGCTTTATTACGGAGCAGGTGCGAGGTTGGAGCGGGCACTTTTTAATTTTATGCTCGACCTTCATACCAGTGAACATGGTTACCGTGAAGTTTTCCCCCCTTTTCTGGTTAATTCGGCCAGCATGACAGGAACCGGACAGCTGCCCAAGTTTGCCGAGGATGCTTTTCGGGTGGAAGGGACGGATTTCTACTTGATTCCAACTGCAGAAGTTCCTGTCACTAATTTGCACCGGGATGAAATCTTGGAAGCTGAAGAACTTCCACTCAGGTATGCTGCCTACAGCGCCTGTTTCCGGGCTGAAGCAGGCGCTCATGGGCGTGATACTCGCGGCCTGATTCGCCAGCACCAGTTTAATAAAGTAGAGTTAGTCAAGTTTGTCCGACCGGAAGAGTCCATGGAAGAATTAGAAACACTGACCCGTGATGCTGAAAAGGTCTTGCAGCTTCTGGAATTACCTTACCGGGTTATGCTGATGTGCAGCGGTGACCTTGGTTTTGCCCCGGCAAAAAAATATGACCTTGAAGTATGGCTTCCGGCTTATAATACTTACCGGGAAATATCTTCCTGCAGTAATTTTACCGATTTTCAAGCCAGGCGGGCAGGTATCCGCTACCGCCCCGAGGAAGGGAAAAAAGCGCAGTTTGTTCACACCCTTAACGGCTCGGGAGTAGCTGTGGGCAGGACTGTTGCAGCCATCCTGGAGAATAACCAGCAGGAAGACGGCAGTGTAATTATACCGGAAGTGCTCCGGCCCTATTTTAACGGTAGAGAGAGGATTACAAAAGACTGATCTATAAATTTGACAAAACTTGATTTGCAACCATCATGGTTTTTCTAAGACAAGCTGCCTGTGCCATGATCTTTTGTTAGTATATCCCAGAAGATGTAACACTGAGAAGTATTTCCTGTTACAATCAGTTTTAATTCAATCAAACGGATTTGTTTCAAATTCTATCTAACTACAATTACTGAACATTTTTCTGCTTGCTGCACTACTGCATTACTGACGCTACCCAGTAAAGCTTTTTTCAATCCGCCCAGCCCTCTACTGCCAATAACAATAAAGTCGAAATTTTCTCCACAACCAACCTCTACTATAGTTTCCGCCGGATGTCCTTCTTTAAAAATTGTCCGTGCCTTTATACCTTTCTCTTCAAAAAATTTTAAAGCTTCTTTTAAGATCCTCTCAATTTCTTTTTTATTTTCTTCTTTAATTTGCATATATCTTTCTATAACATTTCTAGAATATGCCTCCATATAAGGAAGATCTTCTTCATTAACATGAATTATTGCCACATCGTTAACATTACATCCTCCGGCTATTAAAGCTGCTTTTTCTAAGGCTTTTTGACTTTGTTCCGACCCGTCAGTGCATACCAGAATTTTCATGATCAACTTCTCCCATCATTAGTTTTTGGGTGTGACCTCACCTATAATTATACTACATGTGTTATGAAATATCATAATTTTATTGGCCAGAGTTACGCCATTACCATCACGTAAACACACCATCAAGTAAACATCAATTGACACAGGTGATATGCTTTGCTATACTTTATTATGCAAATTACCCGGTTTGGGAGGGGTGTCCGAGAGGTTTAAGGAGCTGGTCTTGAAAACCAGTGACCCGAATAGGGCCGTGGGTTCGAATCCCACCCCCTCCGCCAGCAGAAAATGAGGAGAGATGGCCGAGAGGTCGAAGGCGGTCGCCTGCTAAGCGATTAAGCGGGTAAAGCCCCGCTTCGAGGGTTCGAATCCCTCTCTCTCCGCCATATGCGCCCGTAGCTCAGTCCGGATAGAGTAACTGACTACGAATCAGGAGGNCGCAGGTTCAAATCCTGCCGGGCGCACCAGTNAAANAAGGGTTTCAGGCAAGATTTACAGCCTGCAAACCCTTATATTTTCTTTGTTTATAAAAGCCAGTACTCCAATTAGCTAGAGATAAATAACTCCGTTAATTGCTTCCTCTGGTTTCATGAGTAAAGTTTCGTTGTGGGGGACCAAGCTCCCAGTCTTCCAGATCCCACCATATTATTTCTTCTTTCTCTTCTTCGGGTTGCT
>SL_5KL_010_SEDDRAFT_10000015_pt1 | contig 78462 bp, 73 predicted proteins | sample SodLakKL_010_SED_FD_9118 | JGI IMG/M metagenome (IMG submission 9118)
CTGGCAGATAGGGGTAGCCGCTTGTTTGCTCGGTGGGGTTATCGAATTACTGGGAAGTATTATTGGTCCCTGGGTACGGAATAATTTACCCCGAGCAGCCATGGTTGGGGCATTGGCTGGTGTGGCAATTTCTTTTATCGGGGGCGAACTATTTTTTCAGACATTTGAAATGCCAATTGTGGGTTCTGTTGTTTTAGCAATTATTGTTATTGGTTTGGTTGGTCGTCATGCAATGCCCTTTAAATTACCAGCCTCTTTGCTTGCAATTCTCATAGGGACAATTCTTGCCTATGTCCTTGGTAGAGCTGATGCTGGAGCGATTTCGGAAGGATTTACTCACTTTGGGTTTTATTTTCCCCTTCCCACACTTGCGGGTTTTATTGGTTTTGGCGAAATGATTGGAGTTGGAGTCCTTGCAGCAGTTATTCCGATTTCTTTATATAACTTTATAGAAACCATGAATAATGTTGAAGCCGTGGCAGGACTGGGTGATGATTATAATGTAAGGGAATGTCAGATTGTAGATGGCGCAGGAACTATTATCGGAGCTCTATTTGGCAATGTTTTCCCCACAACCGTCTATATTGCTTCCACTGGTGCAAAGGAAATGAAAGCGGGAAGGGGATACAGTATTTTAAATGGTATCGCTTTCCTTGTCTTTGCTATTTTTGGGATTATCGCAGTTATTGCCCAAATAATTCCAGGCCCCGTAATTGCTCCCATCCTGGTCTATGTCGGAATTGTAATGGTAGGTAAAGCCTTTGTTACCAGTCCCGAACGTCATTCCCCCGCTGTTGCCCTGGCAATGTTCCCCTATCTTGCAAATTATCTGACAACCAATTTCCGGGGGTTGAACCCAGAAGCTTTCATGGCTGAATATCCGGCAGTTGAAGCTTTAGGACAGGGGGCTATGTTTACAGCGCTGGTTTGGGGTGCTTTTGCAGTTTTTGCAATAGATAAGGATTGGTTAAGAGGGACAGCTATTTCCCTTACCGCTTTTGTTTTAACGGGAATTGGGGTAATGCATGCTCCAAGTTTAGGGTTTAATTTTGGTAGTGAGTTTGCAATCGGGTACTTAATTCTGACAATCGGGATGTTCTTTATGTACCAATATTTTGGGAAAGAAAAACCATCAGAAATTAAGAATTCGGATTGATATTTTTAATTGTTAGGGGCGCCGAAAGGCGCCCTTTTTTCTGTAAATAACAAAAGGAAAAGCGGTTTTTTTGGAGAAAGGATATATATCGTTGGTTTTTCCCGGGAGGCAAAATTATTAATGAAATCAATTGCTCTTGCTAACCAAAAGGGAGGAGTAGGTAAAACAACAGCCGCAGTAAACCTTGCCTCGTTGTGGGCAGGAAGATCAAATGTCCTTCTTGTGGATATGGATCCCCAGGGGAATTCAACTTCTGGAGTTGGGATTTTTCCCAGGGAAGTTAAATGGACAATTGCCGATGTNCTGGAAGAAAAATGNTCNATTAAGGAAGCGGTTGTAGAAGGAGGTTTCGGCAACCTTTCAATTNTACCTGCTCATGTTGGTCTGGCCGGCCTGGAAGCAGATTCTCTTCCTATTGGGAGGCTGAAAGAAGAAATTGAAAATGTAAAAAAAGATTTTGATTTTATCGTTGTGGATTGCCCGCCTTCTCTGGGGCGGTTAACCTTAAATGTTTTTGCCGCTGTTGAAAGGGTTCTTGTGCCGATAAAAGCCGGACATTTTTCCATAACAGGGCTGGAGCAACTTTTTTTAACTGTGGTTAGGTTAAGGATAAGGGGCGTCAATTCAAAACTAAAGGTTTTGGGGTTGTTTTATAATGAAGCTCAACCCAACACTCGTTTGCATCAAATGATTGATAGGGTTTTAAGAGAAGCCTATGAGCCCTTAATTCTTAAATCTTATATCCCCCGGAATGTCCACCTTGGTGAAGCCCAGGTGGTTGGGGAGCCAATTAACTTTTTCGATCCAAGAGCCAGTGGTTATAAAGCTTATTTAGAACTGGCCCAGGAGGTGCTGGAAAAATGGTAAAGAAAAACCCCAAAACATCTCGATTGGAACAGGCCCTGGATGAAACCTTAGATAGATTCCTGGAAAAAGTGAAAATAGAGGAAAAAGAAACCTCAAAAGAAACAGAGAAAACCGGTTTAACCCTCGGGGATGGAAACACTTATATTTTACCCCCCGACCTGGAAAAGAAATTTAAAAATCTGGCCAAAGAGAAAAATTTAAAGGTAATGGGTTTATTTGATGAAGCCCTGGAAGATTTCATCCGCCGGGCTGATTCATCTATGGACAGGGATTTAATTAAAGCAGAATTTTCCTCATTGCAGGAAAAATTGGAAAATCTTGAACCGGGACAGAAAGAAGGAGATTTAAGCCCGAAGGAAAAAAAGGTTATTTTAAGTTATTTACGTCAGTTGGCCCGGGGTTCCTGGGAAGACCGGTAAGGCTTTTAAAGAATTTATTGTGGAAAAATCCTAAAATAGTTGGTGAAATTCTTAATGGATTATTCTGTTGTTGTAATCGGTGGGGGCCCTGCAGGGATGATGGCTGCTGGGGTCTCAGCTGAAAAAGGCCATCGAGTGGCTATCGTGGAAAGAAATAAAGTTTTTGGACGCAAACTTCTTTTAACCGGGAAGGGGCGCTGTAATTTAACAAACCATACTGATATTGAGAACCATGTAAATAACCTTTTTCCCCAGGGGAAATTTTTATATTCTGCCCTGAATTTATTCCCTCCTGCAGCTATGATGAAATGGTTTGAGGAGCGAGGGGTAAACTTGAAAGTGGAGAGAGGACAGAGGGTTTTTCCCGCAAATGATGATTCCCATAGCATTAGAGATGCTATGGTAGAATATATGAAAAACAATGGAGTTGAGTTAAAACCTTTGCAAAAGGTTTTAGAATGCCAGGTTAATGAAAATGGATTTCTGATAAATACAGATAAGGAAAAAATTCGGACAGAAAAATTAATTTTAGCAACGGGAGGTTGCTCCTATCCTCAGACTGGTTCTCAGGGAGATGGTTATGGGTGGGCGGAAAAATTTGGCCATAAAATTGAAAAACTTGAACCAGGACTGGTTCCCCTAATCTCCAAAAAGAGGATTTTGAATGAAGCCAGAGGACTTTTATTGAAAAATGTCAAAATTAGGCTTAAAGATAGAAAGGAAAACAGGCTTTATGAGGAATTGGGTGAGTTAGAAATAATTGAAAACGGATTTTCGGGAGCCCTTGCCCTTTCTGCAAGCTTATTTGTAAAAAAAGGAGAAAATTTCTTTCTGGGAATTGACTTAAAACCGGGCCTGGATCATAAAAAACTTGATCTGCGCCTGCAAAGGGATCTAGAAGAGAGAAGTAATGAAAGCCTAGAAAAAATTATGGGTGGTTTGTTGCCCGCAAAAATGATTTCTCCATTTGAAAAAATAACGGGGTTGGACTTTAAAAAATCCGGGCATGAAATTTCTCGAGAAGAGCGGAAAAAAATTGGCGAAAACCTGAAGAAAATATCCTTTTTGATTGAAGGAAAAAAGGATTGGGATGAAGCGATAATAACAATGGGAGGGATTAATTGCGAGGAAATAATTCCAAAAACCATGGAATCGAAAATTATTCCCGGTTTGTTTTTTGCCGGGGAAATAATCAATGTTCATGGGTTAACAGGAGGCTATAATCTACAGGCTGCTTTTTCCACTGGCTTTTTAGCCGGGTCAAATTGTTAATTTATTTTGATTTTGGAAAAAGGAAAAACCCCCTGTTATGGTGAATCCTTGGTATGGCGTTTAGTTTTAACCGTATTTTAATTTTTTTTACAAGGAGTGAATGGTTTGAAAACCCAAGAAATTCTTAAAGTAACTGATCAGTATTCTGCACCAAATTATCTTCCTCTACCAATAGTAATTGAAAAAGCTGAAGGTGTTTGGGTTGAAGATCCGGAAGGAAATCGGTACATGGACATGCTCAGCTCATATTCGGCTCTCAACCAGGGACACAGACACCCTCGAATTATTGAACGAGTTAAAGAACAACTTGATAAGGTTACCCTTACTTCCCGAGCATTTCATAATGACCAGTTGGGGCCATTTTGCCAGGAATTATCAGAGCTAACAGGAAAAAATAGGGCCCTGGTCATGAACACGGGTGCTGAAGCGGTAGAAACAGCAATTAAATGTGTCCGCAGGTGGGCTTATGATGTAAAAGGTGTAGCAGAAGATCAAGCGGAAATAATTGTTTGTGAGGGAAATTTCCATGGAAGAACAACCACGGTTATTTCCTTCTCATCCAGTCCCGATTATTACCGTGGTTTTGGGCCATTAACTCCTGGCTTTAAAATTATCCCATATGGTGATACTCAAGCTTTAAAGGAAGCAATCGGTCCTAATACTGCAGCTTTCATGGTTGAGCCAATTCAAGGTGAAGCCGGGGTAGTTGTTCCCCCTGAAGGGTATTTAAAGGAAGCTGCTGAAATCTGCCGGGAAAACAATGTCCTTTTCCTAGCAGATGAAATCCAAACTGGGTTTGGCCGTACTGGTAAACTCTTTGCCTGTGATTGGGAAGAGGTAACCCCTGATATGTACATTCTTGGTAAAGCTCTTGGTGGTGGAGTTATTCCCGTTTCAGCGGTTGTAGCTGATGGGTCCCTTCTGGATTTATTTAACCCGGGTTCCCATGGATCTACTTTTGGCGGTAATCCCCTTGGCTGCGCCTGTGGGAGAGCGGCAGTAGAGGTAATTCAGGAAGAAAACCTGGTTCAGCGTTCACTTGAGCTGGGAGATTATTTGCAGAAGGAACTTTCCAAGATTGAAAACCCTGAAATAGCGGAAATTAGGGGAAAAGGACTTTTTGTTGGAATTGAGCTTAAAGGAAAGGCTCGCCCTTATTGCGAAAAGTTAAAAGAAGAAGGGGTTTTATGCAAGGAAACCCATGAGAATGTCATTCGCCTTGCTCCACCCCTGATTATCTCCAAGGAAGATCTGGACTGGGCAATTGATAAGGTAAAGAAAGTTCTGCAACCCTAGGGAGGGAATCAATTGTTTTTTTTCCGGCCCTTACTGGCCCTGGCTATTGCCCAAATAATAAAAATATTAATTTATGGGTGGCTTAATAAACGCTTTGATTTCAGGCGCCTTCTGGGAGCAGGGGGGATGCCTTCTTCTCACGCTGCTCTTACGGTAGCCCTTACCACACAAATAGGGAAAGAGGTCGGAATTTCAGAACCAATTTTTGCCGTGGCTCTCGTTTTTACCCTGGTAGTTTTATATGATGCTGCCGGGGTAAGGCGGGCCGCGGGAAAACAGGCAGCAATTCTAAATAAAATTATGGACGAAATAATGGCCCATCAAAGAATCGAAGAAACACGCTTAAAAGAACTACTAGGCCATACTCCTTTTGAAGTTTTGGTTGGAGTGATACTGGGTTTTATAGTTGGATGGTGGTAGGATCCTCCCCCCGGGGAGGTTCCTTTTTTTAGAGTTGGGGAAAAGAGGAAAAAGTTGAATCTAAACGAAATTTTAATAAATGGGCAAAATGGGAGGTGGTAGAAATTACTAAAGAATTTTGCGCAAATTGTTTTAGCAGGCCTGCAACAAACAGGGCCCGTTGCAGGAAATGTTTTATTAATGATGCAATAAAAATGTTGGGAGCGGTAATTTTTGCCTTGATAGTAGGTACTATTGGCTGGAGATTTGCCCATCCCATGCTGGGAATCCCTATTTTCCTTATTTTTTCTGGTTGGGCCGTAGCCTGGTTTTGGACCCGGGGCAATAAAAAGGATTAAAAAGTGGAGTGATCCCAATGAACAGAGTAAAGGGAAAAACAGTTTTGATTACTGGAGCCTCATCAGGCATAGGCCTGTCCTGCGCTAATATTTTTGCTTCCCAGGGAGCTAAACTGGTCCTTCTTGCAAGACGTGAGAAAAGGCTGGAAAAGGTAAAAAAGAAACTGGAAGAAGATTATAAGGTTGAGGTTAGAATTTTTCAGGTGGATGTTTGTAATAGAGAGGATGTTATTAACTGGTCAGAAAAACTTGAGAAAGAAGGAATTGAACCAGACGTTTTGATCAACAATGCAGGCCTGGCTAGTGGTTTAAGTAAATTGCATGAAGGGGACTTTGCTGATTGGGACCGGATGATTGATACCAACCTCAAGGGATTTTTGAATATTTCCAGGGTTATTTTACCCAAAATGGTTGAGAAAAACTCAGGACATGTTGTTAATATTGGAAGTATTGCCGGGCACATGGTTTACCCTGCGGGAAACGTTTATTGTGCTACCAAATTTGCCGTAAGAGCGTTAAATGAAGCAATGAATATAGATCTTTATGGGACTAATGTCAAGGTTTCCAGTATAGATCCAGGTGCTGTGGAAACGGAATTTTCCAGGGTAAGGTTTAAGGGAGATTTAAAAAGGGCCGAAAAGGTTTACGAGGGCTTTACACCTTTGAAAGCAGAAGATATTGCAGATGCTGTTTTTTATGTTGTTAACACTCCGGAACACGTTAATATCCAGGATTTGGTTATTATGCCTACCGCCCAACGCAACCCCTATTTACTTTACCGTGAAGGGCAGGAACAAAATTAAACAGATTAAGGAGAAAAACAATGACAATAAGGGACTTTATTGAAAAAGATTTCCAGGAAATCAAGAGGACGTGGGAAGAAATCGGCTGGCTCGACCCCAAAGAAGACCGGGAAATTTTCAAACTTTTTGTTGAAAGTTCGAAAATCCTGGTTGGAGAAGTTAATGGGGAAGTTGAAGCCTCCGTTTTTAACATTCCGGGAGATATTAATTACAACGGAATAAAATTACCCCTGCATGCAGTAGCAGCAGTCACAACCAGTCGGATCGCCCGGAAAAGAGGGTTGGCGGGAAGAATGACCGCCCTTTCTCTGGCCCGAGAAGCCAATAATGGCAAAAGTATTGCCGGTCTGGGCATGTTTGAACAGGGTTATTATAATCTTTTAGGTTTTGGGACGGGACCTTATGAGCACGAACTATCTTTTGACCCTGCAGATTTAAAAGTACCAAAATCAACCAGGATGCCCTGTCGGCTTGGGAGCAAAGATGCTGAGGAAATTCACAAAAACAGGTTAAACCGTTTCCCAAAACATGGAGCAGTTAACCTTTTTCCACCCCAAACCACTCGAGCCGACCTTGCATACAAAGATAGCGGGTTCGGCCTGGGTTTTCGTGATGAAGAAACGGGAGAACTTACTCACCATTTTTGGGTAAGCCCTGAAGATGTTGAGCATGGACCTTATAATGTTATCTGGGTAGTATTTCGGGAAAACAAACAATTTCTCGAACTATTAAGTTTGCTGAGAGATCTTGGGGATCAGGTTAATCTGGTTAGGCTTAATGAGCCTGCCGGAGTTCAATTCCAAGATCTTTTAAAACAACCCTTCAAAAGGTCCAGAATATCTAGAAAAGGAAAATTTGAGGTAAAGAATAGAGCCGTGGCTTACTGGCAATTAAGGATCCTTAATCTTGAGGAATGTATTAAGAATACCCACCTTCCTTTTAACGAGGTATCTTTTAACCTTGAATTGCAAGACCCGGTTAAAGAGTTTCTCCCACCTGAAGAAAACTGGCAGGGGATTGGAGGAGAATACCACCTGACAATTGGAGGAGAATCAGTTTTAAAAAAGGGATTAGATAAATCCCTCCCCACATTAAAAGCTTCTGCAGGGGCTTTTACTCGGATGTGGATGGGAGCCGTGCCGGCAAGCGGTCTTGCATTAACTGATGAACTTTCTGCTCCTGAAGAGCTTTTGGCTGAACTGGATAAAACCTTCCTGATGCCAAAACCAAGAATAGATTGGGACTTCTAATGAATTCTGGTATTATTTTGCGAAATAATTGGGGGGACTGGGGGGCGTCCTGGGAAGGGGAAAAACTGGTAGGCCTTCATTTACCTGGATCTCTTGCTGAAGGGTCGGCCCTGGTTGATTTGGGAAAATTTCCTGTCCTATATAGGTTATCTCTGCAGTTGGAAAGGTATCTCCAGGGAGAAAACGTAAGCTTTGATATTCCCTATATTCTAAGAGGGACTGCTTTTCAGGTCAGGGTCTGGCAGGAATTAATGAAAATTCCTTATGGGCAGACCAGGACTTATGGGGAAATAGCAGAAAGGACGGGAGGGGTGAATAAAGCCCGGGCCGTTGGTGGTGCATGTAATAAAAATCCACTGGCAATAATTATCCCCTGCCACAGGGTAGTTGGTCGAGGAGGAAAACTTGTTGGCTTTGGGGGAGGCTTAGGACTAAAAAAGAAACTGCTTGACCTGGAAGGAGGTAATTTCCATGACTATTAACATTTCTCCTCAAGCAAAATTAAAACTTGAAAAAATGGGCAAGGTAATTTCCATAAAAAAGGTTTTTTCCGGGGGTTGAGGGGGATATAACTCTATCCCTGCCGTGACAGCAGGAGAACCTGTTGAAAAAGAAAAATTTAAAAGGGTTGAACAGGATGGGTTAACCTTTTATATTGAAAATGATTTTTCTCAAAAGCCCATAGAAATTCGCCTCCGTTTTTTTGTTTTTGGAGACCCAATTGTGAGGGTAACTGGCTAAGAAAGGGTTGAGAGAAATTATGGGGAAAAAAGTTCTTTTTCTAATTGTGGCTTTTGGAATTTTTTTCATGGGATTTAGTACCCTTGCCTCCCCCAAGCAGGGAACAATAAGCCTGGATTATCTGGAACCCTCAGTTTTACAGGTCTACAGACCCCATGTTTGGTCTTCCACGGGCAAATGGGATTTAAGGGAGCTAAAAAGTATTCCCGACGATGCAGTTGTGACCTTTATTCGAATTGAATGGGAAGTTCTAACCGCTGGGGGTTTTGGGGGGATGGAAGTTGCCCTGGGTTACCAAATAGAAGAAAATGAGGAAAATGAAGAAAATGTAAAATTCCACATTTTCCTGTTGAACAAAAGCTCTACGGAAAAGTTCGAAGGGATTTCCCCAAGACAAAAATGGGAAGTTGGATTTCGGGTTTCTTACTGGGAAAGAAGGGGTATACCACTGCAGTTGACAATAAATAGGCTGGTAATCGGCTGGAAGGTTCCGGATGGATGAACAATGGTTAAATAAAAGGGTTTGAAGTAGGACTTTTTAGTAAAAAACACGTTTATTTTTGAAAGGGGTGGTCCTTTTGAGCAAAAAAAAAGAACCCAGGCTGGAAAATCTTGATATTGTGGAATTGGAGCAAATAAAAGCCCTTGCTCACCCAATCCATACCAAAATTTTTGAAATTATGGAGGAACAGGGTTCAGTAACAGCTGGGGAGATTTCTGAGATTCTCAATTTAAACCTGGAAGAGGTAGAAAGCTATTTGCACGGATTATTATCAATAGGTTTTTTGGACGTTATTCAAGAAGATGGGGGGGATTCTTATCTTCCGGTAGCAAAGTATTATCGAGTCAAAAAAGAACTATTGGAAAAAGAGGAAGGGATGGATTCATTTCGAGAGATGTTAATCGATCGTCTGGCCGGGTTTGCCCAATCCATGGCCCAACTTGACTACAGTTTTATTGAACACGGAAGGATTAGTTTTCATCAGTTTAAGTTTGAACCCGAAGATCTGGCTTGGGCAAAGGAGAGAGTTGAGAAATTTTTGCAGGAGATGATGGCACGCTCTCAACCAAGGATAAATGAAAAAACAGAGTTATTTGAAATGGCCCTTTTCTTCTATCCCCGAAAACCCTCTTCAAAAAAATAATTATCTTAAGATTGGATGATACGCATGGATTTTGACATAATGGCGACTGCAACATTTGGGTTGGAGGCAGTTGTAGCGCAAGAACTTAGAGAAATGGGTTATAACAACCTTAAAACCGACCATGGAAAAGTTGAGTTCAAAGGAAAGCTTAAGGATTTCTGTAATGCAAACCTCTGGTTGAGGACAGCTGATAGGGTTCGATGGAAACTTGCTGAATTTGAAGCAAAAACCTTTGACCAACTATTTGACGGGATTAAGGAAATTCCCTGGCCAGATATTTTGCCAGTCAATGCTGCCTTCCCCGTTGAAGGCAAATCGGTTAAATCCCAACTATCCAGCGTTCCGGCCTGTCAATCAGTCTCCAAAAAAGCAGTAGTTGAAAGGATGAAACAAAAAACGGGGATAAGGGAATTTGAAGAAACCGGCCCCCTGTACAAGATTGAGGTTGCTTTACTAAAAGATATTGCAACAATTTCCATCGACACAACCGGCCCGGGTCTTCATAAAAGGGGTTACAGGGAAGGTGGTAGCACGGCTCCCTTGAAAGAAACCCTTGCAGCCGCTCTAATTCTTTTGGCCCGATGGAAGGGAGATATTCCTTTTGTTGACCCGTTTTGTGGTTCTGGAACAATACCCATTGAGGCCGGATTAATTGGAACCCGAACTGCCCCCGGTTTGAATCGAGATTTCGTTTCGGAAAAATGGCCTCAGCTTGGGAAAAAACTTTGGAAAGAAGCTCGGGAAGAAGCTTTTTCCCAGCAAAAAAAAGAAGAAGAATTTTACATTATGGGTTATGATAATAATTTTAAGTCCATTAGATTGGCCAGGCAGAATTCCGCCAGAGCAGGGTTGGAGAAAATTATTCATTTTCAGGATCAGGACATAGACAGCCTTAATTCCAGGAAAAAATATGGAAAAATTATTTGTAACCCTCCTTACGGAGAGCGCCTTAATGAAGTAAAGGCTGCAGAGGACTTATATCAAAGAATGGGCAAGGTGTTTAAAAGACTCGATACATGGTCATATTATGTTTTGACGGCTCACCCTGGGTTCGAAAGATTTTTTGGGAAAAAAGCCAATAAAAAAAGAAAGCTTTTTAACGGGAATATTAGAGTTGATTATTATCAATATTTTGGACCTTCTCCTCCAGGAAAATAAAGAGGTGATGTTGATGGGTTTTTTGGAAATTGCCCAGGAGAGAAAGAGTGTTAGGGAGTACCAGGCCAAAGAGGTGGAAAGGGAAAAATTGATTAATTGCGTAGAAGCTGCACGTTTGTCTCCATCTGCTTGTAATTCCCAACCCTGGAAGTTTATTATTGTTGATGAACCGGAACAAAAAGAAAAAGTTTCGGAAGCAACTTCCAACAAATTATTACCAATAAACAAGTTTGTTAAAACTGCTCCAGTTATTGTGGTGGTAATTTCAGAGCCGGGAAATTTGCCCTCGCGATTGGGGGGGTTGATTAAGCAAAAGGAATTTGAGTCAATTGACTTAGGAATAGCTACAGAGCATTTTTGTCTTCAGGCAACTTCAGAGGGCCTTGGTACCTGCATAATTGGCTGGTTTGATGAAAAAAAACTAAAAAATTTTCTCCAGATACCCGATAATAAGAAAGTAGGGTTATTGATTACCGTTGGTTATCCGGAAAAAGGGGAACAGAAACGAAAGAAAAGAAAAGATCTTAACGAAATGATTTCCTTTAATCGGTACTAACCAAAAGGTAATAAATTTAAAACCCACCTGTAAAAGTATCTGGAGGTGGCCAAATGTTTACCAAGTTGCAGAGGAAACTGGTTCTTGTTTTTTTGGTCGTGGGTCTTTTGCCAATGATGGTAATTGGTTATATGAGTTATCAATCTTCAAAAAATAATATCCGGGAGGAAGTCCTGAAAGCTAATGACCTGTTTTTAGAACAGGTAACAGCAAATGTTCAGGACTTTTTTGCTGAAAGGGAAAGGGATGCAAACTTTATTTCTAAGACTGCAGATGTAAATAATACTCTTGATTATTTGCGTCTTGCGGGTTATGACCTGGATAGTTCAATGTGGAGAAGTAGGAGAAGCGTTCTGGAAAATTTTGCGGAATCTGTGATCCAGGATTTTGGGTACATTTCATTTTTTACCACCGATCCCGAAGGAACAGTTGTTTATAGTACCAACGAGGAAGAAATAGGGTTAGAAATGAAAGAAGAAAAATTTGTTGCAGAAGCCCTGAATGGATCAATTGGCTGGTCAGAATTTTTTTATTTGGAAGCAATTGGGGAAAATGCAATGATTGTTACTGCTCCAATTGGGGAGGACCGGCTGCTGGGAGTTGTTGGAATTGCATTTCCCAGGGAAACTTTAGATGAAATGATTCACGGTGGGGTTGCAAGTTTAGGGGAGACAAGCGATGCTTTTTTAATTGGCCAGGATGGGCTTTTACTCAGCAATACTCGCCAAAAACCTTTTGACAGTGGGGCGGCCCTGGAAGAAAAAATAGACACCGAAGAGGTTTTAATTCTGAAAGGACCCATTGCTGAAGGGGAGATGGATTTTATTTTTCAGACAGAATATGATGATTTTCTGGGAAATGCAGTTTTGGGGAGTATGGGAGTTATTAAACTGGGAGGAAATCCTGCCGGAGTGGTAATCAAGGTTGACCAGGAGGAAATTTACCATCAGACACAGGTTCTCTGGCGGGGGATTATGATTATAATGGCAATTGGTACCGGTTTAATATTGGGGGCAAGTTACTTCTTCTCAAAGTCAATTACAAAACCGGTATTAAATATTAGGGGTAAGATGGCAGAAGCGGAAAATGGTGACCTGACGGTTAATCCTCGGATAAAAAGCAAAGACGAAATAGGGCAAATGGGATGGGCTTTCTCCAAGATGGTTCAGGGGTTGAGGGAGAGCTTACTAAAGGTGGAAAAAGCAGCAAAGGAAATTGATTTTTCCTCTGAAAACATTGCAACAACAGCCGAGCAGCTGTACTCAGATTCCACAAATCAAAACCAATCGATCCAGGATTTAATGGGCAGCATTGAAGAATTAAACTCATCAATAAATGAAACTTCGGGAAATATTCAGGAAGCTGCAAACTATTCAGAGGGCGTTGTTAACAATGCCCGAGATATGAGTTTTGCACTTCAGACGGTTGCGGAAAACATTCAGAAAGTAAACGGAGAAATCAGCGGAGTTACTCACTCAATTGGGGAGATGGACCAGGCAATAAGTGAATCAGTGGATGCAACTAAGGCTACAGAGGAAAAGACGGAAGAGGCATATATGATAACAAGGGAAGGCCAGAAAAAAGTTGACCAGGTTATTCAAGGGATTGAAAATTTGAGACAAGCAGTCCAGGAATTAGCCATGGGGGTCAACTCTTTAGGGGATTCAGCAGGAAAAATTGGAGAAATAATTGAAGTTATTGATGATATTGCAGAGCAAACCAATCTTCTGGCTTTAAATGCTTCGATCGAAGCGGCAAGGGCAGGAGAAAATGGGAAAGGTTTTGCCGTAGTGGCTGGGGCAATTGGAGACCTCGCAGATCGTTCCCAGGAAGCTACGAAGGATATTGCCCACCTTATTAAAGGCATCCAGAAGGATGTAACCCAGGCGGTTAATACCAGCAAAAAAGGGCAGGAAGAAGTTGAAAGTGGAGTTATCCTTGTCCGAGAAACGGGAGAGGCTTTTAATAAAATTTTTGCTGAAGTGGAGGAGGTAACCCGGGGCATCCAATCCATTTCCCGTAATGTTCATGAAGAGAAAGAGCAGAGTAAAAGGTTAGAGAAAGCGGCGGAAATAATTAATGAACTCATTCAGGATGTAGCGGCGAGCACGCAGGAGCAATCTGCAACAACGGAAGATATAGTTAGGGTAATAGAGAGAATGTCCGAGGTTTTACAAAATGTAGCAACGGCCATGGAAGGACATGCAGCCACCAATGATGAAATTGCAAAAAATGTTGAGAATGTAAGGAAAATTACTGATAGCAATCAGAAAGGGAACGAAGAAATTTCGCGCGCAGGAATAGAGTTAAAATCCCTGGCCGATGACCTGATGAAAATGGTAAAAAATTTTAAATTACACTGAAAACAGAAATGAATTTGAGGTGAAGAAAGGGAAAGGGCGATGTTGGTATGAGAAAAGTAGGTTTAATTGTAAATCCAATTGCTGGAATGGGGGGGAGGGTTGGGCTTAAGGGTACTGATGGAGAGGAAATTCTTGCCGAAGCAAAAGCAAGGGGAGCAAAACCATTGTCTCCTGGAAGAGCTAAAAGGGCAATGAGTCAGCTGGCAAATCTGGACAATCAGATTAAGATTTGGACCTGTCCCGGCGAGATGGGAGAAAAAATTCTGGAAGAGTTGGGACTTAAATTCGAAGTAATTTCTCTTGATTTTTCCGCACAAGAAACCGGCCCTGAAGATACAATTAATTTTGCCAGGGAAATGGATCAAATGGGGGTTAATTTGATTGTTTTTGCTGGGGGAGATGGAACTGCCCGGGATATTTTTAAAGCAATTGATGGATCAGTTCCGGTAATAGGAATCCCTGCAGGAGTAAAAATCCACTCTGGGGTTTTTGCAAATACTCCGGCAGATGCCGGGCAACTTCTTTTAAATTATTGCCAGGGCGAAATAGAAGAGTTGTTAGAAGCAGAAGTGATGGATATTGACGAGGAAGCCTTCCGGGAGGGGCGGGTTTCTGCTAAATTGTTTGGTTATTTGAAAGTTCCTGCTGATAACAGATTTATGCAGGGGTTAAAAACCGGGGTCCAGGAAGAAGGACAGGAAGCTATTCTTGATGGGATAGCTGATAGAGTTATTGAAGAAATGGAGAAGGATACTTTTTATTTTATCGGGCCTGGAACAACGACACGGCGAGTAATGGAAAAACTTGATTTAGACTATACCCTTTTAGGAGTGGATGTTGTCCAAAATGGGAAACTTCTTGATCTTGATGTAGGAGAGAGGGAACTTCTCTCCTACCAGGAAAAGGGGAGATGTAGAATTGTTGTAACCCCAATTGGAGGACAGGGTTTTGTTTTCGGGAGGGGAAATCAACAATTTAGTCCGGAGGTTTTGGAAAATATGTCGAAAAAGGACATAATTATTATTGCTTCCAAAAGTAAGGTTGAAGCCCTCCCGGGAAGAAAATTAAAAATTGATACAGGTGATCAGGATATAGACCAAAAATTAAGCGGTTTTTATCAGGTTCGGATAGGATACCAGGAGGAAAAGGTTTATCCCGTTCGTTCAACAGATTAGGTTTTTCCAAAAAGATTAGATAGACCAGGAGAAATTGGTTTTTAGAAAGATTTTCTTCTTCCATTTTTCCTTCTCTTAAAACTATCCTTATCTTTAAAGAACCGGGGTTGTGTAAGCCCCGGTTTTTAAAAGATTAAAGTTGTATTGTGTTCCTGTCACCTGTATAATAGAGGAAAGGGAGGTGTAAAGGATGCTGGAAATGAAAGTAAAAACCGTAGCATTAATTAAAGACGGAAGTTTTTCTGTGCTTTTAACGGATAAGGAGGAAAAAAACTTTCTTCCAATAATGGTTGGGCCATTTGAAGCACAGGCTATTGCTTTACCCCTTCAGGGAAAAGCTGTTCCGCGTCCTATGACCCATGATCTCCTGCGTTCAATTTGTGAGGAATTATCTGCCCAGGTAGAAAAGGTTGTAATTTGTGATATAACAGATGGAACCTTTTATGCAGAATTATTTTTGAAGCAAGGTGAAAAAGAGTTAATAATTGATTCCAGACCAAGTGATGCTATTGCTCTCGCTTTAAGGTGTGAAGCGCCAATCTATATGGGGCCTCATTTAATTGAATTCACTTATGATTCTGAGGATATTATTTTCAGTGAACGACCGGACGAGATTTAATTAAGATTATAAATTGTCAAAAAGTAAAAGGTGATTCCTTTGAATAAAGTTTATAAAATTACTTTAACGGTACTGGTAATTGCCCTTTGCCTATTAATTTTCCGGCAATTTCAGTTTGTAATCCTGGAAAAATTTGTGGGACTTATAGGCACCTACAATGTCCAAAATATGGACCTTGAGGTTACCTATGACCCAGAAACCACCCGGGCCTTTTTCGAAGTAGAAATGGATGTTAATCCATCTTCTCCGAAACCCCGGTCTTTTCTGGTTTTCGCAATCTCCCCATACATGGAAATTGGAAATCTGGAAATAAACGGAGAAGAAATAAATTCCAGGAGTTTATGGGCATTTCAAATTATGAGGATTCCCCGGGAACTCAGGGATAAACCATTTACCCTGACTTTAAATTATGAAGGTGGCCATGAGGAAATTTTTTCCCGGAGTCCTGGCTACAGCCGTGAGAGTGGAGCCTATTTTGATATTCTATCTTTTTGGCAACCTATAGTAATTGGGCCTTATCTGGAAAATTTCCGAGAGGTAGATCAAATTGCCCGCCTTAATTCGCCTAAACCCATGGTTGGAGTTACGGGAGGAAATCTGGTTGAAATTAAAGAGGTGGATGGTTATAATCAAACCCTTTGGAGGAGCGGAATTCTTTCCTCCATTGTTTTTCAACCATTTGAACTTTTTTCTTTTCCTGGCTCCACCCGTATGATGTCATTCTTTTTACCCCCTGATAAAGCTTATCTGGGAGAAGATCTTGCCTATTTATCAGATACAATATTTACTGATTTTACAAACAAACTTGGGCCTGCGGGACCGGAAAATCTAACCCTGGCAATTGTTGATAGCAAACAAAGAGGTGCATTTTATCCCGATGGTCTGGTTTTAATTAACCGGGCTTCCTTTGAAAATTTCGCAAAAGATTCTGAAAACCAGGATTTTCATACACTGCTGGCCCATGAACTGGGTCACTACTGGTTCCATTTCGAGACAATTTCCCTATCCAACCTTTGGGGAGGGCAGTGGTATCTGGAAGGTTTTACAGAATACCTGGCAATCTGGAATACAGGGCAGAGATTTGGGGATCTGGCCTATGAGAACAGAATAAGGAATGCAGCCGGACGGTTACAAAGAGCTCCCTCTCCCAAGCCTCTTATCCAGTATTCCTATTTAGAATATTCTCCGGTGCCTTATTACAAAAGTGTTTTAATGCTTGATGGAATTAAGAGAACCTATGGTGAAGAAAGGCTTTTTGAGTTTATTCGAGATGTCAGGAATAGCCCTGAAGTAGATCTTGTTAAGGCAATGGAATTATCAGCTCAAAAAAATTTCCAGGAGAATTATTCCTACTTTTTCCGCCATTGGCTCCAGGGTTCTTCCCCGGTGGATTTATTTATTGAACAAATTATTGAAGGGTCCCCTGACCAGTTGTACCTGGTGGTAACGAGTAATCAAGAATTGGATTATTTACTTGATATTGTTATTGAATATCCCTGGGGATCAAGGGTTATTAACCCCCGTATTGCTCGGGGTACAAATGAAATTGTCCTTCCTGTTGAAGAAAACTATTTATCAATAGAACTGGATCCTTTTCGTAGATTATATAGGCTTGAGGATACTCCAACTTTAAGGCTGGAAAGGTGATCTGATGAAAAAACCCAAAAGAGTAGGACTTCTGGGAGCAGGAAACCGAGGGAAAAGGGTTTACAGTGATTATATATTAAAAAACCAGGAAAACCTTCAGCTGGTCGGCATTGCTGAACCAAATGATGAACGTCGCCAAAGTGTGGCCAAAAAACATGGCCTCAATTCTGGCGATGTTTTTTCTTCATGGGAAGAATTTTTTGATTCCGATTTGGATTTAGATGGAATTATCATTGCTACAATGGATCAAGATCACATTGCTCCGGCATTATTTGCCCTGGAAAAGGGGTTGCCTATATTGCTGGAAAAACCCATGGCCACCTCAATTGGGGATTTGGAAAAATTGTCCGAGGCAAATGAAAAATTTCGAGGGAATATTCTGGTTGCCCACGTTCTAAGGTATACGTTGTTTTTTCAAAAAATAAAAGAACTGCTGGATGAAAAAGAAATTGGGGATCCAGTCTTTATTCAGCATACGGAAAAAATAGGTTACTATCACTTTGCCCATAGTTTTGTTCGAGGAAACTGGAGAAAGGAAGACACCAGCTGCCCCATTATCCTGGCAAAATGTTGCCATGATTTTGATTTGTTGAACTGGTGGTTGCCCGAGAAATGTATCAGGTTAACCTCTCGAGGGAACCTATCATTTTTTCATCAGGGAGAAAAACCCCCCGAGGCTAAAGACAGGTGTTTTGATTGTCCTCTAGAGGAAGGATGCATCTATTCAGCACGGAAAATATATCCCTTGAATAGTAAGGACTGGCCGGCCTCCTCAATTACTGACAATCCAACTCCCCAGGCAATAGAAAGGGCTTTAAAAGAAGGACCCTATGGGAGATGCGTTTTTTCTTGTGATAATGATGTTCCCGATTCCCAGATAGTGGAAATGGAGTTTGAAAATAATCTGCTGGTTCAACTTGCTCTAACGGGCTTTTCTTCCGAAATAACAAGAACAACCAATATTTTTGGAACCCGCGGAGAAATCAGTGGAGATTTCGGAAATGGTAGAATTGAAATAAAAAAATTTGGTAAGGGGAAAAAGGAAATTATTTTGGGACCCGACATGGGAGACCATGGAGGAGGAGATTTCGGCTTAATGGAAGCTTTTACCAGGCTTTTGCATGATGAGAATCTGGGCATATCCACTGGAGTTGAGGATTCTTTGGAAAGCCATTTTCTGGCCCTTGCCGCGGAAAAATCAAGGAAAGAAAAGTGTGAGGTAAAAATGACCTCCATCCGCCAACAATAAAAAGGAAAAAGGCTTTTCCCTATTAAGGGGAGAAGCCTTTTTTATTTTACAACCCTTGGTTTGCAATTTTTATCTCCGGAAAAACTGTAGATATTTTCAATTTCAATTTTTTCTTTTTCACAAAGATCAAGAACCTCTTTTTTTTCTTCACAGGAAAACCTCCCGGCAAGACCACAGGAGGAGCTTATCTGTCGGGGAACCGGGATTATTTTAACATTGATTCTTTCTTTTTTTGCAAGGCCCTCCCATTTCAAAGCCAGGTGAGTGCTGGGAAACGTTATCACGCAAAAAATCTTTTCATTCATAATACTACCTTCTTTGCAGTGTTATTAGGTAATCTTCTCCCTGTTTTTCCATGGAGGAGGAGAAGTTATCTATTTCCGCCTGATTTAAAATGTTGTCTTTAGCAACCTCAGAATCTACCAGTATTTTAACCTGAGAATTAGTTTTATTTAACATTGCCTGCCTTGCTTTAAAAACCGGTTCGGGGCAGGAGAGCCCTCGGGCATCGATAATGTTTTCGCTCATTTATTTTTCCTCCCTTTATTTTTTATTGAAAATAATAATACCGCCGGCAATTGCCAGAGAAAGGATAAGCCCGGCAATTACTGCAATCTGTCCGGGAAGGGCAAGACCTGCAGGAGATCCTGCAAGACCAAAATTATGAGAGACCCCAGCACCAGCCATCATTCCGAGAAAAACCAGACCAGAATCTGTATTTCCTTCTCCGCTTAAGATTAGCTGGCGAAGGGGGCACCCTCCAAGGAGAACAGCTGTTATTCCGACCAAACCGAGACCAAGGAAATTCCACAGAGCATCAGTATGGGCAACGGGCTGATCGGAAAAACCGAGGGAAAAATTCCCCAGGATAAGGTTTCCGATAAGGGCTGCAAGGAAAATAGCTAACACCCCGTAGAACAGGTGAGGATTTCTAATTAAAAACAGATCTCTTAAAGCTCCTGCTGTACAGAGCCTGCTGCGCTGGGCAAGGGCCCCAACTAGTAAACCCGCTCCCAGGGCCAGAAGAAGGGGTGCCCTTAAAGAACCGGGTCCGGAAGTGCTCGAGAAAAACAATCCGGGGGAGAAAACAAAAAGAATAAATAAACCAATTATTAGACCGGGGATAATAAATCCATTTGTCTTGTTTAGGGCCGGACTTGGGCCCAGGGAAAAACCCATTTTTAAAAACTTTCCGCCTGCCCAAATTCCTCCGGCAAAACCCAACAACCCAATAACAGCGTTAAGGTCACCGGCAGCTAATCGCAAAATCATCCGCAGGGGACAGCCAAGAAATGCCAGGGCTCCAATCATCATTAGAGCTCCTAAAAAGAAACGGATCATCGGAGCAGACCCACCCCGAGGTTTAAATTCTCCAGTGAAAATTGACAATAAAAAAGCTCCCAAAACGAAGCCAATGACCTCCGGGCGAATATATTGAACTACCTCGGCCCTGTGAAAACCAATGCCGCCTGCTATATCTCTAACAAAACAGGCAACGCAAATACCCATGTTAACTGGATTGCCCCATAGAACAAGAAAGGCTCCCAAAAAACCAACAATTAATCCGGTAATTATTACTAGTCGATTGCTGATAACCATTGCCCCCTTTTTAACCAGGTCTTTAGTTCCCCTAATATTATAAATGAATAAAGGGGGAAAATTAAATTGCAATTATAAATGAAACTGATATAATATATAGATATTAACAATAATAGGATGTGGTAAAATGGACTTTCGCAGGATAGAAATTTTTGTGGAAGTGGTTAAAAAGGGGACTTTTTCTCGGGCTGCTGAAAGTTTATTTTTAGCCCAGCCAACGGTTAGCTCGCATATGGCTCACCTGGAAAAGGAAGTTGGCTCGCCTTTATTTGAAAGAAGAGGGAGAAAAGTTGTCCTTACTCCTGCCGGGGAGAAATTTTTCCCTTTTGCCCAGGATATTATTAACCTGAAAGAAAAGACTCTTGAACAACTGGCAAAATTTCAAACCGATGCTAAGGGGAGAATTGAACTGGCTAGCTCATCAACTCCCGGGAATTATTTACTCCCTCGGGTACTGAAAAACTTTAATAAAGAAAATCCCAATATTAACTTCTCGTTAAATATTACCCAGAGTCACAAGGCCAGGGAGATGGTAAGAAATTATGAATGCGACCTGGGGATAACAGGAGAAGGGGAGCTGGGAAAAGAACTTGATCAATTTTGTTTTTACCAAGACAAAATGGTAGGGATTGTCCCACAGGGGCATAAATGGGAAGGGGAAAAAATAAGGATTGAAGATTTAAAAAAAGAACCCCTTATTATTCCCAAACCTGGCTCTGCTACCAGAGAAATTTTTTGTAATGAGCTAAAAACAAAAGGGTATTCCATGGAAGATTTTTTCTGTTACCTGGAGGTTAATAGTCTTGAAGGAATTAAAAACCATGTAAGGGAAGGCCTGGGATTCGGTTTTGTTTCCGGTGTTGCAGTCAAAGATGGTGAGGGATTGGGTACTTTTTTCTTAAGTGAATTGGATTTTATTCGGAAATTTTTTGTGGTGTATAACCGCCGGAGGGTTTTTCCGGCCTGGGTTGATAGTTTTCTGGCGTTTTTGAGGAAAGGGGAGTTTTCTATTGTTTAAGAAAGTCTATCTGGATAATGCTGCAACCTCCTGGCCTAAACCAAAATGTGTTGTTGAGGCGATGAGTAATTTTTTAATAAGACAGGGTTGTAACCCCGGGCGGGCGGGGTATGATTGTTCAATAGAAGCGGGAAGGCAAATATTGAAAACCCGGGAAAAAATTACCAAATTTTTTGGAGGCATTTCTCCGGAAAATGTTGTTTTTACCCAGAATATTACCTATGCTTTAAATTTTGCCTTTTATGGCCTGATAAAAAAGGGAGACCATATAATAACAAGTGACCTGGAACATAATGCCGTCTGGAGACCTTTGAAAACCATGGAAAAAAAAGGATTGATCTCGATTTCTGTTTTCCCTTTTTCTCAGAAGGAATTTTCCCCCGAAGAGTTTTCCAGGTTATTAAAACCCGAAACCAGGTTTGTTGTAATAAACCATGCCTCAAATATTTCCGGGCAGGTATTGCCCGTAAAAGAAATTGGTGCGGCAATAAAAGACCGGGAAATATTTTTTGTTGTGGATACTGCTCAGACGGCGGGAAGCCTTTCCATAGATGCAACGGAAATTGGAATTGATGTAATGGGTTTTACCGGCCATAAGGGGCTATTTGGCCCTCCGGGAGTGGGAGGAATGGTCCTCAGTGAAAGGGTTGCAGAGATTATTAAACCTGTGTTTCAGGGGGGGACGGGGAGTGTTTCTGACAGTGAATTTCAGCCAGGTTTTCTGCCTGATAAAATGGAAAGTGGGACTCCTAATACCCCCGGGATAATTGGTTTGAGGGAAGGTATTGAATTTATAGAAGAGGAAGGACTTGTTTCTATCAACAAAAAGACAGAGAAATTAAAAGATCTTCTTCAGAAAGGATTGGAGGAAATCCCGGGAGTAAAAATTGTTAGTGGCCCGGGGGAGGATTTTGTTTCCACCTTTTCTATCACCATGGAAGGTCAGGATCCGGGTTTTCTCGCCTATTATCTTGGTGAAAAGGGCATTATGGTCAGATCAGGTTTACACTGCTGTCCTGCTGGCCACAGGGCTTTAAAAACATTTCCCGAAGGGACTTTGCGTTTCAGTCCAGGTTATTTTAACTCCCAAGAAGAAATTCAATTCACCATTAATACCTTCGAAAAGATAGTTACTGGGAAATAATTGACAGGCTGGAAAAAAAACTGGTATAATTTTACTAACAATTTAATAGTCTAAAAGGGAAAATAATAGGGGAAGGACGGGGAAGAAGAATGGTAATTTTTGTTGTTGTAATTGTTTTATTAATCCTTTGGGGTTTAATGGGTTACAATTCACTTGTTAGGAAAAAGAATAGTGTTGAAGGGGCCTGGGCCCAGATTGATGTCCAGTTAAAAAGGAGATTTGATTTAATTCCCAATCTTGTTGAAACGGTAAAAGGTTATGCCAAGCACGAAAAAGAAGTTTTTGAGGAAGTAACTCGGGCCAGGAATATGGTTTCACAAGCTAAAAGTTCCCAGGAGAGAATTGACGCGGAAAATCAATTAGGAGGGGTCTTAGGCAGGTTAATAGCAGTTGCCGAATCCTATCCCGAGTTAAAGGCCAATCAGAATTTTTTACAGTTGCAACAGGAACTTGCTTCTACAGAAAACGGCATTGAGAGAGTAAGAAGGGCTTATAATGATAAGGTAATGTCCTATCGGGCAGCAATCCGACAGTTTCCTACAATGATCCTTGCCAGCATTTTTAATTTTAAAGAAGAACCATATTTTGAAGCTAAAGCTGAAGAACGAGAAAATGTTCGGGTGAAATTTTAAAGGTTAGTGTTGACAAAAAAACAAAAAACGGGTAAAATTAGGCAAAGTAAAAAAGCAAAGAACGGGACAATTAGGTGTGTCTTACTGGCAGAGAGGGAAAATCCAGGCTGAGAGTTTTCCCCAGAAAAGCACACTGAAAACCACCCGGGAGCTGGCAGCTGAAAGGTATTCTCCGATTAAGCTTGCCCGGTGCAGGCCGTTATTTCTGGTGAGAGGGCTTTTATAAGCCAAGTAGAGTGGGACCGCGGACCCCTCGTCTCTACAATGGAGACGAGGGTTTTTTATATTAAAAAATAGGGAGGAAAAAGATATGGAAAAACAAAACCTGGAAGCCTATCGGCATACGGCGGCTCATGTAATGGCTCAGGCTGTAAAAAGGGTGTATTCAGATGTAAAACTGGGTATTGGCCCGGCAATTGAAGAAGGTTTTTATTACGATTTTGACCTGGAAGAAAGGATTAACCCGGAGGATTTAAAAAGAATTGAAGAAGAAATGCAGAAAATAATTAAAGAAGATCTTCCCCTGGAAAAAGAAATTTTGACTAAAGAAGAAGCTTACAAACTTTTGAAAGAGGAAAAGGAAGATTACAAATTGGAATTATTGGAGGAGTTAGAACCGGAGGAAGAAGTATCAATTTATAAACAGGGAGATTTTTTTGATCTTTGTAAGGGTCCTCACCTGGAAAGCACCGGCCAGCTAAAAGCCTTTAAATTGCTCAGTATCGCTGGTGCTTATTGGCGGGGAGACGAGAAAAATAAAATGTTGCAAAGGATTTATGGAACCGCTTTTCCCAATAAAAAAGAATTAAAGCAATACCTTTTCCGTCTCGAGGAAGCCAAAAAAAGAGACCATCGTAAAATAGGAAAGGAATTAGATCTTTTCAGCATGCATGAGGAAGGACCAGGTTTTCCCTTCCTCCATCCCTCTGGAGTCGCCATCTGGAATGAGCTTACCCGTTACTGGCGTGAACTTCATCGGGCAAATGGATACCAGGAAATCAGGACCCCCCTTATTTTAAACGAAGACCTCTGGCATCAATCAGGCCATTGGGATAATTATAGGGAAAATATGTACTTTACCAGAATTGATGAAGACAATTATGCCATCAGGCCCATGAACTGCCCTGGAGGAGTTTTGATTTATAAATCCAGGCCTCACAGTTACAGGGAATTTCCAATGCGGATAACAGAACTTGGATTGGTTCACCGCCACGAACTATCAGGGGTTTTGCACGGTTTACTAAGAGTGCGTTCTTTCCATATTGATGATGCTCATATCTATATGTTACCCGACCAAATTACCGAAGAGGTTCTGGGGGTAATTCATCTTGCAGAGGAAATTTACAACACCTTTGGTTTAAAATACAGGTTGGAGTTGAGCACCAGACCCGAAAAATCAATGGGAAGCGATGAGGATTGGGACCGGGCAGAGAAAGCTCTCGCCGCTGCCCTGGAAAAAAGAGGACTCCCTTACCAGCTAAATGAAGGTGATGGAGCTTTTTACGGACCCAAAATTGATTTCCACATTGAAGATTGCCTGGGAAGAAGCTGGCAATTGGGAACAATTCAATTGGATTTCCAGTTACCTCAACGTTTTGATTTAACCTATGTTGGGGCGGATGGGCAGGAACACCGGCCAGTATTATTACACCGGGCTTTATTTGGAGCCCTGGAAAGGTTTTTGGGAATAATAATTGAACATTTCGCGGGTGCATTTCCAACCTGGCTTGCTCCTGTGCAGGTTCGATTTATTCCCATCGGTGAAAATCACGTTGAATATTCACAAAAACTTTCCCGGGAACTGGAAAAAGAGGGTATCAGGGCAGAGGTAGATGATCGGGATGAAAAAGTTGGTTATAAAATTCGCCAGGCCCAAAAAGAAAAAATCCCCTATATGCTTGCCATTGGTGACCGGGAGATGGAAAGCGAGGAGGTTTCTATTCGCCACCGGCAAAAAGGTGAGGCCGGTCAAATGGATTTCTCCCGATTTAAAGGACAAATTTTAAAAGAAGTCAGGGAAAGAGAAATAGAAAGCTTTTTGGAGAAAGAATAGGGGGTGGGAATTTTTGAGTAGAATTAGATTGCAGTGGGAGGGGAAAGGTTCAACTCCCCCCCCTGAATCCCCCGCCCCAGTACCTTTGCCGGAGATTAAAGATACAAATCTTCTTTTACAGGGGGATAATTACATCTGGTTGAACTGGCTTCGGGAAAAGGGGGTAAAGGGAGATTTGATTTATATGGATCCCCCCTTTTGCACCGGGAATCGGTTTTCCAGCAAGGTCAGGATTGGGAAGGAAAATGTGGATGTAGAAAACCTGGGCTTTCAGGATTTTTGGGGTTCAGGATCAGAAACCTTCCTTGAAATGCTAAGAGTTCGCCTGGTTTTGTGCCGAGAAATACTGGCTCAGTCCGGTTCCATTTTTGTGCACCTGGACTGGCGAACTTCCCATGCTACCAAACTGATTATGGATGAAATATTCGGTCCGGAAAATTTTCGCAATGAAATAATCTGGTGGTACCATGACCCCTCGGGTTATACCAAAAAAAATTATATGCGTAAACACGATACCATCCTTTTTTATTCCAAATCAGATGATTACAAGTTTAATATGGAAGAAGTTAGAGTTCCCTATTCCAAAGGGACCATGAATCAGGCTGAAAAGGGAGTTATTTCCTTTGGGAGAAAAACAAAAGTTAATCCCAGAGGAAAACCTCCAGAGGATGTTTGGGAAGTGCCGATAATAAACTCCCAGGCAAAGGAAAGGTTGGGGTATCCAACTCAAAAACCACTTGCCTTACTGGAAAGGATAATTAAAGGAAGTTCTGATCCTGGAGAACTGGTAATTGATCCATTCTGTGGCTCGGGGACAACCCTGGAAGCAGCCGATAACCTCGGCAGAAAATGGATTGGTATTGATCAAAATAATTTTGGGCTTTTTTTAACCGGGAAAAGGGTAAAAAATAACTTCACTTTTTCTAGAGATAAAAAATTCCTTGGAAGAAAAGGAAAAGAACTTCAAAAAGAATTTTACAAAAAAAACCCCTCTCCTGGGGTAGAAATCGTTACAAAACCCCGGGAAAGGGATCTGGATGTTTTACTAAAAGGGCTTGAGGGCAAGACTGTTCATTGGTGGGATATCGACTTTCCCTGGTTACGCCTGGAGGATTTGGAAGAAACCAGAAAAAATCTTTTTCTGTTTCCACTATATGATCAAACCGGTTTTCCCCTTGGTAAGTTGCAATTCAATTTTGAGATTAAAGAAAACAACCTAAAAATCCTGGTAAAAGATTACGAACAGCCTTTCCGGGAAAATACCCCCCTGGAGAGAATAAATCCCCAGGAGCTTTTGGAAAAAGTAAATGTCCTGGTTGATGGTCAAAAATTAACGGTAGTTTATCCTCCTTTGCCCAGGGAAGCTACCCTTCCCTTAAAGGGCAACGAACAGGAACTTTCCCTCCAGATGATTGATATTTTTGGAAGAGAAAGGTTTTTCCTTCAGCGATTAGGCTAAAAAAGGGATTTGGAGTTGCAAACTTAGCTTTGGGAAGTATAAGGGGAGCTCATATCCTATTTTGCCCTGAAAACGGCTTTAAGGGGGGCAAAAGGGGCAAAAAGGGAATTTGGTTTTTTGAAATTTCCAGTTAGGTCTGATAGAATAGGTCAAGAAAACAAAAAGAGAGGTTTCCCCTCTCTCTTTATAATGCTCGTTCCACTCTTCCGGAACGAATACAGGTGGTACAAGCTTTTATTCTTTTTGGTGAACCCTCAACCATTGCTTTTATTTTTTGCAGGTTGGGTTTCTGCTGGCGGCGGGAGATACCCGTAGTTTTACGGCCGACACCGCCCAAACGTTTAGCTTTTCCTCGCTGAATAATTCGATTTGCGGTATTATTACCTTTGCCACAAACGGCACAAACCTTGGCCATTGTTCCACCTCCTTTACAGCATCTTATTCTACCATACAAATGGGTATTGATGCAAGGGTAGTTGCAGGAACCGGTGGAAAAAAGGAGAATTTTATTATAGAAGTTGTTAGTATAGGAAAGGGGGAGCTTCAAATGACCCAAGAATTTCAAAATGAACTGGGAAAGGTTCATATTTCCAAAGAAGTAATTGCTAATATTGCGGGGTTGGCAGCAATGGAATGTTATGGTCTTGTAGGAATGGCTTCAAAAAAAATTCAGGATGGACTGGCAGAATTACTTGGAAGAGAAAATTTAAGTCGTGGTGTGGCTGTAAACAGCGAGGGAGATAAACTGGTCATAGATCTCTATGTAATTGTAGAGTATGGAACGAATATTACAGAAGTTGCAAATAACATTATTGACAAGGTAGCCTTCACCATGAAAAATATTCTTGGATTACAGGTTAGTAAAATTAACGTATATGTCCAGGGGGTGAGAATTGGTGAAACAAACTGATCCATCCCCCCAAAAGAAGATAGAAAAAATTGATGCTCCATTAATGAAAAAAATGATAGTTGCAGCAACTTTATGGTTAAACGAAAATCAAGCGGAAGTTGACGCCTTAAATGTATTTCCAGTTCCCGATGGGGATACGGGAACAAACATGTATTTAACCCTTTTTGATGCTGCAAAGGAAGTTGAAAATATTGAAGAAAAAGAAATAAGCAAAATCCTTGATGCTTTTGCCAATGGGTCTTTGATGGGAGCCCGGGGAAATTCAGGGGTAATTCTGTCCCAGGTTTTCCGGGGTTTTGCCAATGGTGCTCGAAAGAAAAAGACCCTGGATACCAAAGAGTTTTCCTTTGCCCTGCGGGAAGCCTCCAAAAAAGCCTATAAAGCGGTTATGAGGCCTGTTGAAGGGACAATTCTTACTGTGGTAAGGGAAGCTGCAAATGCCGCACAAATAGAGGCAGAAAAAACTGACGATATGAGACAATTGCTGGAAGTTACTCTTTTTCATGCTGAAGAAACCCTTGAAAAAACCCCCGACATGTTAAAAGTATTAAAAGATGCCAATGTAGTTGATGCTGGAGGGCGCGGGTTCTGTTTGATTCTCGAAGGTTACCTGCGGGCCCTGAGAGGAGATAGTATTCTGGAAAAAGAACTGAAAAAAGTGACCTCGCTGGATCCCGCAAAAAGGGGAGAACCCGAAAAACTGGAATTTGCTTATTGTACAGAGTTTTTGATTAAGGGAAAGGATATTGACCTGGAAAAAATCAGGAAATATCTTAACCCGCATGGAGATTCCCTCCTTGTAGTTGGCTCTACTGAGGTTACAAAAGTTCATATTCACACCAACAATCCGGGGAAGGTCCTTGACTTTGCGGTCCAGTATGGGCGTTTAAGTAAAATTAAAATTGACAACATGGAGGAGCAGACCGAGACAAAATATAGTTCTCTTCCCGAGCCAGAAAATGAGAAAGAGGTTCCTCTTGAGAAAGATTTTGGGGTAGTTGCAGTTGTAGCAGGTGATGGGCTCGGTGATATTTTCACGAGTCTTGGAGCTGATGAACTCGTAACCGGCGGGCAATCAATGAACCCCAGTACCCAGGATTTAGTTGCGGGCTGTGAAAAAATTCCTTCGGAAAGAATTATTATTTTACCAAATAACAAAAATGTTATTTTTGCTGCCGAGCAGGTAAAAGAGGTAACAAAAAAAGAAATTGTGGTTCTTCCGACAACCTCAATCCCCGAAGGGATTGCTGCAATGATGCGGATTAACCCCGAAGAAGACTTTGAAAGTATTATTAAAGAAATGAAAGAAGGCCTTGAAGAAATAAAAACAGGTGAGGTTACATTTGCTGTTAGGGATTCTAAGGTTGGTGGAATGGACATTAAAGAAGGCGATGTAATAGGACTTTTCAACGGGGAAATTATTGTTGCTAACAACGATGTTTCAAGGGTTTCCCTGGACTTATTGAAAGAAATGGTTGATGAGGATGACTTTTTAATCACCATTTACCGGGGAGAAAAAATTGGCGAAGAAGAGGGAGAAAAAATCAAAGAAATGGTTACCGAAGAATTTCCTGAATGCGATGTGGAAATTTATCCCGGAAACCAGCCCCTGTATTACCTGATAATATCAGTGGAATAATTTGGAGGTGAACCTATTGGGGAAAATTGCAATTGTAACAGATAGTACTGCTGATTTAACAAAACAAATGGCTGAAGAATACGATATTACAGTTGCTCCGCTAAGTGTTAATTTTGGGGATAAAAGCTTTCTTGATGGAATTGAAATTTCGCCCGAAGAATTTTACAAAAAACTTAGAAGTTCTGATCGCCTCCCCACAACCTCCCAGGTTTCGGTTGGGAATTTTGTGGAGCTTTACAAAAAACTTGCTGAAAAGGTAGACACCATTATTTCAATCCATATTTCCGATAAATTAAGTGGAACTTACCAGGCGGCCGTTCTTGCAGCCAAGGAAATTTCCGAAGCAGAAATCGTCCCGGTGAACTCCAAAACCGTTACAACCTCTCTTTCTTTTCAGGTAAGGATGGCAGCAGAGGAAGCCCGCAAAGGTTCTTCTAAAGAGGAAATATTAAAGCGCCTGGAAAAAGCCCAGGAACAACAGAAAATATTTTTCTCGGTAAAAACCCTTGAATTTTTAGAAAAAGGGGGTAGAATTGGTAAAGCACAGGCCCTTTTAGGGACCCTTCTTAATATAAAGCCAATTCTTACCGTTGATAGAGAAGGTTACGTTGCTCCCCTGGAAAAAATCCGTGGTCATAAAAAGGTTTTACAGAAACTTGCTGCCTTTTATGGTGAGTTTATTGACGAACACGGCCCAAATTGTTTCCAGGCAATTTTGCATGCTGCTGCAGAAGAGGAAGCAAAAGGACTTAAAGCGGCAATAGAAGAAAAATTTGGCCCCCAGAACATTGAAATCAGCCAATTGGGTCCCGTGGTTGGAACCCACACCGGGCCAGGTGCAATTGGTGTCGTTCTTACACCCAGGTAATTTGGAATATTTTAATCCTAATGCATTCGGGGGAATGTATTAGGATTTTTTTTAGGAGGGAGCTGTTGAGGTGGCTGGACTCGACCAAAGTATTCAATTTGTCAAAGGGGTTGGTCCCAGGCGAGCAAAACTTTTGGAAAAATTGGGTATAAAAAAAATTGAAGATCTACTTTATCATATCCCCCGCCAGTACAGGGACCGGAGCCAGATTAAAAAAATCAATGAAGTAGAGCCAGGATTGGAAATAACCGTGGCGGGAGTGGTAAAAGCGAGGGATAAAATTAGAACCCGTTCGGGAAGGAATATTTTTAAGGTTGCTTTTTCTGACGAAACCGGCATTGCTTATGCTACCTGGTTTGACCAGCCTTTTATTTTCCAAAAATTTTCCATTGGGCAGGAAGTCCTTGTTAGCGGAAAAATCAGTGATAAGAGCTGGGAACAGGGCAAGCGGGTGGAATTTATTCATCCAAATTTTGAGCTTGGTGGAGAAGGAGGATTACATAGTGGTAGGATAGTTCCTCTTTACCCCCTTACAGAAGGATTAAATCAAAACCAATTTCGGCGTTGGGTGAATAGTGCTTTAGAAGAATATTCTGAAGCCCTGAGAGAGTTTCTTCCGGAAGAGATTTTAAAGGAAAATGGTTGGCCTGAGCGGGAAAAAGCTATCTGGGAAGTCCATTTTCCTTCCAATTCGGAAATAAGAAAAAAAGCTTTTGAAAGACTGGTTTTCGAGGAACTTCTTTTGTTCCAGATTAAGCTTGCCCAGAAACAATCTGAAAAAAAACAGAAACCAGGATATTGCCACGAAGCCTCTTCAAGCCATACTAATAGGTTAATGAAATCTCTTCCTTTTGCTCTAACCTCCAGCCAGAAAAGGGTTTGGGAAGAGATAAAAGATGATATGGAAAAGCCTGAACCCATGTCCAGGCTTTTACAGGGAGACGTTGGTGCAGGAAAAACAGTGATTGCCCTCCTTGCCCTTTTAAAAACTGTGGAAAATGGCTGGCAGGGGGCATTTATGGCTCCTACAGAAATCCTTGCAGAACAACATTTTTATAAGATGGAACCAATTTTCCGGGAGTTTGGACTCAAAACATTACTGTTGACAGGAAGTTTATCAGTTCGGGATAAAAAAAGAAACTATAGGGAAATATCTTCCGGGGAAGCAGATATAATTGTTGGGACTCATGCTTTAATTCAGGAAGGAGTAAAATTTTCCGATCTGGCCATGGTTGTTATTGATGAACAGCACAGGTTTGGCGTTCAACAACGGGAGGCTCTTTTAAGCAAGGGGAAAACACCGGACCTCCTTGTAATGACCGCTACCCCAATTCCCAGGTCCCTGGCTTTGACCCTTTATGGAGATCTGGAGGTATCGGTAATAGATGAGCTTCCCACTGGCAGAAAACCAATTATTACCCGGGCTCGAAAAACCTCAGCCCGTTCGAATGTTTATAAGTTTATCAGAGAACAGGTCGCTAAAGGCCGGCAGGCTTTTATTGTTTGTCCATTAATCCAGGAATCAGAAAAATTGCAACTTGTTGCTGCTGAAGATATGTTCCGTTTTCTAAAACAAGAAATTTTCCCGGATTTGGAATTAATGCTGATTCACGGGCAAGTCCCCGCAGCCCAGCGGGCAGAAGCAATGAAAAACTTCAAAGATGGGAAAATTGATATTATGGTTAGTACTACGGTTATTGAAGTGGGAGTAGATATCCCTAACGCCACGATAATGCTTATTGAAGATGCTCACCGTTTTGGGCTTTCTCAACTACATCAATTAAGAGGGCGTGTGGGGAGAGGGGCAGAACAGTCCTATTGTATATTGATGTCAGATGCAGAAGATGAGCTTGCGAAACAAAGGTTAAATGCCCTGGTAAAAAATAACGATGGTTTTATGCTTGCAGAAGAAGATTTACGCCTTCGAGGGGCAGGAGACTTTTTTGGAACCAGGCAGCACGGAATAACTCCTTTCCGTTTTGCAGATTTAGTTACCCACCAAAAAATCCTTAGATTTGCCCGGAAAAAGGCTGGGCTTTACCTTCAATTAATACGAGAAAGCGAAAAGCGCTTCCCGGGGGATATTATTAGATAGCCCTTAGAATTATTACCCCGGATTTGGAGGTGTTTAATGAGAGTAATTTCTGGAAAAGCTCGAGGCAGAATTTTGAAAATACCCCCGGAAAAAATTTCCCGCCCAACTGCCGACAGGGTTAAGGAAGCCCTATTTAACATCCTTGGAGAAAGGGTTTTGGGCTCGGTTTTTCTCGACTGTTTTGCAGGGAGCGGGAGTATAGGAATAGAAGCTTTGAGCAGGGGAGCGAAAAGAGCTCATTTTATTGAAAATAATCCCGTTGCATTAAAAGTTCTTAAAGATAACCTGGAAAAAACAGGACTTTTAAGTTTAGCTACAATCTGGAAGGGAAAAGCGGGGGTAATATTAAGCAGAAGATTAAAAGGAGTTGAATTTGATATTATTTTCCTGGATCCCCCATACTCATTAAATCCCTTTCCATTTTTAGAGCTTATTGAAACAAATAAATTAATCGGGGCTAAAGGGATAGTAATTCTTGAAGGATCAAGGCAAAGCCCTGAAGTGGATTGTGCTTTTTGGCGCATTGCGGAAAATCGGGTTTATGGAGATACCAGAATCTCAATCTGGCAAAAGGAGTGAAGTTCATGAAAAAAATTGCAGTATACCCTGGGAGTTTTGATCCGGTTACAAACGGGCACCTGGATATTATTAAAAGGGCAAGCGGAATTTTTGATGAATTAATTGTTGCGGTTTTTAATAATCCCAACAAAACGCCAACTTTTTCTATGGAAGAAAGGGTTGCCCTTATGGAAAAAGTAGCAGGAGAAGTCCCGGGGGTAAGAATAGATGCTTTCAGCGGTTTGCTCAATGAATATGCTGTAAAGAAAAATGCTCGAAACATTGTTCGGGGTTTAAGGGCCCTTTCTGATTTTGAAAAAGAGTTTCAGCAGGCCTTAATGTATAAAAAACTGAACCCTGATCTTGAGATAATGTTTTTAATGACCTCCCAGGATTATGGATTTTTAAGTTCAAGCCTGGTAAAAGAAATTGCATCCTTAGGAGGCTGTATTGATGGTTTGGTTCCTGAACCTGTTAAGGAATTTCTTATTGAGTTTTACAAAAATAAGGATCAGAGGAATTAAAAAACCCCTTTTGTAAGGGGTTGGGATAAATTAGGTTTTTAATCCAGGAAAACGGGTGGTGTTCGAAAATCCCGGCCCCCTTTTTTATACTCTGGAGAGGAACAAAAAAGCCCCCAGAAGTCAGTTGCCCGTGCTTCCAGGTCAATCATTTTTTTGATTTCTGAAACTCTGGGAAGACGTCGGATGGTAGGCCGGGTTATTAAAGGAAAATCTTCAATTTCTTTTATTTTATGCAAAATTTCCCTACCCTTTTTGTTAAAAGCAAGTGGCCGGAAATAAAGGGGGCTATTGGGGAACTTGATTTCCTCCCGGAAAGATTGTGTTAGTTCCAGAAGAATATAAACAAAAATCCTTTGTAATCTGGTTTGGACAAAGCACCGGGTTTGTAACTTTTCCAGGAAGTTATTCCATCCTATTGCTTGCCTTGCTGTTTGAACAAGGCGGTTTTCCAGGCCCGGGGCAATTTCGGGATAACTTGAAAGATTTTTTCCTGTTGTTCCCCGCAAAATTCCCAGGAGAACAGGGGCAAAATCCTCGGAAAAAACAGGAGCACCGCCCCGGTTAATTTCCCGGGAAAGGATATTATAAGAAGCGGGGGGGATATAATTTTTAAGGCCTTTTAAAGACTTATTTTTTGAAATACTGTTTCGAATTGCAGTTGCACTTGGGAAATCATTAGTTAAACTGGTTGAAAGGTAAGGGGTTCCCCTGCGCTTAACCGGGACAGGTATTAAAGAAAGTTTATCTCTATGGATGGTCCTCAAGTATTCGATTGCCAGGATATTGTTGGGGCTGTTTATTATTTCGGGATCGAGCTCAAGTAATTCCTCGAGGGCCAGACTCCGGGATTTAGGAAAGGAATGGCCTTCCTTCAGGTGCTGGCGTAGCTTTTCCTGAAACCCGGGAGGTTCTTTCTCTATAAAATGGGCAATTTCTTTTAACCTTTCCAGGTTGGGATGTTCGGATCCAAAGGCAATATGGGTACAACCTGCCTGAGAAAGGATTTTTACAGCCCCACGGGCAAAAAAATCTGCGCTGGAACAGGAAAAAGGCAAAGGAAGCTCAAGAACCAGGTCGGCTCCTTCTTTTATTGCCATCTCACCGCGACTCCATTTATCGCAAATTGCGGGTTCTCCCCGCTGGGTAAATGTGGAACTCATTACCACAACCGTCCTGTTAGCCCCGGTCAATTCCCGGCTTTTCTGCATGTGGTATTTGTGCCCGTTATGGAAAGGATTATATTCTGCAACAATTCCAAGGGTTTTCAAGTCATTTCCCTCCTTAATTTTCTGAATTCGCCTTTTTAGAATTAAATCCTGTCAAAATAAGCAGGAGATGGCTTCTTTTTGTAGTAAATTTTAACTTGTGAAGAAATTAACCAAATTGGAGGTATTTATAAAAATGGATTTCATCCGTGAAATCAGGGAAAAAGCCAAAAAGAAAAAACAAAAAATAGTTCTTCCCGAAAGTGAAGATACCCGGGTATTAAAAGCCGCGGAATTTTTACAAAAAGAAGAATTGGCTGATATAATCCTGATAGGTAAAAAAGAAGAAATTTTGGAAGCGGCAGGAAAAGAAGGGGTAAAAATTGAAGGGGTAGAAATAATTGACCCTGAATCCTTTCCTGAAATTGATGATTACGCTGAAACCCTTTACCAGATGAGGAAGGAAAAGGGTATGGAGAAAAAAGAGGCCGAGAAACTCATAAAAACCCCCCTTTACTTTTCCACAATGCTTGTTAAAAAAGACTATGCCCGGGGTTCTGTAGCTGGAGCAAACAATTCTACCGGAGATGTGTTAAGGCCCGCAATGCAGATTATAAAAACAGCTCCTGGGATTTCCGTTATATCTGGAGCCTTTATAATGCTTTTAAATTCTCCATATGCGCCCGAAGGAAAGTTGATTTTTGCGGACTGTGCGGTTAATCCCGAACCTGATGCGGATCAACTGGCTCAAATTGGAGTGGCTTCAGCTCAAACTGCTAAAGATATTGCTGGTCTTGATCCCAAAACAGCCTTTCTTTCTTTTTCAACAAAAGGTAGTGCAAGCCATCCCCTGGTTGAAAAAGTTACCAGGGCTACCCAGAAAGCAAAAGAACTGGACCCTAAGGGCTCTTATGATGGGGAATTACAGGCAGATGCAGCGCTGGTTCCAGCCATTGGGAACAAAAAAGCTCCCGAAAGCAAGATTGCTGGCAGGGCTAACGTCCTTGTTTTCCCTGACCTGCAGGCAGGGAACATCGGTTACAAAATGGTGGAGAGGCTCGGAGGAGCTGAAGCTGTGGGGCCCATTTTGCAGGGAATGGCAAAACCTGTAAACGATTTATCTAGAGGTTGTTCCGTTGATGATATTATAAACCTAGTTGCGATTACAGCACTACAGGCTGGATAATAATTTAAAGGGAGGCAATTGTTATGAAAGTTCTTGTTTTAAATTGTGGGAGTTCGTCAATAAAATATCAGGTTTTTGATATGACAAATGAATCTGTTTTAGCCAAAGGAATTGTGGAAAGAATTGGGATTGATGGTTCTTTCCTGGAGCATAATGCTGAAGTTAATGGAAAGAAAACCAAAATTGAAAAGGAAATCCCAAACCATAACACCGGGGTCAGTCTGGTCATTGAAATTCTTCAGGATCAGGAGTTTGGGGTTATAGAAAACATCGATGAACTAAAGGCTGTAGGTCACAGGGTTGCCCACGGTGGGGAAGCTTTTCCCAAATCAACAAGAGTAGGAGAGGAAGAGTTAGCAGAAATTAAAGACCTTTCACGATTAGCGCCCCTCCATAATCCACATAATGCTGCAGGGATTGAGGTTGTTAAAGACTTGCTTCCCCAGGTTCCCCAGGTAGCCGTTTTTGATACATCTTTCCATCAAACAATGCCGGAAAAAGCTTATGTTTATCCCTTACCATATGATTTTTACAAGGAAATGGGGATCCGCCGTTATGGTTTCCACGGAACTTCCCATAAATTTGTTGCCCAACTGGCAGCGAAAGAAATGGGGAAAAAACTTGAAGATTTAAAAATAATTACTGCTCACCTGGGAAATGGGGCCAGTATTACTGCTATTGACCGGGGGAAATCAGTTGATACCAGTATGGGTTTTACTCCCCTTGAAGGACTGGTAATGGGAACCAGATGTGGAGATATTGACCCCGCAATTGTTCCCTTCCTTCAGAAGAACAAGGGATGGGATGCTGAAAAGGTTGAAAACGTCCTGAACAAGGAAAGTGGACTTCTTGGGATTTCTGGGATTAGCAACGATTCCCGGGATGTTGAAGAAGCCGCAGAAGAAGGAAATCACAGGGCTCAGGTAGCAGTTGACATTTTCTGCTATAGGGTTAAAAAATATATTGGGGCTTATGCTGCTGCTATGGGTGGCTTGGATGCCATTGTCTTTACCGCCGGAATTGGCGAAAACTCTGATATCGTTCGGAAAAAGGCATTAGAGGGAATGGAGTTTTTAGGAGTTACTCTTGATCTGGAGAAAAACAAGGCCCGGAGAAAACTGACGGAAATTTCTTCCCCAGATTCCAGGGTAAAGGCTTTTATTGTTCCCACCAATGAAGAACTGGTAATTGCCAGGGACACTCACGAACTGGTTAACGGGTCTTCTTGACAAGGGGAAACCTTCCTTATATAATGGTGTGAGGGTTAAGGAGGAGTTTAAATGAAAATAAATCTTAAGGATATTTTAGGCTCCCTAGGTGGCACCATTTCTGTGGAGGATGATTTTGAGATTGAGGAAATTGAAATTCAATCCAGGAAGATTATATTCCCTCACCCTCCCCGAGTTAAAATTACCCTAACTAACACTCAGGATGATATTCTGGTCCAGGGAACCATTACCGGTGAAGTCGAACTTGCTTGTACTCGCTGTTTGGAGTTTTTTAAATGGGATTTTGTTCGGGAAATAACTGAAACCTATTCCAAAAAAGAATTAAACCTTGATGAAAATAGCGTTCTTGATATCACCCAGGAAATTTACCAGCACCTGGTTTTGAGTATTCCCATGCAATCTATCTGCCAAAAGGACTGTAAAGGTCTTTGTCCGGGTTGCGGACAAAATATGAACAGTGGCAAATGTGATTGCAAACAAGAAGCAATTGATCCTCGATGGGAGAAATTGCGCCAGTATCTGGAGAATTAATACTAGGAGGTGGCAAAATGGCGGTCCCCAAGAGGAGAGTATCCAAAACTCGAAAAAGAAAGCGTCGGACACACTGGAAAGCTACCGCTCCCCAGCTGGTGGAGTGTCCCAAGTGTCGCGAACCAAAACTTCCGCACAGGGTATGCCTTGAATGTGGAAACTACAAAGGCAAAAAGGCGATTGAGGTATAATGTTTCTGTCCTTTGAATACAAGATAAAGGAGTTTTCTTTATCTTGTATTTTTTTCGGCAAAAATTGGTGAGGGAAACGGATTATCCCAAACATTTTTAACGGGGCTTACTAATTAAAGGAAAGATAATCCCTGGATTGTAGGTCAGGGAATTATTTCCCAAAGGGATACGATTCTTGAAAAGTCAATTACAAAGTCTACTATAGGTCATTAAGTCCACTACGTAAACAACTTTTTTTACATACATGGGTATAAAAAAACATTACCACTATTTATGGGTGTCTAAGGATGAGAATAATTTAGTTGACTGAAATGAGCTTTCTTTTGAGTCAATTTTATTATACGAGGAGGGAGTAAGTTGAAAGTTGCAATTGATGGTTTTGGTGGAGATCATGCCCCAGGGGAAATAGTAAAGGGTATAATTGAGGCCTGTAATTCAGGGGGGCCGGAGATTATTGTGACAGGAGATTCTGACACTCTGTCGAAAGAATTTGGTAAGCATGGCGGGAAACCTTCTTCCGTCGAGATATTTCATACCTCTGAACTTGTGGAAATGGATGAGGCTCCCTCCCGAGTTTTAAAAGAAAAAAAGGGCTCTTCCCTGATGCAGGGGGCTCAACTTGTTAAAGAAGGGCGTGCTCAGGCTTATGTTTCTGCTGGAAATACCGGCGCAACAATGGCAGCCGGGATTTTTCTGGTGGGACGAATAAGTGGAATTGACCGTCCGGGAATAGCTACTCCAGTTCCGGGCTTAACTCAAATGGCCTTATTAATTGATGCTGGGGCTAATTCTGAATGTAAACCCCAGAATATGATTCAGTTTGCCCAGATGGGAAGGGTTTTTATGGAAAAGATCCATAAAAGGGAAAACCCTGGTGTTTGTTTACTAAATGTTGGGGCAGAACCAAAGAAGGGAACAAAGATTTATCAGAATGCTTTTGAAGAACTAAGCAAGATTGAAGATCTTAATTTTAAAGGGAATATAGAAGGAAGGGATATTTTCTCTGATTTTTGTGATGTAATTGTAAGTGATGGTTTTGTGGGTAATATTACCTTAAAGGTTATGGAAGGGACGGGAAAAACTCTTGTTGATTTATTAAAAGCAGAAATAAAAAAAAGCATAACAAGCAAAATTGGAGCCCTTCTGATGAAAAAAGCCCTGGTTACATTAAAAAGCCGGATGGATTATGAGGAGTATGGGGGAGCACCCCTTTTGGGACTAAAAGCTCCGGTTATCATCTGTCACGGAAGTTCCTCGGCAAAGGCAATAAAAAATGCTATTTTTGTTGGCCAGGAAATGGTCGAAAAAAATGTGGTTGAAACCCTGGAAGAGCTATTCTAGTCTAAGGGAGTTGAAAATAAAGGATGGAAAAATTTAAAGCGGGTATCCTGGGTTTGGGGATTGGTCTCCCAGAAAAAATTGTTTCCAATAAAGATTTGGAAAAAATTGTTGATACAACTGATGAATGGATCACTACCAGGACTGGAATTAAAGAAAGAAGAATTGCTTCTCCCGGGGAAACCGCCCTTTCTTTTTCGATAAAAGCGGGCAGGGAAGCCCTGGAAAATGCGGGGATTTCCCCCGAGGATTTGGACCTTATTATTGTGGCGACAGTTACCCCCGATATGATATTTCCCGCTACTGCATGCCTTTTGCAGGATGCCCTTAACGCAGGTTCTGCAGCAGCTTTTGATTTAGAAGCGGGATGCTCGGGTTTTGTTTATGGGATGGCCCTTGCCTCTCAATTTATTAATACGGGGAGTTATAAGAAAATATTGGTGGTTGGAGCCGAGGTATTATCGCGTATTACCGATTGGGAGGATCGCAATACCTGCGTTCTTTTTGGTGATGGTGCGGGTGCCGCAGTAATTGGGCAAGTTGAACAGGGGGGAATTCTGGCTTTTGAAATGGGTTCTGATGGAGGGGGAGGAGATTTTCTTAAAATGCCCGCAGGGGGTGGGGCAATTCCTGCAACAGAAGAATCCTTAGCCCAAAAGCTCCATTACATAAAAATGGATGGGAATCAGGTTTTTAAATTTGCTGTAAAAGCAATGGCAAGGTCAGCCAGGCTTGTTGCAGAAAAAGCAAATATTCCAATTGAGGATATTGATCTTTTTATTCCTCATCAGGCCAATATTCGAATAATTGAAACCTCGGCAAAAAGGCTAAAAATTCCCGAAAAAAAGGTTTTTATGAACCTTGAAAAATACGGAAACACCTCCGCCGCCTCAATACCCATTGCCCTGTATGAAGCTTTGAAACAAAAGCAGATAAAAAAGGGAGACAGAGTATTGCTTGTTGGTTTTGGCGCGGGTTTAACCTGGGCCTCGGTAATTCTTGAGTGGACCGGGTAATTTTTGCAATAGGGGGTTTAAGGAGATGAACCGGTTTGGGTTCCTTTTTCCCGGCCAGGGATCGCAAAAATCCGGAATGGGGAAAGATCTTTACGAGAAATTTTCTGCAGCCAAAGATGTTTTTCTTTGTGCAGACGAAATCTTAGGTTTTCCCCTATCGGAATTGTGTTTTGAAGGTCCAGAAGAAAAACTTCGGGCGACGGAAAATGCCCAGCCCGCAATTTTAACGGTGAGTATTGCTGCTTTTAAGGCCGCCCAAAACTTTATTCCCGGAACAAAAGGTTATGCAGGACACAGTCTTGGTGAATTTTCATCCCTTGTTGCTTCCGAAGCAATTTCTTTTCCTGAGGCTGTAAAACTTGTTAGGCGCAGAGGTGAACTAATGGCTGAAGCCGTTCCCGGTGAGCAGGGGGGAATGGCGGCAATAATAAATTTAGAGCTGGAAAAAATAAAAGCAATTATAGCAGGGACTGGTGTGGAAATCGCAAATTTAAATTCTCCGGAACAGGTTGTTATTTCGGGTTACAAAAAAACCCTTGAAAGTTTGGAAGAAGCCTTCTTAAAAGAAGGAGCAAAAAGGGTTGTTTTCTTGAATGTTAGCGCCCCTTTCCACAGTCGTTTAATGGAACCCGCAGCTCGAGAACTTACCAGAGAAATTGAAAGAATTAAAATTAATAAGCCTCAAGGATCTTTCTGGGCCAATGTGACTGGAGCAGAGGTAAACAATCCAGAGGAAATAAAAGCCCTTTTAATCCAGCAGGTAACCATGCCCGTTTTGTGGGAAGGGTGTATCAGGGAAATGGTTGGAACGGGATTTGAAAAATTTTTCGTTTTTGGACCGGGGAAAACCCTGCGGATTTTAATGCGTTCCATCAATTCGGAGGTAAAAGTTAAGGAAATTTCGGGGAGCCAGGACATAGAAGAATTAATAGCAAAAAGGGAAAATGGGGAAATGGAGGGAATTTTATGAAAGAAAAGGTAGTTATTGTTACAGGAAGTTCCCGGGGAATTGGGCTGGCCATTGCTAAAAGCCTGGCAAAGGCAGGGGCCAGGGTTGTAATAAATTCTCGGTCGCAGGAAAGGATAAATGAAATCTCAAGCGAATTACAAAGAGAGGGCCTCAATGTTATTGGAGTTGGGGCGGATATTCAAACCAAGGAAGGCGCCGAAAAGCTCATTGAAAAGGCTACGGAAAAATGGGGTGGAGTTGATATCCTGGTAAATAATGCCGGGATAAACCGGGATAACCTTTTCCTCAGGATGAAAGAAGATGAATGGGAAGAGGTAATAAAAACAAATTTAAACGGGATGTTCCATTGCACAAAAGCCTCAATCCGGGGGATGACCAAAAAAAGATGGGGCCGGATAATAAATATTTCTTCAATTGTGGGAATTACCGGAAACCCCGGCCAGGCAAATTATTCAGCTGCAAAAGCCGGGATCATTGGGTTTACAAAAACTCTTGCCCAGGAATTTGGAGGGCGCAATATTACTGCAAATGTGATTGCTCCTGGTTTTATTGAAACCGAAATGACCGATAAACTTCCGGAAAAAATTAAGGAACAAATGCTAGGTAGAATTCCCCTTGGAAAATTTGGAACCTGTGATGATGTTGCGGCCATGGTCAGGTTTCTCGCTTCTGAAGAAGCGGGTTATATTACCGGACAGGTTCTGGTTGTTGACGGGGGACTTGCTTTATAAAATAAGAGGAGGTGAGATTTGTGAGCGTGTTTGAAAAAATGGTTGAGTTAATCGTGGAAAAGCTTGGTGTTGAACCCGGGGAAGTTACTCCTGAGGCGTCTTTTATTGATGACCTGGGAGCAGATTCTCTCGATATCGTTGAGCTTATTATGGATATTGAGGATGAATTTGATCTGGAAATCCCTGATGAAGAGGCAGAAAATATTACAACGGTCAAACAGGCTGTTGATTATATTGAAAAAAATATTAAATAAAAAAGCGGGAAGCCCCGAGATGGGGCTTCCCTTTAACAAAAGAGCAGGCTGGAGCTGAACACAAGTGGAAGAGTTGAAAGAAGTAATTAAATCTTCAAGGCTAAAACAACTTGCTTTAACCCACCGTTCATGGGCAAATGAAAAAGGTTTAACAGAAAACAATGAGCGATTAGAATTTCTTGGGGATTCCGTTTTAAGCCTTATAATAAGTGAATACCTCTACAAAAATTTCCCGGATTACCCTGAGGGGGAACTGGCCCGGATTAGGGGCCAAATAGTAAGCATGAATTCTTTAGCGCGAGCGGCAAGAAGACTTTCGTTGGGAGAAAAGTTGCTTCTGGGTAAAGGTGAAAGTAATTCCGGAGGGAAAAATAAGGATTCCATTCTGGCGGATTCTTTTGAAGCAGTTATCGGGGCAGTTTATATTGAGAGGGGTTTGGAAAAATCACGAAAATTTGTTATGGAAAACCTGTCCTTTATAATAGAGGAGGTTTTTCAGCAGTGCGATTTCCGGGATGCCAAAACAAGTCTTCAGGAAATTGTCCAACAAAAATTTAAAGAATTACCCCAGTACAATATAGTCCGAGAGGAAGGTCCTGATCATGAAAAGTGGTTTGTTATTAATGTTTTTTTTGCTGGAGAGGTAAAGGGTTCAGGGGAAGGACCTACAAAAAAAATTGCTCAGCAACAGGCTGCTGCTGAAGCCATAGAAAAATTAAAAGAAAAAAATGAGTGACTTTAAACTGGGCAGTTTTTTTGGTATGTTTTTTATTAAAACCCCTGATTTAATGAAAAGGAACCGGAGGGTAATGAATGGGGAAAGAAAAGAAAATTATTATTGCTATTGATGGACCAGCTGGAGCTGGGAAAAGCACAGTTGCTGATAAAGTTGCCAAAAAACTTGGTTATTCCCATCTAGATACAGGGTCCATGTATAGGGGAGCAACCTTTTTCCTAATTAAAAATAAAGTTCCAATGGAGAAAGAGGAAGATGTCCTGACTGAACTCAGGAAAATGAAAATGGAAATGCGAGAAAATAAGATTTTTATTAACGGAGAAAATTTCACTCCTTTTTTACGGACTGAAGAAGTTGAAAAGCATGTTTCCTGGGTTTCCAGTCTTTTTGGGGTTCGGAAAATTTTGGTTCAAAAACAAAAAGACATTGCCAGGGAGGGTGGCTTTGTTCTTGATGGAAGAGATATTGGGACTCAGGTTTGTCCCAATGCCGAATTGAAAATTTTCCTTTCTGCCTCCCCTGAGATCAGGGTTAAGAGACGCTTCTTTCAGCTAAAGGAAGAAGTTGACCTTGATTTTATAAGAAAAGACCTTAAAAGACGAGATGAATATGATAAAAACAGAAAAGCCGGGCCTCTAAAACCAGCAGATGATGCAATTTTCCTTGATAGTTCTCACCTAACTCAAAAAGAGGTTGTGGAAAAAATTGTTCGGAAAGCCCGGGAGGTGATTGGTGATTACTAAGCTTAAAGATTTTTTGGGTATCATAATTTATAAAATTGTGGCCTGGTTATTTTTTGCTTTTTATAGACTTTTTTATGGCTTGCAGATTAAAGGAAAAGATAATTTGCCCCTTAAAGAACCATTTATTATTATTGCTAACCACCAACACCTGCTCGATCCTACAGTGGTGGGGGCGGCCGTTTACCCAAAACAGGTCCATTTTATGGCCAAAGAAGAATTATTCAAAAACTTCCTTTTTAGATGGGTTTTTACGGCCATAGGGACATTTCCTGTAAAAAGAGGCCGTGCTGATCTCCAGGCTTTCAGAACCTCCTATCAAAAAATAAAGGAAGGGAAAGTATTGGGTATGTTCCCAGAGGGAACCCGCCAGAAACCAGGAGAGCAGGGAAAAGCAAAAAAAGGAGCCGCCCAGATTGTAAAAAGAACTGGAGTAAAAGTTGTACCGGTTCGAGTTGATTGGAACAATTGGCGCCGGCCCATAAAAGTTTTTATTGGAAAACCAATAGGAAGTGAAGATTTTCCAAAAAAGGAATCCAAGGACCAACTTGGAGATCTTGCTGAATTTTTAATGGAGCAGGTAAGAGGGCTTAAATAAATAATAAAATGTCCGAAATTTGGGCGGAAAAAGAGGACTTCTCTACCTGAATATAGAAAATTGTTATTTGAAGCACAACGGAGGGAACGACTTGGAAATAATTGTTGCCCAAAATGCCGGTTTTTGTTTTGGAGTGAAAAGGGCAGTTGATATTACCCTTGCGGCAGCTGAAAATCAAAAACTTCCCACTCCAATTTTTACCCTTGGTCCACTTATTCACAATCAGGAGGTTGTTTTAAAACTAGAAGAAAATGGGATAATAGCTTTTGAAGAATTTGAAAAATTACCTCCCGGCGAACCGGGAACGATGATAATTCGGTCCCACGGAGTTCGCCCTGAAATTGTAAACCAGCTCAAGGAAAAAGGCTGGCATATTATTGATGCCACCTGTCCTTTTGTAAAAAAGGCCCAGGATTTCAGCCGAATTCTGGTGCGAGAAGGTTATCAACTGATTATTTTCGGAGATAAGAATCATCCTGAAGTTCAGGGAATTTTGGGTCATGTTTTTGATAAAGCCGAGGTAATTGCAGAACCAGAGCAGGCCAAGAAAATAGAAAAGACTGCAAAAATTGGGCTTGTTCCTCAAACGACAAAAAACCCAAAAAAATTCGGGGAATTGGTTCAGAACCTGTTAGAAAAAACCAATGAATTACGGGTTTTTAACACAATATGCACAGTTACCCAAAAAAGGCAGGAAGTTGCTTTCTCTTTGGCTTCCGAGGTTGACGCAATTCTTGTAGTTGGAGGCCATAATAGTTCAAATACAAAAAGCCTTTATAATTTATGTGATGAAACAGGAACCCCCACTTATCATATCGAAAAACCAGAGGAAATTAACCCTAAATGGTTTGATGGAATAGAAAAAGTAGGTATTGTTGCGGGGGCATCAACCCCCAACTGGACAATTAAGGAGGTCGAAGAGGTGATGTTTGAGATGTCAGAGGAAAGAAAAGAAGAAAAAAGAGAACAAGAACAAAATGAGGTTGACCATGAGGAACAAAAAGCGCCCGAAAAAGTAGAGGAAGAGGTTCCTGAGCAAGTAGAAGAAAAGAAACAACCTGAAGAAGAAGTTGATACTGAAAAAGAACCTGAAGAAGAAGTTGCTCAGGAAAAGAAAGAAGAGCCGGAAGAGAAAAAAGAAGAGGAACAAGAAGAAGAGCAAGAAGAACAAGAAGAAGAGCAAGAGGAACAAGAAGAAGCGGAAGAAAAAACTGATAAAAAACAAGAAGGAGAACCCACGCCTTCTGAAGATATAGCTGCCGAGGAAGAGGTTGAAAAGGAGCAGGCTCATCCTATGGATGAAGAAGAAGCCATGCAATATGGGCAGGATGTCCAGGCCTTTTCTAAAGGGCAGATTATTGAAGGAAAAGTAATTGAAATAACTGAGGATGGAATTTTTGTTGATATAGGCTCAAAAACCGAGGGCTTTGTCCCGAAAAGGGAAATTGCCCAGGAAGGTGTAGAAAATATATCTGATGTAGTTCAACCCGGAGAGGAAATTAAGGTTTATTTCCTGGGAACTGATGAAGATGGAGCTGCAAAATTGTCCAAAAAAAGAGCTGACATTGAGGAAGCATGGCAGTTGGTAACCCAGGCACAAAAGGACAAGTCGGTAATAAAAGGGACAGCTACCAAGGTTGTAAAAGGTGGTCTTGTTGTTGATGTGGGTCTGCGTGGGTTTATTCCTGCTTCCCACATAGCAATTGAATATGTGGAGGACCTGGAACAATTTGTTGGGCAGGAACTTGAAATGACAGTTCTGGAAGTTGAAAAGAAAAACAATAATGTTGTTCTGTCCCGCAGGAAAGTCCTGGAACAGGAACAGGAACAGAAAAAAGTAGAAACCATGGAAAACCTAACCCAGGGTGATGTTGTTAAAGGACGAGTTACCAAGATTGTTGACTTTGGAGCCTTTATTGACATAGGTGGTATTGAAGGTCTGCTTCATATATCTGAAATGTCCTGGGGACGGATTGAACATCCCTCAAAAGTTCTTGAAGAGGGACAGGAGATTGAGGTTAAAGTGCTAAGTGTTGACAAGGAAAACGAAAGAATTTCTCTCGGCTTAAAACAAATTCTTCCCGACCCCTGGGATGAGTTTGTTAAAAACCATAAAGTAGGAGACAAAATTGAAGGAACAATTACCAAGACTGTTAGTTTTGGTGCCTTTATGGAAATAGAAAATGGGATTGAAGGATTGATCCACATTTCTCAGCTGGCTAGGAGACATGTGGAAAATCCCGACGAAGTGGTAAAAAAAGGCGATAAAGTATCAGCAAAAATTATTAATATTAACGAGGGAGAAAGAAAAGTTGGCCTGAGTTTAAAAGAAATGGAAGAAGATAAACAGAAGAAAGAGGTTAAAGAGTTTACCGATCAGGCCAAGGAAGAAGGGAATATTACAATTGGAGATATGGTGGGTGATATCTTCCAAAAAGAAGATGAACCCAAGGATGAATAAAATTCCTCTAACCGTAATCAATAAAAAAGCACCCTTAACGGGGTGCTTTTTTCTCAGGTTTTCCTTTTTCTAAAAAAAAATCTGGAGGGAAAAGCCTTCCTTGACGGGAAACCTTTTTTATTACATAATTTACCCTAAGGGAGAATTAGGGAGGTAGACTTGTGGCCCGGATAAAGGAAGTTAATGAATATGTTGCTAAAAAATATGGAATACAGCCAGGGGATGAAATAATTTCCGTTGACAATAAGCCCATTAAGGATTACATTGATTTTCTTTATTATACCTCAGAAGAAAAATTTTCTTTAAAAATTAAAAAACAAAACAATTCTGAGGTACAGACCTTTGAACTTGTAAATAAATCTGGAAATATTGGAATTACCTTGGATGGGATAATTTTTGATAGATTTCGAACCTGTGGTAATAGGTGTATTTTTTGTTTTGTTGACCAGGGAGGACCGGTAAAAAGGAGTTCGTTAAAAATAAAAGACGATGATTACCGGTTTTCGTTTTTACAGGGGAGTTTTATTACCCTTACAAATTTAACTAGAGGAGATTTAGACAGGATAAAGAGATTGAAAATCAGCCCCCTTTATGTTTCCGTTCATGCCACGGACCCCAAAGTTCGGACTCTTATGATGGGTAACCCGGGTGCAGGAAGGATATTATCTATCCTGAAGGAATTAATTCAAGCAGGAATTAGTTTTCATACTCAAATTGTTGTCTGCCCCGGTTATAATGATGGGAAGGAACTGGAAAATTCAATTAATGACCTTTACAAACTTGGAGAAGGGATTCTTTCAATAGGAGTGGTTCCGGTTGGTTTGACCCGCTATCGAAATGGTTTAACTCCTTTAAAACCCGTTACGGAGGAAAAAGCAGGGGAAATTTTAACCCTGATAAAAAGCTGGCAAGAAAAATTTTACAAAGAAAGGGGAAGCAGGGTTCTTTTTGCAGCAGATGAATTTTATGCCCTGAGCAAAACACCCCTTCCTTCTGGTGAAGAATATGAGGATTACCCCCAGTTAGAAAACGGAATTGGGTTGACCCGTTTGTTTAGAGAAGAAAGTTTTGCTTCAATAAAAGAAATGGATGCAACAATTACAGAAAATGTTGGAATTATTACCAGTAAACTGGGGGCCTGGGCCTGGGAACCGGTGATTAACAAACTAAAAAATAAAGGGGTCATTATTGAACCTTTAATCTCCCCAAACAGTTTTTTTGGCCCAAGAATTAGTGTTAGCGGACTTCTTGCAGGGAGCGACCTCCTGGATATAAGTAAGGATAAAAAAAGCCTGCCCTCTTTAATTTTTTTACCCGGGGTAATGTTTAATGAGCAGGGAAAGACTCTTGATGGATACACTCTTGCTGATATAAGAGAGCATTTTTCTTCGGCTAAAATTGAAGTTGCTTTTAACCTGGAAGATCTTTTAAATAAAATTAAAAAACATAGAGGGGAATCACAATGAAACCTGTAGTTGCTATTGTTGGAAGACCAAATGTTGGAAAATCTACACTTTTCAATCGCCTGATTGGTGAAAGAACAGCCATTGTAGATAACGAACCGGGATTAACCCGGGACCGGATTTACGGGGAAGTTTTTTGGAATGGCAAGGAATTTTCTGTTATTGATACAGGGGGAATTAGCTATAGTCCTCTAACGGAAATTGAACATGGTATATTTGAGCAGGTGTTGCTTGCAATTGAAGAGGCTGATTTTATAATTTTCCTTGTTGATGGCAGGGCGGGTATTTTACCAGAGGATTATGAAGTTGCTTCTTTATTGCGAAAAAAACAGAAAAAAACTCTTCTTGTAGTAAATAAAATTGATGATTATGTAAAGCAGAAAAAAGATCTTTGGGAATTTTACAACCTGGGTCTGGGTGACCCTCAACCAATTTCTGCCGAGCATGGTCAGGGAACCGGGGATATTCTTGATCTGGTTGTTGAAGGGCTTCCAGAAATGGAAAAAGAAGAAATAGATGATGATACTTTAAAAATTGCTTTAATTGGACGGCCAAACGTAGGAAAATCATCTCTGGTAAATGCTATCCTTGGCGAAAAAAGAGTTTTAGTAAATTCAACACCCGGAACAACCCGGGATGCGGTGGATAGTATTTTTACCTGGAATGAAAACAGATTTACAATTATTGATACCGCCGGGTTAAGGAGAAAGGGCAAAGTTGAAAGAGGAGTGGAAAAATATAGTGTAATTCGCTCCTATCAAGCGGTAGGTCGGGCGCATGTCACTGTTGTTGTTTTAGACGGAGAAACAGGTTTAACCGAACAGGACAAAAAAGTTGTGAGCGTTGCCTTGGAGCAAGGTAAGGCCATTGTCCTGGCCTTAAACAAATGGGATCTTGTTAAAGGGGATAAAGATAAAATAGGGCGGAAAATAATTGAACAAATGCCCTTTATTTCCTATGTGCCCCTTGTTTATACCTCTGCTATTACAGGTTTTGGGCTTTCATCTCTTTTGGAAACCGTGTTAGTAGTGGAAGAAGAATGGAAAAAAAGAATAAAAACTGGGGTTTTAAACGAAGTAATACAGGAAGCCATGCAAATTGCCCCACCCCCTAGTAAGAAAGGAAGAGTCCCCAAAATATTTTTTGGAACACAGGTAGCTGTGGGACCTCCTACATTTGTTTTATTTGTAAATGAACCGGGTTTAATTCACTTTTCCTATTTAAGATACTTGGAAAATCAAATCAGGAATGCTTTTGGTTTTTCGGGAAGTCCGATTTGGATAAAAATCAGGAAGAGGGGTGAGGACAGGAAATGAACGAACTTGCCATTCTTGGAGGAGGGAGTTGGGGTTCAGCCCTTGCAATCCACCTGGGGAAAAAAGGTTTCAAGGTAAAAATCTATGACAATGCTGAGAAACAGGTTGAAGAAATTAATAAAAAACGAACAAATATGCGTTATTTGCCGGAAGTTGAATTCCCCTCCAATGTGACAGCTTCAACTCGGATTGATGAAGTGATTTCCGGGGCAGAAAGCATTTTTGTTGTAGTTCCCTCTCATGTAGTAAAAAAAGTAATAGAGGAAGCAAGAGACTTTATAAAACCCAGTCAATTTATCCTCAGTTGTAGCAAGGGCCTTGATGAAGAAAATCTGGAAAGACTTTCTAAGGTGATTATGGGGAGGGTTGGACCTGAAAACCAGAATAAAGTCGCTGTTTTATCAGGACCAACACATGCTGAAGAAGTTAGCCGGGGGCTCCCTACTGCTGCTGTGGTTGCAAGTGAAAGGGAAGAAACTGCAAAATATTTTCAAAAAATCATAATGGATAATCATTTTAGGATTTATTCCAGCCCAGATGTAATAGGTGTGGAGCTAGGAGGAGCGGTAAAAAACATTATTGCCATTGCTGCTGGTATATGTGACGGAATGGGTTTTGGAGATAATACAAAAGCAGCACTAATTACCAGGGGGCTGAGCGAAATTAGCCGGTTAGGTAAAGCTGAAGGGGCTCAACCCCAGACCTTTTCAGGACTTGCAGGGCTGGGAGATTTGATTGTAACCTGTGCCAGCAAACACTCGAGAAATTGGAATTTTGGCTTTAGAATCGGCCAGGGCAAAACAACAGATCAGGCCCTAAAGGAAATTGACCAGACTGTGGAGGGACTGCGAACCACCCAGACGGTTTATAAACTTGCTCAAAAATCTGGAACGGAAATGCCAATTACCCAAAAAGTCAATCAGGTTCTTTTCCAGGGACTCTCTCCCCAAGAAGGGGTTTATGATCTAATGGGAAGAATGCCAAAAGTGGAAATGGAAGAACACAAAGACGGAGCAGAGTACTGGTAAAAAGAAAAAAATGAAATAAGTCAAATAAAATTCGTGAATAATAATAGGAAAAGGGCTCTTGAAAATCAACAAAAGAAACAAAAAGGGAAAATAATAAAAATTTTTTCAATTAATTTTTAAAACCTGATAAATAAAGGCTTTTTTGCCCCCCCTGCCGCATAAACCCTCTATTGGAGAGGGTTTTGAGGGATGGCAAAAAAATATGAGTATAAGAAAAAAATAAAAAAACCCGAAATTGTTGAATTCTTGGGGATTTTTTCGCATTACCTTGCAGGAGTTTCTGTGCAGGTCACGAATTAATTTGTTGGAATGGAAATTTTAAGGAGGTGTAGCTGCTTGACTAAAACTGATTTGATCGAAAAGGTTGCTGAAAAAGCAGGGATGACCAAAAAAGACGCTGGGGAAGTAGTGAACATCGTTTTTGATTCAATCACTGACTTCCTTGCCGGGGAAGCTAAGAAGGCCGAGAACAAAAGAAAGAAAGTTCAAATTATCGGTTTCGGAAGCTTTGATGTAAGGGACCGGAAACCAAGAAAAGGCCTTAACCCTCGCACCAAGGCTGAAATTAGCATTCCAGCCAAAAAGGTTCCTAACTTTAAGCCCGGCAAAGCACTAAAAGAATCAGTAGATATTTAACCGCCCTACTCGTTTGTACTTATTTTTGGCTAATGGGGGGTAACCTCCAGGTTAGAACGGTATTAGGCTCAGGAGGCCTCTTTAAAAAGGGGCCTCTTTTGTTTGTCTGGAAGGAATTTGTTTTAATATATTGAATAGCTTTAATAAATGGCATTTTAGAAAGGAGACAGATTATGCGGGGGAAAATATGGTTTTTTATTATAATTTTCACAGCACTTATCTTTACACAATCACAACCAGCAGAAGCAATGTCTTATTACAATGCCAGGGCCTTTGCCCTGGGAGGAGCATATACCGCAATTGTAGATGATTATTCTGCAATGATTTATAATCCGGCAGGCCTGGCCCATACAGGTTTGATTGGTCTGGGCCTTGGATCAACTATTGGTGGGGAAACAGAAAATGCCATTGAGGTAATTTCTGGGGTTCGAAATGTTCTTGCCGATCCCGAAAAATTTCTGGAAATTGATATTGGCCCTGCATCAATTGAATACGGACACCTTACAGGAGTTAGATTTGGAACCCTTGGAGCAGGCGTTTCTTTCCAGGGGAGAGGTGAGGTGGATGATACTGAGTTAAACCTGACTCATTATAATGCTTTTAATTTAGCCTATGCTTACCGGGTTTTAGAGCCTTTCGGAGATGTTGCTTCCCTATCCCTTGGGTTTAATGCAAAATACCTCGAAGGAACCCATTATAAATATTCAATTAACAATAATGAAGTAATCGAAGATCTGACAGACCTGGGAAGCGGGTTTGGTGTTGATTTTGGAATTATGATTAAATTAACCGATATAATAAATATCGGGGCAAGGGTTGAAAATGTTATAAAGCCATTTCCTATTGAGGAAAACGTGGATTACATAAAGGGAGGGGAAAGGGTTTACACAGTTGGAGCAGGGGTTAACTTTCCTATTGTAGGGTTAACGGCTACAACGGATTTAAGTACAATACCTCATCAAGAGGGAACGGCTTTCCGGGCAGGGTTAGAAAAAAGGTTTTTCATGGGTCTTTTTGCTCTGAGGGCAGGGATTGCTCTTGAAGGAGCAGATACTCGTTATTATACAGGTGGGATTGGTTTAAATATAGGGCCGGTAAAAAGTGACCTGGGTATAGGTTTTGAGGATGGAAAATGGAATGAGCCAAGTGCTGTTTTTGGAATCAGGGCTAACTTTTAAATATTGTTTAATTAGGAGGGTTTCCAAAGGATGATAGCAAATATGGATTTGTTGAAAAAAATTACCACGGTTCCAGGAGTTCCCGGCCACGAAGATAAGGTTAGGGACCTTATCAAGGAACTAATGAAAGGGAAAGCGGAGATTTCCACTGATAAACTGGGAAGTGTGATTTGCAAAAAGGAAGGAGATCCAGATGGTCCCCGGGTTATGCTCAGCGGGCATATGGATGAAATTGGCTTTATGGTAAAAACAATTGGGGAGAAGGGTTTTTTAACTTTTACACCCCTTGGGGGATGGTGGAATCAGGTAATGCTTGCCCAAAGGGTCAGGGTTTTTACAAAAAAAGGTCCTGTTGAGGGGATTATCGGTTCGAAACCTCCCCATGTCCTGGATTCTGAAGAAAGAAAAAAGCCTGTTGAAATTAAAAATATGTTTATTGATGTAGGAACCAAAAGCAAGGAGGAAACAGAAAAGCTGGGTATTAAACCAGGTGATCCTGTAGTTCCTGCCACTGATTTTGTCGAAATGGCTAATGGTGATTCATTAATGGCAAAAGCCTGGGATGATAGGGTTGGTTGTGCCCTTTTTATGCAAATAATTGAGGAGTTAAACAGAAAAAAACATCCCAATACTGTTTTTGGGGTTGGTTCTGTTCAGGAAGAGGTTGGTCTTAGAGGTGCTCAAACCAGTTCACAAATAATTAAACCCGATGTAGGTTTTGCTCTGGAAGTGGGTATTGCAGGTGATATGCCAGGAATGACAGAACAACAGGCCCAGGAAAAATTAGGGGAAGGCCCCGTTATTTTAATGCTTGATAGGTCAATGATTCCCAACACCCGTTTAAGGGATTTTGTTATAGATGTGGCAACTGAGAAGGAAATTCCATACCAGGTTGATTTTATGGAGGGCGGAGGAACTGATGCCGGGAAAATTCACCTGGTGGGAAGTGGTGTCCCATCCCTGGTTCTTGCTGTTCCTTCCCGTTATATTCATAGTCATTACAGTATTATCAGCAGGAAAGATTATGAAAATACTTTGAAATTGTTGATGGAAGTTGTTACTAGGCTGGATAAAAAAACTGTAGAAAAATTCACTTCTTACTAAACCAGGATAGGTTCACTCAAGAGGGAGGTTTTCCAATGAACCCCGCTAACCTACTTACCATAATTCGCCTGGTATTAATTCCAGTAATTGTTTATGTTCTTATTGCTGAAGTTGGGAACTACCGGTTAATCGCCGGGATTTTGTTTGGGATCTCTGCTTTAACCGATTTATTTGATGGGATAGTTGCAAGAAAATTAAATGTGGAAACTGATCTGGGCAGGATTCTTGATCCAGTAGCCGATAAGCTAACCTTGATTGGCATTTTCCTTGCCCTCTTATATAAGGGGGTTATTCCCTTAGCTGCAGGTATAATTATAATTGGAAGAGATGCCGTTTTATTTGTGGCCTCTTCAATACTTTTTTTTGCCGGGAAAGATATGATTCATCCCACTAAATTTGGAAAATCCACAGCCTTTTTCCTATATGTTGTTGCGGTAATTAATATTTTTGATATCCCTGCGATTGGAAAACCCCTAATCTGGATTGGAGCTGTTCTTGCGGTTCTCTCAGCCCTGGATTATTTCCAAATTACTGCCAAAAAGCTTCGCCAGCCCTCTTAGGGTTGGGAAGCTTTTTTTGATTGCAAGAAGGAATTTTTTGGAAAATATAGAAATAATTACATGAAAAGAAATTTTTCAGGATGCAGGTTTGGAGGGTTCCAGTTTTCCGCGAAAGGGTTAGGAGGGGATCTTTTCCCGGAGCAATGGAACCCTTCTTTTTTTTGCAAAAAAAGAACCCCTTTTGCAAGGGGCTTAGAAAGGAGGATTGATAAGGAGGAATAAAAACTTACAAAACAAAAAGCCAATTTCTCCGCCGCGAGAAAGAGGCCAAAATCCTGATTCTCCGGCAGCCCGACTATCTTGGCAATAGCTTTAGATTCGTGGCTTTGCGTCCTTGCCTTTCGACAAGTTTGCCATTTTCAGAGGTTGAACCTTAACACTTATTATAGCATAAAAAAGAATTGAGGGTCAACGAAAAAAGGATATTTCCTGGAAATTTGCCGAAGGATTAAATTAAAAAGGGAAAAGAAGGGGAAAAGTATAATTAAAACGAGAAAACAGGATTGATAAAAAATATGTTTCCCAAAGAAATCAAAGTTAAGGGTATTGGAAAACGAGAAATTAACCGAAAAAAGGGAAAAGGAATTAATTAATTTTAGGTAGAAGTCTATTTTAAAAGATACCAATTTGGAGGAGAAAATTATGCCGTTGAAAATTAAAAATGTGGATTATTTTGACGGAGAAAAGTTAATTTTAAAAGGAAATATCTATATCAAGGATGGAATTATTGTGGGGTTAGGAAAAAAAGAGAAAGAACAACCTTTTCCAACTGATAAAGAAATTGATGGGGAAAATTGCTTAGCTCTGCCCGGCCTGGTTAATTGTCATACTCATGCAGGAATGGTTTACACGAGAGGTTTTGCCGATGACAAACCTTTAATGACCTGGCTTGAGGATTATATCTGGCCCCTGGAGGCAAAGCTGACTCCTGATGATATTTACTGGGGTTCCCTCCTGGCCATTGCAGAAATGCTTGCGTCAGGAACAACCACATTTACCGACATGTATTTTGCCATGGATAGGGTTGGAGATGCCGTTTTAGAATCGGGAATCAGGGCAGTTTTAACCTGGGGTTTAATCGGGGTGCAGGAAAATGCAATTGCCAATCTAGATAAAACTGTGGATTTCGCCACCAACTGGAGAGGAAAAGGAAATGGTCGAATTACCACAATGTTGGCTCCTCATGCCCCCTACACCTGCCCTCCCGAGTTCATGGAGGAGGTTTTAGAAAGGGCGAAAAGACATAATCTTCCAATTCATACTCATCTTGCAGAAACCAAGGATGAAATCAAACAGATTGAAAAAGACTATGGGAAAACTCCTATTAAGTGGGCCCTTGATGTGGGAATTTTTGAACATAGGACCGTTGCTGCCCATTGTGTCCACCTGAAGGATGAAGATATTAATATTCTAGCAGAAAATAATGTTGGGGTGGCTTACAATCCACAATCAAATATGAAACTCGCAAGTGGGATAGCGCCAATTACAAAGCTGATTGAGAAAGGGGTAAAAGTAGGTTTTGGAACTGATGGGCCGGGAAGTAATAACTCCCTGGACATGTTTGCTGAATTGAAAATGGGTTCTTTGCTCCAGAAAGTTGCGGGGGAAAACTCCCAGAATCTCCCCGCAGAACAGGTTGTTAAGATGAGCACCAGTGTTGGGGCAGAAATTTTAGGCCTGGGGTCGGAAATTGGGAATTTGCAAAAAGGCAAAAAAGCTGATATAATTCTTCTCAACCTAGATAAGCCCCATTTAACCCCTTTGTTTGATCCTCTTGCTCATGTTGTATATTCCTGCAGGGGAAGTGATGTTCAAACAACCATTGTGGATGGGAAAATCCTTTATGACAGAGGAGAATTTTACACTCTTGATGTGGAAAAAATTAAATGGGAAGTCCGGGAAAGGACTCGCCACCTCACAAAATAGAAAAATATCACCCGGTTATAAGAGGGTTTGGGGTTTTTTTAGCGAAGTTAACAAGTACAAAATATTAGAGAAGGGGGGAAGACTTCAATGAAAATATTCTGTTCTCAATGTGGTGCCGAAGTAAAGGAAAAAGATATTCTCGGTGTAGGCACTTTTGATCAAAATATTGGGAAATACGCTGGAACAACCTTTGTTACCTTTGAATGTTCATCGTGTCACCGCAAAGAATACCAGCTTTTGAGTCAAAACCCTTTCCAGAAAGAAAGTCCCTCCGACTTTTCCGAGCACCCGGAGTTAACCCCCGAAGAAGTTATGCTTGCCCAAAGGCAGTCAAACTTCCAGGCGGACGATTTGATTGATTTTCACTGCAGGTTGGAAGAGATTACCACTGTAAAAGAGTTTTTAACTGTTTGTTCTCTTCAGCGGAAAGCGTTGGTGGAAGACCAGGGGCAAATGATTCGCCAGCCCCAGGACGTTTACAACCTGTTTCGAAAATACAACGAACCCGATAAACAGAGGTTAATGATTTTCCTTGTGGATGAGGAAAACCGCCTTATTACCTGGGAAACAATAGGGGAAGGGACTAAACAGAAAATGTCCTTTGACCCCCAGGTGATATTCAGGCTACCCATCCTTTTCAAAGGTGAAACTTCGGTTATTCTTGCCCAAAACGTTAACTCCATTCAAAACCATCCCAACAAAAAAGATGTTTTGCGGACAAAAAGACTCGTTAAAGCTGGTGAAATACTGGGGATTGAGATTCTGGACCATGTTGTTATCCACAAAAAAGGGTTTTTTAGTTTTGACGAACTCAATCTACTATAAAGGCCCTAGGGCCTTTTTTTATGTTTAATCTTTAAGGGAGTGGAGGTTAATTTATGGCCAAGCGAATCAAATTCAGGTGGGTATTTCTGGGCTTACTTGTTGCTCTGGTTTTTTTCTTTAGCGTTATTGTTAATTTTTATGTTGATATTCTCTGGTTCAGGGAAGTTGGATATTTAAATACCTTTTTCAAAATCCTTGGGACCAATTGGGGTTTGCGAGGGGTCCAGGTTGCGGTCCATTTTCTGTTTTTCTTTTTAAACTTTCTTGTTTTGAGGAAGGTGCTTTACCGACGTTTTATCCAGCAATCCTCCTCAAATGTCATAAATATTGGCGGCCAGGAAACTGATTTATCTTTTATGGAAAACCTATCAAGAAAAACGGTTACCTTTTTAATTGGAGGATTTTCTCTTTTCCTGGCTGTTGTATTCAGTGTTGTCAACCCCGATGCCTGGAGGCATTTCCTTTTTTTCTTAAATGGGACTGATTTTGGAGTTGTGGATCCAATTCTGGGAAGAGATGCCGGGTTTTACGTTTTTGAGCTTCCTTTCCTGAGATTTATTTTTGAATCAGGTTTAATAATGCTGGTAATTACACTGGCCATTGTTGCCATTGGTTATTTTCTTTTGGCCAGATCCTCTGTTCGTTCTTTAAAATTACCTCCTCTTGCCGAAAAACACCTTTTAATTCTGGCGGGAATTTTCATGTTCTGGCGTGCCTGGGGTTATCGTTTGGATATTTACAGGCTGATGTTTTCCCGGGAGGGAGTTGTTTTTGGGCCTGGTTATGTGGATGCCACTGTTAGGGTTCCAATCTTTACCATTCTGAGTATTTCCCTTATTATTATTGGTATTATCACCCTATTTTCAATTTTCCTGCGCTCCAAAAAACATGTAATAATTCTGGTAGTGGGGTGGTTAGTTTTAGCCTTTGCTCTTACCACAATTTATCCCAATGTTATTCAAAGGTTTAGGGTAGAACCAAATGAACTTGCCCGAGAGGGGGAGTATATCAGTAACAATATTGAGTTTACTAATATTGGTTTTAATCTCCATAATATCGAAGAAAGAGAGTATACATTCAGGGGTGAATTAAACTGGGATGTTATTGAAGAACACGCCGGGACAATAAAAAACTTAAGAATTTGGGACTGGCGTCCCATTTTACAAACTTATAGACAATTGGAAGAAAGACGCCCCTATTATGTTTTTAACCGGATTGATATTGATCGCTATAAAATTGACGGAGAATACAGGCAGGTTATGCTTGCACCAAGGGAACTGGACCAGAGGTTATTGCCTGATCGGGCCAAAACCTGGGTAAATGAAGCTCTCCGGTACACCCATGGGTTTGGAATGGCAATGAGTCCTGTAAATACAGCAACTTCCGAAGGATTTCCTGACCTAATTATTCGAGATATACCCCCGATATACCCCGAAGATATACCCCTGGAAAATCCCTCGATTTATTTTGGAGAAATTGATAATGAATTTGTAGTTGTAAATAATGAAGGCGCAGAATTTCACTACCCCAGTGGAGATGAAAATATTACCTACAATTACTCGGGTGATGGGGGAATCCCAATTCACAATAGTCTTCGCAGGCTTCTTTTTGCCATAAGGTTTAATAGTTTTCAGATCCTTTTGGCTGGTGATATAAACCCGGAAAGCCGTCTAATGTTTGATCGCTCTATTCATGAAAGGGTTCGAAAAATTTCTCCGTTTCTCGCTTTCGATGGTGATCCTTATACCGTTATTCACGAGGGAAGGATTGTCTGGATTCAGGATGCTTATACAGTAACGGATATGTTCCCTTACTCAGAGCTTTCAAGGGAAGGGATAAACTATATCCGGAATTCTGTCAAAATTGTAATTGATGCTTATAATGGAAGTGTGGATTATTACGTTGTGGATGAAGAGGACCCGATTATCCAAACCTATCAGAAAATTTTCCCTGATATGTTTAAACCAATCGATGAATTCCCAGAAGGACTGGAAAACCATTTCAGGTACCCGGAAGATATTTTCGCAATTCAAAGTCGGATGCTGACAACTTACCACATGCGTGATTTCCGGTCTTTTTATAACCGAGAGGATCAGTGGGATCTTCCCCAGGAGAGGTATGGAGGGTCTACAATTAATATGACTCCCTATTATACTTTAATGGAATTACCCGGAGAAGAGGGGCTTCACTTTGTCCTTATGACTCCTTTCACCCCGGTGGGAAGAAACAATATGGTTGCCTGGCTGGCAGCAAAATCTGATCCTGAAGAATACGGCCAATTAATCCAGTACAATTTTCCTAAAGATCGTCTGGCTTTTGGGCCGATGCAGATTGAGGCCCAAATTGATCAAAATGATGAAATTTCTCAAATAATCTCTCTCTGGGATCAGCATGGTTCCAGAGTAATAAGGGGTAATCTGTTAGTCCTTCCCATTGGCGATACGGTTCTTTACGTAGAACCCGTATTTCTCCAGTCGGAGCAGGCAGAAATTCCCCAGTTACGCAGGATCATAATGGCAACCGGGGAAAGGGTTGTTATGGAACCCACAGTTGAAATGGCCCTGGCTTCCTTACTCGGGGAAAGAGTTCCTGAAGAACTTGAAGGTTTGCTTGATCAGGAATTGATTCTTGATGAAGAAATCCTTCTGGAAGATGATTTTCCTGAAGAAGAGGAAATTCCCGGTCTTCTTGATATAGAGCCTGGAACCTTAAATGATTTAATTATTCAGGCACAACAGGCTTATGAGAGAGCCCAGGAAGCTTTAAGGGATGGGGACTGGGCAACTTACGGTGCACAACAGGAATTGCTCCAGGAAATCCTGGAAGAAATGGCTGTTATTTTAGAGGAGGAGGTTATGAATGGGCAGTTATAATTTTACCCGCCACTTTTTTCCCGATCGGGGCATTCGTCTTTTTCACCTTAAAACAGATAAGTTTAAAACCAACTCCATGAAATGCGTTATTCCTTTGCCCCTGGATCCTGGAACAGCTTCAGCAAATGCCCTTTTGCCCTTTGTCCTTTACAGGGGCTCAGTGGATTTCCCCAGGAGTATTGATTTAATTCGGCGATTGGAAGACCTATTCGGGACAGACTTATCTGTGGATGTCCGGAAAAGAGGAGAGTGGCAGTTAATTGATTTTACACTGGAAACGGTAAACAAAAACTTCCTTCCCGGAAACCGGGATATTTTGCCCGAAACCATTGATATTTTAAGTGGTATTCTTTTTAAGCCCCTTTTGGAAAACGGGAACTTCCAGGACACTTATGTTGAAGGGGAAAAGAGGACTCTAGAAGAGGAAATAATTACACTCAAAAATAATAAAATGGAGTATGCCCTGGAAAGGTGCTACCAGGAAATGTGCCAGGGAGAGCCCTTTTCGGTTTTCCGTTATGGGGACAGGGAAAAGATTAAAGAAATTACTTCCCAGGAACTTCACTCCCATTACGAAGTTGTCCGAAAACAGGCCCCACTATATATTTTTTTCGTTGGGAATGTCTCCTGTGAAAAACTGAAAAAATGGGTTCTTTCTTCCTTCCCTCCTCGGGAGAAAGTCACTGAAATAAAAATGAATGGAATAGAAGTTCCCGCTCGGCCTGAGAAAATTATTGTTGAAAAAGACGCCATTAACCAGGGGAAATTAAACATTGGCTATAGAACTGGAATTAACCGAAAAGATCCTGATTTTCCAGCCTTACTTGTGGCTAACGGTTTATTGGGATCATTTCCCCATTCCCGTCTTTTTAGAACAGTAAGAGAAGAGCATGGCCTTGCTTATTATATTTTTTCCCGCATTGAATCAACTAAAGGATTACTAACTATTTCGGCGGGTATTGACCCTGATCAATTTGAGGAAACAATTGAAATAATTGATGGGGAATGGAAAAAGATTTTAGCAGGTGAAATAGATGAATCTGAAGTTGGTTTTACCAAAAAGGCTTTATGCAGCCAGTTAAAAATCAGCGAGGATAATCCTTTTGACCTAATGGGAATTGAAATGATAAATGCTTTAAATTGTACTGGCCAATCAAGAAAAGAGTTAATTGATCAAATTGAAAAGGTAAAAACCCATGATGTTTCGAGAGTTTTAAACAGGGTTAAAAAGGATACCATTTTTTTCCTGGAACCGGAGGAGGAGAGTTGATGGCGGGATTAAAAGAAACACTTCTTAAGGAAACTCCAAAAATTAAGGAATTTGGTTCAGGTTTAACTGCTGCACTATGGAATATTCCTGGTTACCAAAAAAAGTATGCCCTTTTAGGATCTCCCCTGGGTTCAATTCATACAAAAATAAAAATTCATGGGGAGGAGAAAAAAATCCCCGAAGGGACTGCTCATTTTTTAGAGCACAAACTTTTTGCAGACAAGGAATCGGGGAATGTTTTTGATTATTTTGCTTCCTTTGGAGCTTCATGCAATGCTTATACAAGCTTAACAGGAACCAGTTACCTTTTTTCAACCTCGGAAAACCTTTCCAAATGTCTGGAGTTATTACTGGATTTTGTGCAAAACCTGCATATGACTCCTACTTCAATTCAAAAGGAAAAAAAAGTTATTCTCCAGGAAATTTCCATGTACAAAGACCATCCAGGGTGGCAGGTTTTCTATAACCTTCTGCAAAACCTTTACCATCAGCATCCAATTCGAAATGACATTGCGGGAACAAAGGAAAGTGTCCTTTCTATTGGCGAAGAAATACTAAAGTTTTGCCATGATACCTTTTACCATCCCAAAAGCCTCCTTTTAGCGGTTATTGGAGATTTAGATATGGAAGAAATTATTGAAACCATTGAAAAAAACCAGGAGAGAAAAACTTTTCTTCCTGCTGCTGAATTTGATTTTGTTAACCTGGATGAACCCCAGGAGATACGACAAAAAGAAACCCGGGTAAAATTTAGCATTGGGCAACCAATAATTCAACTTGGTTTTAAAATAAATGATAATCCTTCAGGCGGGAAACCTCTTTTGGAAAGGGATCTTGCCTTTGCTTTATTGTCCGATATTCTTTTTGGTACGGGTTCCCCGGCCTTTTATGAGATGTATGACGAAGGGTTAATCGATGATGGTTTTTCCGCAGGCTTTTCCGGGGAAGAAACCTTTGGTCATTTTATCCTTGGTGGTGGAACAAATCATCCTGAAAAGTTAATAGAACGGCTTTTGGAGATAATTAAAAAAGCCAAAACTGAAGGAATCAGTGAGGGTGACCTGGAAAGGGCCAAGAAAAAAATCTGGGGAGGCTTTATTGCCAGCTTGAATTCCCTGGAAGTTTTAGCAGGCCAGTTTGTCAAAGACTACAGGAGGGGTTTAGAAATAGTTGACCATTTTTCCTCCCTGGAGGGGATAAATAAAGGGCAACTTGAATATCTCCTTACAGAACAGTTGGAAGAGGAAAAGGCGAGCATATCCATTGTGGAGCCTAAATAATGGAGACAATTTCTTTCTCAGAAAGTCTAAGACTGGAGAACCCTCTTTATATTGACCTGAGAACACCTGGGGAGTTTGAAAAGGGTTCAATTCCGGGGGCAATTAATATCCCGGTTTTTTCCGACGAAGAAAGAAAAACATTGGGCTGGGAATACAAAAATATTTCTCCCAAAAAGGCCAGGATTTCTGGTTTGCAATTTATTTCTCCCAAATTACCGGAAATAATTGATAAAATTGATAGGATCAGGGTCAATGGGCAAGTAGTTCTTTTTTGCTGGCGGGGTGGACTCCGAAGCCAGGCAATCCAACAGGCTGGAAACCTTTTGGATATACAAACATACCGAATTAAGGGAGGTTACAAAGAATTCCGGAAATATGTTCTGGAATTTTTTAAAAACTATCAACTACCCGGAAGGTTGATAACCCTCCATGGACTTACGGGTTCAGGAAAAACTAAAATCCTTTCCCAGCTGGCCCAAAAAAACTATAAAACCCTTGACCTGGAAAAAATGGCAGGACATAGGGGATCTGTTTTTGGCCATCTAGGAATAAAAAAATATATTGGGCAAAAGGAATTTGATGCCTGTCTCTGGAAAAAGTTAGTTAGAGTTGGGGAATTTTCATTTTTAATTATTGAGGGGGAATCCAAAAGAATTGGCAGTATTTACCTTCCGGATTTTCTTTTGGGGGAAAACAGGGATCAAGGGGTTAATATTTTTATTTCCACGTCTTTGGAAAAAAGAGTCGAATATATTCTGGAAGAATATTCCCGGGAAACAAATTTAGAGGATTTAGCAATTGAAGGGCAGAATTGTTTACAGAATATTGAGAAAAGGGTTAGGGCAAAAGCAGGTAACTCTGTTTTTGTTGATCTACAGGCAATGCTGGAGAAAAAGGAATTTTTCCATTTTATTCTGGTTTTGCTAAGAGATTATTATGATCCACTTTATTCGGCGTATTTAAAGAATTTTGGGAATTTTGACCTGGAAGTTTCGGGTAATGATTTGTCTAAAGCGGTGGAACAAATTTCCGGTTTTTTAGACCAAAAATTCGCTGTTTCTCAAGGAGGGGTTTAAAATGGGTAAAAAGGTTAATTTCAAAGACTTAGATACTGGGTTTGACAAGCACCTTTCTTCTTTTAAATCAACAAAAGAAATTGTTCCTCTTCAGGAAATGATCGGGCAGAGCAGGGCGGTTAAAGCAGTCGAATTTGGCCTTACCATAAAAAAATCGGGGTACAATGTTTTTGTTGCAGGAGCTCCGGGGACAGGGAAAATTACCTACATAAGAAATTTTACTAACAGAAAGGCTAAAGAGGAAAAAACTCCCGATGACTGGATTTATGTCCATAATTTCCAGGCGTCCGATCAGCCCACGGCAATTAATATGGCTGCGGGAAAAGGAAGAGTCTTTTGCAAACAAATGGACCAATTAATTGAAGAGGTCCAGATGGAAATCAAAAAGACCTTTGAAGGAGAAGATTATGAACGTCAGAGAAGCGAACTTTTAAAAAAATATAAGGACCAGCAACAGGCAATTATGAGTGATCTGGACCAATCGGCCCGGGATAAGGGTTTTATCATCCAGAGAAAAAGCACGGGGATTTTCACCATTCCCGCAAAAGACGGCCAGCCCATGAAACAGGAAGAATACGATGGTTTAAGCAAGGAAGAGAGGGACCGGCTTTCTGAGATTTCCCAGGAAGTGCAGCAAGAAGTTGCAGATGCAATGCGGCAGGTGCGCCAGGTAGATAGAGAAGCAAAAAAAGCAATGGAAGATCTTGATAAAAATATTGCCCGCCTTGCTGTTGATGATCCCATAAATGAATTGAAAGAAGAATACTCTGAGTATGAAAAGGTTGTCCAGTACCTAAAAGCGGTTAGGGAAGACATAATTGAAAATATTAATGAGTTTAAAGAAACCGATGAAGAAGAGCCCCAGTTACCCTTCCTCGGAAGGCGGCAGGAAGATCCCCGACGGAAGTACAGGGTGAATCTATTCATTGATAATCACGATACCGAGGGTGCCCCGGTAATACAGGAAAGCAACCCAACCTATACAAATTTAACCGGGAAAACCGAATATAGAAATAGAATGGGAGCTATGGAAACAGAGTATACTCTTCTTAAGCCGGGGAGCCTTCATCAGGCAAATGGAGGATACTTAATAATTCAAGCCCGGGATATTTTAAGTCATTATCAGGCCTGGGAAGCTTTAAAAAGATCTTTAAAAAACGAAAAAGTTATAATTGAAAATATTGGAGAACACATGGGGTTTTTGACAATAGCAGCTTTAAAACCCGAACCTATTCCCCTTAATTTAAAGGTAATTTTAATTGGAAGCCCGATTTATTACAACATCCTTTATCATTATGATGAGGATTTTGCCAAACTTTTCAAAGTTAAGGCCGATTTTGATATTGAAATGGAGGCAGACGAAAAGAATATTAATAAACTTGCTTCTTTCATTGCCACCCATTGCCATCAGGAAGATTTGCTTCATTTTGACCGGGATGGTGTTATTTCCATTGGTGAATACAGTTCCCGGATTGCCAGCCATTACAAAAAGCTGTCAACGCGATTCAACGAAATAGTGGAGATAATTTATGAAGCAGAAGCCTATGCCCGACAGGAAGAAAAAACACTCGTAAGTAGAGAGGATGTCGAGAAAGCTATTAAAGAGAGGACCTACCGATTTAACAAGGTTGAGTCAAAACTCCACAATTTGATTGAAGAGGGGACCCTTCTTTTTGATTTTGGCAAAGAGAAAGTGGGGCAGATCAATGGTCTTTCCGTTAGCAATCTGGGGGATTACCAGTTTGGTAATCCGGTAAAAATTACTGCCAATACCTTCCTTGGGAAAGCCGGAATTGTAAATATTGAACGTGAAGTAAAATTGAGTGGAAGGATTCACAGTAAGGGAGTTTTGATCATGAGTGGGTATTTGGGGTATAAATATGCCCAGAAAAATCCTTTATCTTTATCGGCAAGCCTAACATTTGAACAAATGTATTCAGGAATTGAGGGAGACAGTGCATCTGCTGCCGAGCTATTTGCCCTTCTTTCCAGTCTTTCCAATATCCCCATCAAGCAAAACTTTGCAGTAACGGGTTCGGTAAATCAAAAGGGTGAAATCCAGCCCGTTGGAGGTATTACGGAAAAGGTGGAAGGTTTTTTCCATGCAACTCGGGTAAAAGGGATTGAGGAAGGAGCGGCTGTAATTATTCCTGAAACAAATCTAAAGAATCTTTTATTAACAGACGAGGTGAAAAAGGCAGTAAAAGAAGATAAATTTAGCATTTATACAATAAAAACAGTTGATGAAGGAATTGAGTTATTAACGGGGACAAAAGCGGGAGAGAAAAACGAAGAAGGCCATTATCCAGAAGGAAGCGTTAATCAACTTGTAGAAAATAAACTAAAAGAAATGGCCCGGTACCATGAAAAGGATGAAGAAAAGAAAAAGGAAGAAGAGGATAAAGAAGAGGAAAATGAGAATTAAGAAAGAAAAAATGGTGCGGGAAAACTTTCCCGCACCAAAAAATAAAAGGCATTAAAAAAGAATTTAAAAAGGAAGGAGTGTTTTATGGAACAATTAATTTTGATAGTTATTGTTTTACTTGTTATTTTTGGATTTGGAACAGTCCAGCTTCCCATTGATTTTGATTTCCCCCATGAAGCAGAAACCCTGGGGAATATCACTGGAAATGAGAATGTAAGATTTGTTGAAACAGGAGATATAAACCTGGATTTTCAGGGACATGTTGGGGGTAATTCGAGGGTCTATATTGAATCAGAAAGGGGAAATGCTTACCTAAGGTTCCGGGATCAGATTTCAGGAACTGCCGAGGTTCAGGTAAGAAGCCCTCGGGGAGATGTTTATATTGGCTTTGATAAATTTATAACTAGAAATTCCAGGGTTAGAATTGAAAGTGGAGGGAATGTAATTTTTGCCAATGATCGCGCGGAAATCCAGGGGTATATAAACGATAACCTTCTGGAAATTAGAGCCGGGGGAAGAATCTATTATGGTGACGATTCCTTTTTCCGGAGATTCCGATCGGGCTAGGGTTGTGGTTTTTGTTTAGAGATGCCAAAAAACAAGGAAATATTCGAGGTGAAAAAATGTCCCGGGAAAAAGCAGAATGGTTTTTCCAGGAATTGAAGGAATATTACGGGGAACCTGGAACTGCCTTAAACTATAAAGATCCTTTCCAGCTATTGGTAGCGGTAATATTATCGGCCCAGACAACTGATAAGCAGGTTAATAAAATAACTCCCAACCTTTTTACACGTTATCCCACCCCGGAAAAACTTGCTGGGGCAGAACAATTTGAACTAGAGGAATTTATTAGGGGTATTGGGCTTTATCGGAACAAGGCAAAAGCCTTAATAAGTTGTGCCAAAAAGCTTGTTGAAGTATTTCAAAGTCAGGTTCCCAAAACCAGGGAGGAACTAATGTCCCTGCCGGGAGTGGGACGAAAGAGTGCTAATGTTGTTCTTGCAGTCGCTTTTGGCAAAGCAAGTTTTCCTGTAGATACTCACGTTTTCCGGGTTTCAAGGCGGCTTGGTTTAACAAATGGAAAAACCCCAGATCGGGTAGAAGAAGAAATCACTTCAATCTACCCGGAAAAGGATTGGATTATTTTCCACCACTTATTAATTTCCCATGGGAGGACAATTTGTAAAGCAAGGAGACCTCTCTGTCCTGATTGCCCTGTTGGAGAAAAATGTCCCAGCTATCGGGCTTTTTAAGTTGCCAGATAAACCATTTTATGGTATACTTTTTGTGGAAAACTCTATACAGTTGGATGAAGGGAACGGGAGAGTTCCTAATAGGGCACCGAAGGCGTAATCCGAAGTTGGGCCAATTTTGGAGAAACGCTCAGGTTTAAGGACCGTTTCTGGACAGAACTCTGGAGAGACCGGGTAAGGCCGGTCACCGAAGGGGTAATTATAATCTCTCAGGTACCGAGGACAGAGTAGTCGGCCAAAGTTGACTGCTGTGTCCAATTTTATTTTATGGAGGTGTTTTTATTGACCAGAAAGACCCCTCTTTATGAGCGCCACGTGGAGCTGGGAGGGAAGGTAGTTGATTTTGCAGGGTACAAACTACCTGTTCAGTTCGCCGGAATTATTGAAGAACATAAGGCAGTACGGAATGATGTTGGGATATTTGATGTATCACATATGGGGGAATTTGAATTTAGAGGTCCCCAGGCCCTGGAAGCAGTTCAAAAACTTATTGCCAACAATGCCGCAAAACTGGAAATTAACCAGGTCCTTTATACACCCATGTGTTACCCCAATGGTGGAGTCGTCGATGACCTTCTTGTTTATCGCCTGGATAAAGATCGTTTCCTTTTTGTAGTTAATGCTGCAAATCTTGAGAAGGATTGGGATTGGGTCCAGGAAAATACCAAAGAATTTGATGTGGAGATTGAAAACCAATCCTTCGAAACCGGCCAGGTGGCACTTCAAGGCCCTAAAGCCCAGGAATTACTGCAAAAAATTTATGACAGGGACCTGGGCCAAATTAAGTTTTTCTGGTTGGAAAAGGAAGGGAAAATTTCCGGTAAAGACTGTATTGTTTCCCGGACAGGGTATACCGGAGAAGATGGATTTGAGATTTATGCCAGAAATGAAGACCTTGTAGATATTTTTGATGCTATCTGGGATGCAGGTAAAGAATTTAACCTTCAACCCTGCGGACTGGGTGCCAGGGATACTCTTCGTTTTGAGGCAGCTCTACCTCTTTATGGACATGAGTTGAGCCAGGATATCAATCCCTTTGAAGCCCGTTTGAAAATTTTTGTTGACCTGGAAAAGGGTGATTTTATTGGTCGGGATGCTTTAGTGGAAGTCAGCGAAAAAGGTGTAGAAAAAAGAATTGCGGGAATTGAGATGAAAGATAAGGGTATTCCCAGGCAGGGTTATCCTGTTGAGGTTGATGGAGAAGAAGTTGGCTTTGTAACAAGCGGGACTTTTTCTCCCACCCTTGGAAAGAATCTAGGAATAGTTATGGTGAAAAAGGAATTTGCCAAAGCAGGTAGTAATTTAGATATTAGAATTAGAAAAAGGCTTCTTGGTGCCGAGGTAGTAAAATTACCATTTTATAAAAGGAGGTAGTTTTTTATGTATCCGGAGGAATTAAAGTACACAGATGATCATGAGTGGATCCGTGTTGAGAATGGGAAGGCATACGTTGGTTTAACCCAGTATGCCCAGGAACAGCTTGGAGATGTTGTTTTTGTTGAACTTCCTGACGTTGGAGAAGAATTTGAAATGGGAGATTCTTTTGGGGTAGTGGAATCTGTAAAAACTGTTTCTGATCTTTTCATGCCGGTTGGTGGCAAGGTAGTGGAAATCAATGAAGATCTTGAAGATTCTCCAGAAGCAGTAAATGAGGATCCCTATGGAGATGGCTGGATTGTCGCAATTGAGATTGCTGATAAAAGCCAGCTGGATCAATTAATGGACAGTGAAGCCTATCAAAAAACTTTGGAGTAGGTGGTAAAATGAATCATCAATTTTTGCCCAATAACGAAGAATCCAGACGAGAGATGCTGGAATCTCTCGGGCTGAGTTCAATTGAAGAGCTATTTGGTTGCTGCATTCCGGAAAATGTCAGATTCAAAGGAAGTTTAGATCTACCCAAACCCCTTTCTGAATTAGAAGCCAGAAGACTGTTGACCCAGATTGCTAATGTTAATAAACCGGTGTCACAAATGGTTTCTTTTTTAGGGGGAGGAGTAGCTGATCATTACATTCCTGCTGCTGTTGACCATATTCTTTCCCGCAGCGAATTTTACACCGCCTATACTCCTTATCAGGCCGAGGTTAGCCAGGGAACTTTGCAAAACATTTTTGAGTTTCAAACCCTGATCTGTATGCTTACCGGGATGGATGTTGCCAACGCTTCAATGTATGATGGCGCATCAGCCCTGGCTGAAGCCGTTCTCATGGCTTCTTCTGCTACCCGGCAGGATAAAATTGTGATCAGCCAGACAGTTAACCCCCAGTATAGGGAAACAGTTCAAACATATGCAGACGCTACTGGACTTGAGATTGTGGAAATTCCCCATAAAGACGGCCAAACAGATCTGGATGCAATGGAGAAAGCAATTGATGATAAAACCGCTGCTATTGCAATTCAGAACCCCAACTTTTTTGGGATTATTGAGGATCCCTTTCCCATCAGCAAATTAAAAGAAAAAGGCAAGAAAACTCTTTTGATTAGTGTTGTGGATCCTCTTTCTCTGGGTGTGATAGTTCCTCCGGGGGACTATGATTGCGATATTGCCCTGGGAGAAGGTCAACCCCTTGGGAATCCAATATCCTTTGGAGGACCTCACTTAGGTTTTTTTGCTGCAAAAGAAAATTTGATCAGGAGAATGCCTGGTCGCCTAATTGGCCAGACCAAGGATGTTGATGGCAAAAGGGGTTTTGTTATGACCCTTCAGACCAGGGAACAGCATATCCGCCGTCACCGGGCAACCTCAAACATCTGTACAAACCAGGCCTTAAATGCCCTTGGTGCTGCATCCTATTTAAACCTGATGGGTAAAGAAGGGATCCAGGAAGTTGCCCAGCAGTGCCTGCAAAAAGCCAATTATTTAAAGGACAAAATTGAAGCCCTTCCCGGCTATTCAATTCCCTTTAATGGCCCCGTTTTTAAAGAGTTTGCCGTTAAGGCCAACCGGCCTTTTGAAGAAATTCAGAAGGTTTTGGTGGAAAAAGGATTTTTGCCGGGCATCCACCTTCAGCCTTATTATGATGGAATGGATGACTGGTTTTTGGTGTGTGTTACAGAAAAGAGGACCCGGGAAGAAATGGACCGTTTTGCGGCCGGATTGGAGGGAGTATAAATGAAGGATAGAGACCTGATTTTTGAAAAAACCCGTCCAGGAAAAAAAGGATATTCCCTTCCAGAACTTGATGTTCCACAAAAGGAAAACATCCTTCCAGAAAACCTGCAGCGGAAAAACCCGGCCCCATTACCGGAAGTAGCCGAGGGAGAAGTTCTACGCCACTATATCAATCTTTCTCAACTTAACCACAGTGTAGATAATGGGTTTTATCCCCTTGGATCATGTACCATGAAATACAATCCCAAAATAAATGAGGATGTTGCTCGCCTTCCGGGGTTTGCGGAACTTCACCCCTATCAATCAGAGGATATGGTTCAGGGTGCTTTAAAGCTTATGGCAGAACTGGAAAAGTACCTTTGCGAAATTGGAGGAATGGATAGGGTAACTTTGCAACCAGCGGCAGGGGCCCATGGAGAATTAACTGGTTTGATGCTGATGCGGGCATATCACAAACACCGCGGTCAGGATCAACGGAAAAAAGTTATTATTCCCGACTCTGGCCACGGAACCAACCCCGCTTCAGTAACCATGTGTGGCTATGATACAGTGGAGATCCCATCTGACGATAAGGGTTGCATGGACTTAGAAGCCTTGAAAGAGGTTCTGGATGATAAAGTAGCAGGGATAATGCTGACCAATCCCAATACCCTTGGCTTTTATGAAGAAAATATAAGTGAAGCCTGCAGATTGGTTCACGAAGCAGGCGGGTTGCTTTATTATGATGGAGCAAACGCCAACGCTATAATGGGGTATTCTCGTCCGGGAGATATGGGCTTTGACATTCTCCACTTTAACCTGCATAAAACTTTCGGAACTCCCCACGGAGGGGGAGGCCCCGGTTCAGGTCCAGTAGGAGTTAAGGAAAAGCTTGTTCCCTTCCTTCCTACACCTATGGTTGAAGAAGAAGACGGTAAGTATTTCTTTGACTATGATAGACCTCAGTCAATTGGCCGGGTTCGTTCCTTCTACGGTAATTTTGGAGTCCTGGTAAAAGCATTCACCTATATCAGGATGATGGGAGCCAAAGGTCTAAAACAGGTCAGTGAGGATGCCGTCTTAAACGCAAATTATATAATGGAAAAACTGTCAAAATCCTATTACCTGAAATACCACCGCAATTGCATGCACGAATTTGTTCTTTCCGGTAAAAAGCAAAAGGACGAACATGGAGTTACAACAACGGATATAGTTAAAAATCTCCTTGATCATGGTATCCATCCACCAACAGTTTATTTCCCGCTTATTGTTGAAGAAGCCATGATGATTGAACCAACTGAAACGGAAAGCAAAGAAACCTTGGACAAATTCATTGAAGTAATGGAAAAGATAGCAAAAATGGCCGAAGAAGATCCCGAAAAACTAAAAGGAGCACCTTACACTACTCCGGTAAGGCGACTGGACGAAGCAGGAGCCGCCCGTAATCCGATTTTAAAGTGGGAACCGGAAGAATGAAATTAAAAAGGGGACCGGCCGCAGAGAACCAACTGCGGCCGGCTTCTTTAATCACGGGGCCAGACCCTGTTGTTTTTTTTAGCCCAAGTAAGACTTTACCGGTTTCGGTTTCGGGAGAAAAGTGCTCTCTTGATTGTGCTCATTGCCAGGGTCATTTTTTAAAAACCATGACTCCCTGGGCCGAGGTTTTGGAACAGGGAACAAGAGATAGGCGGAGTTTTTTAATTAGCGGTGGGTGTGATAAAGAAGGAAGGGTTTTCCTTCCTCCCGAGAAAGATTTACCCGGCCTCGCGGAAAGAGGGCGGTTAAATTTCCATGTAACTTTAATTGATGAAGATCAATTGGAAATTATTACCCCCTGGGCCCATACCATCTCCCAGGATCTGCATGGAGATGACAGAGTAATCAGGAAAATTTTGGGCCTGGAAAAATCTTTTAAAGATTATGCTGCGAGCTATAAAAGAGTTTGGTCCAGGGCAAGGGTTATACCCCATGTTTTAATTGGCCTTGGGGGAGAAGAGTTTGAAGGTGAAAGGAAGGTTATAAAGCTTCTGGGGAATTATCCTCCACCGGCGGTAATATTTCTGGTTTACCTACCCCTGATTAAATCTCCCCTAACACCTAAAAAACCGCCAGCCCTGGAAAAAGTTATTAACTTTTTGGGGTGGGCAAAAGAAGAACTGCAGGGGGTTCCGATGGTAATGGGGTGCATGCGACCGGGAGGAAAATACCGAACAGAACTGGATAACCAGGTAATAAAACTAGGTTTTTCCGGGCTGGTTCAACCCTCCTGCATGGTTCAGAGCCCGATTATTAGCAAGGAGTGCTGTGCATTATGGGATTGGTAGGTGTTTCCAGCGGAACCGCCGCGGTTCTGGGCCTAAAAAAGACAAAAAATGATACCCTGCCAACAACTGCTTATCTTTTGCTGGGTACGGGCTGCCGAAACCACTGTCATTTTTGTCCTCAGGGAGCGGCAAATTTAGGGGAGCGAAATTTCCTTTCTCGAATAACCTGGCCCCAATTTGAGTGGGCCAAATTATTCCCCCTCCTGGTTGAAGCCGCAAAAGAGGGAAAGATAAAAAGGGTTTGTTTTCAGGTGACGGATTCGGGGGAAAACTTTTCTCGACTGGTTCAATACGGGGAAGCACTTACTGAAAAGGGGATTTCTGTTAATTCTTCCTGTGTTGTGGAGGATGTTGAAAAGGCAAAGAAACTAATGGAAATTGGTTTTGAGAAAATTTCCCTTGCCCTTGATGCTGCTACCCCCAAATTATTTCGCAAAATAAAAGGCAGGGATTGGGATACAACCTGGAGGAACCTTAATGAGTTTAATATGCTTTTTCCCGGCAGACTATCCACCCACCTGATAGTTGGGATGGGTGAGACCCATAAAGAAATGATTGAAATCCTTTTTGAACTTTTGAACAAGGGTATTACCGTGGGTCTCTTTGCTTTTACTCCAATTAAAGGAACCCCTATGGCTTTAGAAAAACCTCCAGAAATAGAATATTACCGGAAGATACAGGTGGCGAGGCATCTTTTTATGGACCAAAAAATTTCTCTGGAAAAACTTAGTTTTTTTCGGGAAAACCTTGTTGACTGGGGATATTCAACCAAATCCCTTATAAACTTGATTAAGCCTGATTACTTTCGAACTGCTGGGTGTAAAGATTGCAACCGGCCCTATTATAATGAACGGCCTTCGGGAGTAATTTATAATTATCCCCGGGAATTAAATGCTGATGAGTTTATTAAAGCAATAAAACAAACCCTGGCCAATACGAAACAGGAGGGTACTCTTGATGAAGAAACAATCCTGGAGACTTATAATCGATGGACCTCTTAAAGGAAAAAGAAATATGGCAATTGACGAGAGCATGCTTGTTCATTGCAGTGAAAACCAGATTCCTACCCTCAGGTTCTATAAATGGGATCCTGCATGCTTAAGCCTTGGTTATTTTCAAAAAACCGAAGAGATTGACCTGGAAAAATGCTCAGAACAGGGTATTGATGTTGTTCGACGTCCTACCGGGGGAAGGGCTGTTCTTCATAAAAATGAACTAACCTACAGCGTAACAATCCCTTTAAGTATTCTTCCGGGAAAATTGATTGAAACCTATCAGGTTTTAAGTACTGCCTTAACAGAAGGATTAAAACAGGTTGGCCTGCCTGCTCAATTGACTCCTGCCCAGAAAAAACTGGAAACAAACAGTGCTGCCTGTTTTGATGTTTCCAGTTCTTATGAGATCAACTCTAACGGAAAAAAATTAATTGGGAGTGCCCAAACCAGGAAAGGTGGAGCATTACTCCAGCACGGTTCGGTACCCCTTTTCAACTATAATGAACAACTCACTCTACTTCTTTCCATGCCCCCTGACAGAAGGAAGGCTTTACAACGGGTTTTGAATAAAAAAGCATCCAGCTTGGGGGAAGAGGGCTTTCCCTGCATTGAAGAAAAGTACCTGGAAAACCTTGTACCTTTGCAGGAAGCAATCGTTAAAGGGTTTGAAAAGGTTTTGGGTATCGATTTTTATGAAGGAAAAATTGAAGGAGAAGAGGAAGAACTGGCAAAAAATCTAGAAAATGAAAAATACTCATCTCTGGATTGGATTAAAGGGAAGGAGGGCTAAAATATGCCAGATTATGATATTATTATTCTTGGTGGGGGACCTGCGGGATATATGGGAGCATTGCATGCCGCTCAAAAAGGGGCTCGGGTTGCCCTGGTTGAAAAAAAATACCTTGGGGGAACCTGTTTGAACTGGGGGTGCATTCCAACCAAGACCATGGTTGAGGGAGCCCACATTATGGCTTCACTGGAAAAAGGGAAAAATTATGGTCTGGAAGTCTCAGGTGTGGATTTCAAGCTTTCCGGGTTGGTTAAGAAGAAAAATGAAGTTGTTCTTAACCTTCGGAAAGGAATTGCCAGTCTAATTAAAGCCAATAAAATTGATTTGTTTGAGCAAAAAGGCAATGTTACGGGGACAGGAGAGATTAAAGAAATTACCCTGGGGAATGGTGATAAAATAACCGGGAAAAAACTCCTTTTAGCTACCGGAAGCCAGGTGGCAATTCCTCCCATTCCCGGTTTGAACGAAACTCCTTTTTTAACAAGTGATTCTATTCTCGACCTGGAAGAAATGCCCGAAGAGTTAATTGTAATTGGAGCTGGAGTAATTGGTTTAGAAATGGCGGGAATTTTTAATAGTCTTGGATCAAAGGTAACTGTTGTAGAAATGATGGACCAGATCCTTCCGGGTCTTGATAAGGAAGTTGCCCAAAGGGCCAGAATTTTCCTCAAGAAAAAGGGGATAAATATCGAGACTCAGGCCCAGGTCCAGAAAATTGAAAAAGCCGGAGATAAAGAAATCCAGGTTCATTACCAGAAAAAGAATAAAGAGAATTCGGTGAAAGGTTCACATCTTCTGGTTGCTACCGGTCGGAAACCGGTATATTCTGGTCTTGAATTTCTGGGGGAAAATCCTGAGGTCAGGGTAAACGAATACTTAGAAACCGATTGGGATGGAATATATGCTGCGGGTGATTTAATTGGGGGTTATCAACTTGCTCATGTTGCCTATCACGAGGCAATTGTAGCAGTAAATAATATGCTTGGTGAGAAAGAAAAAGTTGATTATGCAGGAATCCCCAATTGCATTTTTACCGATCCTCAAGTAGCCTGTTCAGGCCTGAGTGAAGAAGAGGCAAAGGAAAAAGGATATGAGTATGAAACCACAAAATTCCCCTTCAGTGCCCTGGGTAAAGCGGTAGCCTCTTCAGATCCTGAAGGAATGGTCAAACTAATTGTAGAAAAAAACAAACAAACCCTTTTGGGAATTCACATTGTAGGCCGGGAAGCTACTGAGATAATTCATCACGGCGCCGGAGCAATTAGAACGGGACAAACTGTTGATAAACTGGCAAAGACAATTTTTGCCCACCCCACATATAGCGAAGGGCTTGGAGAAGCCTACCACATGACTCAAGGTCATTTTTACCACACTACAAAATAAGCCGCTTTTTGCGGCTTTTTTATTTCAAATGTTTGATTTTTGAACAAAGGGATTATTCCGGAACTGTCGAATAAGTCTTAATGGGGGTGCAAGAATGGCAAAGTTTGTTTGGTTATTTGTTTTCTTATTGCTTTTTTCCGGGATAGTCCTTCCTTTGCAAAAAGCGCACGCAGAAGATGCTTTTTATGAAGCCCTGGAAAATGCCCAGATAGCCTATAAAAGGGGAGAGTTGGCTGCCAGCACCCTTTTGCTTAATTATGCCCTCAGTAAAAATCCTGGAGCAACCCGGGTTTATGTTGACCTGGCGGGAATATTCCTGGAAAAAGGGGAACCCGAAAAAGCCAGGGAAATTCTGCAAAATGGCCTGGAGAAAGCTGATGAAAAAGACAGGATCAAAGGCGAGTTAATTCGACTGGAGGTCATTTCTGACCGGGGTTTTATTAACCTGGAAGAACTGGAATCTGCAGATGTTCGAGATTTTTTCTTTTACCGGGGTCTTCATTATCACCAGGATGAAAACTGGGAAAAAAGTATTGAAGATCTCACCAGGGCTTTGGAGTTTGACCCCAATTTAATCGCCGCCTATTATTTCCTGGGCATAGCCCATTTTGAAATGGAAAACTGGGAAGAGGCAGAAAGGGTATTAACATCAGGATTAAGGCGGGATTCAAGTTTTACGGGGATAAACCTTTTGCTTGGTCACCTTGCCTTTGGCAGGGATGATTACCATAGTGCCTATAACTTTTACCTTAGGACCCCTGCGAACTTGCGAAGCAGTTTAGTACGTGAGAGAATTTCCTTTATCCAGGGTTTGCTTCCCGAAACTCCCGATGAACCTGATTATGACAGGCGAAAAGAACCCGTGGACTTTCAAAGGGTTGAGCCAGTAATTGATGAAAATATCCCTGTTTTAAGGGTTGCTCTTTTGACTCAAGGTTTGCAGGTTAGTTTTCAGGCCGGTGCCCCCTTTTCCCTGAATACAATGGACGGTGAAGAACTATTCCGGGGAGAAGAGAGAAAAACCTATATTATGGATTTTCGGGGAGGAACCTTTTATTTAAAAAACCTTGATGGGGATGAGCTTTTCTCCACAAGCCAACAACACCGATTGGACATCGATGACCCCGAAATGCCCCTTCATATCTTTGATGTGGAATATGGGGAAGGATATTTTTGGGCTGGTAGAGAAGATAGGCAGTATAGGGGCAACTTTATTTTCGAATCCCGGGATGAAAACAGATTTTTCTTCATTAATGAAGTTAATGTTGAAGAGTACCTTTATTCTGTAATTCCTTCAGAAATGCCTGCTTCCTGGCCAATGGAAGCCTTAAAAGCCCAGACCATTGCTGCCCGCAGCTATACCCTTAATCGTTATTATCGAAACACAAGTGCCCGGTACCACCTTGTTGCCTCTGTTATTAATGCCGCTTACAACGGGACTTATTGGGAACATCCAAGAAGCACACAGGCAGTTGATGATACCAGAGGTTTGATTGCAACCTATCGAGGTCTGGCAATTGATGCAGTTTACAGTTCTAATTCAGGTGGCATTACTGAAGATGGCGCTCTGGTGTGGGGTGGAGATGTTCCATACCTCAGAGGACAGACAATTTTCCCCGATTATTACGAATTGGATTTGCTTCCATCTGGTTTATCTGATTGGTTAAGGGAACGCCCCCCATCCTTTTCCCGGGCCGAGAATTATGGATCAGCTACCAGCTATCGCTGGACCAGGGTATTATTACCCCATGAACCTCCAGTTGCCAGCAGGGTAGGGCCCATAAAAGAAATTATTCCTCTGGAAAGAGGGGACAGCGGCTTTGTAAAAACTGTTTTGGTTCGCGGAGAAAATGGTGAGGAAACCATTTCCGGGGACAGGATCAGAGGCCAATTAGGAGGTTTAAAAAGTAACGTTTTTATGGTGGAACCACTTTTTAATGAGCAGGGCAGCCCCCAGTATTTTTTAATCTGGGGAGGGGGCTGGGGACATGGAGTAGGTCTTGACCAGACCGCTTCAGCCCAAATGGCCGCTGATGGTTTTGATCATTCGGAAATAATTAAGCTGTTTTATCAAGGAGTGGATTTAGAGCAACGATATTAAAAAGCGGAGGAGAGAAAATGCAGAAACTCAAAACAATAGGGTTTTTAGCCTTGATTTTTATTCTGCTGCCAGTGGTAGGTTTAGCGGAAACGGAACAACCGGTTTTAAAGTTGGGGATGGAAGGTAGTCAGGTTGAAGAATTACAAAATTTACTTAATGCCCTTGGTTATAATATTGAGGTAGACGGGCATTTTGGTCCCCAGACCAAGACAATTGTGGAAGCTTTCCAGGCAAGCTTCTATTTAGAAAGTGATGGAGTTGTAGGAACTGAGACCTGGGAGGTTTTGCAGGAAGCAAAACCTTTCATCAGCTATGTAATCAGCCCCGGAGAGACCCTTTCCAGAATAGCCCAGAGTTTTGACACTACAATTTCGGCAATTAAAATTGCCAACGGACTAAGTGGGGATAGAATTTACGCTGGACAGGAAATTATTATTCCCCGTTCCTGGATGGGTGGAGGGGATGATAACCCTACAGCCCAAACAATTCGTTACCGGGTGGAAAGAGGAGATACTCTATCCGGAATATCCCAGCGTTTTGGGGTATCAGTTGCAGAAATTCGAGAAAAAAATAATATGGCAGGAGACTTAATTGTAATCGGGCAAACCCTGGAAATACCCAATCCAGGAAGTGTTTCAGGTTCATCTGGTTCAGGAAACTATGTCTGGCCAGCCAGGGGAAGAATAACTTCTCCCTTTGGCTACAGAACCCACCCTGTGCAGGGAACAAGGCAGTTCCACAGTGGGATTGATATTGCCCTTTCCAGGGGAACTCCTGTAATGGCTACTGCCGGAGGTCTTGTGACAACCAGCGGTTGGGAAGGAGGCCTGGGACGGACCATAATTATTGATCATGGAGATGGTTATTCAAGTCTTTATGCTCACAACGAACAATTACTTGTAAGAGCGGGGGCGTATGTTGTTCCCGGCCAGGTGATTGCTTTAAGCGGAAACAGTGGTGTTAGTACCGGTCCCCACCTTCATTTTGAAATCAGGAAAAATGGAGAACCCGTTGACCCACTCAGGTACCTGCCTCCAAGATAGAAGGTGATGTTAATGGCCGAGCGTGTTTTTGTAGGGTCCTGTTCAGATTATAACCTGGACGAAATAAAAAAAATATTGGCTGAGGGTCTTAAAACTCTAGAACTCGACCCTCGTCTTTTTTTTGCAGGAAAGTCCTGTACTTTAAAACCAAATCTTTTAATCCCAAAAAAACCGGAACAGGGAGTTACTACCCACCCCACAGTTATCCAGGCAATGGCTGAACTTGTCCTGGAAAATGAGGGCCAGGTGGTTATAGGGGATACTCCAGGTGGTCCTTTTAATAAGCCATATTTAAAAGCACTTTACAAAACCACCCAGATGGAAAAAGCAAGTCTTGAATCCGGGGGAAGTTTGAATTACGA
>SL_5KL_010_SEDDRAFT_10000017_pt1 | contig 76847 bp, 59 predicted proteins | sample SodLakKL_010_SED_FD_9118 | JGI IMG/M metagenome (IMG submission 9118)
CGATTAATTACTCTCAAAAACAGATCAAAGCTAAAAGCGACATTGCAAATATTTTAGCCCTTGATGCGTAGTTTTGTGGTGGCGTAACCACAGCCTTGAATCTTGTCCCGTCCATTCGGGATTTTGCAACTTTTTTTCAAGAAAAAAGTTTAAAAGGTTTTAATAAAACTTCAATTTACACCAAGTTATCTCTAACGCTATTTTTCAAACAAATTCCAGAGCACATCATCGGGTAGCGGGGCAACAATATTTATTCTTGTCTTCTTAACCGGATGTAAAAAGCTCAGTTGGCGGGCGTGAAGGTGGATGCTCGCATTTTTATTTGAGCGGTCAAACCCATATTTCAAATCACCTTTTATAGGGCAACCTATTGCTGATAACTGCGCCCTGACCTGATGATGACGTCCGGTGATAAGATCAGCTTCAAGCAGGTAATAATTTTGGCTTTCGTCTAACACTTTATATGATAGTTCTGCTTTTTTGCTGCCTTCAGTTCCGTTTTTAACAACATATGACTTATTTTGTTTTTCATTTTTTTTGAGAAAGTGTATTAATTTGCCATTTTTATAAGGAGGTTTGTTTTTTACGACAGCCCAATACTTTTTTTGCATTTCGCGTTTTTGAAGCATTTCATTAAGCCTTCCAAGAGCTTTTGAAGTACGGGCAAAAATAACAGCTCCGCTCACAGGACGGTCAAGTCGGTGTACAACGCCAAGAAAAACGTTACCGGGTTTATTGTACTTATCTGCTATATATTTTCTGGCCAGGTCACTTAAGGGTGTATCTCCGGTTTTATCGCCCTGAACGATCTCAGAGGGTAATTTATTTACCACTATCAAATGATTATCTTCATATAATATCCGGGAAGCTATTGATATGGGTAATTTCATTAAATGTTGCAGTTATAACTTCTTTTTTAAGTTCTCGCAAGCTAAAGGTTACAAAGATCAGAATTATTTTTTTAGCCTTTTACATTTCAATTATCTCACAAACTTTTCTTAATATTGCTCATTTTCACCCGGGAATTTAACATCTTTAACATCACTAATGTATCTTTCAACAGCTATTTTTATTTCATCATTTAGGTTGTGGTAGCGTCGCAGGAACCTGGGAGAAAATTCCTGTGTTATACCAAGCATGTCGTGCAAGACGAGCACTTGCCCATCAACTTTACTGCCGGCGCCAATTCCAATAACGGGGATTTTTATAGACTTAGCAACATTTTCTGCCAATTTGGCCGGTATCTTTTCAAGAACTAATGAAAAACAGCCTGTATCAGATAGCAGATGTGCATCAGAAATAAGCTTGTCTGCTTCTTCTGACTCAGTAGCTCTAACCTTATAGGTTCCAAATTTATGTATTGACTGCGGGGTTAGCCCTAAGTGGCCCATAACCGGTATCCCTGCCGAGAGGATGCGTGTTATAGACTCAACTATTTCACTACCACCTTCAAGTTTTACTGCATCAGCTGCCGACTCTTTCATAATCCTGATTGCAGAATTTAAAGCTTCTATTGAATTCCCCTGGTATGTACCAAAAGGAAGGTCAACTACAACAAGAGCTCTTTCAACACCACGTTTTACAGAACTTGCATGATAGATCATATCATTAAGGGTGATGGGTAATGTAGTTTTATGTCCTGCCATAACATTTGAAGCCGAGTCGCCAACCAGTATAACATCTATACCTGTACAATCCAGTATTTTGGCCATAGAAAAGTCATAAGCAGTAAGCATAGAAATCTTTTCTCCACGAAGCTTCATCTCATTAAGTACATGAGTAGTGACCTTGGTAACTTTTGGTGCTTTCATGATTATCTTGTTTTTTGTAAAAATAAAGCTTAAAAAAATTCAATAAATTAATCAGCTCACAAAGGTATTGATAAAATTATTAAAAATTCAACTAATTACAATAATAGGGTTTTTTGCTATTTTTGTGGTCGGATATTAATTTGCAAACATTAATTTATAAATTTATATTTTTGTAATAACTATAAACCCTTCAATGGCTACAGAAAACCCCACCGAAAAAGATATTGCCGGATTATTCAAAAAATTTAAAGGCAAAGATCCCGATGCAATAATTGAATTGCCTCCTTCGGGTTCTGAAAGAAAATACTACCGAATATATTATAATAATGGAACTGTAATAGGCGCCTTTAATCCAAATATTGCAGAAAACAAAGCTTTCATTGAACTTACCCGCCACTTTACCGGTTATGGATTACCTGTTCCATCGGTACTTGCTACAAATAAACCACCAAACTATTATTTAATTGAAGATTTGGGCGATAAAACACTTTTTTCGCTGCTGCCACATAAATTACAGCAGGCAGAATTTTCTAAATATGTAATCGATATATACAAAAAAGCCCTCGAATGGCTTCCAAAAATGCAGGTTGAAGCGGGCAAAGGCCTTAATTACGATGTATGCTATCCAAGGCAAGCTTTTGACAGGCAATCGATGTTTTGGGATTTGAACTACTTCAAATACTTTTTTCTGAAACTTGGTGGAATTCATTTCGATGAGCAAAAACTTGAAGACGATTTCAACAATCTGGTTGCCATGCTATGCGAAGCACCTGCTGATTATTTTATGTTCAGGGATTTTCAGTCCAGAAACATCATGATAGTTAACGATGAGCCCTGGTTCATAGACTATCAAGGTGGCAGAAGGGGCCCTCTGCAATATGACCTGGCTTCGTTATTATTTGATGCAAAAGCAAACGTGCCATACCGACTCAGGGAAGAACTGCTGAAATATTACCTTGAGCAACTGCGTAGTTATATTGATATCGAATATGACCGTTTCATTGAACACTATTATGGATTTGCACTGATCAGAATCTTACAGGCAATGGGTGCTTATGGATATAGGGGATTTCATGAAAAAAAGCCGCTATTTTTGAAAAGCATTTCCTATGCACAGAATAATCTTGCCTGGTTAATTGACCAAAAAAAGTTTCCTGAAAACATTCCTCAATTAAAAAATATTGCAGAGCAGATAATAAATAGCGCAAAGTTTGAAAAGTTCAGGCAAGCTGATCAACAACATTCAGGACTAAAAATAGCGATCCATTCTTTTTCATATAAAAGAGGAATTCCTGTTGATTTAAGTGGTAATGGCGGAGGATTTGTTTTTGACTGCAGGGCTTTGCCAAATCCGGGAAGGCTGGAGAAGTTCAAAAGCAAATCGGGAAGGGATAGAGCCGTTATCGAATATCTTGAAGAAAAGCCGGAAGTTACCGGTTTTATGGATACAACATCGAAACTTGTAATAGCATCAGCAAAAAATTATATTGAAAGAGGCTTTACAAACCTGATGGTTTGTTATGGCTGCACAGGAGGTCAGCACAGATCAGTATATTGCGCTGAAAGCTTAGCAAGCATTATCACAAAAAAGCTCAATGTAATAGTTGATCTCAAACACGAAGAGAATGTTAACCATCATGAATAATCAAAAAAGTAAAATAAAATTCTTTGTTAGCTTACCATTTTTTTGGCAGTCCATAATCTTTTTCAGACAAGTGCTGCAGAATTTCATTCCTTAGCCTGGAGATGTTAATTATTCCGGGATTATCAGTAGCAGGCGACCTATAGTCGCTAAAATATTTTTTATATAATAAGTTGCTCTCACCAACAGGATTGTCATAACCTGTATCAATAAGCACATTTGATTCTTTGTCCCATATAAAGATATCAACAAGCCTGTTAACAGAATTGTCATAACCCGCAACATAGGCAAAAACAATATTACCATTATCCTCTATGAACCGGGCATAGCTGACACTAATAGCTGGCTTAAAGTCTTTTCGCAAAACCGAAAGCTTATCCAGCTCATTTGACTCCGGCTCAAACCGGTAGAGATATATCTCCCTGAAATGTACTCTCTTTCGCCCTTCAACAGGCATTATAAACCAAAATGACCTGCCTCTTTGCCAAACATCGTAATCCAGCAAAAAGTAAATATAACCATCATTATAAAAACCCGGTGAATAATTCTTAGAATATACAACCGGCCGGTTTGAGTTACAGGAAAAAACCCCGGTTATTATTAAAATCAATACGATGTTTACCGAAATAATTTTCATGGTTTTATGATACTTAGATATCTATGGTAAATACAACTTAAATGATTTTAAGTAAAACAATGAAACCCTCATCTACCAAAGGTTAAAAGAAAATTATAAACTTAGCGCCGGCGATCTCACGATATAATAGTAGCAAGTGACACCGGTTTTTTGGGATTACACGTTACTAAAATTTTAAATATCTAATCATTAAGATGCAAGTCATTGTAAAAACAGATTATTGGCCTAAGTTTTTTCAGATTAAACAGTTAACCTCTTAAACATTCAAGAATAATGAAATCATTATATCTTAATCAGCTTTTTGGTAGTAGATTTATTATTAGATCTTCCAACAATAATATAAGTTCCGTTAACATATCCTGCAACATCTAAATTAGTAATAGTTTCAGGGTTATTGATTGACTTAATTAAAAGTCCTGATTCATTAAAAATCAATATTTCATTTAATTTATCAATTGATTCTATGGTCACATAAGTTGAGGCAGGATTAGGGTATATATGTATTAATTGATTTTTATCTGAAATAAAGCTTTCTTCAACCACGTTATGCATGCTAACATAAATATCAACCACATTTGGTTTAGACAAGCTATAACCGTCAAAAACACAATATTTTAATGAGTCTTTACCAAAAAAGCCTTCATTTGGTTTATAAGTAAAAGACCCGTCATTAAAAATCTGAATATTTCCATGAGCAGGTGGTTCGGTCATCAGTGGTATCATTAAATCTCCATCGAGGTCAAAATCATTTTTTAGTAAGCCATCCTGAGCACTTACAGTTACCGGAAACACTTCATTTTCAAACAAGAAGCTATCTCTTACGGCTATTGCCGGGGTATTAAATTCATGCAACCGGTCTTTCATAACCCAGTATGAGGTTTTCTTAGTCTCTTCAAGGGTTTCCTTGTCTATATCATCCCATTTATCCCAGGCGTAACGTTGATCTGCAACAAACCATTCAGAGTTATAATAAACTGCAATATCAAAGCCATCTGAAATAGTATCTTCGGTTTCGGGTGTATTTTTATCGTCATGTAAAACCCGGCGTTTGTCGGGTGCAACAACGTTAAGTAGTGACCACGGGATTTTTATTTCCAGTTTATCGTCATGTATAGTAACTGCATCTTTTGACGATGGATTTTGGAAGCCGTAATTAACCTGTAGTTTTCCAATATACTGAACATCTGAGTGATTGTAGTTGTTTTTCCAGCGTACAATATACCAGGGTGCTCCATCGCTTGGTATTGATTTAAATTTTTGTTCGGGGCCTGTAATACCGTGCCATATTCCATATATATCATAAGCTTCTGTAACATAGAGTTCGGCAGAATAATTTGTAATATGCAACATAAATTCTGCACGGGTAGGTATTTCAGCTCCGCAGGGCAACAGTGACTCTCCGAGATCTTCAGCATAAGTATCAAATGTAATCCATAATTCATCAGGAATATCGAGCGGATTTTTTAGCCCTACTTTTAATTCAAAAAAAGCATAATTTGCATCAGCTTTTATTTCAGTAATGGCTGATGTTTCTTCAAACTCTTTCAGGGTTATCATGTCTTGAGATTGCTCAAACTTAATAAGGCCGAAGTTTTGCTCAGCTGCTGCTATGTTATGCCATAGCACCCTGCTTTCGGGCGTATAATCGATTGGATCGGTTATCCATGTGCGTTTAAACCACTCATCAATCCAGGCAAATTGAATACCTCCGCCGCATTGGCTGTCTCGAATGGTATTCAGCATACGTATATTAGTTTCACCCTGGTTTAATTCATCAAACCCACCATGATTCATGCCTGAAGTAGCATAATGAGCTATTCCCCAGCTGGATGGCACACCATATTCAGCAATAATAAGCGGAAAATCATTGTAATGCGATTTCAGCTCGGTTAAATAACCTAAATAGCTGTTAGGACCATAATTATCATAATATTCAAGATAGCATGATTGTTGACTGATAAAATCGGGATAATAAGGGTATGCATGATAACTTATAAACAGCCCGGCCGGGGCATTTGTTAATTCGATCTTCGAAAAATCCACAGAAGCAGTATCTTCCCATGGATTTGGTTCTTCAGGATGTGTAAGAGGATCTAATGTAGGCCAGCTTGAAACACTGACAGGCCGTTGTGTGCTATAATTCAAAAATTCGTGATTAACAAGATGGTCAAGTTTTGAAGTGAACCAAATCTCCGATGCACTTGCATCATATATGGAAAAATGTTCACCCTCAAAATCGTGATCTCCCGGATGATTCTTATCTGTTGTGAGAATCTCATGAGGATATACTTCCCTGCCGATAATGTATCCCATACACCATCTTGAAACATCGTGTGTGTATTCCCCATAGGCCTTACCCTGCCTGGGTGGAATGGTTCTGTTGCCATGCACACAATCGACATTTTCCTCTATCTCAATTTGAAAAGTATCAGTCATAAAATATAAATCATTATAATAACCGGGTAATTCTTCATTGAGCCATACACCCTGGAAAAATAATAACGGGCTTTGAGGGTTTGCAAGATTAAAAGAATCCAAAGCCTCATAAAAACGAGGAAAATGTAATGTGTAAAGCCTTATGTTATTAAAACCTGCATCTTTTATTTCTTCAAACCATTTTACATATTGCTCTTTTGTTGCAGCAAGTTCTCCCGGAAAAGTTCCAGGAACAGAAACTCCTAAATTAACACCCTTTAAAAATATCGGTATATATTCGCTGCCATTCCAAATGTTAAGATGTGTTGTATCAGTTGTATAAGGTATCGGATGGTCGTAAAAATTTTGAGCATGCAAAAACTGAAAAAACAATACGAAAAGCAAAAATAGTAATACCTTTTTCATAATTATTAACTTAAATTCAGATGGTTAATAACCCTATACCTGTATTCTTTATCAGATTGCATTATATGGCTAATAAACCACTTTTTTATAAAAACAGTTATTTTATCAAATAATAAAGGGTTCATGTAATTAAACTCCTGCCTCATTTCTTTTATCCTTTTTATAAAAATATCATGTTGTTTCCTGTGATTCTCAAGGTCTTCATAGCCGGCCTCCTCCATTAGTTTTTCTTCAACTTCAAAATGATATTGAAGGTATTCTTCAAGCTGTCTGATTATAGTTTCAAGCTTATTGTAATCTTTAACATCAAACCCTTTATTAGCTTCATCAAATAATCGAAAAAAATCCTTATGCTGCTGATCGATTTCGGGTATATTCAACAAATATCTATTACTCCAGTCACTTCCCATAATTTATATATTAATTTCAAGTTTAATTTTATAAAAAAGATGTTTTTACTCAATTCTTAAATAATTAATAATTGCATTCTTGCATTGCTGGTCGTACAATATGATATGGCTGATGAACCACTTTTTGACGAAAACATTGATTTTATCAAATAATAATGGATTCATATAATTAAACTCAAGCCTCATTTCTTTTATCCTTTTAATAAAATATCGGTGTTGTTTTTTGTGATTTTCAATATCATCAAAACCGGCCTTCTGCATTAATTCTTCTTCCAACGACAAATGATATTTTATATAATCTTCTAAATCGCTGATTATTGTTTCAAGATGCTTTGAGTCATTCTTTTTGAATCTTTCGGGAACTTTGTCAAACAATTTAAACAGTTCGAATAATTTGTAATGCCTATCGTCAATTTTAGGGATATTTAATAAAAGTTTTTTGTTATTATCCATAAATTTTGTTTAGAAAGTTTAAAATAGAGCTTTAAGCCCGGCAAAAATACATAAATATGAGGTAAAGATATTAATTAATTGTTTATTTATATCATTAATTTAAATACTTTTGAGTTCAGGAACATATACTGCATTATAATCTCCGGCCTTATATATCTGTCAATTGCTTAATTTACCTGATTTTTGAATCAAATGCAGTACGTGTCATAACACCCCAATTATTTTTATGTCTTTTTATAAAGAAGTCATAATTACCTTTTAGGTTGAAAAATACATTCATTGGGTGAAAAACAACCAATTCGATCATAGCAATAAGTATGATTTTAAAAAGAAACCTATATCCCTTATACTTGTTGAATAGGTAGGTTTCATAAAATACTGCAAATGATGAAAAGAATACTGAAAAAGAAAAAACCAGTAGTAAAACCAATAAGAATATATTATAGTTTACCATTCCCAGTATCAATGCAATTGTAAAATACAATATTCCGATAGTTTCCAAAATTGGTGCAAACCATTCAAACAAAACCCAGTAGGGGAAGCTGATTAATCCGATTCGCCCATACTTTGGGTTCAAATACATATCTTTATGTTTGAGAATTGTTTCTATTGACCCTCTTGCCCACCTGTTTCTTTGTCTTGAAAGTACTTTTAAACTTGACGGCACTTCAGTCCAGCATAATGGATCGGGTATAAAAGCAACTTTATATTTCCTTTTTACTTTATGCATATATTTCCGCATACGCACAACAAGCTCAAAGTCTTCACCTACAGTATTTGTATCATACCCATTTACGGCGATTGCAATTCTCTTGTCAAACAAGCCGAATGCACCGGAAATTATCAATAAGCCATTAATCTTACTCCAGGCCATTCGCCCTAAGGTAAATGCCCTGAAGTATTCGAGCACCTGGAATTTTGCCCATAAATTTTTAGGATATTTAACTTCAACCATTTGTCCGTTTTCTATCTTGCACGAATTTGCGATACGAACAACACCTCCTGAAGCAATAACCTTTTTTTTGCTGTCTTGTTCCAAAAAAGGTTTTACCATCCGCAAAATGCTATCTGACTCTATAATACAGTCAACATCAATAGCCAAAAATAATTCCGAACGTGAAATATTAATACCTGCATTAAGGGCATCAGCTTTACCCCCATTTTCCTTATCAACTAAAATAAGATTTGAGTATGCATGATTTAAAGATTTGTAAACACCCCTTATTTTTTTTGTTTTAATTGGCTCATTAAATGCATAATTAACTTTTACCATCTCATAACTCTCAATCACTTTTTCAAGGCTGCTATCGTTGCTGCCATCATTTACAATAATAAATTCAATCTTAGGATATTTAAGTGCGAGCAAACTGCGTATATTTTCCACCAAATTATCTTCTTCATTATAAGCCGGGGCAATAACTGAAATTGAAGGCAATATTTTATAACTCCTTATAGTGTCAAATCTGAAATGTTTGTTCTTTTTAACATATGATGCCAGTTCTGAGGTCGAAAATACAGCAACTAGTATATATGTTAAAAAAAGAAATGCAGCATAAATAATAAAAATATTATTAAAAATATCGAAAAATAAACTTAGTAGCTTCATAATTATTTTAAATTATATTTATATCAGACACTTCTTTAAAAGCCTTTAATACATCAGGATCATTTGAATTCCTATATTCAGCAAACTCGCTAAAATTATTATTGAACAATACTTTCAGAGCCTCAACCTTATTAATAAGTGTTTGATTTTCTATTGCATTTTTTAATATATCTAAAAAATTACCATCTCTTATTGAATGCATCCTTTTAAGAATGAGATGCTTTACATCATCGGGTTGTTCATCAAAACGTTCCAAAATAACTTTTACAGACTGTTTCTCGGGTAAAAGGTCAAATAAGCAGTCCCATGCAATCAGTTTTAACATATTATCATTGCTTTCAAGATGTTTATGTAAAAATATCAGATGGGCGTATTCTGTTTTTTCCCGGCATTTTATAAGCATTAATCCTATTATTGCTTTATATACACGAGGTGAAGCAACAAGCGCAGGGTAATTGATGTACATTTTAAAGTTCTTCAAAACAGCATTTATCACAACATTAATATCAAGCAATGATAAACGGTGTTGTTCTCCTATAAATGAAATAAGGTTAGCATCTTTATCCATCAATCTTATAAGTGAGGCAAAAGCCTCTGTACGAATTGCATGATTCTTGCTATTTGAGTAATATAAAATCCTGTTTTCAAAATCATTTATACGAAGATATGATAGCATCTTCATTGCTATGATCCTTTCATCCGGATTGTCGCTATAAAGAAATACTTTTTGTTTATAATAAATTCCGGTTTCTTTAAGCAGAGTCTTAAATTTATGGCTGAGGTCTATTGTAAGTGTTTCCTGTATTTTAGTGTAAACACTAAACAGTGACTCAATCTGTAAGTGGTTTTTTGTGATTCGTTTAATTGACTTAATAAATTTAGCTTTATTATGCTCTTCATTATACCTGTCGGTTAACAAGTAATCTGTTAATCTTTCAGCAAATATTTTATCATACCGTGATTTTAAATTCAAGGCTCTTTCGCGCCTATAACTAAAATAAAGACTAAGAAAAAAAAGTATAAAAACATTAATAAATGATATGATACTAAAATATAAAACCAGATAAAGCCATAATTGCAAATTTTTTATATAGTCATAAAAAGGATTATATATAACCATATTTAAAAACTCCACTTCAGGCTGGTAAAAAAAATAAACCATGAATAGAGCCAATAAAGCCAATATTATATAAACGCTTAATTTAAATATTTTCTTTATATATAATAGAGCAATCATACTTTTTACTTCTAAAATCTTTGTTTATATATTATTTCAATAAGATATCTGTGCCTATAATTATCTGGAATATATTCTTCGTAAGCATAACCGGCTGATAATTTCAATTCATTATATTTTCCAATAATCATATTTCTTTCAAGCTTAAATTGGTAGGTGTTCAGCCTTAATTTTTCAAGTGATGGATCAATAGCATGTCTTTCATCGGGCGAGTTGCCATATGCCAATTCCAGGCCCCAATAATTTAAAGGGCTATCTCCAAAGAGCCTATAGTTTAAAACCGTTGAAAGCGTATTACCCATTTCACTAATAACATAATAAGGCCTGAATGCAAGCCACGACCTTGAAAAATAATATCCCAAATGACCGGTGGCTATATAAACATGATCTTGTTCTGCATTAAAGTAACGACCTCCCAAACTCCCCTCCATACTGTCAAACAAAGGCAGGTAATACTCAATCCCCGCCCTGTGGCTGGGGAAAAGTTCATCCCTAATACTAATTCCGTAATTAGTATACAAATAATGGCCATTTTCGAAAATGTGGTAATAATCGGCTTCTGCCATCAGATCGTAGGTATTAAAACGATAGGCATAATTTAAACGCGGAATTAAAGTATGCTTGCCAATTTTGAAACCATAGTCGAAATAAACCCAATGATGAGGCTCAGGATCATTGCCTTCAAAAAAATCTGCTGAATAAAAAACAGTTGCAATATTTTGCCTGTCAAGTATAAGTATATCTTTATATATTGACTTTATTTCAGTTGAATCTAATAAGGAAATATTGTTTTCAATGTAATCTATGCCTTTAGAGTACTCACCCAGACCCTTGTATGCAAGTATACTTTTGAGGTCAAGATTATAACTGTCCGGATAATTATTATCCCTGGCAACAGATATTGTGCTAAGTAATTCTTTGTAATCACCTTTCCATAACAATATGTTGAGCCAACTATCATATAGTTCCTTATAAGCAGGATTCACCTCATAGGCTTTGTCTATATAATCGAGGGCTTCAGAGTATTCACCCTGCCAGGCATAAACATTAGCAATAAAAACCATTACATCATAACGGCAGCTATCAGCTTCAAGAATTTTTTTACAATTCTCTATAGCTTCATTGTAGTTTTGTAATTGAGATTGCTCTATGGCAGCATTAAACAAAGAATCAACATTATCCTGGCTAAAAGCATTAAATGTAAAACAATTAATAATAACAATAATAATAACAAATATTTTTTTGACCATTAACATATTGTTTTGTTATTTAAAATATAAAAAGCATTTTTAATTTGTTTCATTTTTGCTGTTTGGTTGTATGTTTATTATTTCATTTACTGTATTAACAATGTGTTGAGTTATTTTCATCGGATCAAAAGGTTTATTAAAAAAGAAATTTGCCCCCCGGTATAATGCCTTTTTTTCTTCTTCGTATTCGGCATAACTGAAATAATAAATCGGACAGGTTATTCTTTTTTCCAACCGCAATAAATTTACAACTTCGTGAGTTGCAGAACCAGTTATTATATCGTCTAAAATAATCAAATCTACTTTTGCTCCGGGCTCTATAGACTTTACTTTCAAGAAAGAATTATAATTAAAAATCAAAGGTGACCTCAGATTTAATTTCAATAGCTTGTTTAACAAAGCCTTAAAAACAACATCTTCTGAAATTAAAAATATTTTAATTTGTTTATTCATTGCAGTTTTTTGATAAATCTTAAAATGTCATCATTATTAAAAATATATGATATTTAATTATATATATTTTTAAGTTTTTCATGATAGGGTAATATTCATTTTATAACTAATTAAGGTTTATATCGAAATCGTTAATGATTATTTCCTATATTTATATATTCTCCTAAAATTCTGTAAATTACAAATGTTTTAGTCGGTCAAAAAAAATAATTTGTCGCAAAGATAATCAATATTAACTAAGCAAATAACCTATTTTTTTATTAATTAAATGTTAAAAATCTTTTTTGATTAACTTAGGTAAAAAATCCCATTTCAGGCGAGTTATTAGCTTATAATATTACAGGATTTTCTTTTGACGGGTTACTTTTCAAACTTTAGATTTATTTTGCAAATTTTTCAATGAAATAAACTTCTTTTTTTTCATAATCATAAAGATTGCAATTTTTTATATATATCTTAGTCCTGTGCTCTACCTTGAAAAATTTAAAATAACATCAACTTAAGCTCACAAACTATAAACTACTCATTATGAAAGCAATGGTTTTTGCAGCAGGCTTAGGAAGCAGGTTAAAACCCTTGACCGAAAAAAAGCCCAAAGCTTTGATTGAAGTTGCCGGGAAGCCTATTCTGTATTGGGTTATTAAAAAGCTGGTTAATTATGATTTCACCAGCATTGTTATCAATGTACATCATCATGCCGGCATACTTAAGGAGGCAATTAAAAGCCTGCCTTTTAAAGCCGAATTTATTATTTCAAACGAAGAAGATTGTTTGCTTGATACCGGGGGCGGATTACTTAAAGCAAAACAATGGCTTGACGGATGTGAACCTTTCCTTGTTCATAATGTAGATATTATGAGCAATATAAACCTTCATGAATTATATTCAAATCATTTAAAAAACGGGGGTATAGCGACACTTGCCACTTCAAAAAGAAACTCGGAGAGATATTTTTTATGGGAAGAAAACAAGCTTGCAGGCTGGGAAAACACTATTACAAAAGAAAAAGTTATAGTAAAAAATATAAAAGGTACTCTAAAAAGAAAAGCTTTTAGCGGAATACATGTTATTAATCCTGAAATTTTTGAAAATATTGAAGATGCCGGCAAATTTTCACTAAAAAAAGTTTATCTTGACCTTGCAGACAAAAAAAATATTTTTTCCTATGACCATGATCATAAATACTGGTTTGACCTTGGTACAACTGAAAAAATAAAGAAGGCTGAAAAAATAATAAATACAGATACTAACATATTTATTAAATAAAAAAATGACTCCATTTTTAGAAAAAGTTGCCAAACATTATTTATCTGAAGACAATTTGGAAGAAGGCAATATTTGTATTGTAACACCCAACCGGCGTGCGGCTTTATTTATTCGGGAATATATCAGCAAAAAAATAACGGATACAATGTGGGCACCTGATATTTTGAGCCTTGAGGAGTTTATAAACAAATTATCAGGTTTGAAAATAGTTGACAATATTACACTGCTTATGGAGTTTCACAGAGCCATAAAAACAGACGAAACGAACAAACCGGAAAATGATATAAACACCGGTAATAATAAAGAATTGGAAGAAATACTCAGCTGGGCACCTGCACTGTTAAACGATTTTGATGAAATTGACAGTAACCTTGAAAACCCTGACATACTCTTTGAAAACCTTACTGATGTAAAAAAAATTGAAGCCTGGTCGCCGGATCAGCAAATAACCCCTTTTCAGGAGAAATATATACAATTTTTCAAAAGTATCCCCCGCTACCACAAAATATATAAAAAAAATCTTTTATCTCATCACATAGCTTATCAAGGTTTATCGCACCGTATTGTTGCTTCAAATATTGAAAATATCATAAAGAATTTTCCGTGGCAAAAAGTAATTTTTGCCGGGCTTAATGCTTTAAATCAAGCCGAAGAAAAAATAATATCAACACTGATTAATAATAATAAAGCTGCAATCATATGGGATGCCGATGAATATTATGTTTCGTCAAACACAAAGGGCATTAAACATGAAGCCGGCATGTTCATAAGGAAATACCTCAAAAAATGGCATCTTAATACGCTAAATAATGCAAAAACATATTTCAAGGACACCAAGAAGAATATAAATATTTTAGGCATAGCCAAAAACATAAACCAGGTGCAGTTAGCAGGCAATATACTTTTGTCTGAGATACCAAAAGAAGAGCATGAAAACACTGCAATAGTGCTTGCTGATGAAACATTAATGGCGCCAATGTTAAATGCTTTACCACCAGTTATTGATAAAGTAAACGTAACAATGGGCTATCCGCTTTCAGAAACAGGGTTTTATTCGTTTGCCGAAAGTGTTTTTTATATGCATATAAAAGCAAAACAAAGAATATCAGATGCCATAGAAACAGGATCAATGTTTTATTACAAGGACATTTTAAAAATCCTTAAACATCCATACAGCAGTAAATTACTTGCTGATGATGAAGGAAGAAATATTGCCGAGTTGATATCAAATAAAATAAACAAATCAAACCGTAGCTTTTATAACTTAAAAAACTTAAATGAAATTGCAGGAGGTAAAGAATTAATCATACTGGAAAAATTGTTTTGCAACTGGGGTAATTCACCGGCAAAAGCAATGGATTTTTTTAAACTGGCACTACAAAATTTTGATACAAAATATCTTAAATCAAATGAGAAAGAAAATGGTAAATACTCCATTGATATAGCAGCCTTTAATCAGTTCAGTTTTTTGCTGAATCGTTTTGAATATTACTTTAGCAAGTACAATCAGCCCGATACTTTAGAAAGCTTTAAGCTTATATTCCAAAACCTTGTATCAGGGCTAAAAATACCATTTTCAGGCGAACCACTTGAAGGTTTGCAAATTATGGGTATGCTTGAGACGCGCAACCTGGATTTCAAGAATGTGATCATTTTTCCGGTTAATGAATCAATACTGCCTAAAGGAAAATTATATAATTCTTTCATACCTTACGATGTAAAAGTCAAGTATGGGCTAAACACTCACAAAGAACGTGATGCTATATATGCTTATCATTTTTACCGTTTATTGCAACAAGCCGAAAATGTCTATATTATATACAATACCCAAACCGGTGATACGGGCGGAGGTGAAAAAAGCCGTTTCATATCCCAAATTGAGCATGAACTAAAAGAATATAATCCGGATATAAATATTAATCATGAGATTATACCGGTTATGATGAATTTGGGAAGCTCATCAAAGATTTTAAATATTGAAAAAACACCGGATATAATGAAAAAAATTTGCCGGATGGGAGAAACAGGATATTCACCTTCATCGCTTAGCATATATCTTAAATGCAGCCTGCAGTTTTATTTAAGTAAAATAATGAATATAGAAGAAACCGAAGAAGTGGAAGAAACAATGGAGTATAAAACTATGGGGCAAGCAATACATGATGCGCTGGAAACAATTTATAAACCCTATATTGGTAAAATCTTAAAAAAAGAATACCTTGATATCAAACAGGAAGACATAGAAAATATTTTAAAGCAAATGTTTCTTAACCACTATCCTGATGGAGATATCAATACGGGAAAAAATTATTTGCTTTATAGGGTAGCTTTACGAATGATTGAAAATTACCTGGAAAATGAAAAGAAAGAATTACTTCTAAGAGCATCAAAAAACAATTACATTACGATCTTTTCACTTGAAGAGTTATATACCTCTGAGCTGTCGATAAAAACAAATAATGATATAAATGTAAAAATAAAAGGCAAAGTTGACAGAATTGACAGGACAGAAGACCTTTTCCGGATAATTGACTATAAGACAGGTAAAGTTGAGGCCAGAGAACTTAAAATAGACCGGTGGGATGAGTTGCTTGAAAAAACCGCAACCTCAAAAAGCTTTCAGCTTCTTTGTTATAGTTGGCTCTTCTTTAATAAAAATAAAGAAGCCAAAGAGCTATTGCCTTCAATAATATCATTTAGAAACCCCAGCCATGGGTTATTCAAAATACAGCACCCGTCAAGTTCCGAAGGTATTATAGACAGAAACATTATAAAAGAGTTTGAGGAAAATGTGTTAAAGCCGATATTTTTGGATTTGTATGACAGTAACAAGCCTTTCAAACAAACTGATGAAGAAGAAAATTGCCGTTACTGCAATTATACACTATTGTGTAATCGAAATGCATAACAGATAAATCCAAAATTAAAAAGATTAATAATATTGATATAGTTTATTAAAACAATAAAAACAGGGAAAAAAATAATAAATCAGGTTATAATTATTTGCAAAATAAATATAATGCAACCCTAATTTAAAAAAGCCTAATACCAAATAAATTTATAATTTATTTTTCAAAAGTTTACCTTATGAGAAATTATGAAATCACGATGTGATTTTAACATATTTATAGTATGGAGCAAGAGATTTTTGGTTTCGGAAAGCAGGTTAAAGAATAATAAACTATTGCGTGTTTTAACTTTTTCTTTTTTAATAAGTTTAACCTGCATTTTTTTCATGCGGTCCAGGTCTTCAAGGATTTCAATTTGGTATTGAATCGCGTTTTCAACCCTGTTAAAATCATCGGTTTTAATAACTTCCAAAATTTTGCCATACAACAAAGCAACGTTTTCATTTAATTGTATTAACTCTTTTTCTTGTTCTTCTATGCAAGGTTTATGATTATTTTCGATATGTTCTAAAAGAGGATCTACAATAAAGTTGAGGCAATGTGCTATTTCCCTCAGATAATCGATTATCTGAACATAATAATGACCTGTTTCAACTGAACCTTCCTCGAGTTTACGTAGTGTAAAATAAACATCTTTCTTAAGATTCTTTGTATGGCTATTGAACTCAATGATTCGTTTTCGTGCCTTTTTAAGCGTTTTTCTGTCTTCCGACAAAAATGAGCTAAGAACAGAATTATAAAGTTTTGATACGGAAACTACTGTATCAACTATTGTTTCTTTACATTGGCCCATCACATCTTCACCGTTCATTTCTACATCAACCTTATCCTTAGCTTTTTCTTCTTCTATATTTTTCTTAGCAACAAGTTTTTTATGCAGGTAATGAGTACGAACAACAAAGCCAAATGCAATTAATATAGCAATAACAGCTGCTGTAATACCTCCCCAGCTTATAAAATATGCAAAGATAAATGCAACCGAGAAAGCAGTGAATGCGGTAAAGAACCACCCGGCAATCACAGTCATAACACCGGTGATCCGATATACTGCACTTTCACGACCCCAGGCCCTGTCAGATAAGGAGGTACCCATCGCCACCATAAATGTAACGTAAGTTGTAGATAAAGGGAGTTTCATTGAAGTAGCAAATGCAATTAATATGCTTGCTATAAACATGTTTACAGAAGCTCTCAAGATATCAAAAGATGACTCATCTTTGCGAATTCTTTTGCGGCGTTTGTACAGGGCTTGGTCAAAACGTTTATCAATAGTTTCAACAACCTTACCGGGCAAAATTTTCATAATAGCTTTATTAGCATCTAAGGCTTTTCTGACTATTGTACGTGCAAAGAGTGAAGAAGAAAAACGCTCATAACCTTCTGACTGCCGTGCAAGATTAACTTCAGTTTTAGAAACTGTACGTGCTTTTTTGGAAAAGAAAAGAGCCAAAACCATAATAGCTCCGGCTGCCAGTAAAAACCCGGTTGGAGTCCTAACAGGCGCAAGCAACGATTCCATAGTCATAGTTGTGGCTGTTTGCGAAGGATCATTCACAAACATCATGTAAGATTCATAACCGGCTATAGGAACCCCAATAAAATTTACAAGGTCGTTACCGGCAAAAGCCATAGCCAAAGAAAAAGTCCCTATTAAAACTATTACCCTGAAAATATTTAACTTAAACAGGGTTATCAGTAGCTGAGATATTATGGCAACAGTAATAAAACTATATAACAATATAACAACCGTATTATTCTCAATCCATGCAATTGTTTGATCGGTCATAAATGATGAGCCGCTGGCTCCTTTCACCAAAATAAAATATACAATTGCCGAAACTGCTATGCCCGTCCATATAGCTCCAAAAAATGGTAGTTTTTTCTCATAGTTGAAAGTAAATAACAGTCGTGTCAGAAACTGAACGATTGAACCGGCAGTAAAAGCAATAACTACAGATAATAATATGCCTGAAATAATACCCAGGGCACGTGTCGCATTAATATATAGCCCGATATCCTGTGCTTCCGGTGGTATATCAGTAAAATATATTTTATATAAAGAAACAGCAACAGCAGCTCCCAATAATTCGAATACGATAGATACAGTAGTTGATGTTGGAAGCCCGAAAGTATTGAACATGTCAAGGAGAATGATATCAGTAATCATGACTGCCAGAAAAATAATCATGACCTCATTAAAATAGAACTGGTCGGGGAAAAAAACTCCCCGACGAGCTATTTCCATCATCCCACTGGAAAAGGTAGCGCCAAACAAGACACCTGCTGCTGCAATGCCAAGGATAACATAGAATGGTGCAACTTTTGAACCAATAGCTGAATTCAAAAAGTTAACTGCGTCATTACCCACTCCAACAACAAGATCAGAAATGGCGAGAACAAACAGGGCAATGACAAAAAACAGATAAATGTTTTCCATTATCTATTCAATTAAACAGCATACTTAGTTTTAGTTACTATTTTTTTTGGCAATGCAAAACTACAAACAATTTTTCAACTATAAGGCGAAAAAAAAATCAAAATTTATAAGCTATTAATGGCCAAAAAGTTTGAGTATTGCTTTTATTTTGACCACACATAAACAGGTTTGCAATTTAAAAATCGCAAAAAAATCATATTTTTAAGAGAAAAAATATTCAGCCGAATCGGGCTAAAAAATAAGTAATAAATTAATTGATAAATTTACTATTCACCTAAAGTAGCTATCATCACGGCTTTAATTGTATGCAATCTGTTTTCGGCCTGATCAAATACTATTGAATGTTCGGATTCAAACACATCGTCGGTCACTTCCATACCATCGAGCCCGAATTTCTGATAAATATCTTCGCCAACAGTAGTTTCACGATTATGGAAAGATGGCAGGCAATGCAAGAATCCAACTTTTGGATTTCCTGTTTTTTTGATAACATCAGAATTTACCTGGTATGGTTTAAGTAATTTTATACGTTCTTTCCAAACTTCATCGGGTTCGCCCATAGACACCCACACATCGGTATAAAGAAAATCCACTCCTTTCACGGCTTCATCCACATCTTCTGTTATGGTTATTTTTGCGCCTGTTTCTTTTGCTATTTCACGACATTGTGATACAAGCTCTTCGTTAGGCTGTACTGATTTGGGAGCGGCAGCTCTAAAGTCCATACCCATTTTGGCAGCTCCAACCAATAGAGAATTGCCTACATTGTTACGTGCATCGCCTAAATAGCAGAAAGACATCTGATTTAACGGCTTATCACAGTTTTCCATCATAGTCATAAAATCTGCAATTATTTGTGTTGGATGATATTCGTCTGTCAATCCATTCCAAACAGGCACGTTTGAATATTTAGCAAGCTCTTCAACTATCTCTTGACCAAAACCTCGATATTGTATGCCATCATACATGCGCCCCAATACGCGGGCAGTATCTTTCATAGATTCCTTATGCCCGATCTGGCTGCCTGAAGGGCCCAAATAAGATACTAATGCGCCTTGATCAAAAGCTGCTACTTCAAAAGCACAACGCGTGCGTGTTGATGATTTCTCAAAAATCAAAGCTATGTTCTTCCCTTTAAGCTTTTGCTGCTCAGTACCAGCATATTTTGCTTTTTTCAAATCAACCGAAAGATCAAGCAAAAACTTAATTTCCTTGGGAGTGAAATCCAATAGCTTTAAAAAACTTCTGTTTCTTAAATTAAAAGCCATATTATATTCTCCTTTTATTTTTATTAGTTAACAACAAGAATAATTATATAAATCAGTATTTTGGTTTTTCTTATAATTTTAATATTTAATAAATCACTGTCCCTTTATTATCCTTAGCTATTTGTGATGCTTCGGTTATTATAGCTTCGCTTCCACTATTATTTACGAACTTTATGCACGCTCTTATTTTAGGTGCCATACTACCTTCAGCAAAATGTCCTTGATCTAAATACTCTTTTACTTCATTAACAGAAACTTTTCCAAGCTTTTTCTCGCCCGGTTTATGAAAATTTATATAAACATTAGGCACATCTGTTAAAATAAAGAATTCATTGGCTTTGATCTTTTCGGCTAGCAGGGATGATGCAAGATCCTTATCAATTACGGCATCAATACCGATAATAGTACCTTTTTCATTAATATATGCAGGAATTCCCCCACCTCCAACCGTAATAACAATAGTTCCATCTCTGGCCAACTTTTCGACGGCTTCCCAGTTAGGAATATCCATTGGCTCGGGCGATGCAACTACTCTTCTCCATCCGCGTTTACGTGGATCTTCATGAAAAACCCATCCGTTTTCTTCAACAAGTTTATCAGCTTCCTCTTTAGTATAAAAAGGCCCTACCGGCTTGGTTGGGTTTTTAAAAGCTTTATCTTCTTTATCAACCATAACTTGTGTTACCAATGTCACTATATTCCTTTCTATACCATGTTCAGCCAACACATTACGTAGTTGCTGTTCAATCATAAACCCTATAGAACCTTGTGTTTCAGCCACACAAAAATCAATTGGCTGCTTAGGCAGCCCATAAAGGCGTTTCCCGGCCTCATGTTGCAACAATACATTACCCACCTGCGGGCCATTACCATGACCTATAACAAGGCCATTACCCTTTTTTATCAAATCAATAAGATATTGGCAAGTTTCATAAACATTTTGTTCCTGCTCATCAATAGTTCCCTCCTGGTTGTCTTTGAGCAAAGCATTACCACCAAAAGCAATTACAGATAACTTTTCCATAAAAAATTAATTTAAAAATACATTTAATCAAAACATATAGTTTTAAAACAAAAATTATTACGATAAAATGATAATTGGATTTGAGCTCTTATATAAATAAATTTTAAGAGAGATAATCAAAATTAAGAAATGCAAAGCTACAAACTTTTAACAAATATTCAAGAAATAACTAAACTACTGAAGCTATACCCTAAAACGAAACTTAACCTCTTTCAGGTCATCATTTGCCTGTACGACTTTGTTTTTAAGATTCTTTTTAAACTCTAAAAGCTTTTCGAGCATCTCTTGATCAGAAACTGATAGTATTTGCAAAGCCAATATTGCAGCATTACGTGAATTATCAAGGGCAACAGTAGCTACAGGAATTCCGGCAGGCATCTGTAAAATAGAAAGTACAGAGTCCCACCCGTCTAAAGAATTTGATGATTTAACCGGCACTCCAATCACAGGAAGATGAGTTCCGGCAGCAATTACACCCGGAAGATGTGCCGCTGCACCGGCACCGGCAATAATAACCTGTATCCCTCGCTTATGAGCACTTTCAGTATAATCCATAACCTTTTCAGGAGTCCGGTGTGCCGATAAAGCATTAATCTCAAAAGGAACTTCCATTTCATCTAACAATTTAGCAGCCTGTTCCATAACTTTCCAATCAGATGTGCTGCCCATAATAATACCTACTCTTGGCTTCATATTTTAAATAATTTTAGTGTTTATTTATAATTTTGCCAAAAATATAAATAATGTAGATACGGGTCTTTGGAAATTTAAAATTTTTTATCCCCGAATGGAAAATTGTTTGTTTTTTTAATAGATATAATTAACCGTCAGTTTTGTTGAATATTTTAATACCCCTTAAATTTCTAAATTGAAACTTACAAATAACAAAAAGCATTATTAATCAAACACATTTTTAATAACATCAATAAATTCATTATATATTAAATTATTGGTCGCAACAATCTCTTTTCCGAAAATATAGTCATTACTACCTGAAAAATCGGCTACCATTCCACCGGCCTGTTGGACTATAAAAGCACCTGCAGCAACATCCCAGGGCTTTAAACTATATTCAAAAAAACCATCAAACCGGCCACAGGCCACATAAGCCAAATCTACGGCAGCCGACCCAAATCGCCTGACTCCACGAGAGTTTCTCAGGCAATACATAAAAACTTCCATATACTTTTCCAAACGGGAATAGTCAAAATAAGGAAATCCTGTTGCCAGTAAAGAGTCATTAAGAGTATTAGACTGCGAAACATTTATCTCCCGGCCGTTGAGATAAGCTTTGCCATTACCCCAACTATAGAACATCTCATCACGATTAATCTCATAAACAATACCAAGCAATGTTTTACCTTCTTCACAAAGAGCTATACTAATACTAAAACATGGCACACCGTGAATAAAATTGGTAGTACCGTCAAGAGGATCAACAATCCATGTATATTTTTTGTCTTCACGGTTCACTGTATTCTCTTCAGCCAAAAAACCAACATCAAACGGCAATAATTTATGTAAGCCCTTAGTAAGCTGCTTTTCGGCACTTTTATCCACATGTGTCACAAAGTCATGAAGCCCTTTGGATTTTACATCTTTTTGATCAATTTCTTCCATTTCCCGTAGTATCCATTGACCTGTATCCTTGCAAAGTGATATGACGTCACTACACAATTTTTCGAGACAAAATAACTTTTCATTCATAATATGATACTTTATATAAAATTACACTCAAACTGCATGTCTTCTTTTTTATAATCAACCAGGTAAACTTTTTTTATAACATTTTCAATCGCAGGTTCATAAGGTGTTTTTACCCTGACATAATTTGGAGTAAAACCCGATATAAATCCGTTTTTTGTTTTTTGTTCAAATAATACATCTGTTTTTTCCCCTTTGTTAATATCATAAAAAGCTATAAGCTTATCTTTTGACAATTTCTTAAGCTCAATGCTTCGAAGTTTTTTTTGCTCCAAACAAACCTTATTGATAAATTTTGACGCCGGGGTATTTTCCCTCTCACTGTAGGTAAAAACATGTAAATATGATACGGGAAGATTTTCTATAAACCACTTGGTAGCATAAAAATCTTCACGTGTTTCTGCAGGGAAACCGGCTATCACATCAACTGCAACACACGCCAGGGGCATCATTTTTTTTATTTTTTCGACTTTTGAAGCAAAAAGTTTAGTATCGTAATTTCTTTTCATCTCTTTAAGAACTTTATCTGACCCCGATTGCAAGGGAATATGAAAATGAGGCATAATCTTTTTCGAATCGGCTACCAATTCAATTATTTCATTTTCAAGCAAATCAGGTTCAATTGAAGACAACCTGATTCGTTCGATATTATCAATTTTATCAATTTCCTTCAATAATTCAAAAAAATTTTCATTATGGCTTTTTCCGAAATCACCGATATTCACCCCGGTCAATACAAGCTCTTTAACCTTTTTTTGGGTGATTTTTTTTATTTTCAAAAGAGTACCTTCTATATTATCACTGCGACTTCTGCCTCTTGCCATAGGTACAATGCAATAAGTACATTTGTAATCGCATCCATCCTGTATTTTAAAAAAAGTGCGTGTGCGATCACCACTTGAGCAGGAAGATATAAATTGATTAAGCTTTGAAATTTTGCCGGATTTGGGTATAATGCCATCACGCCTGTATTTATCAATATAATCAAACAACTCAAATTTCTCCTTATTGCCTAAAACAATATCAACTTTATCCATTTTGGATAATTGTTCATGTTTTAGCTGTGAAAAACAGCCGATTACAGCAATTTTTCCCTTAGGATTTTGCCGCTTAGCACGGTTAATTAATTCCCGGCATTTCTTTTCAGCATTATTAGTCACTGAACAAGAGTTGATTACGTAAAAATCAGCTTGGTCTGTAAAGTCTACATGTGTAAATTTATCGTCGTTGGCAAAATCGCGCTTTATGGTAGAAGTTTCAGAAAAATTTAACTTGCAACCTAATGTATGAAATGCAATTTTTAATCTTTTTGTCATGCCTATATAACGGTTATTTGCAAAATTAACAATTTATCTGATCTTGGTTACCAGTCAATATTAATTCACCAAATATTTATAAAACATTAATATAAAATAAAGTTTAAAATCGGTTTTTTGAGATAAATCAAAAAATATTATGTTTATTCGGCATTATTTAACAAACTAATTTTGTTAAATAAATAAAAAATATTGTAACTTGGCAGAATTAAATAAATTTCATGAACACGGTATAAAAATAAAACTAATCACTTTCTGATGAAGAAGCACATTTTACTTTTATTAATATTTTTTATTGTTGTCGGGTCTGTTTTTTCGGCTAATGATAATTATCCATTCGGTGGCCGTTCGGCAGGCATGGCAAATGCAGCTGTAACACTATATGATTTTTGGGCTGTTAGCCATAACCAGGCCGGCATTGCACTTGAAGACAATATGGCAGCAGGATTTTATTATGAAAACCGTTTTGGATTAAAAGAGCTTGGTTTAGGTGCAGGGGCTTTTGTTTTACCGACAGATGCAGGTAATTTTGGACTCAATTTTACCTATTTCGGCTACTCACAATATAATGAATCAAAAGTCGGGCTTGCTTATGCCCGAAATTTTGGAGAGAATCTATCTGCGGGGTTGCAATTGAATTACCTTTCAACAAGTATAGCAGAAGACTATGGCAGTCAGGCTAATTTTACTTTTGAATTAGGAGCTATTTATCAACTGATTGATAACTTTTATGTGGGGGCTCACCTCTATAATCCCGTTAAAGCAAAAATTGGTGATTATGATGATGAAAGGATTCCTACAATATTGCGCTTTGGCATGTCTTATCTATTTTCAGAACGTGTAATGGTTATCCTGGAAACCGAAAAAGACATTAACCAACCCTATAATTTTAAACTTGGCATCGAATATCATATTACCGATCCGGTTTATATTCGTGGCGGAATTGGAACAGATAACAATCAAAATGCTTTTGGAGCAGGTATTCTTTTCAGTAATTTCAGAATTGATCTGGCTGCTTCTTACCACAACGTGTTGGGTTATTCACCGCAGTTCAGCATGATATATGAATTTCAACAATAATTAATTATGAGTATATTATGATAAAGGGATTTATGCAATATATTATTTTTTTTTCAATAACATTTGTATTCCTTTTTTTTAATACATTTTTATATCAAGCACATTCACAGCAAGATACCATTCCATATATCAGGGATAATGGTTTGGATATCAGTGAAGAGGATTTTTATCAACGCATAGAAAGTTTGATTGAAGGCTTTGATGAAGATGTTGATGTTGATTTAAGCGAATTGATCAGGGAGCTTGAGCATTTCGCACAAAACCCGCTTAACCTTAACTTTGCCGGCCAAGAAGATTTGCAGCGTTTCTTTTTTCTTAATGATCTTCAGATAAGGAATTTACTTAACCATATAGCTTTATATGGAGGTCTGATTTCGATTTTTGAATTACAGGCTATTGAGAAATGGGATATGGAAACAATTGAGCTGATAAGACCATTTGTAATGGTTGATGAAGAGCAACCATTACGTCATTTTGCTTTTGATGATATGATGCGCGAGGGACGAAGCCAGCTGTTTGTTCGTTACCAGCAATTTCTTGAGGAACAAAAAGGTTATTCAGCAATTTGTCCTGACGAACTGGAACAAAATCCAAATGCACGTTATCTGGGAAGCCCTTTCATGCTATACTCACAATACCGTTTCACCTATTACAACAACTTAAGCCTTGGATTTACGGCACAGAAGCGACCGGGCGAACAATTTTTTCAAGGCAGCCAACCTTATGGTTTTGAATTTTATTCGGGACACTTCTTTATGCGGGATTTTGGTCGATTAAAATCACTGGCTATAGGTGATTTTCAAGCTCAATTTGGGCAAGGCCTTGCTTTGTGGTCAAATCTATCGTTTGGCAAAAGCTATGATGCAATTAACACCAAGAAAAATCCCCTGGGTTTAAGACAATACACTTCTACTGAGAGAAACCAATTTTTTCGGGGTATTGGATCAACTTTTAGCTTAGGCTCATTCGAAATAACCGGTTTTGTATCATATAAAAAACTTGATGCCAGTATTCTTGAATATGACACATTGAACAAAGAAGTGGTATCAATCTCCAGCCTCGGCACAACAGGTAATGCCCGGCTACCCCGTGAAGTAAACATGAGAAGAACAGTTGACGAAACTGTATTTGGCGGAAATGTGACTTATAAAAAATCAAATTTCTCAATCGGCACAACAGCCTACAGGTATCAGCTAGGTGCAGAATTGAACAGAGAACTATCTTTTTATAACAAATTCGATTTTATTGGCCAGTCAAAAACCAACATGAGTCTTGATTATAATTATATTTTCCGTAATTTTAATGTTTTTGGTGAATTTGCTGTTAGTGAAAACGGTGGTTATGCTATACTAAATGGTATTATGGCAAGCATTGACCCAAGGCTTTCGGTTTCCGTTTTACACAGGCACATTACAAAAGATTATCAAACTCTTATGGGTAATGCTTTTACTGAAAACACAAGGGTTGTTAACGAAAGGGGGTTATATTTTGGCTTAAATGCCAGGCTTTCAAGAGAATGGTCAATTTACGCCTATGCTGATCACTTTTATTTCCCATGGATGAAATATCGCACTTATGCACCATCTCGCGGACATGATTACCTGGGGCAAGTAAGTTATAGTCCGTCAAGATCTATAGATATGTATTTAAGATACAGAAACAGAAATAAACCTCTTAACTCACCGGGCAACCCAAGAATCAGGTATTTAGATGATGTTATAAGGCAAAATGTCAGATTCCATATCAGCTATGATGTTTCTGATGCATTCACATTCAGAAACCGTGTAGAATTTATTGATTTCAAGCATGGTATCAACCACCAACAAGGTTATATGCTTTATCACGATATAATTTACCGTACTATGTCCAGTCCATGGGCAATAACATTAAGATATGCCCTTTATGATACTGATGGGTACGATTCAAGGATCTATGTATATGAAAATAATGTACTTTATGCTTTTGGCTTTCCTTTTTACTCAGATAAAGGCTCAAGATCATACTTGTTGTTTAGATACAAGCTCACTCATAACATTGATATCTGGGGCAGGTATGCTTATACATTCTATACAAATCGCGAATATTCCGGTACAGGCCTGGATAAAATTGATGGTAATACCAGGAGCGAAATAACCGCCCAGGTGAGATTAAGGTTTTAATAATAATTCAAAAAAAAATAACCTTGACAGAATAAAAAAGATTATTAGTTTTACACTGTTTTTTTGCAGTTATGAGAATTACAAACCAATAAATTATTTAATAATTTAAAACAAAGTGATTTATGATTTATTTGTGGATTGTTTTGGGTTATCTCGCATTGTTGATGGGCATTTCCATATTTAAGAGTTATGCTATTAAAAATCAGAGTGATTTTATGGTAGCAGGTCGTTCTGTATCTACTTCCCGTTTAGTGGGCACTCTTCTTTGTACATGGATGGGTTCGGGCAGTTTATTGGCAGGTGCCGGTTTAGCTGCCAATGTTGGTTTTTCGGCCTTATGGATGGCAGCTGGTGCATGGATAGGTATTATTATTGTTTTTTTCCTTGCTGCACGCGTTCGCCGAATAGCTGAGTTTACGGTTCCTGATATTCTGGAACTACGTTATAATAAATACGCCCGCATACTAGGTACTATTGTTATTATAATTGCTTATACAACAATTGTTGGTTATCAGTTTCGTGCCGGGGGCTTTGTGCTCGACCTGGTAGCCGGCATACCTGAGTGGCAGGGGGTATTACTCACGGCCGGTTTCATCGTAGCTTTTACTGCATTTGCAGGTATGCTGTCAATAGTGTCGGTAGATATAATAAACGGTGCAGTAATAACCCTGGCCGTAATAATAGCAGTACCTTTAGTTTTCTACCATATAGGTGGTTCAGAACACCTGACAGCAACTTTAGATGCTTCGCATTTTGCTATCTTCGGCGAAAATAACTTTTTCTGGGCAATGGGTATTTTCTTGCCTCCATTCTTTTTGCTTTTGGGAGAATCAAATATGTACCAGAAATTCTTTTCAGCAAAAAATGAAAAATCAGCAAAAAACTCTGTATTATTGTGGGTTATTGGTACAATTATAGTTGAAACAGCTCTTGCATCACTTGCAATTTTCGCTTTCAGCCATTTTAATAATTTGCCTGAAATTGCTGATACCTTTCTATCAAGCGGAGACAGGGAGCGTGTAATTTTGCATACAGCACGATATAGCACGGAAGTAGGGCTTCCCGTATGGGCAGGCCTTTTGCTGTTTTGCGCTTCAGTAGCTATTATAACATCTACCGGTAATAGCTTTTTGCTAACTCCATCAACTAATATAACCCGTGATATCTATCAGAGGTTTATCAGTCCATCAGCTACATACAAAAAAGTGGTTCTGTTTCAAAGAATAATGGTGATACTGCTTGGGGTGCTGGCTTACTTTATACTTACTCAATTTGAAACAATTCTGGCTATGGCGCTTACCGCCTACACTATGGTGGGGGCAGGACTAACCCCGGCATTGCTAGCTGCATTCCTGTGGAAACGGGTTACAATAGCAGGTGGTGTGGCATCAATAGCAACAGGAATGGGCCTTACACTAATAATAACCATCGCTAATTCAGTATTGACCAATTTATACGGGTACCAGCTGCTGGATGAACAATATATTATTCTTCCGGCTGCAATAGCATCTATATTAGTTTTGATAATTGTATCGCTAAATACTCCTCAAGATCCAAAATCAAAATACGAAAGATTTTATACTAAAGACACCTCTTTAGCCGAAGCTATGGAAAAGGTAAAACAAAGCGATGAAAAAAAATAATTTTAGTATATATTAAAACCTGATTTAATAACCCCTCTCAAGCTTTAAAAAAAAAATTTGAGAGGGGTTATTTTTTTCCGATAACTATACCTCAAATAACATTTGCTGATTTTGCTCTAAGTGATTTGCCAGTAAGCCGGCCGGAAAAACTTATCTTCACATAATGACATTACCTGTTTATTATGATTGATTAATAAACTGAAAAGATTTAGAATAATTTTGATTATCGGCTTGACATGGTTAATTATATTTAACCTTTAACAACTGCCAGTGGTTTAAGCTCCAATAACACCTCTACCAGGTCTTTCTGCAAATTCATTACCTTATCGATATTTTTGTATGCGCTTGCAGCTTCATCCAAATCTTTTTGTGATCTGATAGAGTGGATGATATCTTTTTCATTAAGCTTTTTCATTTCTATTTTAAGGTCAAGGCTTCGTATAGCCTCTTTACGCCCCATTAATCTTCCGGCTCCATGAGAGCAGCTTTCAAAGCTATCTTTATTACCTTTGCCTTTTACTATATAACTGTTTGCTCCCTGGCTGCCGGGAACAATCCCTATTGTATCTTTACCTGCATAAGTAGCTCCCTTACGATGTACAATCACTTCTGTTTTGAAATGTTCTTCAGTTGCAGCATAGTTATGAGCAATGTTTATAACCGGAGCCGTTCGGAAGTTATTACCAAAAGTATTTTCAAAAACTTCAATGATTTTATTCATCATTAATTTGCGATTGGCATATGCAAAATCAACACAATAATTCATCTCTTTATAATAAAGTTGAGCCTCATCACTATCAAAAGGTAAATAAGCTAACTGGAATTTCTTTGGCAGTTGACTTTTCCATTTCTCATTAAGCTTAACAGCCAGTTTATTATAATAATCGGCAACCTGCTTACCTATATTTCGGCTTCCCGAATGTACCATCACCCATATCATATTATCCGAACCTTTCTGTATTTCAATAAAATGATTTCCTCCTCCAAGCGTGCCAAGTTGATAAGTAGCCCTGTCGTATTCACGCCTGACAACATTGAGTTCATCTATTTTGTAGCCCGATGGCATATATTCATATTTTTGAGGTTTTTTATGATGTTTAAATCCTAAAGGTATTCTCATGCGAATATCATTAAGTAGTTTAATAAGAGTTTTCCTGTTTAACTGCTTTAATGATGTTTGAACCGCACACATACCACATCCAATATCAACACCAACTGCATTAGGAATAATAACATCGCGCGTTGCAAGAACAGCACCGATCGGCATCCCAAATCCTTTATGACAATCAGGCATCAATGCAATATGTTTAAAAGCAAAAGGCAGGTTAGCCAAATTTTTAGCCTGTTCCATTGCACCTTCTTCAATCTCATCAATCCACATTTTTATCGGAATAGGTTCAGTTGTAATCACTTTTTCCATAATTTTGAAATTATTTTCTATTTATTCAGCCATTTTAAAACATTATTAAAACACAAAAATAGCAAGTAATATTATACGTTAATATCACTGTCATTTAATATTACTTATTATTAACCTTGCTTTCTTTTTTATATGATGGAATCATGTGTAAAACCACCTGTACTTTTTAATGGATGGAAACATCACTTAGGTTATGTATGCAAGGTTACTGTCGAATTTAGTGCTTATACCGATATCCCGGCAAAAAATATATTCAAAGAACTTAAAGCCATAGGAAACTCTCAATTTGATTTATACACCGGTAAATATTGTGAGGCAGAAATCAGGGAAAAAATTATTGAACACCTTAATAAAAATAATATTTCAAACAAATCAAATTACTTCAATTGGATTGAATCAGAAAACAAAAGATTTAAAACCGTTGCCATAGGTGATGGTTCAATTTGGACTATGTTAAGGGGAAATATCAAGTCATATTACATACATATTCATCCTGCCAGGTATTCACCTCACACAATGAGGGTAAAAGCCAATCCATGGAAGTCTGCCATAGCAAGCCTGATTTACACACAAATGGACAAAAAAAAGGCATGTGATCCTGAAATAATAAACAAATCGCGTCAATTGCTTGCAGGGCTGGAAGCTATTCATGAAAAGTTTGACCACACAATCATTGACTTAATAGATATTATTTCCAATAAATATAATGACTTGCCAATGGAATGACCTGTTGTTTTTATTAATCAGCAAAACAAAAAACCGTAAAACACATATAAGACAGCAATTAATACAACCGGGCAAATTATTGGTTAGTAATCATTTCGCGTGCTTTACTAATTACCTTATCAAGATTTTGAGGGTTTTTGCCACCTGCCGTTGCAAAAAAAGCTTGCCCTCCGCCGCCTCCATTAATCTCTTTAGCAAGCTTTTTTACAATATCGCCTGCATGAATATTTTTTGATTTAACAATATTTTCAGATAACATAACAGTAATACCGGCTTTTTCGTTATGCTGATAAGCAAGAACCAAAAACATGCTATCAACTTTTTGTTTCAACTCAAAAGCAATATCCTTAGCTATTTTAGGATCAATGTCGACTTTAGCACCAATAAAATTGATATTTTCAAGCTTCTCCTGTTTGTTTATCAGTTCTTGTTTTATTTGGTCAGCCCGGATTTTCTGTAATGTTTCAACTTCTTTTTTCAGGTTTTCGTTTTGTTCTGCGAGTTGTTTGACAGCTTGTTTAATATTTTTAGGGTATTTCAAAATCTGATTAACCTGATCAATAAGGTTAAGTTTATTATTCACAAACTTTTCGGCTTCATGACCCGTAACAGCTTCTATTCGCCTAATGCCAGCAGCAATAGCTGCTTCAGAAACAATCTTAAACAGGCCGATCTGGCCTGTCCTGGCAACATGTGTGCCCCCGCAAAGCTCTGTAGAAAATTTACTGTCAAAAGATACCACCCTCGCCAGATCATCATATTTTTCGCCAAACAGTGCTGTGGCACCCATATCTTTTGCTTTTTCAAGAGATATCTCACGATGTTCTTCAACAGGAATGTTTTGGCGTATCTTTTTATTTACTGTTTCTTCAATTTTAATAATCTGCTCAGTTGTAACTTTCTCGAAATGCGCAAAATCAAACCGCAAACGTTTTTCGTCAACCAGCGAACCTTTTTGTTGTGCATGACTTCCGATAACTTCCCTTAGTGCTGAATGCATCAGGTGAGTAGCAGAATGATTATTGGCAGTTAATAAACGTTTGTTTTTGTCAACCTTTGCAATTATTTTTCCGGCAACGGTTTCCGGCAACTTTTCAGCAATATGTATTGTAAGCTCATTTTCTTTTTGAGTATCTATAATTTTTATCTCTCCACTCTCTGATGCCAAAACTCCCCGATCACCAACCTGGCCGCCCGACTCGGCATAGAACGGCGTTTTGTCTAATACTATATGATACAATGATTTCCCTTTTGATTTTACTTCCCTGTATTTAACAATTTCAGCTTCCGATTCAATAGTATCATAGCCAATAAATTTGGTGTTTTTAACATTTGGTTTCATTTCAATCCAATCCACACTTTGCTTAATACCATCGGCACGGCTTCTTTCTTTTTGTTTTTTCATGTTTGCATAAAAACCTTCCATATCAACCTTTAATCCTTTTTCTCTAGCCATAAGCACGGTAAGATCGATTGGGAAACCATAGGTATCAAAAAGTTCAAAAGCAAACTTTCCGTCAACGGTATTGTTTTTAAGCTCTTTTTTCAGGTAATTATCAAATTTTTGAATTCCTATTGATAAAGTTCTCAAAAACACCTGCTCTTCCTGATTTATAACTTTTTTTATAAGTTCTTGTTGAGCCGGGAGTTCAGGGAAAAACCCTCCCATTTTATTAATAAACGAAGGAACAAGTTCATATACGAATGGTTCAGACATTCCAAGAAAAGTATACCCGTATCGTATAGCTCTGCGTAATATCCGCCTTATAACATATCCGGCGCCGGTATTGGATGGCAGTTCACCCTCAGCTATGGCAAAAGCAACAGCTCTCAAATGGTCAGCAATTACGCGCATGGCAATATCTACTTCATTGTTTTTGCCGTATGGTTTGGATGTGATTTCCGATAACTTTTCAATATAAGGCCTAAAAAGATCAGTATCATAGTTTGAATTTTTTCCCTGCATCACCATACATAATCTTTCAAGACCCATACCGGTATCGACATGTTTTGCCGGAAGAGGCAAAAGCGAACCATCAGCTTTTCGATTAAATTCAATAAAAACAAGGTTCCAAATTTCAATTACCCCCGGGTGATCTTTATTAACGAGTTCTTTTCCATTTATTTCGGTGCGTGATTTATCATCACGAATGTCAACATGTATTTCCGAACAAGGGCCACAAGGCCCAACATCACCCATCTCCCAGAAATTGTCTTTTTTTGATCCATACAAAATGCGTGATTCCGGAACTATACTTTTCCAAATATTATAAGCTTCATTGTCAGGTGTCAGTCCATTTGCTTTGTCTCCTTCAAATACAGTAACATAAAGCCTTTTACCGTCAATATTAAACTCATTGGTAATCAACTCCCATGCCCATTGTATTGCCTCTTTTTTAAAATAATCTCCAAAACTCCAGTTTCCAAGCATTTCAAACATGGTATGATGATAGGTATCATGGCCTACTTCTTCAAGATCATTATGTTTTCCCGATACCCTAAGACATTTTTGTGTATTAACAACTCTTGTATTTTTCGGGTTAATATTGCCTAAAAATATATCTTTAAACTGATTCATCCCGGCATTAGTAAACATTAACGTGGGATCATTTTTTACTACCATAGGAGCAGATTTTGTGACAAAATGCCCCTTACTTTCGAAAAAATCAAAGAAAAGCTGTCTTATTTTTTCAGATTTCATTGAAAATGAGATGTTTTGTGAAAAACTTTTTAATAAATATTTGGCAAAATTAAATTATTTTTAATTATATTTGCAACATTTGATTGCTATTAATGTATAACCATTATAGATAGCAATAAACATAGCTTTGCTTTTATATTTATTGTTTTTTACAAAAATAATTGTTTTTAAAAGACAAATACTATTATGGGAAAAGTCAAATACCATTTCAATACAAGATCACTGTCAGTTGAAAAAGTAAACGAAACAATTTGGGATAAATTAAAGAAAATACTACGAATAGCTTTAGCGGGCCTGGTATTTTCTGTAATTGTTTTATTAATTGGATATACTTTTTTCAAATCCCCAAAAGAGCAAATGCTTAGCAGGGAAATAGAGCAATACAAGCTTCAGTACGAAATAGTAGATGACAGGTTGGACAAGCTTTCAAGTGTGCTGGAAGATATTCAACATCGCGATGATCATATTTACCGGACTATATTCGAGGCGGATCCACTGCCACGTTCTGTAAGGGAAGCCGGGCATGGAGGTTCTGCCCGTTATATGGATTTGGAAGGCTATGACAATACAGAGCTTATAAAAAATGTACATCAGCGCATAGATAAATTGGCACGGCAGTTATATGTACAGTCCAAATCATACGATGAAGTCTTCGAAAAGGCTAAAAACAAAAAAGACATGCTTGCTTGCATACCGGCAATAATTCCTGTTGAAAGAGGCACTGAACGTGTTGCCTCGGGGTTTGGCTACAGGATACACCCTATTTATAAAACAATGCGTATGCATACAGGCGTTGATTTTACGGCGCGTACCGGAACCCCAATATATGCTACCGGCAATGGTGTAGTAAAAAAATCTGAAAGAAACAATCATGGCTACGGCAAAATGGTGAAAATTGACCACGGTTATGGTTATGAAACTCTTTATGCTCATATGAGCAAACTAAAAGTAAGACCGGGTCAAGAAGTTAAACGCGGAGAAGTAATAGGTCTTGTGGGCAGCACCGGCGTTTCAACAGCACCTCACCTGCACTATGAAATAATAAGAAACGGCAAACAAGTTGATCCGGTCTCCTATTTTTATAATGACTTAACACCCGAAGAATTCGAATATATTATAGAAAAAGCATCCAGGGTAAATCAATCTCTCTCTTAATAAAATAATCCAGTATTTTAATAATACTTTGACATTCTTTTCCATATGCCTGTTAAATAATAACCCCGGTTATCATTTAACAGGCATATACCCAGTAATATCAGATTAACCCGACACTGATATACAAAATAAAACAAAGTCATATAAATACCAAAACCTGGTTTTATTAATACTTTATATATATGTCTTATAATTGTATTAACGGATAAATTTTTTAAACTTTTTTCACAAATTAATTCATTTTGATTGTATTTTAGCGGCTTAAAAAAAATTTCTTAAAAACTTGTTTTATGGAATATATCACTGAGCATTTTGCTATTATACACATTCTTAACCAATATTGGCTGACCTTATTATTGGTTATTTCTATGGTACTTGTATCCCGCACAGTTGTAGCCGGTTCTCGTTATTCTCCCATACTTATTATTGTTGTATTTGGTTTGATAATGGGGTTTGTGTTGGTTAACACCGGCTTAGCTACTCCGGGCTTGCCTGAATTTCAAATCGTAGGATTAACCAGCAGGGTTACCATTACAGCACTTATGGCATCTTTTTTTGTTGGCGGCCAGGAAATACGCAAATTATTAACAAACAAAAAGATTGATCCTGAAGACATTGTTGTACCTTCATCCAAGGAAATATTTCTGGGTACTAAAGCTACCCAGTTTATGTTTTTGGTAAGAGCTTTTTTTATTTTAACAGGCATAGAATCTCTTAAACGTGTTATAATTGGACATTCATCAGGTGATACACTTGATGAGTTTTATCCTTTACTGGGCTATATTGGTTTAGTTGCATCTATCATACTGATTGATCATCGTGCTAAAATTACTAATAAAGCAGCATATATACGCAAAGGTGTTTTCGAAACTGCTATGATACTTTTTTTACTACTGGTTTCTTATTATATTTCAGAATGGATTAAACCTGTTATCGCTCTTCCCGAGATTTTCTTTGCCATGGTATTATCAGTAAGTCTTGGTGCTATTATGGTTAAATGGAAATTTGGGCCTACTATACGGTCATTGCTTTTTGCAGGCATACCTGTTGTATTGGCTGCTAATTTTATGGTTGGCGGATCACGAATTTTGGATGCATTTCTATTAAGCGGAATGACATCTGTATTGTCATTCGGCTTTTTCGGCCAGTTACTATGGATGTTTGGAGGATTGGCTGTATTGATTTTGCTTGGTTCGGCTAATAACATACGTAACCTGGCTCCAGGAATGGCAGGTTCTTTGTCACACTCTGGCCTAACCGGTGCATGTACTGCAGGAGACCTTGGCCCGGAAGCAGCAGTCAGAGCACCAATAATGATCAACGTGCCTTTTATAGGCCACATATTTGTTTTTTCTATCCTGGCAGCCAGTGCTACCGTAGGCAAATTACTAATACCTTATGCTCTTGGAGTATTTTTAATAGGTGTGATATTAACCTACTTAGCAATAAAAAGCCTGCGAATGGCTAAAGGAAATGATGCAACAGAAATAAGAGGTTTGATGTTATTTTCACTCGGCTGGCAATTGGTTGCTGTATTCGGAGGGTTATTAATGCTCGATATCTCGGGTATGAACCTTAGTGATGCCGTTATGGCAAATGCATCAGCTATCTCTCACTTCGGCTTGTTTGCTGCTATTCAGGGTGGTATGTTTGGAGCAGAAGCTGCAGGATTGATAGCTTTCGTTTTTGCAATGCCATTCCTCGTACATCCACTAGTGTTCGGAATATTTGGAAAGACAGCAGAAAATAAAGGCATAATGCCTTCAAAAATTGTATACCTACTGGCTTCACTAGGAATTATTGGGGTACTATATTCAATGATATTTTAATTGAAGTCATATGTTCTTCATAATCAAATTATTCAAAAGAATAAACCAAATATACTTTAATTTATAAGATAAATATTTCTGGATTCTACTTAACAGATTAAAAGTATAAAGGGAAGGTTTTTAAAAAACCGGCATGTTGCAAAAATCGAAACTATTTATTACTTTTATGTACAACAAAAAATAATATTAACATAAATTTAATAAGGCCATGGACAGAAACGAATTTAAAGAAAAAGCAAAAAAAAGCATAGATGAGCTTTTTAATAAAATTGAAAAGCTTGAGCAAAAAAAAGAACAAGCCACAAATGACATTAAATCAAAATACGATGAAAAAATTGCTGAGATAAAAGCCAGAAAAGAAGATCTTAAAGCAAAGTATAAAGAACTTGAAAATTCATCACATGAAGAATGGGAAGAGGCAAAAGCCAATTTTAACTCAAGCATGGAATCATTTAAAGAGGGGTTTTCAAAACTTGCCTCTATTTTTAAGTAACTTTAATAACAAAACCTTTTTTAACTACAATAAGGCCTGAATTGAAGTTTTGCCAAAATGCTACCATATGTGGCTTCTAAAAAAAGTTGCAGGATAAACTTTATATTAAGTTTTAAGGGCTTTGTGATAAACTTTTACAGCCTTTACGATTTATTTTCTATAATAAGATACTCTGTTTCGCATATTCTTTATCGCGAATTTGTACTTTTTCTAAAGCCCTGTGTTATTATAAACAGCTACAATAAAACAGGGCTGCATTTTTACCATAAAAATGATATTGATCAACATTAGTGATTTAATGTTTATCATACTAAAGTTCAATCGATATTTTTAAACTAAAAAAGCAGAGTATGTTATTTATCAATTATATGATTTTAATATTGTCCTTACTGGGAAATATGGTGATTTGGTTTTGACAATATTTTTTTTTATGATATGACAATGTATTTATTTATATGCTTTTTTATATATTTGCCGGAAAAAGCTTAAATATGACTTCTTTTTGTATAAACTATAACACCTGTCCTTTGATTAATGATCCGGGCTTTCTTCAGGTAAAGGAAAAAACGGATTATTATGTAGAAACTTTTTGCAAGGGTGGGAAAGAAAATTGGAGCATTTGTAAACGATATTTGATGAAACTTAGGTGGAATTTTTGCCCTGACTTTGTTTTACCGGACACACCGGATACAACTGATGAGATCCTTGACAAGTTTGAAGAAGAATAGTAGTAAATTATATAACTAAAAAAACTGATTTATATGCCAAAAATTGAGATTGAAGATAAAGTATTAGAAGTTGATGGTAACGGTTTTATGACCAATCCTGAAATTTGGGATGAAGAAATAGCAAATCTGATTGCTAAATATGATGGAATAACTGAGTTGACAGATCAGCATTGGGCTGTTATTAATGTAATAAGAAAGAATTACGAAGAAAAAGGCATGGCTCCTATGATTAGGCAAATATGCAAAGCAACCGGGCTTAAGCTTCGTCAGATATATGAGTTATTTCCTCTGGGGCCGGCTCGTGGTGCATGCCGGGTAGCAGGTTTACCAAAGCCCGATGGGTGTGTATAATTATATATTTTGAAAATATGGAATGGTATTTTTGGGTTGCAATAACCTCCTTGGGAATTTGTTTTGCCGGTTATATTTATCATTTTCTAAAACTGATAAATCTGGGTAGTCCAAAGGATTATTCAAAAAAATCGGGTAGTACAAAATCGGGTATTATATACTCGTTTACCCATGCAATGAACCCTGTCAATAAAGAATCAGCGTTTTTAAACCTGCCGACATATATTTCGGGCGTCATTTATCATTTGGGCACATTTCTGGCTATAATTTTGTTTTTTGTATTATTTTTTACTACAAATATAAATGAATTGATATCGCTGCTGCTGGCAGCATTTTTATTGTTATCAACATTATGTGGGGCTGGTATGTTGATTAAACGTATCACTGATAAGAAGCTAAGGCACCTTTCCAATCCTGATGACTATATTTCCAATATATTAGTTACATTATTTCACTTAGGTTCAGGCACAGTTTTGTTTATTCCTGATGTATATCCTGTTTATATGGTAATAGCAAGTTTATTATTACTTTATATACCTTTAGGTAAATTGAAGCATGTGATCTATTTTTTTGCTGCCCGGTATCATATAGGTTATTTTTATGGGTGGCGAAGTGTTTGGCCTACGGCAAAATCCAAATAAATGATGGTCAAAATAAATGAAGACATAATAAAGGCAGGTTTAGAGGTCTTAAATTCACACAAAGACAGCAAGTTAATTACCCATCTTAATAGTTGTGTACACTGTGGTTTATGTGCCAAAACTTGTTTGTATTATCTTACAAGTAATGATAAGCGTTTTATACCTGCGAGGAAAGTTGAATTAGTTTCGGCCATTTATCGCAGGTATTTTACTTTTATAGGCAAAACAATGCCCGGGTTAACAAATGCACGCAAGTTAGACGATGATATTATTGCTGAGATGATTGATTTGCTGTATGGTGCATGTGTGATGTGCGGCCGTTGTGTTAAGCATTGTTCTATTGGTGTTGATATTGAATATGTTGTTAGAAAGGGTCGTGAGATGCTTGCAAAGATGGGTTATGTACCCGAATCATTACAGTCAACTGTAAAGGCTGCACTGGAAACCGGTAACAATATGGCAATTTCTTATGAAGACTTTACAGACACCATAGAATGGATGGAAGAGGAGTTGCAAGATGATTGCGATGACCCCGATGCCCGTATTCCCCTGAATGAACATGGGAAAAATGTATTATACACATTAAACCCCAGGGAACCTAAGTTTTTTCCTCTTTCAATTTCAGCCATGGCAAAAATATTTTATGCTGCAAAAGAAAGCTGGACTTTATCAACCTATATGTACGATGTTACAAATTACGCATATTTTTCAAGTCATCCCGCAGAAGCAAAAACAATAGCACAACGGATATATGACGAAACGGATAAATTGAAAGCAAAAAGACTGGTTCTGGCTGAATGTGGTCACGGAGTGAGGGCTAACAGATGGGAAGCTCCAAACTATATAGAAAAAGAATTTCCGTTTGATGTTATTACATCGGTTGAAATAATAGCAGAGTATATCAAAGAAGGGCGAATAAAACCTAACAAAGAAATTATAACAGAAAAGACAACCCTTCATGACCCATGCAACCTTGTCAGGAACGCAGGAGTTATAGATGACCAAAGATATATTCTAAAAAATTGCGTAAAGGATTTTGTAGAAATGGTACCATATGGCACCGACAATTTTTGCTGCGGCGGTGGAGGGGGGCAGCTTACTATGAGTGAATACAATGACAGAAGGCTAAGTATAGCTGAAATAAAGGCTGAGCAAATACGAAAAACGGGAGCTTCTATAGTTGTTTCGCCATGTCATAATTGTATTGATCAATTATCTCAGATCAATGTAACCTATAAGCTTAACGTAAAAATAAAAACCTTAGCTGAAATAGTTGCTGATACTTTACTTGTTGAAAATATGCTTAATAATAATAAATGATTAAACTTTCTATATATGAAAAATTTGATTTACCTCGATAATGCAGCTACAGCATTTCCTAAACCGGAGGAGGTTTATAATTTTATGAATGAATTTTATTGTAATCATGGTGTAAGCCCCGGTCGTTCAGGCTTTGATGCATCTATTGAAGCAGAGGAACTGGTTTCTGAGACCCGAAAATTATTAATGGAGCTATTCAATGGCGATGGTGATCCTGACAGGCTAACTTTCAGTTATAATGGAAGCGATTCGCTGAACATGATCATACAGGGCCTGGCAGAAAAAGGTGATCATGTTATAACTACCATGCTTGAACATAATTCTGTTTTGCGTCCTTTACATCACCTTCAAATTGATGGGGTAATTGAGCTAACTCATGTGCCTTTTGACAACCATGGTTATATTGACCCTGATGATATTAAAAAGGCAATACGCCCCAATACCAAAATGGTAGTAGTCAACCAGTGTTCAAATATCATTGGCACAATACAACCTGTTGGTGAAATAGGTAAAATATGCAAAGATGCAGGAGTCTTATTTGTTGTTGACGGAGCGCAGGGGGCAGGAGCTGCAAATGTTGATATGCAGGCAATGGGTATTGATGTATTCGTTTTTACCGGTCATAAGTCATTGATGGGGCCTACCGGTATAGGTGGTTCTTATGTAATGAAAGGCGTTCCTGTAAAATACACCCGTTTTGGAGGTACCGGTGTGCGATCGGCACAACTCACCCACCTTGAAGAGTTTCCCTACAGGCTTGAATGCGGAACACTTAACATGCTGGGTGTATCAGGATTGAATGCAGGTGTAAAATGGATTAATAAAACAGGTATCGAAAACATCCATAACAAAGAATTAGCTTTATGGGATAAATTGAGAACCGGATTACAAAACATAGACAGGGTAATTACTTACTGTGCCGAAAACACAAAAAATCAAAATCCCGTATTAAGTTTTAATATTGATGGCATGCCTGCCTCTGATGTAGGAATGATGCTGGATGTTGACTACAATATAGCATGCCGAACCGGCCTGCAATGTGCCCCAAAAGTTCATGAAAGAATCGGAACCATTGACATTAAAGGAACCGTAAGATTTGGTATAGGACCCTTTAATACTGAAGAACATATCGACTCAGCTATTAAAGCAGTTGAAGAAATTGCTTCACTTAAAATATAATAATGTTATTAAATATTTTGAATATATCTAATGACAAAAATGTTCATAAATTACCGATTTTTCAAAACAATACAAATTAAAGTTACAATTGGTAATTATAAAGAATAGAATGGATATTATTTTAAAAAGATAGTTCTTCCATCCCCCACATCAAAAAAATAATCTGTGGTATTTGAGTATTATTAATAAAAGGACCTTTTACGGGGTCATATTCTCCTGCAAACAGTTCAAATATATCTGCTCCCGGTCCTTTTGCATAAAAGGGCACAAGCTTATTAGTATGATGGTCATAATTCCATTGCATACCCGGTAAATTACCTTTACCCTTATTAATAACCGGAGGATATAACGGGTCGGGTTTGCCAGGTCCGGTAAGGTATCCGCATTCATGGTCACTAGTAACTATTATCAGTGTTTCATCCCAGCTGCTGTTTTCCTCAACCCATTTTTCTGCCGCTTCTACTGACTTGTTAAAATCTATCTGCTCTTCTATCATTCGGTCGGATTGGTTGTTATGGGCAGCCCAGTCAACTGCTCCACCTTCAATCATCACAAAAAACCCTTCCGGATTATGGCCTAAAATGTTTAATGAAGCCCTGGTCATTTCTTCAAGGGTAGGTACTGACTCTGTCAAAGGTGTATCATAAGGGTTTGTACTGCCAGGCTTTTTGTCGCGGGATTGTTGAAGAGTTGCATATACTTGAGGTACACCCAAAACACGGGAAGGTGTTTCTCCTTTTGATAATTTCTTAAATTCTTCACGTGTTTGAATAAAATGCCATGGATCAGGATTGCCGTCGCCGGTAGCATCTTTTACATAAAAAATCTGGTCTTCAGTTTCAAAAACAGTCCTTCCGTCATTAGCTGTTAATTGTTGCCATATCTTACCACAGCCAACATAATTGTAATTTGGTTCCGATAAATTACCGTTATTGTCAAATTCCGGATGACCGGCTCCCATAATAACGTCAAGTTTTGTATCAAAAAACATGTAGTTAGCTATTTCACCATAGTTTGAACGGTCTTCCTGGTGTGCCACAAAACCAGCCGGAGTGGCATGATTAAAAGGAACACTGGCAACAACACCAATAGATTTGCCAAGAGCTTTGGCAGACTGGCTTATATGATAAAGAGTATCGCCATTTAAACCAATTCCTATTGACCTGACATGAACTTTTTGCCCTGTAGACAAAGCTGTTGCAGATGCAGCCGAACAGGTATAGTCATTTTTTACATAGGTGTGATCTGTCATAGCATTGCGTGGATTATACCCTGCAGCAAAAATAGTGTCACCATTATCAATAGAAACAACGGCAGGATAAGTTGCCATAGCTAAATTAACCCAACAGGATGATTCATACACCTGTGTGCCAGACTCTCCATATTGGTAATAACTTGCAGCATCTACATGGCTATAACCCATACCATCACTAATAAAAAATATTATGTTTTTTGGAACAGGAATACTTTGGCCGGCTGAAATATAAACAGATGAAAATAACCCGATAAATAAGTTTAAAAAAAGTAGTTTGCGAAAATTAATTGTCATGTTTCTTTGATTTTTTCTTGAATAAAATTTATGAAATAGCATAAAGAAAACCCAAAATTATGCATTATTGAAAACTTTTTACAGATACCCTTAATTAATTTTTTAAATGTAAATGCATAATACAATAAAGCCAAAAAATGAAAGCTTTGCCTTTCAGGTTTTTTGGCTGATAAATTATACCTTTTAAATTAATCTGTTTTTAAAAAAAGATAAGCAGTAATAAAAATTTATTACTTCCCTTTCGCCGGAAGATTGTCAAATCCACAGACTAAAATAATTCTATACTTCTATGACCATCAATCGCAAATTAAAACTCAAGTTTTGTAAAGCCTAAATAAGCTTCCCACATATCCTTTATTTGAGAAGACACATTTTGATGATCGATTGGTGGTTTTTGATCAAAATTTTTCTGCATTGATTTACTTTTATCCAATGCTTTCACAAAGCTAGCTCGCAAACGCTTTGCAGCAGGTTTAAGTGTATCCATAAGCCAAATTTTTTATTTACCAGGTTCCTCAACACAAATATAAAATATTTTTTGTTAAAAAAAATTAATTCTTCAATGATTACTAAAATAAATATGAGACAATTGTTTTTTCGAATAGATGATGGTTATGGCCTGAATATCAGTTCTATATAATTGCTTATCGATAAATTTGACAGCTGATAGTTTAAGGTTAAGCCAAACTACTTTACCGTGCCTCCGAGCGCTGTAAAAAGTACTTTTACCCTCCAGTTTCTATACCTTAAGGTTGAATAATATGGTTGTTAATGTTTTGAATTTGGTAAAATTATTTTTTTTGGTAAACTGATTGTCTTTTATTTTAGCAGCGTATGATACCTAAAATCCGAAAATGAATTATTAGCGAATAAAAAAATAAATAACAAATTATGCCATAAATATTTTGTGATAGTAATATTATAATTTTTGCTTTACATTTGCAAGTCAGGGGTTTATGAAATTAACCTAATTTTTCTTCTCTATTGAAACATTAGAAATAGAATAGCCTGTATTGCAAAGGCCACCTTCAAAAGACAGTTTCATTGCACCGAATCTTTTTGCTTTAAAATCAATGGAAAAGCTTTGCTTTTCGTTGGTAAGGCTTATGATAATAGCCCCATCATCATCAAGTAGAGGTGTAAAGGATCTTCCATCCTTTCCAAAAAAAACACCTATATCCTTATTATCTTCTGCTTTTGCATCAAAAGATAGTGTATAGGTTTCATTATCTACCATTGAGTTGATTTGATTTGTATTTAGTTTCTGGCCAAGCTGTACCGACCAAACTTCATCCCCCGCATTTGAAATATTATTAATGTGGGCCCTCCCCTCAGAAGTGGTTACATTTGCCGTCACATCTTTATTTTCACTTACATAAAGATACCAATTGTCATCCCATGGTTCGGAAAAGTCGCCATTAATTATAATATTATGACCTAAATCACCCAGAACAGTTACATTAACATAATCCGTTCTTGAATTATCCCGGTTATCATTAACTGTCAGGCCAAATACATAGTGGCCTTCTTCCAGTTTTTCCACAATAGTTTCAGCTGATGTAACATTAGTTATATTTGCCTGTGTTGGCCCTTTTTCTTGTGTCCATAAGTAGCTTTCAATATCAGATTTTGAATAACTGCCCGATCCATCCAAGATAGTTGATATGGTGCCGGGTTCCAATACCTTGTCATTTCCTGCATCAGCCACTACTCCGGATATTTTGGGGCCTGTATAACTTCCTTCACCTTCACGCCGGTAGATACGAACCCAGTCAACATACATACTGGCCGGCATAGGAGCTGTAATTCCTTCGGGGTATGTTATACCGGTGAAAGAACCCCCTACGGCAAGATTAAGAATAACAAAATGTTCCCAACCAGTAAATTCGGGTATACCTTCAATATTCATACAATGAACGAGTTTACCATTTACAAAAACCTGAATAGTGGTTGGCGACCATTCAAGGGTAAAAATATTGTACCGGTATAATGACTGGTCATCAGGCATTATATAACTACTTGAATGATACGTATAACCCTCTTCATCCCAGTGGTTAGCAAACATAACATGGCGTTCTTGTATGCCTTCAGCAATTCCGTTTACATGACCTGCTTCCATAATGTCAATTTCGCCCCATGCAGGCCAGCTAACCTCATCAATATTAACTCCTAAAGTCCAAAATGCAGGCCAATAACCATTAGCCAATACAGGCAACTTGATGCGAGCTTCAATCTTACCATATAAAACTGAAACCTTATCCTGGGTGTTTACACGGCCTGAGGCAAAATGAGTATCATGATGAGCATAATCGGGCAAATCTTCATTAGCAGTAAGTATCAAAGCCGGGTAGCCTTCAGGACACTCACCAACTTCCACATTACCGGCAGTATATTGCTGCATTTCGCGGTTAGCCCAGTTCCAGGGACCCCAATCGGTCTCAATGTTCCACAAATCTTTATTAAGTGAGTCCCCCTCAAAATTGTCTTCCCAAATTAACTCATAATCACTGGCATTAACCAGCAAACAACCCATTAAAAATATAATAGCGCCAAATAAGAGTTTTTTCATTTTTTTGATTTCTATGGCATAAAAATATATTTTATTATGTATATTTAAAAAAATACTTATTAATTGAATTCAAAAATTTTAATTTATTTTATCAAACATATTTTTCAAATATATAATCCTTAATGAGATTGTAAATTATTTATTTCAGATTTTTTATTACTGGCATGATACTAATAAAGCTCAGAAAATAATTAAATAATTTATATGCTATGCGATAAAAATCAGCATTTTATTAACTTAGCTTATTGAATGTTTTAATATTAATCGTAATACTTTATAATAAATGCAAAAGCAACGTTACATAAAAAACGAAAACATGTTGACCACTGAGGAAAATATCAGTTTAAGGGAAAAAAGTGTAGCAGTGGTTGGTTGTGGTGGTTTGGGTGGTTTTATAATTGAGGAGCTTGCAAGGCTGGGCATAGGTAATATTACGGCTATTGACGGCGATGTTTTTGAGGAATCAAATCTTAACAGGCAATTGTTTTCTGAGACCGGAAACATTGGTTATTCAAAAGCACTTGCTGCAAAAGAGCGCATAGAAAAAGTTAATCCCGACATTAAGCTGTCGGCCGTTAACGAATATCTTAATGACAAAAATGCCGAGAAACATTTGAAAAACCATAATGTTGTTTGCGATGCTTTAGATAATATACCATCACGAAAATTAATCCAAAAAACATGTGAAACTCTTAATATTCCGCTTGTTTACGGTGCTATAGCCGGGTGGTACGGTCATGTATCAACTGTTTTTCCGGGAGATAATATTTTAGATTATATATATGATACAGATCAGGTAAAAGGCGAAGAACAGGAATTGGGTAATCCTTCATTTACACCTGCTCTTATAGCATCGCTTCAGGTTGCAGAAGTTGTTAAGTTACTTACAGGTAAAAATGGACTGTTGCATAAAAAACTTTTGTTTGTTAATTGTCTCGAACATAAATATAATATTATTGATATCGGCTAAGAATTAATTATTAAAACAATAAAATAATTTTTTATTTTTGCACTTATTTTTTAAAAACTAATTAAAACATACCAGCTATGGAAAGAAAAGGTTTATTTATTTTGGTGGCATTTATTTTAATGCTTTCATGTGGCGAACAACCAAAAGAAGAGGAAGCGGTTAAAGAAAAATTGGAACTTTCTGTTATAGAAATGGTAACTAATCCAATGGAATATGAAAATAAGAATGTTACTTTCGAAGGTGTAATAGGTCATATTTGCCGTCACAGTGGAGATAAGATGCGTGTTTTACAAAAGGATGACTCTGATTACAGCATTTTAGTAATGCTTAAAGATTTTACAGACAAGTTTGACACGCGGTTTGAAGGGGAATATATTTCTGCTCAGGGCACTTTAAAAACAGAAATGCGTGATCTGGGTCAACAAAATGAAGACGAAGAACATGATCACCAGGAGGGTGACCATTCATGTGAGACCACCAAAGAAGCTATAAAAAGGATGAATGAATTAGGCATTAATCCGGAAATCAGAACTTTTATAGAGCTTCAAAGTTTTGAAATAAAGTAATCATAATTTATCATCATTCAATCCTCCATAGGATAATATATACAAGTTAAGATAAATTCTCCTGAAGGGTATTTGCTTTTTTCTACGTGAAGCTTATCGGCTTTCAGTTCGATTACAAACCATATTTCAGCCATTTTTTCAATATGAAGGCTTTGTGAGTTTCTAACCCTCCAGAAGTCCCATCTTGTATCACCTTTTTGCATAGTTCCGTCATCATAGAAAATTGTGGGGGCTGATTTATCGTACTCTCCAATGCCCGGGGCTTTTTCTATAATATGAGGTATCCCCCACTTCGTATCGATAAGGTCATCCTTATCAAATATGAATTGCTCATCATCATTACATGATGCCAGATACATACCTATCATTATTAAAATGAGTTTCAGGTATTTCATTTTTTTCTTAAAATTACTTATCGATAATTGTAATTTCTACTCTTCTGTTTCTTGCCCTGTTTTCTTCGGTATCATCGGGAGCAATCGGGCGGCTGTCTTTATATCCAACATATTCTATGTTTCCAAAACCTTGATCGAACATATATTTAGCAACAGCTTCAGCTCTTTTGGCTGACAACTCGGGGTTATCGATTGTTTCCCTGCCATCAGAATGACCAGCTATCTGAATCCTGATATTTGGGTTTTGTTTCAGTTGTTCAATAAAGCGGTCAAGCTCAGCATAAGCCTCGGGTGGTATTTCATCACTTCCTGATGCAAAAACAAGATTTCTGAGCTCAACTTTTGAACCTACAATAATATTTTCTATCAATATTTCTTTCTCCACATCCTGTATAGTAAGATCCCGCTCAAGTCTTAAATCATCGGTATATAACCAGTAGCCGGGAGCTGATACCATAATCGAATAATTTTCATCTGTCATAAAGCTTGTATTGAACCTTCCGGTAGTTCTATCAGATCGCGTTGAAACAATAGTTTCACCGGTTTCATTATCTACTACTTCTACCGTAGCTCTGACGGGTTGGAGCGTAGCCCGGTCTTTGACATTACCCGATAAATTGGTGCGGCTTACGCTTACAGCCTCAACTTCTATATCTCTTTCGCTTGGACGGAAATCTATGCGACGCCTTTTTTCATCAAAAATAAAATTAACTTCAAATTGGTTATAAGCATTAAGATGCACAATAAAATTATTTTGCCTCAAATTGAAGTGTTCTTCAAAAACATCGCGTACTGAAACCACGTAATCATCGAGGCTTGGTGCATACAATTCAAATTTACCCTCACTGTCGGTAAATGTTGAGATTGTGTTGCCCCTGCTATCAACAGCTTCTATTCTTATATTTGAAACATCAATTCTGCCAAGTGTAGAAAGTTTACTTCTGTTAAGCACAACTTGTCCGAAAATTCTATTTCTTTCAAGAAAGGGAATATCTACTACCTTATCTTCAGTAACATGTACCAGCACTTCACGTACATCGGGAACAAAATTATCACGTTCTTCACCTATGTTGTTTATTTCTATCCTGTATAGGCCGGCAGCAAGATTTTCGTAAACAACTTTACCATACATATCAGATAGCAGCTTATTATTAACCAGTCGGCCCGTATATTCATAATCTTTATCAAATTCATCATAATATCTTGGATCTTCGCGATGTATTGTTACCAAAATATTAGCAATACCCGGGTCGTTAGGATCTCTCTCCAGTGTACCCTGCAGATCCTTGAACAGGTTTACCGTCAAATCGTGATACTTGATCCTTGGCTGATCCCAGTGAAAATCTTTTCTAAGCCTTATTTCAAAGTAAGTGCTTGAATAATCGTATTGATCTTCGGTAACAAGATCAGTTGATACCTGGTAACCCATGGTATTAAGAAGGGTAACAGAAAAGCCCCTGTCAAAAAAGAAATCAAGCTGATTTTGAAAATAGAACCTTGTTGTTTTATATGTAAAATCGTGTGTAAAATTTACTTGAGAAGAAAGCTTTAACATGTCCTGGTATATAAAACCTTCGTAATAAGGCATAAGGCGAAGATTTTGAGTATAAGTGCCCCGGTAGAAATAATTAATTTGCTGGTGCAATCCATAAGGCCCGTAAAAATAATTCAGAAATGTTCCCCAATCACCTCTCCTAAGGCTGAAACTAAATTGGGCGTTAAAAAATTCATCCCTTGTTTCAAGGGCAGCAATACTTGGCCCGTCTAATGGTATAGAATAATCACTAACAAAATTATATCCCAGTTCCAGGGATGGGTTAAAAAACAAATGATGATTCTCTCTTATACGTGCCCCGATCTCTAAATTGGCACTATGTGTTTCAAAAGGAGTATCATCAAAATGTATATAAGAGTTTGTTGCACGGCTTCGGTATAGCGGCCCGAAAAATAGAGCAAAACCGGGATCAAGGTATTTTGTTGTTCTGAAATTAGCTCTCCTGGAGCTGGAAAATCTATCAGAGGTTATTCCTGATTCACTTTCAATAACAGGTTTGTTTTTTCTATCATTAAACCTTAAAGTAAATAAAAGCCCGTCTTTATAATGATAACGCATTGACCCTCTAAAGTTATGTCGACCCACAAAACTCCCATAATAATTAGTGCTTCCATATTGCTCACGCAATCTGATTCTCAAATTATTAATCCTGCCCATGTAATTAACAATAAACCCGTAGCCGATTTCCTGCTGGTCAACAGTTTTATAGGTAGCATCACTCAATCCTCCATCAATAGACAAGCTATGGCCTTCAAATAATTGTAAATTGGTGCCTGCTCCATATACAAAAGCCTCTGTATTAAAAAACTGGTTATCCACATGGGCAAACCTGGTGTGAATGTCAAAATTTTTACGGTATGAATCGAAACTACCCCCATAAGTTCTTATCGGTCTAAACCGATTTTCAGCTACAACTCCGGTTATTTCATTTCTGTCTAAAAAACGATATTTAGCCTTAAGGCCTCTTCCTAATCCATATTTTAAGGGTATACTTGCAACATCTCCAAAAGCAATATTATAATCAGGGGCATTAAATGCAACTCTGTATCTGCTGTGTCTCAGAATATCATCCCGTCTTCCTATCCCATGAGCTCGAAACCTGTAATCAATATCCCTGTTTCCATCAAACAATATATTACCCATAACACTACCTGATAAGTAGGGGTCATATTCGCTAAATAGATTATGTATAATTAGTTCGGCGGTTAAAGGTATTTCTCCCGGTGGTATTGTATAGCGAAAATAATTTGTCAGATGACTGAACCAAAAAGTCGTACTGAATTGATCTTTTTCTGTTGATGCATCGAGGTCAACCCTGTAAAGTGTTTGATCCGTATAATTATTTTCATCATCCAATTGCACAGGTAAAGTTATTGTAGTATCTTTTCCGGCATCGAGACGAAGTTCAAATGCAAATTCATTATTTCTTTCCCTTGGCAACGAGACGCTCTCAGTGCTTGTTAAATTTATGTATATAACTTCATCTATATTACCCCTGTTCTCAAACATAAAGCTTATTTCACTTTCACCTGTTTCCTGGTCGAAATAAGATACACGGGTAAGGGGCCTAAAACGCAAATTTGATTCTGCCGGGATTTTAAGGTAGCAATAGGCATTAGCCAAATTTTGATCATCACGGTCTTTGACCGAAGCAATCACCGCATAACCGATTTCACCTCTAACATCCCTGGATGCAGCTACCCTCATCGGCACTACTATAGAATCACCACCTGCTATGGTAATATTGCGCCTGCCATCGGTAATAAGAGTCCAGCCCATTGGGGCATTAAAATCAACCTGGACAACCTCCGGCATAGTACCCCTGTTTACAACAGTTAAAACATTAAAAAAAGTTTCCTCAGGTTCTATTACCAGGTCCTCATGCCTGAAATATGCCTCAATTTGAGTAAAATCATAAGATTGATTGTTGGAACTTTGCGAATAGGAGTTAACAAGGCAAGCAGCATAAATAACTATAAATATCACATATTTAAAGTAGGTCTTCATTTGCTTTGTTATTGCTATTTTTCCGTAATCAATACTCTAAATACCAAATCTACCACATAATAACCGAATGGCTCGCCTAATAACTTTTTATCTCCATATTTTCCACATCTGTAGGTAATATAAACAATCTTGCTAATATCTCCTTCTCCGTCACCTTCTGTTAAAGTAACAAAATCATCTTCGAGAGGTATTTCAATTTGGTTACCGTTACCACCTTCCTTCCTGGCAACCAGGGAAATATAATCCAAGTCAAGGTCATTGTCGCCATCACCTATAATATTTTGGGTATTAGCCTTGAACTGAAGTTCCCATATATCATCCTGGCCCAGATCGTCAATATTTATTTCAAGTTTAGTCCAGTCTGCGTATTCAACACCTTCATTGTATTTGTTAAGGGAGTTTATTCTGAAATCAACACTACCTCCGCTTATTATATTAAAACTACGCGAGGTATTACCCGATAATTGCCACAAACTAAAGTTTTGAGCAAAACTGACATTGCAGGCAAAAACACCAATAATGGTTATTAAAATAAATATATGTCGTTTATATATTACCATCAAGGTGCTTTTTAACCAAAAATAACAACCGGAGATCACATAATTATATTTAATTAAAATGTGTTGGCTGAAATGAAAATATTTAATTTATTTTACCCTGAAAAGCATTTTTTGAAACTTTGCAAAATACTATACCATCACATTTGTTTTATAAAAAAAATAAAGCCGGTATCCGGTATGAGTGGCACAATATTTTGCAAAACTCAAAAGCTGCCATAAATTTTAAAAAGCCAGGTGGGGTATAATAACCCAAATTGGCTTTTTATATTTAAAAATTGCAAGCTAAAATATTTAATTATTCGCCCTCATGAGGCTGCAGGATCAAAAACACATTGGTAGAGTACCTGTCGGCAGCTAATCCTTGCGAAAGCACACTCCCTAAATTTGTTACACCTTGCAGTTCTGCAGTTGCACATTCCCAATGTATTGTAAATGCATTAGCATTAATATCACCTGCATTACTATTAGTGCCATCATATCCAACCAATAACTCGTCAGTATCTGAGGTTAAAGCCGTTACAGTTTCATGAGAGGGTATTTCAAGTTCATCAACAGTATTAGTACCTTGGGTTGCAAGCTGGTAACCGATATTTCCAAGATCCATTCCTCCTTCCATGCCTGCATCATCAGTAGCTACTAATTCATCATCTTCGGCATACATAAAAACATCCCAGTCAACAGAAGAAGCTACTGTAAACTCTGTGTCGTATGCTGCAGAATTTCCAATTCCTTCTTCATAATCAGCAAGAGTATTGAAGCTAAACTCAATATTCCCACCCGAAACAACATTCAGGCGCAAAATAGAGCTAAGTGTAACCGCAACCGGTATAACAGCTCTATCATCAACAGCTTGCCCAAATGATACATTTCCTAAAAGCAATCCTCCGATCAAAAGAAAAACTATACGTTTCATAGTACAAAAATTTAAGTTAGTAATTTAAAGATATTAGTTAACAATAATTTTTTTTTAATTACCAATAAATTGTTTTTTTATCGGCATCAAAAATAATATATTATGCATGAATTGAAAAAAAATTATTAAAATAAATTAAAAATTTAACAGAATATGATATTATAAGCCATTTCCTCCTAGTTTGAATCCAATAACCAAGACATCATCAATTTGGTCTTCATCTTTCTTCCAGTCAAAAAAGTTTTGTTTCAACAACTTTTCCTGTATATCCATTGGTTCTTTATAAATATCCAGCAAGAAATTTTTGAAATTTTTAAGAAGGAATTTTCTGTTATTCTCGCCTCCAAACTGGTCGATATATCCATCAGAGAATATATAAAACCATGTAGGTTTGTTGACAGGTATTGTTGTTTTTGAGAAATTACGTTCGGTTTCTCTTTGTACACCACCGATCGACATTCTGTCGCCTTTTACTACTTTTGCTTCGCCGTCTTGTATATAAATAATTGATGTATGTGCCCCCGAAAACTCTAATGTTTTATGCTTTTTATTGATAACACAAAGCGACATATCCATTCCATCGCGGTTATCTCCTTCTTCTTGCTTTAGTGTTCGGCGTATACCTTTATGAAGGCTGGATAATATCTCATTGGGGGTTGTAATGCCATGATAAGTAATTTCGTCAAGAAGGTTATATCCAATCATAGACATAAAAGCACCCGGCACTCCATGGCCGGTACAGTCAACAGCCGATATTATAAATTTGTCGTTTTCTATTGGCAGAAAGTCATTATTATTACCTGATTTCATGATGTTCGTTTCATGGCCTTTTGCTTTCTTTTTATTTGTTACCGGCTCCTTTTGTATTTTTTCTTTTGTTTTTTTGGAGCTGTTGTTATCTATTTCCTTAAACCAGTAAAAATCACCACTTACTGTATGCAAAGGTTTAAAGAATATAAATGATTCCGGCAAATAATCTTTCAGAGTATCACGAGGAGGCAATAAAGCTTTTTGAATATCTTTGGCATAGTTGATACTATGAGTAATTTTAAGGTTTTGGTCTTCAATTTTATAATATGCTTCCTGTAATTGCTTGCTTTTATTTGCGATTTCTTTGTTGGTTGCCTCAAGTTCTCTGTTAGCCCGCTGTTTGGCTCTATAGTTTCTAAATAATATTATCAACAAAAAAGCACCTATTACAAATACACCAATACCATATGTAATAATAACTCTTTGAGTTCGTTGTTGCTCTTCCTGCTTTTCAAGTTGAGCTTGCTGAAGTTCCCTGTCAAGCTGAAGCCTTTCCATTTCCTGTCTTGCCAAACTGTCGCGCGCATCAGCTATCAACAAAGAATCTTCTTTAGCTTCAACTATACGGCGAATCGAATCTTGTTCAGCCTCATAAACCAACTGCTGCCGCTCTATCTCCAACTCTCTTTCCCTGCGCTCAAGCCTTTCCTGGCGCAATTCAGCCTGACTCTTCTCTTCCCGGGCATGAAAATCTTCTTTAATAGATTCTGTTGCAATATAATCCTGCAAAGTGAAAAATTTTTGCTCATAATCAGAACCTTTTGCAACATTACCAATATTATTGTAATTTTTTGAAAGCTGATTATAAATATTAAGAAGCAATAATTGATAATTGTTTTCATCAGCAATCTTCTCAGCATCCTCCAAATAATCTACTGCTCTTTGATAATCGCCGGTTAAACCAACAACATATGCCAGGTCAACCAAACCAGTGGAGATCATGCGCCCACTTCCAATTTCCCTTCGCACATTTAAACTCTTTTCAAAATAATTTATAGCCCGGCGTAAATCTTCATTATCCAAATATATAAGACCAACATTGCTGTAAACATCTTTGATCTTCTCCAAATCACCAAGTTTTTCGTAAAGAGGTATTGTTTCAAGAAAATAATTTATCGCAAGATTATCCCTCTGATTATCCCAATAAATAAATGCAATTTTACTAAGGTGCGATACTGCATTTCTATACTCATCATTGTTTCTATAATAAGAAACCATCTCTTCATACTTGTCCACTTTAGTTTGATCAGCATCACTCAGAGGCCGCTGCTGCGAAAAACTATACTCACAAAACAATGACAAGACAATCAATAAAATAAGGGTATTTTTCATATTAATTAAAAATGCTACAGTAAACTTAAATCTCTAAATTGAATTTTAATAAAATGAAAACAATCAGTTATTTTCATAATTTTTTAAGCTAAATAATTAAAACTATTTACAAATATTGTTTACGTTATATTTTTTTTTATGTTATACTTTTTTTTATATTATTCAGCTAATTCTATGCCAAATATAAAGAAAAATGTCCAATCAATATGCGTATAAATACTTATTTTAAAATTACGAAAATAATGCAAAAAAATCAGAAAAACTCGTAGTAATTAATTTTATAACTTTATTGTAATTTTATGTTATTATTTGTTTTTTGTTAAATTTATTAATTGTAATATATAAAAGTTTAATTTTGTTATTAACAATGCGTATATTACTTAATATAAGGAATTAGTACAGTAGCGGTTTTATAAATTGCAGATCAAATGAAGTATAATTTAATTATGCATTTTAAAACTGCTATGGGATAATTTACGTATATAAACATAAAAAATGAGTTTAACCAAATTATGTTATTTTAAAAATTAACTTTTACTCTAATGAAAAAACTTTTTTTATTATTAATAATTCAGTTTTTTGCAATTTCAACAATTATTTTGGCACAGGATTTTGAAGTTGCACCAATACAACTTAATTTTCGAATTGAGCCCGGGGGTACTGAAAGCCGGACTGTTACCGTAAAGAATCACGGTAACAGGAAAGAATCTATAACTTTGACAAAGAGAGATTTTTTAGTCCACAGGAATGGTAACAGGGAGGTTTTACCTGCGGGTTCAATTGAAAACTCTATATCAGACTGGGCTACAGTTAACCCTTCATTTCTGGAGTTGCAACCTAATGAAGAGAAAGAAATTCAGGTTACATTTCAGGCCCCGGTTGATGATGATCATCCTGCAAAATGGGGGATATTAAGTTTTGCGTCAGCAGTTGAAAGAACAGCATATACAGCCGACAAAGATGTAGAATCAGGCATATTTTTATCGGGCAGAATAGATATTTTTTTGACATATAACCCTCCTACAGATCAAGATCCAAATGTAGTAATAAGCAACCTCAGAGAGATTTCACCAAAAGAAGACGGCCGGAGAGTATTTGCTGTTGATATAGACAATATCGGAAGCACATTAGCAAGATCTGAGATCTTTCTTATTGCTTCGAGCCTGGAAACAGATGTTGAGAAAAAATTTGAAACACAAAGAATAACTGCTTATCCACGATCTTCAAGAAAAGTTGAGCTTATACTACCTGATGTGCTGGAAAAAGGCAAATATTCGCTTGCCGCTATACTTGATTATGGCAGCAGAACAGAACTGAAAGGCACTCAAATTACAATTGAAGTTGATTAAAAAGCCCTGTTGATCATTTATGGATAAAATACATTGCTTAATTACTTCACTGATACTACTTACAATATCAGTAAATATAAATTGCCTGGGGCAAACTCAAACGTTCAGGGTTTACTATAGCTCTACCGGTGACATAAAAGAAGAATATACAGGTTATATTGAACAGGGAGACACAATAAAAGAAGGCAAATACAAATTTTATCTGCCCGGCGAAATTATAAATCAGCAAGGATATTTTGTAAATAATAAACCAGAAGGCTTGTGGAAGCTTTATTATGATGTTGGTAAACTACATCAAAAAATTGAATTCTCAAAAGGTGTAAGGCACGGAAAAATTAAAGCGTTTTATAAAGACGGGAGTTTGCAACAAAAAGGATATTATAAGAATGGCCGGTTGGACGGAGAATTTATTTCTTATTACAACGATGGTACTGTTGAAAGTATTTCAAATTATTCAAATGGAATTCAAGATGGTTTAAAGAAAATATTTTACCCCACCGGAATTATTTACCGTAAATTTGAATTAAGATATGGTATTGAACACGGCCTCTGGCAAATGTATCATGAAAACGGAATGATCAACTATAATGGGAAAAAATCAAACGGAGAATTTGCCGATACTTTAAAAGTTTATTATGAAAATGGTAATATTCAAAGAATATGCTATTATAAAAACGGGCTTTTAGAAGGTAAATACAAGGCTTTTGATAAAAATGGCAACCTTAGTATAAAAACATATTATAACAAAGGCAAAATAAATGGAAAGTATAAGGAGTATTATCCTGGTGGAAATATTCTTCAGAAAGGAAAATATTCCGAAAATAAAAAAGAAGGGATCTGGAGATCATATTATAATGATGGTTCTTTGCATGCTATCGGGAAATTTTGCAATGATGATTTTTCGGGTTTATGGAAAATTTATTTCCCCAATGGCAACATAAAGCAGATAGGTGAATACAAAAATGGCAAATCGGAAGGCTTTTGGAGATTTTATGATAAAAATGGCAATATATCAACTTATGGAAATTACAGCAGGGATCTAAAACAGGGTTACTGGATTATATATAGACACTGGAACGGTGTTAAAACGGCTGTTATTAAATTATACAACGGTTATGAACCGGCAAAAACCAATGTATGTTTTGATAAAGCAAGCAAAAACAAAGACTTATTATATATTAAATCAATGCCTCTAATTGTTACTCATAACAGACAAAATTGAAATCCAGATTTGCCATATCAGCAAAATCTTCACCTGCCTCAAGCATATCTTCGTCATCTACTAAATAATACCAATCAATTGTTAATTCAGGATCTTTAGTTTCAATTTGTTTTATTAAGTCCAATATTTCCAGAATCATTTTAGATGAGGCGGTATTAAAATATTCCATGGTAAAAGAAACCTGAGTCCCCGGCTTCGGATCTTTTGCATACCAGCAAAGCCAGTCTTTTATCTTTCTGTAAAAACCTCTGGCATCTTCAGGTAATGATCTGCCCGAAAATAAAATTTTCCCCTTTTGCTTGTCTAACAAAATCTCCGGGGTTTCTGACGTCCTCTTTTTGGTCAAAACTTCAGGTAAATCATTACCATATCCATTTCTGCTTATCTTTTTTTCCTTTGTATCCATAAATAAATTAAATGGTTTAACAGTTATATTTTTTGATTACCTCTTTTTATATATGTTTATATTAAATAAAAAACAATAACAACCCGGTCATTATTGGTTTACTTAATAACAAACAAAATTAAACTTAACACCTGCCCTTTCCTCGAAATCCTCACCGGCTTCAAGCATGTCTTCATCGTCATCAAGGTATCGCCACTCAATTTTTAATACATTTTCGTTTTTTGCTTCAAAAATCTGTTTGAATAACTCAAGTAATTCTAATACCATTTTTGAGGAGGATGAATTTATATATTCAAACTGAAAAATAACTTTAGTGTTTTGCTTTATATTATTTTTGGCATAATTGATTACCCAATCCATTATAGGTTTGTAAAAACTTTTTGCATCTTCGGGCAAAGAACGTCCTGATAATTTTATCAACCCTTTGTTTCTGTCGAGCAAAACTTCCGGAGAATCCATAGTTCCGCTAAGATAAAAGTAATTAAGGCTTGGAGCTTCACGAAGTTCTTTATATACGTCTTTTCTTGCTGAAGTTTCCATTTTTTTATTTTAAGCTTAAAATAACAACACTCAGGTTAAATAAACCTCTATTATTATAATTATTACGAAACAAATGTAAAAAAGGTTATAATTTAAAAACTCATGGAAACACGTAAAAATATTTTTTTTTAATATTAAATTTTAATTGGCTACATTAAAAAAGGCTGTTTATTCGATTTGTAAACTTTTTGTTATCAACAGCCGCATTACATATATGCTAATTAGAAAAATTGCTGACACATTTTGAAAACAAGCAAACAAAGGCCGGTAAAATATCTTAATTTTAATGAATAAAATTCAATTAGCATTTAAACGTAAAAAAACAGGAAAAATTACGTGGCAAAAAGTTGTGTTTACAGGTTATACCTGCCTATTCAACTTAAATAATATTTCTGTCAACAACATTGATCCGATCTGTTATCTCAACTAAATTTATTAAGCTTTTCACAAAAAATTAAAAATAAAAAAAGTTTTTTTTGCCTTTTAAAGTAAAACTTTTTATGTTTGATGTATACAACACAGGCGTTTTTATTGCATTAATATTATACAAGTCATTTATTTCATATGTCTACGGAAAATAAAAAGTTTGCTTCAGAAGCATTAGAAGTTAACCTTGCCCAAACACGCAAGGCAGATATTGTTATACCTGACGAACAAAAAAAAATTCTCAAATATTCAGAATCATACTGGGGTATAAATAAGCGTACTAAAGATTTTTTGCAGGAGTTAAATCATCCTTACGCTAATTACCAATTTTTAGTTGATGAATACCGAAAAATCATATTAGGTGATTTTTGGCTATATGAGCAACATAACGAAGGTAAAGAAGCATTTTTGCTATTGCTCAATATCGCTGATAATCTTTTATCCAATAATTTGAGCAACAATGAATCAGGGCAGTTATTAAGAACATTGATGGAATTTGCAGGGGTATGTTCAAAAAGCAATATGGCTTTCAGGGAAACTGTTATTGCAAAAGTTTTTTCAATACTTGAATCAATTTATCAAAATAACAGACACTTATTAATAAAAAATTCCGGTTTAATAAAAAAGCATTTCAAAGGATTAGCAGTTTCAGAAAATTTCTCGCAGCTCACTTTTGAGTTTACAAAAAAGATAGCTTTGGCCAATTTAGATTACTGGACAAAAAATGCCAAAGCCGGTGAGTGGTTTGATAAAAACAAGAAGCTTTTTGAGAAAGATTATTCCAAAGAGATAAAACTAATAGAAAGACCTTTTTTTGACCGGATCAAAAAAAATATAGAGGCATCTTCCGATTGGAAATCACTGTGCGATAATGTTCCGTTTTTTAATGATATAACAGAGCATTTTCGCAGATTCATTGATAAATTTGAAAAAAGCATTGAGAAGTTCTATTATATTATCTTTTTACTTCACTTGCCCGGCATGGAAAGCAGTCGTAATCAACTGCTTTGGGAACTGAACAGGATACTTCGCAACATTCATGATGAGCTTAGAGCAGATGAAATAGTTGCTTTCATTGATAACATATTTTCACTATTCAAAGAGCTTAAACATGATCACATGTCAACTGTTCTTGACTGTATTCTTACCCTTGGCAAGGAGGTTATAAGTATTAAGGAGCGGAAAATTATCAGCTATTTTGAAAACAAGCTTATTGAGCTTGGTTTTGTCACACCCGGTTTGGTATATATTCAGGAAAACTGGCAGTTAAAAATTGACCCTAATCATTTGAAAAATATCAGGGTATGGCTTGAACTAATAGAACATGCGCCATACACTTTCAGAAAGTTACTTTCGGCATTAATTGTAAACCTAAGGTTGGGCGGGATATTTATTTTTGACACCGATCTTTTTCAGCGCGATATAACAATGTTGCTTAACAGTGATATTTCACCTTTATATAAACAGATAAAGCAGTTGACACGCATATTCCCGGTATATTTTAATGAGATTGGTGCCGAAGGTGACCTGCGTGATGTTACTACTGTTATGGACGAGATCTCAGGCAGACAGGATAAGCTCATACATTTCCTTAGAAAACAGGTGCATATTGAAGGTAATAACTCACACATCGATCTGACTCGCAAAATTTTTCAATTCTGGTTTGACGGAAACCTGGATAATCTCAAGCCACATATCCCTGTAGATGTTTATGCAGCCATTGATAAAGAAAGCCACTGGTTTACAAATGTTCACCAGATTATTAATCAAATGTGCTTGGAAAAAAAATGTAAGCCGGTTGATTTGCTCACTTTAAGTGAGGATGAATTTGGTAATTTGCTTGAAGAGATAGAAAACGGCAGCAAAGACGATAAAAAACGGCTTAGACTATTGTTCAGGCTTTATAATCTTCTAAAGGAAAAGTATTCATTTGAAACTACCGACATTACAACTATTTTAAAGAAATACCCCTTCTTTGAAGAAAAAGAAATATACAAGCTTGATGACCATCTTAACAGTGGCAACACAGAAAAAGCTATTGGAGCAATATATAAATTCATGGAAAAGCTTAACCAGGTTATATTCAGCAAAGAATACAGCCAGGGATGGGAAAGCATATATCACAAAAGACATATTGCATTTGGTATACCTTCAATGTACGGTCAATACCGGGAGACCAAATTTGAAGCACTGGGAGTGATATTCAGGCTTGAAAAACTTGCTTCAAAGCTAATGGAGAAAAGAATTTACGGCTTTCAAACTGAATATATAACCGCCAAAGCACTTAAAGAATCATACCAGATACTTAAATTGTTTCAAAAAGGACTTGAACTAGACGGGGTTACAAGCCAGGTATTGGATTCTAATCTTCAAATGCTAAAATATGGACTTACCAGCCAAAGCTTCTCATTAGACCAGTTTATAAATCTATTCCAGTTTATAGCAAAAAATGTGAAAGAAATTACATATACATACTTTTTTAGTTTTTATGATCAGCCTTTAAGAATGATTATTCCACAACTTTTCGATACTGAAAAAAAACTGAATGAAAAAGAGTTAAATCAGCTAATTGTAAGCAAATCCGAAGTTTTTTACAGGGAAATCCTTTACTCTTCTTTTTTGATTCAGTTGCTCGATAATTTTGTAAGCAGAATAATTCATTCGTTACAAAATATGGTTGATAATTTTAGCCAGGAAGTCATTCGAAGAATAATGTCGTATGATTCTGACCTGATTATAAGCCCTTTATACAAAGAAACCTTAAAAGTTGATAATCAAATTTTTCTTGGGTCCAAGGCTCTATATCAAAAAAAACTTTATTTGTCGGGATTTCCTGTGCCTCCTGGTTTTGTTTTGACCACGGAAGTATTTAGAAGCCGCCGGGCCATACTTTCCAACCCCACATTATCAAGAGAGGTTGATGACCTGGTAAAAAGTCATATAAAAAAGTTGGAAAAGCTTACAGGCCAGCTATATGGTAGCCCTGAAAACCCGTTACTTTTATCGGTAAGATCGGGTACTGCTATTTCGATGCCCGGGGCAATGAATACATTTCTAAATGTTGGCATGAATGATAAAATAGTTGAAGCTTTCAGCCGTCAGCCCAACTTCGGATGGACATCATGGGATTGTTACCGGCGTTTTCTACAAAGCTGGGGAATGACCTATGGTATAAACCGCGATATTTTTGACCAGGTTATGATTGATTATAAAAATATTTATAAAATAGATCAAAAGATACATTTTACTTCCAGGCAAATGCGTGAAATTGCTTTTGCCTATAAAGAAATACTGGAAAAAAATAATGTTAAATTTGAAGAAGATCCATGGCAGCAGCTAAAACAGGCAATAATGAGCGTATTTGATTCCTGGTCTTCAAAAAGAGCGATTGTCTACCGGGATCACTTGCAAATTGCCGAAGAATGGGGCACTGCTGTGGTAATACAAAAAATGGTGCTTGGTAATATCTATGACTATTCGGGTACAGGAGTAGTTTTTACATACAATCCTCAAATACAAAAACCGGGAATATATCTCAACGGCGATTTCACTATGTGTAGCCAGGGAGAAGACATTGTTGCCGGGCTTGTACATGCACTTCCGGTATCGGTTTCACAAAAACAGCTAACTCAGCGTGAAAATCAGATTTCGCTTGAAGAAAGGCTGCCTGAAATTTACAACCGTTTATACGAAATTGCCTATAGCCTGGTTGAAAAACTTGGCTATAATCACCAGGAGATTGAATTTACCTATGAGTCGGAAAATCCTGAAGACTTATACATTTTACAAATACGTGATCAGGACACACGCAAAGTTGAAAGAATGGAGGTTTTCAGTGAGCCGGTATCAAACATGAAACTTTTGGCAAGAGGAATTGGTGGCGGAGGAGGTGCACTGACAGGCAGGCTGGCAATAGACATGGAAGACATAAAAATGTTGAGAAAAAAATATCCCGATGAAAAATGTATCCTCGTAAGACCTGATACGGTACCTGATGATATACCAATTATTTTTGAATGCGACGGCCTGGTAGCAGCCAGAGGCGGCACCACATCACATGCTGCAGTGACAGCAGCTAGATTAGGAAAAACATGCGTGCTTAATTGTCATCATCTAATAGTGTATGAGAAAGAAAAAGAATGTAGTATTAACGGACATATACTAAAACCCGGTGATAAAATATCTATTGACGGGTTCGCAGGAAATATTTTTAGCGGATATTATAAAACCGAATTAACTGAAATTGTCAATTAAAATTGATAACCAAAATAATTATTGAAAAGTGTTTTATGAAAGATTATAATTGATTTTGCTTTTCTTTCAAAATTGAATTATAAGTTTGTATATTTTTATTAAAACTAAATTATAACCTTAAAATTTTTATAAGCTATGAATAATATATTTAATAATAAAAACTTAATTGGCATAAATGGTCTTGGACGAATAGGTAAGTTAACATTATGGGGCTTTATTGCCAATGGTTATTTTGACGGAGCCATAATAAACGTAGGGCGTGAGGTTGGTAAAAAGCTTGAAGATGTTATCCAGGTCATTGAATCAGATTCCACTTATGGATCTTTAGCAAGATTTATTAATGGTCATAGCAGCAACAGGATTGATATTTCCATTGTTGATGAAAATGAAGGAATTATTGATTTTGACGGGTTTATAATAAAAATATTACGAAATGACCGCAATCCCGCAAATATTAAATGGAAGGAAAATGGTGTAAGTATAGTTGTTGACTGCACCGGTGTTTTTCTTGATCCAACTGCACCTCCTGATGAACCTAAAGGCAGTTTAAGAGGTCATTTGGAAGCAGGTGCACAGAAAGTGATTCTCAGTGCACCATTTAAAATCAAAGATAAGACAAGAAAAATGCCTGATGACAGTTTTATGATGGTATACGGTATTAATCACCTTGATTTTGATGCTTCCAAACATCATATACTTTCAGCTGCCAGTTGTACAACAACATGCCTGGCACATATGATGTATCCTTTGCTCCAAAACGAAGAAACATCAAAAATAATGACGGCATCTATGTCAACAGTCCATGCAGCAACCAACAGTCAAAGCGTACTGGACCTGGTTCCCAAAAAAGGCGCATCAGATCTGAGAAAAACTAGGTCGGTACTGAATAATATTATTATAACCAGTACAGGAGCAGCAAGAGCCCTGGAAAAGATAATAACCGAAATAAAAGAGATAGGCTTTATGGCCGACTCAGTCAGAATACCTACAAATACAGTATCGTTAATTATTTTAAACCTGACTTTCAGCTCACAAGTTGACGATAAAGGCGAACCTTTAATTAATAAAGACTTTTTGAACAATATTTATAACACAGCTTCAAAAGGTTATCAAAAGGATCTTTTGATTTTTAGTGAAAAACAAAATGTTTCTGCCGACATGATAGGTAACCCTGCAGCAGCAGTAATTGAAGGTCATGAAACCCACACCAGAACAGGATTTATAAACTTGCCCGAAACAGCTATGAGTTCAATTGGAATTAAAGTAGATAAAGACCTCAATTTGCCTGTTACCCATGCCAAAATTTTCGGATGGTACGATAATGAGTTTGGATATGTTAGTTGTCTTGAAAAACTAACGGATTATATTGATAAAAACATGAGATAATAACCAAGCCCTATAACTGAAAGAGTAAACCATTAATGGAGATATAAACTAAAAACATAGCCACCTTGAAAAATAAAGCAATATTTTTTAAGGTGGCAAATAAAACCTTGTTATACCAGGCGGATATTCCTGGTTAATCGCATCGGCAATATGTTTATAGTCTTCGGGGTTGTTAACAAAATCAAGTTTATTGATATCAAGCAGCAAAATCCTCATTGCCGGCTGCTGGTTAAGATATTGAAAATAACTGTCCTGTAACTTTAGAAGATACTCGTCTGGTATAGCTTGCTCGTAAGTGCGGCCACGTTTCTTTATATTTGCCTGGAGCTTCTCAACTTTTACATAAAGATGAACAAGTAGATCGGGTTTTGGCACATTTTGCTCCATAATATTGAACAAGTTCCTGAAAAGCTGATATTCATCATCACCCAAAGTTTTTCGTGCAAAGATCAATGACTTGTTCAAAAAATAATCTGATATTGTTAAACTATGAAAAAGGTCCATGCTTGGCAATTCATCTATCAATTGCCGGTATCTTTCAGCCAGGAAAGAAAGCTCGAGTGGAAAAGCATACTTGCCGGGATCTTTGTAAAACTTTTCAAGAAAGGGATTATCCCAGAACCTTTCAAGTATAAGCTTCCCGTTGAATTGTTCTGCCAGCATTTTTGCAAGTGATGTTTTACCGGCACCAATATTCCCCTCTATGGCAATGTAATTATAGTTCATAGCTTTATAATTTATTAATATTATTATTACTAAGCAGGTAAACACCCTGCTTGTCATCACACTCTTCAAGAAGCTTGTATACGGTTTTATCAAATACCGGATGTTTTAACCCGGGATCAATATCAACCAGGGGTATAAGAGCGAACCTGCGCAAATGCATTCTAGGATGAGGAATTTCCAGGCCTTTCTCATTTATTACTTTGCCGTTATATAAAAGTATATCAATGTCAATAATTCTTGATTCATAACCCGGATTTTGTCTTCTCCTGCCCATCATAGACTCTATAGAAAGAACGGCTGAAAGCAAAGCCCGGGGTGCTAATTTTGTTTTAACTGCCAATGCCTGGTTATAAAACAAATTATCACTTTCAAAGCCCCACGGCTCAGTATAATAAACCGCTGAAGCCTCAGTTATAAAACCAATATGATTTTTGATAAGCTCAATTGTTTTTGAAAAAGTATCAGGAACATTACCAATATTACCACCCAATAATAAATATACAGTATTCATGATTATTATATTATTTTTGCCTAAAGCAAAATTCTAAAAAAATTTCCATTATCAAACAATTAAGATAGTTAATAATAAAAATATTTGCTTAAAAAATTTGAAAAGCAACAATTAATTAAACTATATAATGGTTTATTAGTCTAACCTCTTAGTTATAAACCAACATTGCAATTTAAATATGATCAGATCGGTAGAGGTACTCTGTTTGATAATAGTTTTTAGTTTGGTACACATTCATGCGGCGGCTAATTTTAATACAATCGAAGCAATCCGTGATAAAAACTCAGGAGGCACAATAAAAGGCATTGTTGTTGAATCTGTTAGTCAACAGCCTCTGGAGTACGTGAATATTGCTGTTTTTCTTCATGAAAAAGGCAATGAAGAAGTAATAACGGGTACCATCAGTGATGAAGACGGCACTTTCAAAATCGAAAACCTTCCTTTAGATACTTTTAATGTACGCTTTTCTTTTGTAGGATTTAAGCCAAAGTTTGTGGAAAAGATTTCACTGGGGGACTCTGAAACTATTGTTGATATGGGCCAAGTAGAAATTGACCCGGGTGATGAAATGATTGAAGCTGTAGAAATAAGAGGTGAGCGAAAATTACTTAGTCTTGACATGGACAAAAATGTATTTATAGTTACTCGTGATATGACTTCTACCGGTGGTTCGGCTCTGGATATCATGGAATCCATACCATCAGTATCGGTTGATTATGAAGGCGAAGTAAATTTAAGAGGAAGCAGCAATGTAACTATACTAATTGACGGCCGCCCCTCTCATCTGGAAAGTCTTGACCAGATGCCGGCAACCATGATAGACAGGGTGGAAGTTATAACAAGCCCATCTGCACGTTATGACCCTGATGGCACTTCAGGTATTATAAACATTATAATGAAAAAGGAACAACAGTTCGGTGCCGGTGGAATGGTAAATTTAAACATAGGCACAGGAGATAAGTACAACGGCTCATTGCACCTTAATAACCGCATAGAACGCTTTAATATTTTTGGCAATTATGATTTCAGGATACATAGCATGGAAGGATATAATGTAACTGATCGTATGCATATCACAACAGAAGGAGATACTGTTAGGCAGTTGCATCAGTATGAAAATTTCTACCGCGATGGAACATTTCATAACTTCCGGCTTGGAACGGATTTCTTTTTAGACCCTCAAAATACAATTACTTTAATGGGTAGATTCAATCTACGTGATACCCGACCAAGGAATTATTCAAAGGTAAATCTTTTCCGTCCCTCTGAAACTGAAATGTCAACTTCTATGGAGCGGCAATTTGATGGCTTGGGACAAGAATATGTGCTGAATTATACGAGGGAATTTGATCAGGAAGGCAGGGAGTTTATGGCTGACCTTATGGCAGGTATTTCCAGTGGTGAAACAAAAAGAGACATTATAGTAGAGCCAAATAATTATAATAAAGAAGAGAAAAAGATAAAGTATGCTGAATCATCTGCACCCGGCACTCTTATATCTGTCCAAAGTGATTATGTTCATCCTTTCGGTGACAGGAGTCGCTTTGAAGTTGGAATTAAAAGCATAATTCGTGATGTGGAAGATGATTTCAGGATGTATAATGAAGATCCTGAATCGGGAGATCTGTCATTAAACAATGATTATAGTAATTATTTTCTTTATAATGAAACTATACATTCGGCATATATTATTTATGCCTTCTCAGCAGGTGATTTACACTTGCAGGGAGGCTTGCGTGCCGAGCAACATGACTCGCAGGGTGAACTAAGAGAATCTGATGATGAGGAGGATTTCAGCAGGTCGTTTTTTGAGCCTTTCCCAAGCGCTCACTTAAAATATTTACTGGACGAAAAAAATTCATTGTCATTTAGCTACAGCAGACGGATTAATCGCCCCGGGATATCACTGCTCAACCCGTTTGTTAATTATAGCGACCCCATGAATATAAGCTTTGGTAATCCTAAGCTGAAACCGGAATTTATTAATTCATATGAGCTTGGTTATCAATTTTCACAAAATCGTAAGGAATTGAGCACTTCATTATTTTATCGTCAAACCGATGATATCATTTCAAGGGAGATGACATTAACTGGCGGTGAAGACCCACAGACAATTACAACTTTTGAAAATTTACAACAAGGCGTTTCTACCGGTATCGAAATTGTCGGTAATTACCCTGTTACTTCATGGTGGCGTATTAACGGAAATATTACATATTTTTACAAATACCTGGAAGACGAGAGGCTGCCTGATTGGGATTATGAAGATGATGTATGGCAATTTCAGTTAACTTCCAATTGGGAAATATTAGAACGTTTTGATATGCAAGCTCGTTTTCACTACAACAGCGCCGAAATTACCGCCGGCAGAACCAGGGGCGGAGGATGTCAGCAGCATGGAGGACAAGGTGTCATAGATGAAAATTACTACCTCGATCTTGGACTCAGAACCGATGTTCTAGAAGGAAATGGCACAATATCTCTGAGATTGAGCGATGTGTTTAAAACACGCACTTTTGATATGTATACCTATGGAGATACATTTACTTCCGATCTTAAAAGAAGAAGAGAAAGCAGGGTATTATACCTGGGGTTTACATACCGCCTGGATGACTACAGAGAAAGACAAGATATAGAAAGGGAAGATTCATTACTTGATGAGATAGAATAAAAAACAAGATTAATTTAAATATCCAAAAAGCAAAATCTTTTCAACTGAACCCTAAAAAGAAAAAAACGGTAATACACTATATTAAAAATAACCGGCAATTTAATATTCATAACATTGCATAATACGGGAAATTAAATTAATATTGCACGAAAAAATATATAAAGCCTGTTAAATGTTTTGTTTTCATTAACATAGTTATTGTTTTAACAATCATATAACAGGTTAAATTGTTAAAACAATCTGTAGAAAACTAAATAATTATAAAAAAAGTTTATGAGTGATTTTTTATACCTTGCCAATAAACGTGAAAGCGTAAGGCGTTATCTTGATAAAAAAGTTGAAAGAAAAAAAATCGACAAGATAATAGAATCATGCAGGCTTGCGCCTTCAGCTTGCAACAGCCAGCCATGGAAATTTGTTGTGGCTGATGAACCTGAACTTAAAAACAAAGTAGCAGAAACATCTTATGGCCCGTTTTTAAAATTTAACCGTTTTGCCTCCCAGGCGCCGGTCATTGTAGCATTAGTGATTGAAAAGCCTACATGGTTGTCAAAAATTGGCGGGAATGTCAAAAACAAAGATTTTACATTGATCGATAATGGTATCGTATCAGCATATTTCTGCCTGAAAGCTGCAGAATTAGAGCTTGGTACTTGCATAATAGGATGGTTTGATGAGAAAAAAGCAAGGCAATTGCTTGGTATACCAAAGTCAAAACGTATATCATTACTTATCACACTTGGCTATCCTGCAAAAGAACAAAGAGAGAAAATCCGGAAAAAATTTGATGAAATTTGTGCATATAATAATTATTATTCCTAATAATAATACTGAAGCTAATTAATTTGTACGACTCGCCAGTATGTAAAACTTAAACAGCCTTTATAAAATAATCAAAGTCAAAACCACGAAAAAATATTTTTAACCAGTTTTTTTACCCTCTTCCTCTTTTTTCTGAAAAACAGAAACAAAAACCTTTTTACACACAACTTTAAAGCAGTGTCATCAGGATTAACCCCCCTGTTTAAAGCATAATGAAAACCAATTGTACTTAAATCAATCACATTACCATCAAATCGTTTTAGATTTGATATGCCCATTTTCAAATTAACACTCTTTTTAAAACTAACCCTGTTTAAATCAATCAAAGCAAATTCATACTTGTTGTTTTCCTGTTGTTTAATCAAAACATTTCCCGGCGATAAATCTTTATGAATAACACCGTTCTTATGAAGATAATGATATATATAATGAGCAAAATGGGGCAATATTTGCGCTCTTTGCTGTAAATCAAAACCAAACACCTGCTTCAAAGCAAAATCATGTTCAAAGTATAAGGATATATAATAACTGTTTTGTAAAATACCAATTTTGTTGTAATATTCCACGTATGCCACTGGTTCAGGGGTTTTGATATTTTTACTTAATAGCCTTTTTGCATATAAGTAAGAACGTTTTGCCTTTGAAGGCCTCAACCCGGAATAAACTAACCTGTTTATCGGATTATTATTGCCGAAAGATTTAACACAAAGCTTATTTCCTTCATGATAAATGATCTTTATTTCATTTCTTTTTTTATAAATAGTTTCTCCGTTTAAAGGGAAAAAATCTTTTATTTGCAAAATAAATTTTCTGTATTTTTCTAAGCTACCGTTTATTTCATATCTTACTTTACCCATCACACAGCAAATTTTAGCTCCATTTACTAATAAAAATCAAAAATAAATAAAAAAACACTGCGTATAATATAAACCAACCGGAATTAAAACTTGCTTAAACTTATAATAATTTGAAAATATATCTACATAATTAATTTTCAAAACAACCCATTATCTCCTAAATAGCTTAGAATAAGCAATCTTAAACAAAGTACAAACAATATTTATTTGTTAAATAACTCCTATTGGAATAATTTAAAAAATATTTCGTTATAATTTATTATATATTCATAATACAAGCAGGTTTTTTAATTAGCATCAAAGCATCTGATTTTTTTACAGCTTTATTAAAAAGTTAACAATCAAAATATTTTTATCTGATTTGACCTGATAACAATTTAATAAAGATTCAGAAATAATGATCACTAGTATAACATAATGATATTATTATTTTGCCAAAACTTCCTGCTTTCATAATTATTAACATAATAAATATTGACATTGCAAGTATTTGTGAAATTTATCCGTATAACACTTAATCAAAATATTTTAATTTTGCATTTTTCTGTTTACTTCATATTTCAAGAATAAACATGGTATTATTCTCTCAAAAAAACATTACAAGGGAGTCGCTTCATCGGTGGGTTTACTTTTTTTGCTTATGTTTGCTGGTAATTTCAATACCCACATCCCGTAGTTTTATAGTTGTCAGCCAGGTATTACTTGGTATCAACTGGCTTGCTGAAGGGCAATTTAAAACAAAGCTCAATAACTTCTTTAATAATAAGCCTGCTATTGCTTTTTCCTTGATATATGTTTTATATATTATCGGGCTTTTATGGACAGAAAATCTGGCTTATGGTATTAATTCAGAGCTTAAAACCAGTCTGCCGATATTAACATTAACCCTGGTAATTAGCACATCACCATCTTTAGATATAAAAAAAATAAGAATTATACTTTTTCTTTTCATTGCTGCCGTTTTATCTGTTTCTTTTATAGGTTTATATATATATTTAACTAAAGACAATGCCGGTTTTCGTGACATTACACCATTTGCTTCACATTTATATTTCAGCATGATGCTGATAATTTCAGCCTTTCTTTTACCCTGGTTGGCAAGGCAAATAACAAATAATAAACTCTGGCTAATCACATCTTATTCTGTATCTGCATGGATGATAATATTTGTTTTTATTACCAGGTCACTATCGGGGTTAGTTTCTTTAATAGGTGTTTTATTTTTTTTAATGGCTTATGTTATTGTAAATCATAAAAACATTGTTTTAAAAATTTCGACATCTCTTGTATTTGTTTTATCAATTTCTCTGACAATCTGGGGGGTAGTATATTTATACCAATTATCATCTTATGAAACTAAAACTGACTTTTCTTCTCTTGATTCATATACAAAAGAGGGCAATCCATATTTTCATGATACTACCAATACTTTACGTGAAAACGGCAACCTTGTCTACAAATATATTGCTGAAGAAGAATTAAAAGAAGCATGGAATGAAAGAAGTGAGCTTGATTATTATGACAGAAGTCACTCACGAGTAAATGTAAGAACTGTTTTGTTAAGATACATGACTTCAAAAGGATACAGAAAAGACAGGGAACATATGAATCTGTTAGACAGCGAAGACATAAAAGCTATAGAAAATGGTGTGCCAAACTATTTATATGTAAATTGGCCCGGTATTTTGGTGCGATTGCATAAAACCATGGCCGGATTACAAAAATACCGTGAAACGGATAATCCAATGGAGAGTACTTTTACCCAAAGAATTGATTTATGGAAGGCATCGCACGAGGCATTTAAGAAAAAACCTGTAATTGGTTGGGGCACCGGTGATATACTTCAAGCAGTTGAATACGGATTAGAAAAAAATAATTCACCATTAAAAGGTTACAGAGAATACAAACCGCACAATCAATACATGGTTTATTTGCTTAAGCTCGGAATTGCCGGTTTGATATTCTTTTTATTACTGTACATATACACCGCAGTTAAAACCCGTTCATACAAAATTTTCCCTTTCAATATATTTGTAGTTGTGTTTGCTTTTAATATGCTCGGAAACAATCCAATTGAAGCTCAATTCGGACTTACCATGTTTGTCTTTTTTACATTATTCTTCTGTTTTATTTATCCTAAAAGTATTAATATTAAAAAGCCAATCAATACAAATAATAAAAATTGATCATAACTACTTATCACAATTCCTTCAGCAGTCCATCTTTAATAGTTATTTCAATTAAACCATTAAAAGAAAAATTACTTAACTTTCTACCAAGAAGCTCAAAAAAATCCTGCCTTTGAAAATGCGGACTTTTGGCAGCAATATAGATGTAGCCCCAATTTTTATATATTATACCATTATGTGATAATTCCAGTATTTTTATAAAACCAAAATCTTCTCTTTTTATCGTTGGAAAAACGCGATGTATAACGTTGGGAAAAAAATAATCGTATGATACTACTTCATACTTATTTGGAGAGGTATCAATATTAATCGTACCGTTAAAAGCATCTTCGATGCCGGCCAAACCAAGTTTATTAAATCGTTTTTTTTGACGTTTAATTGACCTGTTTGCCCCTCCTATCCCATGAATATGGTATCCTTTTATCTTCATGCCATGCAACTTTGCTTTTAAAAACTATTTCTTTGTCAGGAAACCTTTTTTCTTTGTCTTTGACTGATTTTTTCAAAAATAAAAGATTCGATTTTATCAATCATTATATCCATTCTAAAATTATTTCTAACAAATGATTTCGCATTTTCAGTAAGTTGTAAACAGTCATAATCATTTTCAAGAATTTTTTTTACTGATCCGGCAATAGCTGTCGGATCCTCAGGCGGGACAAGTATTGCATATTTACCATTGTCTGTTAGCTCTTCAGCACCATTAACATTTGTCATAATCACCGGCTTGCCATAAGCCATAGCTTCCATTGCAGCATTCGGCATACCTTCGTATAATGATGTCAGCAAAAACATGTTGCATCCCTTCAGGTAAGGAACAACCTGTGAACGATATCCCGCGAAATGAACCATGCCGGAAACACCTTTTTTTTCAGTATATTTAACAAGCTCATTCATTAATTTGCCGTCTCCTATCACATAAAAAATCACATCATCAATATTTTTTTCCTTCAATAAAGCTGCGGCATCAATCAGATAGTTATACGCTTTTTGTGAAGCCAAACGACCAACACTTAATATAATTTTCTTGCCCGGAAATTTTTCAGAAAAGTCAAAAGACGGCAAAGAATCATCTATAATTAAACCATTATAAATTACTTTAATAAAAGATTTTGCCATTAATCCATTTTGAATATAAAAATCTTTTATTGTTTCAGTATTTGTTATTATACCATCCGCCAGCTTCTTAATAAAAAAAATACGTTTCTTTTTGCTTGACTGAGGCGGTAACCCGCTACGAACCAAAACTACGGGTTTTAAACCCAACCTGGCTGCCGTGCCAGACACAGCCAAATCACGCCCTTTAGTAATAACAACATCTATTTTATTCCGCCTTAAAAACAAAGCAATTTTCAAAGCCATATATATACTTATGTTGCAATTTATATTAAAAGCTACTGTGTTAATGCCCCGGTCAGCAGCTACTTTAAGTAGTTCTGAATTTTTCCTGCTACCTATAAAAACCTTATGACCTCTTTGCATCAACCCGGCAGCAGCATTAACAACCCATCTTTCACCACCTCCATATTTATTTTTGCCGATGGTATGTATAAATAAAATCCTCATAAGTATATAATTAATAAAAACAACAGCTTATCTGCACAACCCATGTAACCACTCCATTTAAATTATTTAATAACTAATTTTAAAAAAACAATCTGTCTTTTTAAACAGCCACGTCAAACTCTCTTAAAGCTTCGTTCAGTGATGTTTTCAAGTCGGTTGACTTTTTTCTTTCACCGATTATAAGTGCACAGGGAACTTGATATTCGCCGGCGGGAAATTTTTTTGTATAAGAACCCGGTATAACCACTTTCCCGGGTGGTATCTCTGCCTTATAAACTATTGGTGTTGTACGGGTTACATCAATTATTTTGGTTGAACGTGTAATAACTACGTTGGCTCCCAATACAGCCTCAGCACAAACTTTAACTCCCTCTACGATTATTGAGCGTGAACCAATAAAACAACCATCTTCGATTATAACAGGTGAAGCCTGCAATGGTTCCAGAACACCACCTATGCCAACACCCCCGCTTAAATGAACATTTTTGCCAATCTGGGCACAAGAACCAACAGTAGCCCACGTATCTACCATAGTTCCGCTATCAACCCATGCACCAATATTAACATATGAAGGCATCATTATAACCCCGGGAGCCAAATAGGAACCGTAACGTGCTATCGCATGAGGAACAACCCTGACACCTAAATTATTATACCGGCTCTTTAAAGGTATCTTATCATGAAACTCCATAATACCTGCCTGCATAGTTTGCATCTTCCTTAACCTGAAGTACATTACAACAGCCTTCTTAACCCATGTATTTACTACCCACTCCCCCGACTCAAAAGATGCAACACGAAGCTTACCTTTATCAAGAAATTCAATAATCTGTTCAACACTTTTGATGTATTTACTCTCTTTTAACAAGCCCGGATCATTCCAGGCTTCATCCATATATTTTTCTAATCCTTCCATATACTTACAATTACTAAAATTGTCATTAATACTAAAAAAATGATTTTTAAAAAAACAAAATTAACCTATATTAAATAAACTTAAATTAAATATAAAATTAATTTTTCAGCCGCATAATTCTTAAAACCAAAATTTATTAACCGAAAACCTAATAAAATATTAAATATAGCATAAAAAACAATCACCTCTCAAAACTTTATCCTAATATTCCTGACCTTGGTTTAAAAGTTTTTATTTACAAACCCTACCCATTAAATAATTTAAAAAAGAAAAAAGTTGGAAAGATAAAACACCATAAATTATTATTTGGCTCATATAATTACATATATAATAATATAACATTAATTGATGACATGTTTTTAGAATAAATTTTTTATATTAAAACTTGCTGTTAATATAAATTATTTGTTTATTTGTAGTATAAAATATTTTGTTTTTTGTGGTAGGCTTGGCATATTAATAATTCAAGTGGGTTTTTTCCGGCAATATTTCCGGTTTAATAAAAAAATCCTCGAAAAAAAAGATCTATGAAAAAAGTTTTATTTCAAACAACCTTATTGTTATTGTTTTGTATTGGCATTTTTGCACAAACATCAAAACAGCCTGAAACGGGTGACGGTTCACAAACAAACCCATACAGAATTTCCAGTTTATCAAATCTTTATTGGATATCTGAAAGTTCTGAAAGGTGGTCTTATCATTACATACAGACATCCGACATAGATGCTTCTGAAACAATTAACTGGCATGACGGGGCTGGTTGGTCACCAATTGGATATTATTTATATGAAGGAGATTACAATAATAGCTTCACCGGGTCGTATGACGGGCAGGGGCACACTATTGACAATCTCTATATCAACAGGCCTAATGAAGACAAGCAGCAGGGATTATTTGGTATAATATATTTATATGCGTCAATTAGTAATTTGGGTGTTACAAACGTGGATATCACAGGGGATGAATCAGTTGGCGGCTTAGTAGGATGGAGTTACTGTTATAGTAATATTATAAATTGTTTTGTAACAGGTAATATCAGCGGTAACTCGGATGTTGGAGGTATTGCAGGAGCCATCATGACTGAGTGCTCAATTAAAGACAGCTATTTTATTGGTGATGTAGAAGGAGATTTAGCAGGAGGAATTACGGGTTTTAATGTAAACTCAAGTGTTATAAACAGTTACAGCAAGGGAAGTGTAAGTGGCGACGGTGTTGGTGGCTTAGTTGGGATAAATACTAATTCAGCAAAAATAAAAAACAGTTATAATAAAAGCAATGTTACAGGTAATGCAATAGCAGGCGGGCTGGTTGCACAAAATTTAGGAAATTCATCTGTGAACAACTGCTATAGTAAGGGCGATGTAACAGGCAATAATCAGGTAGGCGGGTTAATAGGTTTTATTTGGGAAGCATCTGTAACCAATAGCTATAGTATAGGAAGCGTTACCGGCGGCACTGAAGTTGGTGGTCTGATAGGCTTCAACCTTCAGGCAGATGTGACTAATAGCTACTGGGATATGGAAACATCAGGCCAAACCAGCTCACAAGGCGGAACCGGAAGAACAACAGATGAGATGACCTATCCCCACTCTAACAATACCTATACAGGATGGGACTTTCAAAATATTTGGTCTGAAGATATAAACCACTCCGTTAATAAAGGCTATCCGTTCCTGATGGAAAAACCAACATCAATTTCAAAAACAACAAATCAAATTGAAGAAATACTTGTGTATCCTAACCCTTTCCGCTCTGAAATAACAATACGTTTTAATTATTCAGGAAATGACCCTGTTAAATTAATTATATACAATACAGCAGGACAAACCGTAAAAGTTGTTGACTCATTTTCAAAAGACAACAAGGGTTACTATTTCGTATGGCACTCAAATGCAGATAACAACACTGATGTACTACCGGGAGTATATTTTGCAGTCATAAGATCAAACACAAAACTTTTAGGATCAAGTAAGATACTGCTAATTAAATAAAACCTAAATTTCTAAATTGAATTTTTATTTCAAAAAAATTGAATTTGTTTACATGTTTAAAAAGAAAAAACTGAAATTTTTACCTGTTTTTCCTTACTAA